>Ga0187816_10000336_pt1 | contig 13769 bp, 15 predicted proteins | sample NC_wetland_sal_i_16_FD_132960 | JGI IMG/M metagenome (GOLD analysis project Ga0187816, IMG submission 132960) | Wetland sediment microbial communities from Neuse River Estuary, North Carolina, USA - SO4_1 | ecosystem: Environmental > Aquatic > Freshwater > Wetlands > Sediment | place: USA... | reverse complement strand
GGCTGCCGCGCGAGCCGGGCTAAATCAACGGCGGGCTTTCGATGCTGGATGCCGTGCGCGTTAATCGCGCGCTCGTACGATTATCTGATGTGGAATTCTTCGCCAGCCTCCGGGGAATGTCAAGCTCGCCCCCAGGTAATGCCCTAGATCCGCTCAAAGCGGGCTCGGTTGGGCATGCCCCCGGGTGTCCCGGCAATCGACAATTCCAACAAACAGAAATCGAGCCATATCTCACAAAACAAGCCGCTTACAAAATTTCAATCGCCAACTTTTTCCTTCTTTCCGGTCGCCGACCGCCCCATGCCTCGAAGCCGCCGAGAATCGGTTCTCGGCTAATTTTGGACACTAACCGCCGCCGAGCCGTCCGCCAGAAGAATTTTTCAGCCCCACACCCGCCGCGCCGTTTCCGCCACCAGACGCAATTTCGCCCACTGCTCGTCTTCCGTCAGCAAATTCCCTTCCATGGTGGAGGCGAAGCCGCACTGCGGGCTGAGCGCGAGATTTTCCAGCGGGAAATGCCGCGACGCTTCCTTGATTCGCTCGACGAGCAGGTCGCCATTCTCGAGCCGCGCGACCTTCGAACTCACCAATCCCAGCACGACCGTCTTGTTCTTTGGGATGAAGCGGAGAGGCTCGAACGTCCCGGAGCGTTCATCGTCGTATTCGAGAAGGAAGCGATCCACGGCCATGGTCGTGAACAACTTCTCGGCGATGGCGTCGTAGCCGCCTTCGGCGTACCAGTGGCTGCGATTGTTGCCGCGGCAGAGGTGCATGGCGAGCGTAACGCCGGGGCGGCGCGCCGCCTGGAAGCATGCATTGTCCGCGCGAATGGAATCGTCGAGCAGCGCATCCGGCTCCACTTTCATTTCCGTGCGAATCCACTCGCGCCACTTCGGGTCCAGGTAATAGCTGTAGCGCGGCGCATCAATTTGGATGTATTTCACGCCCTCGGCGGAGAGCCTGGAGAGTTCCGTCTTCATGATGCAGACGATGTCCCAGAGAAGCGCGGAGTGATTTTCGTACACTTTGTCCGTGATACCGCGCTTGAACGAGATCGCCGGGAATTGGGTCGCGCTCGGAAGCGTCATTTTGATCGCGCCCGGGGAGTTGGCTTTTAGAAACGAGAGTTCATGGCCGGTCAAGGGCCGCACGGCGCGCAGCTTCTTGTTGACGATTCCCGTCACGCTGCTCACCGCCGCTTTCTTCGATTCGCTCCCGGCCTCGCCGGCCTTCCAATTCCGCGCCACGGCGTCGCCGAGATCGAACCCCTCGACCGCATCGGTGAAATCGCTCATGAAGTTTCGCCGGCGAAGCTCGCCATCCGTGAAAATCTCGAAGCCCAGTTCTTTCTGCTTCGCAAGAACACGCAGGATGTGGCGATCCTCGATGGCGCGCAGGTGCGGCGAATCCTTCCCGTCTTCTTGGCGCGCGTCCAAGAGTTCGGGCGGGCGAAGAAAGCTCCCTACATGATCGGCGCGGAATGGTGCAGTCACTTTAAGTTTCTCCTCTCGAGGTTCGCCATCAGACCCACAATTTTTCATTGAGCTTCAAGCCGTGCTCGCGGCAGTGGCTGACGTAGTGATCGATAAACCAAAAAACGTCGAGCGTATCGAGCAGGCGATCGTCATCATCGTAGAACTCGAGCGAGCCATTGAGGAAAAAAACCGTTTTCATCCCGTTCGGGTCGTCCGAAACCAGCGTGTGGATGACTCCTGGGTTTTCACGCACGTAACTCCCCGGGCGCGCAACCCAATCATATTCGAGGTAGCGCCAGCTGCCCTCGAGCGTGCAGGCAAGGATTGGCCCGCGGTGGCGATGACGGCCCAGTTTCCCGCCCTTCTTGACCCAAAGGATATTCGCAAATGAGTTGGTTCTCACATCGAAGGCCAGATGCCGAATGTAAACATTCTCGACAAACGGAACATAGGGAGATTCGTCCTCGCCCGCGCCGATGTGAATGTCCGGGCGCCCATATTCCCGAATCACTGTAGCAAGGCTGCTTGTCGTATCAATATTGGACATGATCCACCCTCCCAAAACCGGTTTGCGAGCCGGTGCCCGCTGGTTCAAGCTTCGAGGCCGGGGATACTAGCACAAAATTCGCAGGCTTTGCGCCGGCGCCGGAGCAATCACAAACCGGAATATTTCGCATCTTCTTAAGAAGATGGAGGATCCATCCGGTGCGGAATGGTGGCTGGCGAAGAAAAAAGGCGCCCTAATCCTTTTCCGTATAATATGTTTCCAGAGGGGCCCGTAGCTCAGCTGGTTAGAGCAGCGGACTCATAATCCGTTGGTCCTAGGTTCGAATCCTAGCGGGCCCACCAACCATCGCTAAGTTGAAACTTTACAGTCAGTTGATTTGCCCGGTTTTCGCGCCATCATTCAATTTGAGAACATCTGAGAACAAAACTCTCGCGACCCGTTCAACTGCGCGACGTTGCGAGTCCGGGATTGCGTGCGCGTAGGTATTGAGCGTCGTCCCAAGATCCGAGTGCCCCAAAAGGGACTGCGCGGTCTTGATTGACTCCCCCACTTCCGCAAGCAACGTCGCGTGCGTGTGCCGGAATGAATGCCACGAAATGCGCGGCTGCTTGATTCGATCACACGCGGGCGCGAGCACTCGGTTGTAAAGGTTCTTCGAGCTGAGCGGCGTTCCTGTTCGTGTCCTGAACACCAATTCGTCCGGCGAATTCATACCTGCGCCGGCGCGCTGGGTTTCGAGCACTTCGCGGAGGAGCCCACTCATTGGGATCACGCGATTGCTGCTACGGGTCTTCGGTGAGCCAAATTCTCCATCTGAATAGGATTCGGCGACCTCGATTGTCCCTTGTAGCAGGTCGACACGCTTCCATCGGAGAGCAAGGATCTCACCAATGCGCATCCCCGTGAGAACGGCAATTTGTACCACGGCGCGACATGGCTCCGTCAGCTCTAGCAGAAGCTGGCGCACCTGAATAGGCGAATAGAACTTTGGCTGGACCCTGGTATCCATTCCTCGAATCCGGATGCCATGAGCAACGTTCTTGTCAAGGTAGCCCCGTTCTACGGCGGACTGCAGAACCGTCGAGAACGTTGCACGGACTCCACGAATTGTGGGGACCGCGTGTCCCTTCCGCCTCAAGTTTGACAACAGCGCTTCAATCTGAGCTCGACTCAAGTTACAGAGCAAGCTTGATCCGAGTGTAGGAATGATGTGTCTGTCAAGTTGAAAGCCGTAGTACTTTACTGTACTTCTCTTCAAAGCCAACTCCGCGTTCGGTCGCCATTGCACTTGGACGAAATCTTCGAATGTAATGGTTGCCTGCGGGCGACGTTGACTCTGATTCGCCCTACTCACTCTGTCTTGGAGGATCGCCCGTGCGTTTTGCCGACTAATCGAGCCGATTGGTCCAAGAGTTTCAGCACGCTGAATTCTTGTCACCAATTCGTTCGGCTGAAGCACGTCTTCCCTCCAACGAAGAACCCATACCTTTCTGCGTTTGCCTCGAACTACGAGACTGCCGTCTTGATATCGCGGTCGAGCCATAGTCTCCTTTCGGCTGGCTCGTCCGCCTCTTTCTGCGTCGCCAATCATTCTAGCGCTGGTGTCAAGCCGCACGGCCGCCTCCGCGCTGACATTTCACCCAGGCGAGGATTTCGTCCTCGCGGAAGCGCCAATACTTCCCAAGTCGGTAGCCCGGCAATCGTTCTAAAGATCGTTTTCGAGTGCGTCCGTAGACCCAAGACACAGGAACCTGCAACAACTTGGCGACTTCGTGGACAGTCAGAAGTTGGCTTTCGTCTCTTTCTCCGTCTGTGGCCGCCGTATGTGCGGCATTGTTTAGGGAACTGAAGCCGGACTCTTGTGAGGATGATGCTGGTAGAAGTGACACTTCCTCTCGCGAGACTGCCGATGGTCTCACGGATTGAGCCGGTATCGAACGGACTACAAGGCGCGGGGCATGCTGTCTTGAGGACGCTGTATTCTCGCGCGTACCGAATTGGGTTGAATGAGGCTTCATGTCTGTTGCGCGGTCTTCGTAAGAACGTCTCCTCCGACTTGTTCTTGGTTGATGTTGCTCGTGTGTTGGCCAAGCCAGCGTTTGAACTCGTCGTCCCGCTTGAACAGGAGCTTGAGTGCTTCGCTGACGACGTAGGACGCATTTGCGCCGATGAACTCGGCGTATCTGTCCAGGTTGTGTCTGACTTCTTCCTCCAACCGAACCTGAAGGGTTGTAGTCTTTGGTTGTTTGGATGGTGCTTTCAGTAGTGGCAACGGTTTTCCTCCTTTTCTCTTTTGCGATGTAATACGACTTGCATTACAAACTGTTTGCTCCGATCTCTGCGCGCGGACAAAACACGGCCCGAGCAGCTCGGGGCGGGCGGGAGCGACCCCACGACCTTTTGGGCGGCTGAAAGCCGCACAAAGTGGGGTCGCTCCCGCCCATCCGGGTGTTTTGCCCGCGTGCAGATATCACCTCTTTCATTCATGCATCCGCCGTTCCTCGAAGAGTCTGCGGTTGGCTTGTGGGTGACGCCTGAACTCGAGCCGCACCTGAAGTACCGCGTATCTGTGAGCCGTCACCCCATCTTTTCCTGCTGTCGCCGAATACCCCTTCTTGGCCCGGCACGGTGACTGCTCGGAACAGGATTTTTTGCTGCTCCGTTGTGGTGGCCGCTGATTCGGCTCGAAAGTCATCCGGCAGTTGGTTTCGCCTCCACAGACGGAAGAGAATGTCGAATACGTGGCCGCTGAAACGTTTCCCGGCCTCGTGCCGAAAGATCAAGTCGTCCTCCGTGAGTAGCCCGCATTTCCGTCTGTCCCACTTGGTTTGCACATCGAAGTAGCGAGCCAAATCCAAGAGCCCCTTGGCTTCCACGAGGAGCGAAAAAAGTTCCCCTGCTTCATTCTGGAGACCCGTTGCCGTTGAAATGTAAATGAATTGGAAGTTCAGAAGCTGCCAGAACAGAGGCCGGTAGGTGCGCAAGTGCGCGATGTATCGGTCGAGGTTCCGATGCTCAGGATCGACGTAGGTAAAAGTCACCACAGGCATGTAATCGGGCGGGGGATAGGCCACACAAAGAGGGAATCTGTCAGCGAACGTGATGCCCTTGCCCCACTCGTTGGATGGGGAAAACAAACTCTCGCTGAGTTTGAACCGTTCGATGAGGTACCGCCGCTTCTCTTCCGCCGTCTCGAAATAACTGTCTTCTGGGTTGGCGAGGATGAAATCGAGCGCCAGGAGCCGCGTCTTGATGTAGTCGAGTTCGTGCTCCCTGCGATTGCGGAGATGGGTTTTGCCAATCGCTTCATAAATCTGGCGGGAACGCAGGTGATAGACGAGGCTTCTCCGGGTGTATCTCTGGGCTGTGGCGTGTCCCAAGTCAAACAGCTTTTCGACGAAACGGGCGTTTCGTTTGCCGCTCCTGGCATGGCAGAAGTCAAGGAACTGCCGGACCGTGAAATAGCCGGAATGCGCTGCCACAAGGTAGAGAAACTGCGCTTCGGCTTGCGTATAGCCGAAAGCGCGGAGGTTGGCGAGTTGGGATTCGTGAATGCTCATGGGTTATAGACTGAAGATCGCTGCACTCAACTCCCGGTCGTCTCGAATACGGCGCAGCCGATCTGTGTCGCCGCGCCGGGCGTAGATTTGGAAGCCGGCGCGAGCCTTCTGGGAAAGCCCGCGCGGACGGTAATGGTCCGTGGCGAGTTCCAGGTCGCGCCGTTGGATTTCGCTGTCGTTCTCGCGCAGATACTCGATCCGCAGATCGGGAATCGGAATCTCACCAGACACGACTTTGAGGTGGTACCGCCGGGCAACTTCCTCCTTCACTGCTTCCCGGGCATGGCCCTCATCGTCCGAAAGACGGGCGAGGCGCGTGTAGAGTTCCCGCTTGATTTCATTATCGAGCTTGACGCGCAGCACCCTGCCGCCGCGTCCTTCGATCTCATCGGCTACCTTGTGATAGAGCCTGTAGAGTTCTGCGTCGTGGATGGCTTCTTTGGGCTTTTTGAGTCCGTGATAGGTGGCTTGGTCCGGGCGAAGGACTTTCCCGCGAGACAGAAACTTGTGGCCTTCCTTCGTGAGAGTCACTACCGGGGTTGGGTTGTGCTCGGTGTCGGCAATGCTCGTTACTTTCGCGAGACCTTGGCGAGCCAGGCTTTCGACATCGTTCTCCATGCGGATGTGGTCGCCGTTGTACGCGAACTCGGCCAGGTCCTTTGCGGCTACGACGCGGAACTTGCCAACTTCCGAAAGAGTATGAATCTCGGAATCTCTCAGAGAATAGTCTTTGTCTCGATCCGCGTACTTGGTTCGAGTGCGCTGAGAAAGGATTGCTTGGACGCGTTCTTCACGGGCCAGCGGCGGACGATCTCCTCGGGAATGTTGCCGTCCCTCGCGGTCGAGTCTGTCGGCCCGGTCTTCGTCCCGGTGGATGTTGTGCAGGTTGGTGCGGGCGTTCCAGTCAGAAGATGAACCCCGGCCCACATCGCGCCCGGAGCCAGAATAAGAATCGCGAAAGTCGTCGATTTCGAAACCGTCAAAGCCTCGGGACATGGCAACACTCCGCCGCGCTCAGTGCGGCAGGAACAAAATTCGACTGTGGAGCAAAACGGAAAAGTCGGAGGTGCGAACTGCTGAACATCGATCTGCGTTACCTCGAAACGATCTCAAGAAGAGGGCGAACTTTGCTCTCCTTCCGCGTAGAGGAAGACCTCTTCAATGTTCTTGCCGAACACGCGGGCGATCTTAAACGCCAAGTCGAGCCCTGGCTCGTACTTGCCCGTTTCAATCGCATTGATACACTGCCGCGTCACACCGACAGTCTCGGCGAGTTCGGCCTGCGACCACTCCTTTTCTGCCCTCAACACACGAAGCCGGGTCTTCATTGGTACCGCCAGGAAGCGAGAATTAGGCCGATGCTCCAGAATGCGATCATCAATGCTGGAAGTAAGAGAGAGGCACCGGAAAGGAACCCGAATCGCTGGAGGAGACCGACAACGAGCGTGAGAAGCAGGGATGCAACGAAGGCGAAGCTCGTGGCTTCATGATTGATGAGTTTCTGATGTGCGTCTGCGGCTCGGAGGAATCGAACGAAACTCCAGATCCCGCCGCCCGCCAGGAGAATCCCCAGCACCATCAGCGCTTCTTGCGCAGTGTGATTTGCACGGACTCCCAGGGTAAATGCCGCGATTGCGGCGAAGACGAACACGTAAAACATGCGAAGCGTGGTTCTACGCTTTTTCCTAGAAGACTGGGCGTCTAATTGGACTGTCATGGCAGAACTCCTCTACGCCAGCATAGTAGTCTTTTCAAGTCTATATGTCAACTGTAGATTACTATAAGACCTGTTAAAGCGTCTATTGTACGCTCTCGGCTGGGCTTGCAGGATTGCCGGCATCAAGGGAGAGGGGATACAATCGGCGTCATCGCGAAGGATGTGGAAGTAGCTCATGTCCACGCTGATGCGTGAGTAGCCGTTTATCAGATTGGAGTGTCGCGCAGTTGCTCACATTCGCCGTGCTTGCTCTACCATTTCTACCAAAACTTTTCTGGCTTCCGCCGGACTTCTCACCTCCCGCAAGAATGCGATGCGGGCACCACGCGTGCCATCTTGGGTTTTCAAGCGTACGTGAAAGCCGAGACGGTCGACCGAAGTCATCGCCACTTCCTGAGACTCGATTCCAGCAAATGCCCGGGCAAGCAGGATGAGCGCATCCCCGTGATCGGTATTCATGTGCTGGATGATGTCGGTTGCAGTGTCAGCCAGCGGGTCGGGTTGCCCGCTGTAATATTCCGAGGCAGAGACCCAGGCCATCACCCCGAAGCCACCCACGTAGTAAACGTCCACCACGTCCATCCGGTAAAAGGAAAAGTCGTCAAAGTCCACCCAGTATTTGCTGTTGGCATAGCGCGCCAGGTAGAGTTTCCGTGCCTCAGCCACCTCCGGCTCAGGTACCGGCAGAATATTTCCTAGCAACGTGACCCTGGACGCTCCCAAGGAATCGCCGATGGTATCAGGCTGGGCCACTAACAAGCTGGAACGCGGGTCTGCCTGCACATTTTGAGTGTGCATGGCCATCGTGCTGATGAGGAAGACAGGATTCGCGTGGTCGTCCAATCCATAGGGCATCACGGATCCGAAGGGGAACCCCTGCTGTTTACGTGAAAGTGTCGAGAGACTCCCAACTCGGCCCAGATACACCAAGGTACGCGCTCGTTCGGCAAACGTAGGCTCAGCGACCGCAGATTGGTTACTCGCCGCGCCCGAGCCCGCGTGGTTCCCTGCCGTTAATGAAGACATTGCTGTTCTCCCACATGGATTCGGCACATGATCCGGGATTCTCTTGTGTCCCGGGTCCTTCGAACAAGCTAACACGTTGCGGCTTGAGCTGTCTGTTTAAAGGAAATGTACCGAGTATGCCAGTTTCCGATAAACGCGTTATACGCTCGGTGATCTATTGCATCCCGCTTGCGCAGCCGGGGAAAAGACCGCTTCACCAGGAATGAATCGCTGAGTGTCGTTCACAGATTATTCGGAAAATATGACCGCCTTCGTCGCAGCGAAAGTTTTCCAGTGAATACCCGCACAGAATATCTACGTCGCATGTTCTGGCAATCTTATCCCAGAGCTCTTCGAGCCGAATCGCCGCATCCGGCTTTCCTTCAGCCCACAAGAGAGGCGCACATTCTCCGCAAATTGCAACGCGTGGGTGCTCTGCCCTGGCCGCTTTGACGGCTGCCACAATTAGAACACCCACGACCTTTGAAAATCGAGCCGGGTCCGGCAGATCGTTGACCATGAATGTGGAGAGTGTTTCCGCAGCGTCACTTGCGACGTAGCTTCCCCGAATAATGGCGTCGCGAATATCCACGCCCTCTGCCTGCAATCGATCAACAAGACTGTCCCTGTGCGGATTGGTCCCGACGAAGATAGCCGGATTCCCGGCTTTCAGAGCGGCACTGATGAAGCGACTAAAACCAGCCAGAAACGATGCATCATCAACATAGAATTGAACCTCGTGGCAGCGACCGATCTCCCTGCCTATCGAAGGAGGTGCCGGCAGTGATGCCATAAGCTCTTCGTGGCGGAACTGGTCGGCGACTTTCGAATCCACAACGCCGGCGAAAGTGTGACCCGCCAATCTGCGGCTCACAAACTTTTTCCCCAACATGACCGCTTGCACGGCGGCAAGCAGTTCGCTTTCAGCATGCGACTTAACAACGTAACCGTCTCCGCCCATAGCGAGAGCTGCCCGCGCCACATCGGGATCAAGATCCTGGGTCACGAAAAGTATTTTGGATTCGGGAGCAACCTTGCGAATGCGTTGGGCAGCTCTAATCCCATCCAACTTTGGGAGCCCGATGTCCAATAAGATCAGGTCCGGTCGCAGCTCTTCCGCTTTCAGGACTGCTTCAAGCCCGTCGGAGACAACGCCGATAATCTGCAAGTTGCGATTTTCCCGGAGCTTCTGAACGACATAGCGTCGCCAAGCGGCAAGATCATCTACCACGAGAATGCGAACAATTGACTGATTGCTGATAGCCTCCTCCTCTTTAGAGTTCAAGACCCAGTTGCCAGACTGATGGTGCTGAACTAATTGCTGCGATTAGAGCATCCCATGTGGGCCTGATTCCGTCGTTGCCTCTGAGCAACCTTGAACTTGCGCATGCGCAATTACGGAATGGAACAGCGGAGGGAGAGGAGGATGGAAACTGAACCGCGGTCATTCGGTGCGCATGAACAACCGCTCCGGTGACCGGAGCAGAACCTCGCCGCGACGCTTCACCATGGCGTGGTTGCGTTGCCACTCGCTAATCAGGCGGCTCGCGGTGAAAGGCGTAACGTTCGCCGCGCTAGCCAAATCCTCGTTGGTGATATGGAGGGCAACACCACCCGGAGCTTCTTGACCAATAGTGCGGGCAAGAGTAACGAGTACATGGGCAACCCGCTGTCGAGCAGTGTAGCACGCCAGGCTTATGTGGGACGTGAGTTGCCAGGCTACGTAGTCTGACGCAGTTAACAACGCGTTCTCGAGCAACCCGGGATACCGTGCGACAAACCCTCGGATTGTGCTGCGATCCCATACCAACACGGAGCTATCCATCACCACTTCTGTGCTCACGAGATACGAAGAGCGGCTCGATAAAATTGTCCGACCGCCGAATATATCTCCTGGTCCAAGCCACTGAAGCAGAAGCTTTTTACCCTCTTCTGTGACGTAGAACTGTCTGGCGCGGCCTTTCGTAAGCAGGTAGAGATGGTCGGCAGGGTGTCCTTGGTTTGTGATCACAGAATGGGCGGTGAATCGGCGTTGTGTTGCAGCTGCCAGGATTGTCTTGCGTTCAGACGGAGTCAATCCTTCGAGAAATTGTGATTTCAAGTGCGAAGATACGATAGCAATTCCCGAGGCAGCCATAGGTGGCCCTCTCTAGCGTGGAAGCAGGCCGAGTCCTAAGTGCCCGCGCGGCTACCCCAGGGTTCACGCTCGACCCGTCTCTGCCGCATCAGAAAGAACACAATGTCTGAAGCGCAAAGGAATAGAAGCAACGTCAGTACCGCGAGCATGACGATCACTTCGCACAACTCCCTTCTAAAGGACGGAGGCGACATTTTGGACGGAGCGGGTTCAATCCCACTCGGGGTGGTGTCGCCTCCGTGCCCTCGGAAAGTATGTTCATTGTGAGTTTATTGGAACTGTCAGAAGTAACAGCCCGGAAGCGTGACTTCAAATGCCCACTACGCAACGCGAGTTAGCTCTCCCGTTGAGCTGTTCGCGTCCAAGTGGACGATAAATCGTGCATTTGAAATCACATCTCCGGTTTCTCCGCTTATCAGTGATTGACACACAATGGTGCAGGTGAAGGAAGATCCCTCGAGTGGTCTTGGAGCAGCGGACACGCAGGTCTAAGGGTTCAAGACCGGCCTCGGCTTCGCGAAATCCTAATACAACACCAAGCTCGAGCAGATCCGTGCGTTGACATCAAGGGTAGCCAGACAACGAACTCCTTGTTGAAACCATTGACCTCGGCCTGTGCCACCTCGCACCGCTACGATTGGTGCGCCTTGTCTAACCGTTCGCGAAAGTTCTTCGCCCAAGAGCGAAATGCGGCATCAATATCCCCCCATTTCTCATAGGCCTTAAGCCCGCTGAAAAACCGGCGGCCCTCCTTGCTGGACATGAAGGCCACCATTACTTCGCCGGACACTGAATCGACCATTTCCCCTTCAATCGAAACCTTACCAACGCTTAGCCTGGGCGCTAACATGCTGGCGCCGGGGGCTACCGCAGCAGAGGCAGCGGTTTCAGCTCCCTTCAGTGCCGCATTCTCCTTGCCCCCCGCGGGCTCCACGTTCGTGATTGCTATTCGCAACACCATAACGCCCAGTCCAGCCTCGGTCACGAGTTCGTAGCGTCCGGACTTAGTAAGTTCGTCCCTGATCGCTTGAGTGAAATATTGAGCCAGCTTTGCCAATTGCTCAGGGTCGATGCCGCGCTGCTGAGCCTCCGGAAGCAGATAGACAATCACCGGGTCAAGGATGAACTTGCTGGAATTCTTCAAAACGTCTTTGTTCTTCCAGTAGGTGAGCAAATCGGGGTTCTTGGGATCGGGCTGGAGTTTGGAATAGTAGACACCTAAAAAACCGGAACCCTGCTCTTTCGACGAGTCTTGCGCTTGCGTAGTGAGGCCAATAAGCAGCAGCGAACTTGCCAGCAGGCTCAGACAGATGAGTTGCGAAAGTGACGTCCCAAGAGTGACAGGGCAGTTCTGCCTTTGAGGGGCGACACGGTCAATGTTTTGCAGCATTCTCCTTGAAGGGTGTTGCTTGTGCATATTTCCTCCATTTGCATCCTCGCGTTCCGATGGTAGTGGGCTTGGCCTAGTAAACCGGAATTTCCTTTTTGGCCCCGAACAAAGCGGCGATTCTATACCCATCGTGCATGCTCGCGACCTGGTGAAACGATTTTCATCCGGAGCGCCCCCAGGGGTCTGCGATCCGCGAGCACACCCCGAAATTACACCAGATTCCAGCGCCAGCAATCGCAGTGACAGCTAACTCGTGGTTAGTCGGCTTACTGGAGATTTCAAATCACATCTCCGGTTTGGGCGTTTATCGGACATTGGGTCCATTGGCCCGTGTTCGGTGAATCGTATCTAGGCGACGGAATCGCACTTGCCCGAAAAGACTGTCTCGCTGCACGACATTCTTGCGAGAGCCCCTTTTAGTCCGTCAGTGTCCGCGCTTGTGGTCGCGCCACTTCCGATTTCGAGTCCCGCGATTGTGTCAGTGCTTGTCTCATGTTCCCTTTCATCACAAAACACAAGGCCCCACCCCGATCTGATATTTGGCTCATCGGTCCCCGCGCCAGATGGATGAGGGTGTACGGATGCGCAATCTCACTGAAGTACAGCACCTCAGTGGGGCGACTATTGGGGCGGGAAATTCTTCAGCAGCTTCGTCATCGCCTTGGTCAGATTCTTCTGTCTCTTTTCCTGGTTAGCGTTGGAATCGATCGTCTTGGTTGCTCTTCCTGTCCAAACGAGCTGCTTGGTCGCCGGGTCATACATATCCAGAACAAGGGTTCCTATGCTGATCGTGGAAGTCGTGGCGTTCACCATTCCTCCGCCCCAGCGCAATCCCCCGCCCGTACCATACGCGTTCCACTGCTTTTCCTGATCGATGGACACCTGATAGCCGATGTACAGATCGGCCTTGTCGCTGTCCGTCTTCGTCAAGCCCTTTGCTGCCAACTGAGAGTCGATCGAATTCTTAATCTGAGCGTCCAAAATCTGGTTCGGGTAGGATGCGCCTTGGATCGTCACCCACTTGTAGGTGTGGTATTTCGTGAAGTCCGTTCCCGGCATGGCGTTGGTTGTTACATCCTGTGCCGGCGTCACACTGCACGCCAAGAGTGCCAAAATGAGTCCCAATCCGACCCTCACCGTCCTGATCTGTATTCCTTGTGGCATCGTTCTTCTCCTTATTCCTGATTAGAATTCAGTAGTCGACGGCAGCCCGGGGTAACGCGATATTCCTCTACTTCATGTGCTCCTTTGGTTGTTGCTGAAATGCTTACAGCTCCGCAATTAGCACCGGCAGCAGGTTGGGGAACTTTGTTAGCGCCTGCCTCCGCCCCCGCGACCGCTCCAGCCGCCGCTACTAGACCTTTGCTGCTGATAGCGCTGGCTGGATTGTTCGCCCCGCTCCCTGTTTTGCGCCTCCTGTTGCATTCCCTGGGTTTCACTGCTGCTCTCAGGGTGCTGTTGGTACGAGGAGGTGGAAGGATGTTGCTCGTAGCTCTGGCTCTGGTTATGCTGCTGAGCGGTGGAAGAGTTCACGGAATTCCAGCTACCATTGCTCCCATACTTTTGCCAACCGCTGCCAGTGTTCTTGTACACATTGCCGTCCGCGCTGGCGTACATGTTGCCGTTTGCGGCCTTACCCGCACTTGCGCTGTTTCCATAGGCGCCGCTCGCTCCGACGGCCTTTCCGCCCGAAGACGTCTGCACCGATCCTGTTGTTCCCTGGGCGGTGGTGTAATGCTGCGAGTAGGCGCTCTGGCCGTTTTTCGAAACCGCGGAACTGCCCCAGGAGCTGTACCCGTTGGATCCTTGATGGGTGGCGGCAGAGGCACCCGTGTAGGGGTTGTAAGCTGTGGCGGCATGTGCGCTTCCATAGGGAGTGGAGACCGATGCACTCCTGGTCGAAGTCCCCGTGTACGGATTGTACGACGCGCTTCGGGTAGCCGATCCATAGGGACCGTAGGCAGTCTGTGAAACGCC
>Ga0187816_10000335_pt1 | contig 13791 bp, 16 predicted proteins | sample NC_wetland_sal_i_16_FD_132960 | JGI IMG/M metagenome (GOLD analysis project Ga0187816, IMG submission 132960) | Wetland sediment microbial communities from Neuse River Estuary, North Carolina, USA - SO4_1 | ecosystem: Environmental > Aquatic > Freshwater > Wetlands > Sediment | place: USA... | reverse complement strand
GGCCTGTACCTGCTGCAGCGGGTCAGGGACGAGGCGCACCGGTTCGCGATCGCGTACCACCGCCAGAAGCGGGGCAAGGCCGCCACCGCCAGCGCGCTCGATGACGTCCCTGGCCTCGGCACGGCCCGGCGCAAGACCCTGCTCAAGCACTTCGGCTCGGTGCGTAAGCTCAGTGCGGCCAGCGTCGAGGAGATCGCGACGGTACCGGGCATCGGCCCCAAGCTCGCCGCCACCATCGCCGCGGCCCTGAGCTCCACTAACACAAAGGAACAGGCATGAGGACGGGTGACGATCCGGCCGACATCGTCGTCATCACCGGGATGTCGGGCGCCGGGCGGTCGACCGCCGCCAAGTCGCTCGAGGACCTCGGCTGGTTCGTGGTCGACAACCTGCCCCCTGGCCTGCTGCCGACGATGGTGGACCTCGCGGCCAGGTCCAACGGCGCGGTGCCGCGGATCGCCGCGGTGGTCGACGTCCGCAGCCGGGCGTTCAGCACCGACCTGAAGTCGGCGATCACCGAGGTCGGCGCCCGCGGCGCGGCGGCGCGCGTGGTGTTCCTCGAGGCGGCCGAGGACACCCTCGTCCGCAGGTTCGACAGCGAGCGCAGGCCGCACCCGCTGCAGGGCAGCGGCCGGGTCACCGACGGCATCGCGGCCGAACGTGAGCTGCTGCGCGAGGTCCGCGGCGACGCCGACCTCGTGATCGACACGACCAGGCTCAACGTGCACGAGCTGCGCGCCAGGATGCGGGACTTCTTCGGCCGGGGCACCACGGTCGGCCTGCGGCTGTCCATCGTCTCGTTCGGCTACAAGTACGGCCTGCCGGTCGACGCCGACCTGGTGGCGGACTGCCGCTTCCTGCCGAATCCGCACTGGATCGCCGAACTCGCCCCCATGACGGGGCGGGACGACCCGGTCCGCGAGTACGTCTTGTCGCGGCCCGGCGCCGCAGAGTTCCTATACCATTACGCGGAGCTACTGAACGTGGTCCTGCCCGGCTACGAACGCGAGGGCAAGCGGTTCGTGACCCTCGCGATCGGCTGCACCGGCGGCAAGCACCGTAGCGTGGCGATGGCCGACGAACTCGCGGCGCGCATCGCCGGGTTGGGAGTGGACGTGCAGGTCGTACACCGGGATCTGGGGCGGGAGTGAGCCCTTGGTGACCGGCCTCCGGGCGGTGGCGCTCGGTGGCGGGCACGGGCTGGCCGCGTCCCTGGGAGCGCTGCGCCGGGTGACCGACGATCTCACCGCGATCGTGACGGTCGCCGACGACGGCGGGTCCAGCGGTCGGCTGCGCCGTGACTTCGGCGTCCTGCCCCCCGGTGACCTGCGCATGGCGCTGGCCGCCCTGTGCCGGGACGACGAGTGGGGCACCACCTGGAGCCAGGTGGTCCAGCATCGGTTCGGCGGCGATCGCGAGCTAGCCGGCCACGCCGTCGGCAACCTGCTCATCGTCGCCCTGTGGGACCTGCTGGGCGACACCGTCGCCGGGCTCGACTGGGTTGGCCGGCTGCTCGGCACCGCCGGGCGGGTCCTGCCGATGGCCGCGGTACCGCTGGACATCGTCGCGGAGGTGGTGGGCGCCGACCCGGCCCGGCCGCACGAGGTGACCACGGTCCGGGGGCAGGTCGAGTGCGCGACCACGCCGGGCCAGGTCCGGTCCATCACGCTGGTTCCGCCCGATCCGCCCGCGGTGCCCGAGGCCGTGCGCGCCGTGCTGGACGCGGACTGGGTCGTGTTCGGCCCCGGCTCGTGGTTCACCAGCGTGCTGCCGCACCTGCTGGTGCCCGAGCTCTCCGCGGCCCTGCGCGTCACCGCCGCGCGCCGGCTGGTCGTGCTGAACCTCGTCCCGCAGCCGGGTGAGACCGGGGGATTTTCGCCACACCGGCACCTGGAAGTCCTCGCCGCTCACGCGCCGGGGCTTAGTGTGGACGTGGTCCTCGCGGACACCAAGGCCGCGGGCGCCGAGAACCTGGACGACCTGGAGAGGGCGGCGGGAATGCTCGGGGCCAGGCTGGTGCTAGCGAACGTAGCCGCGGCCGATGGCACGCCGCGTCATGACGCGGAGCGCCTGGCCCGCGCGTACGCACAGATTTTCGCAAGGACCTTTGAGCTAGAAGGCCGCCGCCGGGGGGCGGGCAGAGGAGTGACGGGCAATGGCGATGACCGGCGTGGTGAAGGACGAGCTCAGCCGGGTGGTGGTGATCAAGCCCTGCTGCCGCAAGGCGGAGGTCTCCACGCTGCTGAGGTTCGCGGGCGGCCTGCACCTGGCTGAGGGCCGCGTGGTGATCGAGGCCGAGCTCGACACCGGCGCCGTGGCCAGGCGGTTGCGGGCGAGCATTTCCGACGTGTTCGGGCACCCGGCCGAGTTCATCGTCCTGGCGCCGAGCGGCCTGCGCAAGGGCAACCGCTACCTGGTGCGCGTGACCGGCCCCGCGGGCGAGAGCCTGGCCCGCCAGGCCGGGCTGATCGACAGCTACGGCCGCCCGGTGCGCGGCCTGCCCCGGCAGGTGGTGTCCGGCGCTGCCTGCGACTGCGAGGCCGCGTGGCGCGGCGCCTTCCTGGCCCACGGGTCGCTGACCGAGCCCGGCCGCTCGATGGCGCTCGAGATCACCTGCCCGGGCTCGGAGGCGGCGCTCGCCCTGGTGGGCTCGGCGCGGCGGCTCAGGGTGCACGCCAAGGCGCGCGACGTCCGCGGCGTGGACCGGGTGGTGATCAGGGACGGCGAGGCGATCAGCGCCATGCTGACCAGGCTCGGCGCGCACCAGGCCGTCCTGGCCTGGGAAGAGCGGCGGATGCGCCGGGAGGTCCGGGCCACGGCGAACCGGCTGGCCAACTTTGACGACGCGAACCTGCGGCGCAGCGCGCGGGCCGCGGTCGCGGCCGGGGCACGGGTGGAGCGCGCCCTGGAGATCCTCGGCCAGGACGCCCCGTCGCACCTGACGATGGCCGGCAAGCTGCGCATGGCGCACCGGCAGGCCAGCCTGGAGGAACTCGGCCAGCTGGCCGACCCGCCCCTGACCAAGGACGCCATCGCCGGCCGCATCCGCAGGCTCCTGGCCATGGCCGACCGGCGCGCCTACGAGCAGGGCATCCCGACCACGGAAGCCTTCCTCCCGGTCGACATGCTGCCCTAGGACTCCGGCATCCCCGGGACGAAGGTTGACGGCCTGCCCGGCACGTTATTCACTACGCCTTAGTAAGCGGTACTGAGTAAACGGGAGCAGCCAGAGTGCATGACCCGTTCGACGGCCTCGGCCGGTTCGCCGACCCGTGGCTGCTGATCCTGACCAGCCTGGCCGACGGGCCTAAGCACGGCTACGCGATCATGACCGACGTCGCCGAGTTCAGCGGCGTCCGGATGGAGCCGGGCACCTTGTACCGGGCGCTGTCCCGGCTGGAGCGCCGCGGCTGGGTCCGGTCGCTGGCTAGCGGGGACCGCCGCCGTCCGTACGAGATCGCCGCCGTCTGGCCAGGCCGGGCAGGTCGCGACGGGGCAGCAGATCGTGAGCGCCGTCCTCCGCCCGCGCTGCGTGGCCGCCGCGGTTGACAGGGTTCCACGCTATTCAGTACAACTTACTACGTGGTCCTTAGGAGTGGGGGATTACCATGCACGGAAAGTTCGATGAGCTCGGCCGGTTCGCCGACCCGTCGCTGCTGATCCTGACCAGCCTGGCCGACGGGCCCAAGCACGGCTACGCGATCATGACCGACGTGGCCGCCTTCAGCGGCGTCAACATGGAGCCCGGTACCTTGTACGGGGCGCTGTCACGGCTTGAGCGCCGCGGCTGGGTCCGGCCACTGGCCAGTGAGGAGCGCCGCCGCCCCTACGAGATCACCGCGGCGGGCCAGGAGGTCCTGGCCGAGCAGGTCAAGACGATGCAGCAGATCGTTCAAGTCGCCCGGCTTCGCACGGCCATGGCGTGGGGCGTGTAATGCAGCCCGGGCTGGCCGACCGGCTGTCCCGTGCGCTGGTCGGCTGCCACCCGCGGCGCTGGCGGGAGCGCTACCGCGAGGAGATGCTCGATGTCCTTGACCAGCACCACCCGACCGCGCGGACGGTGGCCAGCCTGGCGGTCAGCGTGCTGAGCACGCACGCGGATCCGGCCTACCGCACCGCCGGGCCTTCGCGGTCCCAGCTGCGCCGGGCCGCCAGTTGGGCCGCCGCGATCACCGCTGTGCTCGCGATGGTCTCCGGCTGCCTCGGCTACGCGGCCTGGAGCGAGCGCTGGCAGCTGTCGGGCGCCGGGGGCGTGGGTGCCGTGGCCTTCGGGCCCGGCCAGCGCCTCCTGGTCACCGGTGTCGGGGGACCAGGCCAGAACAACATGGTAACGGTGTGGGATATCGCGGACCCGGCCCGGCCGCGGCAGCTGTCGGCGTTCCGGGGCGGCCAGCCCACGGCGCTGTCGCCGGACGGCCTCCTCGTGGCTACCCCCGCTCCTAACGGCGAACCAGCCCTGTGGAACATCGCCAATCCCCGGCAGCCGGTCAGGATAGCGGTCATGCCCGCCCTCGGCCACCAGCCGCTCTGGGGAGAGGCGTTCTCCCCCGACGGGCAGATCTTCGCCGCCGCCTACCTTGACCAGATCTTTCTGTGGGACGTGGCCAATCCGGCCCAGCCCCGGCTGCTAGGCACCCTGGCCGCCCCGGCGACGCAAGCCAACGACGGAGCGTCCATCGACCCGCAGGACATCGCGTTCTCGCCGGACGGGCGGTTCCTGGCCAGCGCCACTGGCACCGACCACGTCACCGTGTGGAACGTGACCGACCCGGCGCGGGCCGCCCGCATCGCCACCCTGGCCAGCTCACGCGACATCGTCCAGACGCTCGCGTTCTCCTCCGGGAACCTGCTGGCCGGCGTAACCTACTACGGCACCGTGCTGGTGTTCAGCCTGGCCGACCGGGGCCGCCCGGCCCTTACCACCACGATCAGCACCATCATGCCCCATGCGCTCTACCCAGACGGCCTGCTGCAGCACCCCGATGCCCCGCCCTGCCCCCCGTGCAGCCCGGCGGCGTACGCGGTGGCGTTCACACCAGACGGGCACACCCTAACCGTCGTCGTCGACCGCGAAGAAAGCAGCGTGAGCGGGGACCCGGCAGTCACGATATGGTCGCGCGACACGATATTCACCTGGAACGTAGCCAGCTCGGGCGCACTCAGTGGCCTCACCACCGCCTTCCGTAAGGTCAAGGACGACCAGCCCACCCTGGCCCCCGACGGCCGCACCGTGGCCGACGGCTCGCCCGACAGCAACGCGGTCTACCTATGGACACCGCCCTGAACTGCATGTCCCCTTAAAACAGGAGCACTGGGGATGTAGTCGCCTAGCTCCTCGCGGCCTGGTGGACCCTCAATGTCGCGCGCCAGGTAGGCGGTAGTGGCGGCGGCCAGCGCGAGGAAGGAGAGCGTGACCAGCCCAGCGCGCAACCCGAACTCGCTAGCCAGGAAGCCGATGACGGGCGGGCCCAGGAGGAACCCGGTATAGCCCATCAGCGAGGCCAGTGCGACTCCGCCCGATCCGGCGAGCAGGCCCGCCTGGGCCATGGCCGAGGGGAACAGGTTGGCCAGCCCGAGGCCGGTCACGGCGAACCCGGCCAGGGCGAGCCATACGTCGGGAGCCAGCGACGCGATGAGCATGCCCGCGCACGCAGCAACGCCGCCGAACACGAGGACCCGCGTGCGGCCCAGGTGCTCCAGCAGCCAGGTACCTGACAGCCGTCCCGCCGCCTCGGCGAACGCGAAGGCCGCGTACCCCGCCGCTGCCAGGCCCGCGCCCGCCCCCAGGTCCTGCCTGAGGTGCAGGGCACCCCAGTCGCCGATGGCGCCCTCGTCATAGGCGGCACAGAGCGCGATCAGCCGGAACAGGACCACCACGTGGCCGTACGACAGCGCACGCCGCCAGGCCCGAGACTGCTGGTCCCGGGCGGGCGGGCGCCCCGGCCGCGGTGCCGAGACGTCGGCCGAGCCGCCGAGCACCCGGACGGAGGCCAGCAGCGGGCGCGCGACCGATGCCGTGACGAGCAGGCCGGCCAGCGCTACGAGCAGCAGGTGCGCCCGCGGGGGCAAATGCAGCGCGAGCAGGCCGCCCAGGCCCGCCCCGGCCAGGCCGCCGAAGCTCCACGCGGCGTGGAATCCGGGCATCACCGGTCGGCGCAACGCGGCCACCACGTCGACGGCTACGGTGTTCATGGCCACGTTGAGGCACCCGTAGGCCGCTCCGAACACCAGCAGCATGAGCCCGAGCGTGGTGGCCGAACGGGCGAGCGGAGGGAGCACCACGGTCACCGACAGCAGGGCGCACGAGATCACCGTGAGCCGGCCGCTGCCGAGCCGGCGGCACAGCGCGCCGGCGATCAGCATCGTGGCCACCGCTCCGGCCGAGAGGCCGAGCAGCGCCAGGCCCAGTGCGGCGGATGACGCGCCGGTCTGCTCCTTGATGGCGGGCACCCGCACCGCCCAGCTCGCGTAGATGAACCCGTGGATCGCGAATACCGCGGACAACGCGACCCGGACCGAGCGGAGCCGGCCGGGATCCCCGGATCCGGGCCCCGCAGCACGGTCCCGGCCGCCACCGCTCGCCGACGGCCCCGAGTGCCCCGCGGGGCTCCCGTGCGGGATTTTGTTTGCCAGCCGCACAAAATAAGACTATGCCTCCGACCGAGACAACCGCCTCAGCGTCGGGTTGAAACCTAGGAACACTAGGCATAGTATTCCTTGGTATGAACAGGGAGAGGCTCAAGGGGAACCTGGACTTGCTGCTGCTGTCGGTGCTCGCCGCCGGGCCGGCGCACGGATACGCGATCATCTCGTCGCTTCGCGACCGCAGCGAGGGCATGTTCGACCTGCCGGAGGGGACCATCTACCCGGCGCTGCACCGGCTCGAGGACGCTGGCCTGCTGGTCAGCTCGTGGGCCGAGACGGACGGGCGGCGGCGCCGCGTCTACGGTCTGACCGACCAGGGCGCGGCGGCGCTGGCCGCCGAGCAGACCGAGTGGCGCAGGTTCGCCGGCGGGATGCAGGCGGTGCTCGCCTGGCCCGCCGAGGTGGTCTGGCCGAAGGCCATCCGTCTGGCGCCAGCTACGGCGGGGTGGTCGGCGTGAAGCGCGCGGACCGCGACCCGATCGAGGCGTACCTGCTTCAGCTGCGGGCCAGCCTGCGGGCCGGCGCGGCCGAAGCCGAGCTCATCGTGGCCGAGGCCGAGGATCACCTGCGCGAGACCACCGCCGTCGGCCTGGCCGCGGGCCTGACCGAGCGCGAGGCGCAAGAGGCGGCGATCTCGGCCTTCGGGTCCGTGCGCGCCGTCGTCCGGGCGCATGAGACCACGCCAGGGAACCTCGTCAAGGGCAGGACCCCCGCGGCCGTGATCCAGGACCTCTGCCTGGCGGCCTGGAAGCTGGGCGCCATGGGGCTGACGGCGGTCGGCGCCAGCGGCCTGGTCGTGCTCGTCATGAACGCCACTGTCGGCCGCGCGTTCACCGGCCAGCCGCCGGCCGGCGTCAGCTTCCCTCGGGCGTCGTGCGCGTACTGGCTCGCGGGCTGGCCGGGTGCGCACACCTGCGCGCAGGCCGCGATGCTGGAGGCCAGCAGCGACGCGGTCACCCTGCGGGTCGTCGCCGGGATCATGGGCGTCGCGCTGCTCGAGGCGTACGCCATCGTCCGCTACCTCATGCGGCGGCACGGGCGGGGGCCCGCCGTACTGCTGGCCGGCTACTTCCCGGCCCTGGCGGCGTCCGTCTTCGGCGGGGGAGCCCTCGCCCTAACCTTGGCCCAGCTCACCGGCTTCACGGTCACGGCCGGACCCGGCCAGTACCTGAGCGGCGCCATCGTCGCGGCGGTGGTCGCAGTCGCGTACGCCCTGCGGGCCCGCCCGGTATTCCGGCACCTTAGGCGCGGGTTCGCGAGGTACGTCCGGGCCCGGTGACCCCTCCGCGGCGCCGGGCCCTGCTTCGGCGTCCGGTCCTGTCCGGCGATCTCAGCCGCTGGCCTGGCCGTCGGCCATCCCGTCCGGACCGGGCAGGCGCTGCTTCGCGAGGATCAGGTGCGCGCGCTCGGCGACGTTGCCGGTCTGAGCAATCGCGATCTCGTAGGCAGCCTTCGCGTCAGCGGACCTGCCCAGGCGCTGCAGCAGGTCGGCGCGGATGGCGTGGAACAGGTAGTACCCGTCCAGGCTGGCGGCCAGCCCGTCCACCAGGTCGAGCGCCACGGCCGGGCCGTCGACCTCGGCCACCGCGACGGCGCGGTTCAGCGCGACCACCGGGCCGGGCGCGATCACCAGGAGCTGGTCGTACAGGGCGAGGATCTGACCCCAGTCGGTGTCCGACGCCTGGGTGGCGTCGCTGTGCACCGCATTGATCGCGGCCTGGATCTGGTACGCACCGGGCTGGTTGCGGCGCAGGCAGCGCCGGACGAGATCCTGCCCCTCGGCGATCAGCGCGCGGTCCCAGCGGGAGCGGTCCTGGTCGGCGAGCAGGACCAGGCCCCCGTCCGGGCCGGTCCGCGCCGCGCGGCGGGACTCGGTGAGCAGCATCAGCGCGAGCAGCCCGGTCACCTCGGGCTCATCCGGCATGAGCCGCGCGAGCAACCGCCCGAGCCTGATGGCCTCGGCGCACAGGTCGGCGCGGGCCAGCTGATCGCCGGAGCTGGCCGTGTACCCCTCGTTGAAGATCAGGTAGACGACCGCGAGCACCGCCGCGAGGCGGCCGGGCAGGTCCGCCTCCGCCGGGACGCGGTAGGGGATCCCCGCGTCGCGGATCTTGCCCTTGGCCCGGACCAGACGCTGGGCCATGGTCGGCTCGGGCACCAGGAACGCGTGCGCGATCTCGGCCGTGGTCAGCCCGCCGAGGAGCCGGAGCGTCAGCGCCACCTGGGCGCCGGTGGCCAGCGCCGGGTGGCAGCAGGTGAAGATGAGCCGCAGCCGGTCGTCGTGCACCGGGCCTTCCTCCACAGGTTCTTCGTGCGCATGCAGCAGCGCCGCCTGGGCGTGCTTGTCCGCGCGGGCCGCCTCGCGGCGCAGGCGGTCAATCGCCCGGTTCCGGGCCGTCGTGATGATCCATCCCGCGGGGCTCGGCGGCAGGCCCGCGGCCGGCCACCGTTTAGCCGCCTCCGCGAACGCCTCCTGTACCGCGTCCTCGGCGGTGTCGATGTCGCCGAAGACACGGGTCAGGACGGCCACCGCGCGGCCGTACTCCTCGCGGAAGACCCGTTCGACGTCGGCGAGCGCGGGCACTCCTCAGGCCTGCGCCTCGGAGTCCTCCCGCATCGGGCGCACCTCGACCGGCGCGGTGCACGCGCGCGTGGCCTTGCGACCCCACTCCAGCGCGGAGTCGAGATCGGGGGCCTTGATCACCCAGAACCCGCCGATGTGCTCCTTGCCCTCGGCGAACGGGCCGTCGGTGACGAGCACGTCGTCCCCGCGGACGTGCAGCACGGTGGCCGTGGTCGACGGGTGCAGCCCGGCGGCGAAGACCCACGCACCGACCGCCCGCAGCTCGTCGTTCAGCGCGCTGACGTCCCGGTAGATCTTCTCCATGACCTCGGCGTCCGGGATGGGCTCGTCGGGGTGGTAGATGCTGAGCAGGTACTGCTTCATGTTCTTCCTCCTCGGGCCGGACGCTCGCGCTGGTGCCAGCGTCTCATCTCCCACACGAAGTCCCGGGGCCGGAATCGACAGGTCGCACCGATGATCTTGGCCCGTTCCCGTCAGCGGGCCGGCATCGACGGGTCGCACCGAGAATTCATGACCAGTTTTCCTTTACCGGCGCGCGCACCACCGCTCGTTCGGGTCAATGGGTCTATATTTTGATATGGTCTAGACCTTCGGCCGAGGGGATCTGGTGGCAAGGGTTTCCCCCAGGAGCGGGGGTCCCGGGGGTCGTCCCCCCGGGGCTGGCACGTCCGATAGTCTCGGAGCGCTGGCGATCGCTGGGATCTGCGAGGAGATTTAGTACTGTGACCATTCGCGTGGGAATCAATGGTTTCGGCCGGATCGGCCGTAACTTCTGGCGGGCTGCCAACGCCGCGGACGGCGATCGCGGCATCGAGATCGTCGCCGCGAACGACCTTGGCGACGTCGCCACGATGGCGCACCTGCTCAAGTACGACAGCGTCATCGGCACCCTGCCGTACGACGTGTCGGTGTCGGGCGACACCATCCAGGTCGGCGCCAAGTCGATCAAGATCCTGGCCGAGCGCGACCCGGCCAAGCTCCCGTGGGGCGACCTCGGCGTGGACGTGGTGATCGAGTCCACCGGCCTGTTCACCACGGGCCCTGCGGCGCGGGCGCACATCGAGGCGGGCGCGAAGAAGGTCATCATCTCCGCGCCGGCCAAGGAAGAAGACATCACGATCGTGATGGGGGTCAACGACGATAAGTACGACCCCGAGGCCCACACGATCATCTCCAACGCCTCCTGCACCACGAACTGCGTGGCGCCGATGGCCAAGGTGCTCCTCGACAACTTCGGCATCGTCAAGGGCCTGATGACGACGGTGCACGCCTACACCCAGGACCAGAACCTCCAGGACGGCCCGCACAAGGACCTGCGCCGCGCCCGTGCCGCCGCGATCAACATCGTGCCGACCTCCACGGGCGCCGCGAAGGCGACGAGCCTGGTGATCCCCGAGCTCAAGGGCAAGCTCGACGGCTACTCGCTGCGCGTCCCCGTCCCGGATGGCTCGATCACGGACCTGGTCGTGGACCTGGGCCGCGATGTCACCAAGGACGAGGTCAACGCCGCGTTCAAGGCCGCTGCCGAGGGATCGCTCAAGGGCATCCTCTACTACACCGAGGATCCGATCGTCTCGTCCGACATCGTCGGCTCGCCGGCGTCCTGCACGTTCGACGCTTCGATCACGATGGCGCAGGGCAACCAGGTGAAGGTCTTCGGCTGGTACGACAACGAGTGGGGCTACTCGAGCCGGCTTGCCGACCTGACCGTCCTGGTGGCCTCGCGGCTGCGGTAATGCGGACCATCGACGACCTGGAGGTCTCCGGCCGCCGCGTGCTGCTGCGGTCGGACCTCAACGTCCCGCTCGACCTGACCGGGACCGGCGAGATCACCGACGACGGCCGGATCCGGGCCAGCCTGCCCGTGATCGAGAAGCTGTCCGGGCGGGGCGCGCGGGTGATCATCATCGCGCACCTGGGCCGGCCGAAGGGCGCCTCGTTCGCCGAGAGCGCCGCCGGCGGTCCCTCGCTGCTCCCGGTGGCGGCGCGGCTGGGTGACTGGCTCGACCGGCCCGTCTTCTTCGCCGCGGACGTGGTCGGTGACTTCGCCGAGCAGACCGTCGACGGCCTGCGGGACGGCGACGTCGCGCTGCTGGAGAACGTCCGGTTCGAGCCCGCCGAGACGAGCAAGGACGACGCGGAGCGGCGGGCGTTCGCGGAGCGGCTGGCGCGCTTCGGCGAGCTGTACGTGGGCGACGCGTTCGGCGCCGTGCACCGCAAGCACGCCTCGGTCTACGACCTGCCCGCGCTCCTCCCGCACGCCGCCGGCGATCTGGTCCGAAACGAGGTCGCGGTGCTGCGCCAGCTGACCTCCGACCCGGCCCGCCCGTTCGTCGTGGTCCTCGGGGGCAAGAAGCCGTCGGACAAGCTGGCCGTGATCGGCAACCTGCTGGGCCTCGCGGACCGCATCTTGATCGGCGGGGGCATGGGGTACACGTTCCTGGCCGCGCGCGGCTACGAGGTCGGGAACTCCGTGCTCGAGGCCGACCAGATCCCCGCGGTCCGGGAGGTCATGGCCGAAGCCGAACGCCGCGGCGTGGAGCTCGTGCTCCCCGTCGACCTGGTGGCGGCCACCCACTTCGCCCCGGACGCGGAGTACTCCGTCGTGCCGGTGACCGACTTCCCCGCCGATCGCGAAGGGGTCGACGCGGGCCCGCAGACCCGGGCGCTGTTCGCGGCCAAGCTGGCCGACGCCAAGACGGTGTTCTGGAACGGTCCCGTCGGGGTGTTCGAGTTCCCCGCGTTCGCCGCGGGTACCCGCGCGGTCGCCGAGGCGATCGCCGCGGTCGACGGGCTCACCGTGGTCGGCGGCGGCGACTCGGCCGCGGCCATCAGGGCGCTTGGGCTCCCGGAAGAGGCGTTCGGCCACATCTCGACGGGCGGCGGGGCGAGCCTGGAGTACCTGGAGGGAAAGACGCTGCCGGGGCTGACCGCCCTGGAGGACGGTTCGTGACGGCCGCCTCCCGCCGTCCCGGTTTGGCCGGGAAACGGCTTCCGCTGATGGCGGGCAACTGGAAGATGAACGAGAACCACTTCGAGGCCATCGCCCTCGTCCAGAGGCTCGCGTTCACGCTGACCACGAAGGACTACACCTTCGTGGAAGTGGCCGTGCTGCCGCCGTTCACCGCGCTGCGCAGCGTGCAGACGCTCATCGAGGGGGACAAGCTGCCGATCTCCTACGGCGCGCAGGACCTTTCCCCGTACGATTCCGGCGCGTACACGGGCGACATCTCCGGGCCGATGCTGGCCAAGCTGGGCTGCGACTACGTGCTGGCCGGGCACTCCGAGCGCCGGCAGTACCACCTGGAGTCCGACGCGCTGGTCAGCGCCAAGGTCCAGGCGGCGCTGCGGTCGGGGCTGACGCCGATCCTGTGCGTGGGGGAGCCGCTCGAGGTCCGCCAGGCCGGGGAGCACGTCAAGTGCTGCATCGACCAGCTCGACGGGTCGCTGGTCGGCGTGCCCGCCGCGGCGGTGGCCAGGATGGTGGTCGCGTACGAGCCGGTCTGGGCCATCGGGACCGGGGAAGTCGCCACCCCGGCGGATGCGCAGCAGATGATCGGGGCAATCAGGTCACGAATTTCCGAGATTCATGACGCCGAGACGGCCACCAGTGTGCGTATCCTGTATGGCGGGTCCGTCAAGCCCGGTAACATCGCACCGATCATGGCGCAGCCGGACGTCGACGGTGCCCTCGTCGGCGGCGCGAGCCTGGACGCAGGGCAGTTTGCTCAGATCTGCCGGTATCGTGAACTGGCAGCATAGGTCTTCGCTGGCAGGAGATGGATAACAGAGATGAAGATAGCGCTTTCCGTTATCCTGGTCGTCACAAGCCTCGTGATGACCTTGCTCGTCCTGCTGCACAAGGGCAAGGGCGGGGGCCTGTCTGACCTGTTCGGCGGCGGGGTCACCTCAACCCTCGGCTCGTCCTCCGTCGTCGAGCGGAACCTGGACCGCATCACCATCTTCTTCGGCGTCCTCTGGTTCGTCTGCATCGTCATTCTCGGCTGGCTGATCAATCACTAGCGCGTACGTCTTCCCGCACTTCCCGCACCGAAGTTCTGGGTTTAGGGCTCTAGGTTCTTCAAGGGGTGGTCTGTGAGTAGTGGTAACGCCATTCGAGGCAGCAGAGTCGGCGCGGGACCGATGGGCGAGGCCGAACGCGGCGAGTCCGCGCCGCGCGTCTGGGTGTCATTCTGGTGCGCCAACCGGCACGAGACACGCCCGAGCTTCGCGACCGACGCCTCGATTCCTGACATCTGGGAATGCCCCAGGTGCGGCAACCCCGCTGGCCAGAACGAGCAGAGCCCGCCGGCCCCGCCGCGGGTCGAGCCCTACAAGACCCACCTCGCGTACGTGAAGGAACGCCGGAGCGACTCCGACGGCGAGGCCATCCTCGCCGAGGCCCTGGCCCGCCTCCGCGCCAACGCCTGAGCGATCTCTAGTACAGAGTCCCCACTCACGGGCGCTGGGCTGCGCTTTGGCTTTTCGGCTTCTCTGCGTTGGCGACGAGGGGCATCGCGTCGTTGCTCCTCACGGCGTACGCTGCGCTTCTTCCAGAAGTC
>Ga0187816_10000333_pt1 | contig 13807 bp, 11 predicted proteins | sample NC_wetland_sal_i_16_FD_132960 | JGI IMG/M metagenome (GOLD analysis project Ga0187816, IMG submission 132960) | Wetland sediment microbial communities from Neuse River Estuary, North Carolina, USA - SO4_1 | ecosystem: Environmental > Aquatic > Freshwater > Wetlands > Sediment | place: USA... | reverse complement strand
TGAAGCTGGTTGCTCATGGCCTCGAGTAAATCGCGCTCCGTGAGCATGCCGAGATCAACGAGGAGTTTTCCCAAGCGTTCCTGCGTCGTTTTTTGGAGTTCGAGGGCGCGCTCCAAGTCTTCCGCTGACACCTTACTGGAGTGCAGAAGGATTTCCCCGAGCATGTGGTGTTCCGCGGGAATGGGGATGGCGTTCATTTCCTTCAGTACTCCGTCTTTGACAGCTTTTGAACAAAATGTTCCTGATTGATCGCATGGCTCAGCCGCGCGTCAAGGAGCTTTTTCTCTGCCGACAGGACAATGGTCGATCGTTCGATTTTGCTGGGGTGCGCGGCGACAGTGTGGATCACAATGGCGACAGACTCTCCCGGGTTGAGCTGATTGAAGGTTTGGCCAAAGTCACCCAGAACTTGTTCGGCTACATTCACGGCCTTCTCGCGACGACGAACTTCCTCCTCGCGCTCTGCCTGTTCCTCCTTGGCCGTCGGTACAGGGGAAAAGGGTCCCAGGTTTCGAAGAGGGGTCAGATTCACCTCGAAAGAAAGGACAACGCCGTAGCCCGGAAGGTACGCTCCACGGGCCCGGTTGAGAGTCTCGAATGGGCCTCCAAATGTCTGCGCCAAACTCTGATTGAGGACCGACTCAAACAGCCCGATGCTCTTCTTCACTTCCGCCAGATTGGGTTTATCCTGGGGAGAACCTAGGGTTGAGCTGCCGGCGCCAAAGAAAACGCCGAAAAGCAGCAGCGCCGGAAACTGTCGTAAACGCATCATGGTCTCACTGCCGATTGAAAGTCGGCTTTTCCTTCGAATCCGATGGGTCGGAAGGCCCTCGCCAAGCGCTCTGCAAGTACAAACCGTGCTGCTCTACTTGTTGCCAAAGGGCCGACTGGTTTTCCTTCAACATCTCCACCTGAACTCCTATCTGAGTCACCCGCCTGGCTTCCTCCGTGCTCGACGGGATCTGGCTAGCGCCGGAGGTCGGTTGAGCTTCCGCAACTCCAGCCACAGTTGCTTGCTCCAGGGCTTGCCGCACCCAAGCCTGCACCTGAGCTTGGGTCACAGCTTGGGCGGACATCGTTCCCCCTTCGCTACGAGCCGCACCGAAGTTGATCGAGAGCTGGCTGTGGTCATAGCTCACCGCAGGCCGCAGGACCACCAGCAACAAAAAACAGCCGGTGACAGTGGCCATACTCGCCAAACCGAACCAGGTGCGCGCCGTCTCGAGCCAGGTGGTTTGTCGCCTTGGGTTCGGTAGAAAGAAAGGCCTGCGAGGTTCTTCTGCCGGCCAACTGGCAAGAAGCAGTGTTTGTATCTTTTGCCACTCGGCAAGAACAAGCCGGCAATGGGCACAGCTTTTCTCGTGCACGTCCATCTCTGCCTTCTGCTCGGCAGATAATTCCTCGCCAACTCGCTCGGCGATCAGTTTTTCAAAATCGGTGCAATTCATACACACGTCTCCTAAAAAGAAAATTGAGGTGGATAAAACGAAAAAGGTGAAAAGAAGGCAGGCAGTGAAAAAGGGAGGGCTACTTCTGACTCTCGAGACCTGTGCGCAGTTCGTCCACGGCCTTGTAGAGTCTCGACTTCAGCGTGCCTACGGGGCAGTCCAATATGCCGGACATCTCGTCGAACTGAAAACCATGGAAAAACCGCAGGAGAACCACTTCGCGCAACTCCGGCTCTAACCGGGAGATTAAAGTTCGAATCGCGAGTTGCATCTCGCGAGACATAGGATGAGCACTGTCTCTTGCATTGCCGGAATCGCTCAATTCCGCGCAGTCGGCGGCCAGGGGAGCCGGCCGCCGACGGTCGGTACGATACAGGTTGACGGCGATGCGAAACAGCCACGATGCGAACCTCTCTCTCTCGCGTAGCTCCTTCAGATTCAGATAACTCCGAAGGAACGCTTCCTGACAAATGTCCTCCGCGACGGAACGATTCCCGGTAAGACGCAACAGGAAGTTGTAGAGCTGGCGTTGCCATCTCCACACAAGTAGATTGAAAGCTTCGACGCGCCCACCAAGGGCCTGCTCGACGAGCTCTTTATCTGTCTCGGCTGTTTTCAACCTCTTCTACTCCTACAGACGCAAGTTTTCGTCAAAAAGTCGAAACCGTGCAAAAATTTGTTGGCTTAGGGGAGCATACGCCAAACCACACGCCGATAGATATGAGCCGGACAGAAAGGTACGCCTAGAACCCTGGTTTTAGACCTTGACAGCGCGTGGAAGGATTCTATACTACAGCCCGATAACATGATGAAATGCGTTGCGTCTCTTCCGAGAAAGTCCCATTTCGCGAAACGCGCAAGCGTTCCTGTTGCTTGCTTTCGTGCAATCTTTGTTTTCCTGCTCCTGGCGAGTGCAACCGCGCGGATTCTGGCCGCAGAGATCACGGTGCTCCGCAACCCGGACGGGCGGTTTATTTACGTTAACAGTGAGGACAAGGAACTCCGCGACTCGGTGAAGCGCGGTGGGGTGAGTGCAGGTTTACACGTCATCGACAAGCGCAAGGGCGCGCTTGCCGGAATCGATCAGTTCATTGAGCAAGTTTCGTTGGAGCAACGACTCGATTCGCGGTTGGTACGGGCTATTATTCAAGTGGAATCGGCTTGGAACGTGCGAGCGCGCTCCAATAAGGGTGCACTGGGCTTGATGCAGCTCATGCCGGAAACCGCGTCGCGTTTTGGCGTGCGTGATCCGTTTGATGCAAAGGAAAATATTCGCGGCGGCACAAGCTATCTACGCTTCCTGCTGGATCGTTTCAGTGGCGACCTGAGATTCTCCCTGGCTGCCTACAATGCCGGGGAGAAAGCCGTAGACATGTGGGGCACAGTGCCTCCCTATAAAGAGACGCAAACCTATCTCCACCGGATCAATTTGATCTATGCGGCGAGGCAGCAAGAAGCAGAGTTAAGTGCGAGTGCGATTTCCCGGACTGTGCAAGGCAACTGCGTCATTTACACGAACCTAGACTAAGCGCCCATTCTATGTGGAACTTATCTCGCACGAGGATTCCGGCGAGTGCCAGTAATGGGTGCCCACCCGAGCCGAAACCAGTTAGCTCACCCTCTAGAGAAGTCACAATACCTCATCTTACAGATTGGCGGTAAGGGCCTCGCGCGTCACTCAGCTCAAAGGTGTGACCGCATGGATTTAGTGACCGCCATTTTTGCCCGCTACTGCCAGTCCAGCGCGCAATGGCCACTCCGGCGGCAATGCATACCATCGGCATAATGGGCGCACGGAAGCGTGCGTCACCCTCCGGGCCTCCGGATATCAGGACGAAATAGAATATGAGAGATAAAAACAACACCGCAATCTCACTTGGAATCCAGCGCGTACCCGCGAACGCCAGGAAATAATATAGGCCCAGTTGCATCCCCAGCAACGGAAGGGCGAGAGCGGTGACAGGGTATTGCCGAAGGAGCCACAGTATCGACCGGAAGAAACCTTGATCCGCAGTGCGATAGCGGAGTCCACCAGATTCGGGATAAAGCCGCAGGAGTTTTAGCGCCGCCGTAGCAGCTGGATCCAGTACCACGATGGCGCACCCCCGAAAGTGGATCAGAGAGTATGCGAACCAATGCTGAGAGATCATTCGCCGGCCTTCAGCGTTCTGGAATTCAAAGATTCGCGCCTGGGGCCAGTTGCGTTGCTCCGGGTGTGCCTGGAAATACAGATCCTCATTGCCATAGCCTAGTTCCCCTCGGACTAGCGCCAGGCTCTTGTGTTCCACTTTAGCTTTGACGGCTGCGCCGGAACTAAAGTAGAGATTCACGTCGGGAGTTGCGGAAAAGCCGCTATACCCGGCAATTTTGGCATTGTGAACAATCCAGGGGGCCAAGGTCAGTGCAAACAGGAGAGCAAACGCGATTGTTCGTGAAATACGGTCAGTCCATGACAGCCGGCGCGGGAAGAGAAGGAAGAAGGGTACAAGCAATAGGCCCAGGTAAAGCGACAGGGGCCTTGTGTAGGTTGCCATACCTAGGGCGAGCGCGGAACCTACCAACCTGAGGGCGGTCGGTTTCCGAAGGAAACGGACTGTGAACCACACAAACAGGAGTAACTGCGTCGCGAAAAGAAGATCAGAAAGTAGTTTCTCTGAATAAAGGAACCCAACTGGCTCAAAGCAGTAAAAGAGCATCGCCCACCAAGCCGCTGTTGGGGACGGAGCTAGCTCACTCGCAATCTCCCAAACCAGCCACGCTGACACTGTTGCAAGTGAGAAGTTTTCAAGCAGGGCGATAAGAAGTAGATGGTGGCCAGCAACGGCAGGCACAAGCATTAATGGATAACCAGGCGTTCTCACAATTTCGGGTATCCCGCCAAACGAAAACGACCCGTGCAAAAGGGACTGCGCCATCGTCACATAACCCAAAGAATCCGTGGTTAGGAAACCCTGAAACCCGTCAAGATGCCAAATGAGAAGAGCGAACAAAAGTCTTGATAGAAAAGTTACGGCTAGTAATAGCCAGAAGGAATTTTTCGAAATTCCAAGAGCGGTACTATGCATGAACCGGCCGAGCGCAGACAGAACCATCAACATCGTTGTGAATACTGCGGCAAACACGAATGAGAGATCTTGCTGCAGCCCCGTTCATTTCTGCCGCAGCAAACTATGCCTGGAATTGCAAATTTAGACTACTGCCTCGCACATCGCACTTAGAGTTTCTAAGCCCGGGCTTATTGAATTTCTCAGATAGCACTGCCGGGCTGCGATTGACGATCAGCTCGCTGTACTGCGATGGTGTGAGGAAAAGTTTGAGGAGATAGACGCAAAGAGGGGTAGTTCAGAAGAAGTGACGAGTTTTATCCCGTTAGCGGAATTATCTACAGTTGGTTGTGGGGTAAGCACAGATGTTGCTAAAGTGGGCCATCAACAGGGCAATTTCGGCGATGCTAGTACAGAACGCGCATCGATTCGGGGGTGTTCCGGATGAAAATCATTTCACAACGCCGCGAGCAGGCAGGATGGGCGTACAATGGTGCCGTTTTTGAAGTCAAAAAGGAAATCCCGATTCATCATAACGACCAGCATACTGGGACCGCAGTCGCGACACTATCGCAGTGTTCCATGCACAGCGAACGCTGGAAATCGGGGGGAACCACCAACTGGGTCTGAAGACTCGTGAGTGCCGCCAGTAGTTACACAGCCATGAACGTCACAGTTAACAATCCAGGGGGCACAGCGGCGGGCGTCCTCCAGGAGCCCAAAGGGCGCATTGAGCTCGGAATAATCATTCCAACCTACAATGAGCGGGCAAATATCCCCGTTGTTATCGAGGCACTGAGCAAAGCTCTGACTGGAATCGAGTGGGAAGCGATCTTCGTGGATGATCATTCCCCCGACGGGACTGCCGAGCTGGTTCGGGAAATCGCTCTCGAAAATCCACGAGTGCGGATCATCGAGCGTATTGGGCGCCAAGGGTTGTCGTCCGCTTGCATCGAAGGGATGCTGGCGACCGCGGCAGGTTATCTTGCTGTGATGGATGCGGACATGCAGCACGATGAAAGCATCCTTCCAAAAATGTTGGAACGTATAAAGCGCGAGCGCTTGGACATCATTGTGGCCAGCCGAAATATCGAGGGCGGCAGCGTGGGGGAATTTGCTCCAGGCCGTGTGTGGCTTAGCCAATTGGGCGCAAGAATCAGCAGGTTGGTATGCCGGTGCAACGTATCAGACGCGATGAGCGGCTTTTTTCTTCTGGACCGGAAGTTTTTCCAACAGACCGTCGGAAGATTAACTGGAACCGGATTCAAGATCCTTGTCGATTTGTTGGCGTCAAGCCCCCGTCCGGTGCAGCTCGGGGAGGTTCCTTATCACTTCCGCAGCCGGAAATTGGGGGAGAGCAAACTGGACGTAAATGTGGAGTTGGAATACCTCTTCCTAGTGGTGGACAAGATCGTGGGGAGGGCGATACCAACACGATTCGTGTTGTTTGTCTTGGTGGGCTCGCTGGGATTGCTGATCCACCTCGGCGTGCTTGCCCTGCTCCATTATCGCACTCTGATTGATTTTTCGTGGGCCCAAGCGACGGCTACCGTGGTGGCGATGACGTTCAACTTTCTGCTGAATAATATAGTGACGTTTCGTGACCGACGGTTGAAGGGGGGGCGGCTGTTTAGAGGCTTGTTCTCCTTTTATGTTGCGTGCTCGGTCGGAGCAATCATCAACGTCAGTTTCGCACAGTTCCTCCATCAGAGGGGAGTGCCTTGGTACCTTGCGGGCATCAGTGGAATGGCGATCAGTTCTGTGTGGAACTATGGTGTGAATACGGTCTTGACCTGGCGGCGCACCCGGCCTCGATGACTTCAAAAAAGCGGCTGGCCTAAATGGAATGACGCCAGCATAGGAGGGGGCGCCACACCCGACAAGAGCGAAACCCCTGGTACTCTTCTACGCAGTACTCCCTCGACGTTACACGCCCAGGATCTGCCTTTATAGTATTGATTGGACTGCTTTAATCAACTAGGGGGCCGCGCACGGCAGTGATTGCCGCGATTTTCACCGGAATTTGACCGCGATTTAGATTCTCTTGAACCACACGTAATTCACGCGTGTGCTACAGATCGCTCGGGAGGTTCGCTGCAGGAGTTGTGGGCAACATCGTATGTCTTCCCGCACGACTCACAAGTCACCACAGGGGAGGTGTCTGGAAGCCGCAGGCCGCACTTGCAAACCCAGCCGACCTGCTTGGCCGGCACGCCCATCACCAGCGCATAATCAGGAACATCTCTCGTGACAACGGCACCGGCGGCTACAAAGGCGTATCTTCCAATGGTCGTTCCGCACAGCACCGTGGAATTGGCGCCAAGGGTTGCCCCTTGCTTTACCAGTGTTTTTTGGTATTCATTTTTCCGATTAATGTGGCTCCGCGGGTTGATTACATTTGTGAACACCATCGAGGGCCCACAGAAAACGTCGTCTTCTAGTTCCACACCTGCATAAACAGAAACGTTGTTCTGCACTTTGACATTTCTCCCCAGCCGTACGCCAGGGCTGATCACGACATTTTGGCCCAGATTACAGCCGGGACCTAAAACGGCACCCTTCGTGATGTGCGAGAAGTGCCAGATCTTCGTGCCGTCTCCGATCTGGCATGGTTGGTCAATGACCGCAGTCGGATGAGCAAAGTATCGCGGTGCTTCTTCAATGAGCGGAACCCGAGCCCCATCCTGATTCAAGGAACGGCCGCACGAGTCGAGAACCTCCAGAACGTGTAGCGCATTCTTGCTGTTTGTCCGCGACGTGGCCTTCGTTCTGACACACTCGAGAAAATGTTCGCATTCCTTCCGTAATGCTTCCTCTCTAAGGATGGGAATCACTTGGCCCCCATCCCGCTCCGCCACAGGCTTGCGATCCAGCCAGTTGATCCTGTGCGCATAGAGAACCAGTTTCTTCACCGGCTCGAGATCGTCGAACACCGCCATCTTCTCGCTGCCGATGACACAGAGTCTCTGCTCTCTGATGGGATGCAGCCAGCTCACAAAAATATGCGCCTTTACACCGCTCTTGAACTCCAGAGTGCTTAGCGTTGTGTCCACAATAGGGGGATTGAGGTAGCTGCCGCCTTGTACTGTCACGTGCAGCGGCAACTCATCTAAAATGCCAAGGATCACGGAGATTTCCTGCGGGGAAAACCTCCAGAGGATATTTTCATCGGTTCTCAACTTTCCTAAATTTAGATGGGAGCAATAAATATACTGAATCTTTCCAAGCTCACCCTCGCGGATCAACCGGTCGAGTTCCATGATTGCGGGGTGGTATTCGAGCATGTGGCCCACCATCAGCACAGAACTTTGGGTCTCGGCTAGATCCAAAAGCTCCTTCCCTTCACGTGCATTCGAGGCTAGCGGTTTCTCGACGAAAACGTCCTTGCCAGCTTGTAGCGCACGCGTTGCCAAATCATAATGCAGTGCGGCAGGCACGGCGATCACGACTGCGTCCACCGCTGAATCGCTCAGGATGGCATCGTAGTCTTTGGTTGTTGCGATATGGTATTCCTTGCGCACACGGTCCAGTGTTTCGTCACTGACGTCGCATACAGATTCCAGCGCACCGAGCGCATGATAATTGCGCACCAGATTTTTCCCCCAGTAGCCTGCTCCAATCACGCTCACCCGTACGGCTTGCTTTTCTGCTCCTGTGCCCGACATCGCTTCTCCTATTCCCTTATTCCGTATCAAAATCGGCGATGGCAGCGACCACCGCTCGCTGTTGTTCTTCTGTCAGCTCGGGATAGATTGGCAGCGAAAGGACTTCGAGGCTCGCAGCCTCCGACTCAGGAAAACTTCCCCGCTTGTGCCCAAGGTAGGCAAACGCCTCCTGCTGATGTAACGGTTTTGGATAGTAGGTTTCAGTTGATATGCCTCGTGACTGTAGGTTCTCGCGTAGCGCATTTCGCTCCCGAACTCGAACGGTGAACTGGTTGTAAACATGCGTTAGGCCAGGAGGAGCGACGGGTAACTTCACCGCCGATTCCAGTCGGAATTCATGAAAAAGCTCGCCGTATCGCTCGGCGTTGCGCCTGCGTCCAGCCACCCACTGATCGAGATGCCGCAGTTTCACGCGCAGGATCGCGGCCTGTAATGCATCCAATCGGCTGTTTATCCCAAGCAGTTCGTATTCATATTTTTCGCGCGCGCCGTGAACGCGTAACAGGCGTAGCCTCTCTGCCAGCACCGCATTATTTGTGGTCACGAGGCCGCCATCTCCGGCGGCGCCCAAGTTCTTCGACGGGAAAAAGCTGAAGCAACCCAACATTCCCAGGCTTCCAACCGCGCGGCCCTCGTATCGCGCTCCAATGGCTTGAGCTGCATCCTCGATCACCGCTATTCGGCGAGTCGCGGCGATTTCACTAATCTCGTTCATTTCCGCGGGCAAACCGAACAAATGCACGGGCATGATCGCTTTGGTGCGGGAGGTTATGGCCTTCTCGATTGCCCTTGGAGAAATGTTGAATGTCTCCGGGTTGATATCGACAAACACGGGCTTTGCCCCCACCCTTGCGATCGACCCGGCCGTCGCCACAAAAGTGAACGGCGTGGTGATGACCTCGTCTCCGCGGCCGATCTCCAGTGCGAGCAGCGCCAAAACCAATGCGTCCGACCCTGAAGCGCAACCGATGGCGTGACCGCATCCGGTCAGTGCACTCATTTCTTCTTCGAGCGCCTCTACCTCGGGCCCCAAAACAAAGTGCTGGCTCTCCAGCACGCGCGTCACCGCGTCCAAGACTTCTTGTCTTATCGCCGCGTACTGCACCTTCAGATCAAGAAACGGCATCGCTCTCCGAATTGCATTTGCAGATGCTGTGTTTGTCATAACTTCACCGCCAGAGGTTTTCATCTTGGCAGTAAGCAGCGTGGAACAATTTCACTTGGCTTCAGATTCACGAAAATATCGGGTCGCCGATTTTGAGAACCCAGTTCACTTGTGGACGAGACGTGGTCGATCCCCTTCTGAACGGACGCCTTGGATCCCACTCCAAACGCTTAATGTTTCTTCGTTTGTTTTCAGGCGGGAAGTAGGTTGGTGCCCATCATCAGAACCGCGAACATCGCAAAATACGGCGCGATAGCACTATCTGGTCGGTTTGCTTGGTACTGAGCTGCATCTCGCCAGATGGCCTTAGCTGGTCCTTGGCAGTTCTCTTCCAAAGATATTCCTGAACTTTTTCTCGGACTGGCAACCTGCACGGACTCTCCGGGCACAAAATCAATCGTCGCCAGCACCAACGCTCTTTCCCCGAACGAACGCAGTGACATCAGTTTGCCGCACCGCAAAATCAACCAAGGGTTCTGGGAACTCAATCCCCTCTTCCATCTCTGGAACAAGTTTCTCTCCCGACAATGCGCCACCCGAACTCTGTTTGATGGAAAACAGAGTTCCTGCCGCTTGCGGCTCTTTCAAGGGGATCAACCGTCCCTTTGTGACCCGAAAATCAAGTCCACGCCAGCAGATATGGTTTGTAAAGAAACTGGCGACCCAAACACCAAAATTCGCCATATCTCGCAGCGGTGCGAGCCACCAATTCCGTTTTACCACTGCGTCCTCTAACCCCCACACTCCGACCGTGAGATAGACCACGGAACGCAGGATGAGATACGCCAGCACATAGAACATAGCCACAGCGGCTGATGGAGCTACCGCAGCGGCCAGAATTGTCCAAGGTAGCCCAAAGGTAAACCCGATAGCAGCATGCCCACCCGGTCGAACATTGCGCAATCCGATGGACCAGCGCAACTCATGCCGAAGAAACTGGAGCAGACCTTCACGCGGGTACACCATGCAGACCGGAGTTCGAGCAAGTTCGACTCGATAACCCTGATCGGTGATTCGTCTCCCTAGTTCATAGTCGTCGACATAGTGGTTGGCCAATGCCTCGAATCCACCGATTTCCTCAAGCCGCTGTTTCGTCGTGGCCATGGTGGCGCCGAGCGTAAAGTGGATACCTTCGAGCCTCCTCGCAAGCAACGCGCTGGCCGCAAACTCGACCGCAGAACCTGCCGCGTCCAATGTCGCTCCGACGCTTCCCCCGATCAGGCTTCGGAAAAACACGGTAACAGCACCGACCTTCGGATCGGTAAAGGGAGCTGCCACGTCCCGAAGGTAATTGGACTCCACGCGTACGTCGCTGTCGCTGATGACCAGGAGGTCATAGCTCGCCTCCTGCACTAGCCGGCAAAGTTTATTTACTTTGCCGCTTGCCCCGATGGCTGCTGCACCAACAAGCAGGCGAATCCTGCGCTCTGGGAAATCGTCCTGGAGTTTCTCGATGATTGGGACCGCGGGATCACCGGGGCTCAACACGCAGAAGAGGATTTCGTATTCCGGGTAATCCTGTAGGCAAAAACTAGCAAAGTTTTCGTAGGCTTCGCGATCCAATCCACGCACGGGTTTCAGAATGCTTGCAGGGGGGCTGTAGTCGGGCTCGGAGCCGAGGGGTTGCGCCTGCCCGCGAAAGTAAGTGATCGAAGCCCAGAGCGTCAACGCGTAATAGACGAGTGGTCCCAGGGCTAACAAAAGAATCGCTTCACGAAACAGCAAGGGGCCCTCTCCTGTACATGCTGATTTGATTCTTCATAATGCCGCTGGAACTCCGTCGCCAGGATAGCGCGCGTCAGTTGTGCCGAGGTTCCGTTCATATACTATATTAGAATTCATTGTTATGCCCCGAGTACCTTTATCACTCGACCCTTATCTTGGTTCCGCTCCACGGGCCCTGCATGCCGTCTGAATCGCGTAGATTTGCTCGCACGCCCGTCTACCTCGCAGCTCTCTTCGGGCTCTGGCTGGTTGTTTACGGTGCTGCGCTCTTCCGTCCGTCACTGTTGGATGATGCGGACTCAGTCCATGCGGAGGCGGCACGCGAGATTCTCATCCGGCACGACTGGGTCACTCTCCACGCCGATGGCATACGTTACCTGGAAAAGGCTCCTCTTCTATATTGGATGATCGCCGTAAGCTTCAGACTGTTTGGTGTCCACGACTGGTCGGCTCGATTGCCTCTGGTTCTTGGTGTGCTCGCCTTGCTCTTGGCTGTCTATTATTCAGGACGGCGCGTCTTCGGTGAAAAAGCTGGGTTCTATGCAGCGCTGGCGTCGGGTCTTACCTTTGGACCATTCATTTTCACTCGCTTTTTGATCCCTGACGTTCTAGTGAGTCTCTGGCTGATCTTGAGCCTGGATTTCTTCCTCCGGACCTTCGATGGGCCGGCGCCATCGCGCCTCTCCTGTTGGGGCCTCGCCCTGGTTTGCGCCCTGAATGTGCTTACAAAAGGCCTCATTGGACTCGTCTTCCCCGTGGCTACGATAGGCATCTATCTCCTGTTGACTCGTAATCTCCGCCACCTGCTCCAGATGCGCCTCATCAGCAGCACGTGTGCTTTCCTACTGGTCGCAGCCCCCTGGCACATCCTTGCTGGATTGCGCAATCCGACCCAGGGGAATGTGCGAGGCTTTTTCTGGTTCTACTTCGTCAACGAGCATTTCCTGCGTTATCTCAACAAGCGCGTGCCGCGGGATTACGGGACTGTCCCTTTGATCGTCTTCTGGGGTCTGTTGCTGATTTGGCTCTTCCCCTGGTCTGGCTTCCTGCCGCAAGCGTTGGCACGCATTTCGCTCTCCCGAATTCAGGAAACGGCTGGCTCCAGTCAGGCTCGCGCACGAATTGTCCTTTTCCTCTGCGCCTTCTTTGTCGTGTTCTTCTTTAGCTTTTCGACGCGCCAAGAATACTACGTGCTCCCCGCCCTTCCACCAATAGCTGTCCTTATCGGGGCTTGGCTGGCAGAGGAAGAAATCTCTCCCGCCGAGTCCCGGCTTCGACGCTGGGGGAATCTATCTTCGTCAATCCTTGCAGCCCTGGGCTTGATCGCCTGCCTCTCGGCGATCCTCTTAGCCCTTACCTCTCCAGCAGTTTCTCCATCAGCGGACATCGCAAGCCTTTTGCACTCTGGCCCGGAAGAGTCGCAACAATATGCTCTCTCGCTCGGTCACTTTCTCGATCTGAACACCCGCGTCATGACTATGTTTCGCACCCCGCTGCTACTCTTCGGGTTTGCTTGGTTCGCAGGTTCAGGGATGAACTGGTATTTCCGCCGTCGTTGCCGGCCGGAGCTGGGTAATTGGTCTCTTGCGATAATGAGCGTATGCCTGCTCATCGCTGCTCACATCGCCTTGGTCACATTCAGCCCGCTCCTCACCTCGAAGCCGCTTGCCGATGCAATCGCGCCGGTCTACCAACCTGGGGACATCATTGAAATCAACGGGGAATACGAAGGCGGATCCACACTGAACTACTACACAGGTCACCAAGTCCGTATATTAAATGGGCGCAGCGCAAATCTCTGGTACGGCTCATTCTTTCCGGATGCGCCCCAAATCTTTGACGACACGCCTGCCTTTCAACACCTGTGGAATGGACCGCAACGGGTTTTCCTCTGGACCGAAACCGAAAGGAAAGAGGAAATACTCAAAGGAATCGGTCCGAACACAGTTTTCACTCTTTCCCAGTTCGGCGGCAAAGTTGTCTTGACGAACCGGCCTTTACCATAAGCTGCCTGCCAAAAGTGAAATCCCGAACCGAATGGGTTTGCATCAGGTTATCCTCCACTTCCGACATGGACGGATCTCTGCGGTAGCCTTGCGCTTGCCTTCCCCTATATTTTTAGTCTCCCAGGGTTCCCGCTGCAATCACGTGCGTCTTTCCATTCCCGCCCTTCACGCCAGCTTGTCCCAACTCCTCCACATGCACGCTGGCACGTTCAATCGCTTTACAAAGCGAGCTGCGGAACTCTCCGGTCAACAGATTTAAGTCCAGTGCCAGAGAATCGCAATTGGACATGCGGATTAGCGAAACGTATCCCCAGCGATCCACAGAGTTGGTATTGAGTTCCACTTTCAATTCCCAAGGGGGTTCCACTACCTCCCGCCCATGCCAGGAATACAGCCACGACCCATCAGGCGAATAGCACAGCGGCTCCAGCTGGGAGGAGGAAAAACCGTTCTGACCCACCTTCCGAAAACGCACCGCGTCAAACCCGATGGGCTCCAACGTATCTTTCAAAATCTGGCAGACCGAACCAAAGTCACTACACTCTCTCAGCTTTTCGGTGGCGTGCCGGATGGCCACATGATTGGCCAGGATTTGCCGACGCCGCGTTACGCGCTGCAGGATCGACAGCAGCTCCGCAAACTCCTGATACCGTAGTTGCTGCACTCCAAGAAATATTCCAATCCCCGTCACCGCCAAAACCAAGGCGATGGATTTCCGCTGATGCAGCAACATCAAACTTAAGAATCCAAATCC
>Ga0187816_10000332_pt1 | contig 13828 bp, 12 predicted proteins | sample NC_wetland_sal_i_16_FD_132960 | JGI IMG/M metagenome (GOLD analysis project Ga0187816, IMG submission 132960) | Wetland sediment microbial communities from Neuse River Estuary, North Carolina, USA - SO4_1 | ecosystem: Environmental > Aquatic > Freshwater > Wetlands > Sediment | place: USA... | reverse complement strand
TGTCGAAGCGGATGGTTCTGAAATCGAAATGATGCTGGCGCAGGTATTCGTAGCAGAAAGGCACAAGCAGGAGAAGGCCAGATGAGCGTGTCAAAGTAGCCAGGAAACCGAAAAGGCCGGCCAGCCACCAGTTGCCATGACGCATGTAGTAGAAACTGAACAAGGCAAAACAGATGAATAGGGACTCATTATAGGCGGCAGCAAGGAAGAAGGCTGTGGGAAATATCGAGAGGTAGAGGACGGTACGGTATGCACGTTCTGCATCAAAGTCCTCCTCGACGAGGCGATACAGCACGACGAGCATCACCAATCCCGCTACGTCTGAGATGATCAGCCCTGCCGTGAAAGGATTATTGGTAATGAACATCAGGCCTCGTTCAAATATAGGATAGAGCGGGAAGAATGCCGTCTGGTTCGGTGCGGTATAGCCATGCACGGCAACCACCAGGAAGTTGCCTGTGTCCCAATGATGCCACGACTGCCACAAGGTATAGATTGGCATAGACTGCTTCGAGAAATCGCTGAGCACAAACAACACCGAAAAAAAGCTAATAGCGAAAAATGCCAGGTGTATGCCAACATAGATAGGTAAGATACTTTTGAGTGCTTCATACCACTTAGCCCAGGACGTTTTTCCTACTGTAAAGGCGATTACATGCGTGAAACCTCGCTTTTCCCGTCGTACAGGCACCGATGCGGCACTGTCCGTCGCCTCGTCGGCTTCCTGGACTGAAACCAACGTATCGGAGGACCCGGACAGGATATTGCTCTGGATGCTCTGAGAAGGATCAACAGGTAAATGCATAGGTGCGCCTCTATCTAAATAATTTGGCCTTCACAGATGAAACGCTCTCGACACAGGAAGGTAACGGCATAGCGACGTTTTCTCATGCCTGTTACAACTGCGGTGCAACGTACGTTCCCTTCTAAAGAGGGCTCATTTTGCTATTTTCGTTTGTTGGAACTTTCATGTAGGAGTCATCCTTGCCAAATATATCTGAAGTTCAAACCAAAGTTGAAGCGCGACCCGGTATACGAGGTACAGTTCCCAGTCCAGCAAAGTCATGGTCTGCTTCATTCTGGCAAATCGTGCGTTTTGGGATCGTGGGAACGCTCAACACTACCATTGACGTACTGACGCTGAATATCCTGCTGTGGCGTTTCCCGACTCATGACGCAAATTCCTTACTTTTGTATAACTCAATTGCCTATACCTTAGGCGCTCTCAACAGCTTTGGCCTGAACAAGTACTGGACGTTTAAGCGCAGGCAGGCCATAACCGGCGGGGAACTTGTGCGCTTTGCTATTGTGAATATTGCCGGTTTTCTATGTAACGATAGCATTATTTGGATCACAGCCAGGATACTCCACCCTCTGATTGCAAGCAACCTGCTCTGGGCGAATGCCTCGAAGTTGACTGCACTGAGCGGAACTATGATACTATCATATCTGGGTATGCGCCTCTGGGTCTTTGCCAGTAAATCTCAGGAGCGTACGTCTCCATCCTTTAAGGTGGCAGCGAGAGCAGGGTTCTTAGGGGCGGCAGCCCCTAAGCGGGGTGTGGGGACCCCCCACATTCCCTTTTCCCCAAATTCACCTGGAAGGACGGAAAACCAGGAATGTAGTGATATTGACCAGACAAAGGTACAAGAAAAAAGAGTGCTAACCAGGTATAGTCTCTCAGTGATCCTGCCAGCACACAATGAAGAGGCAGTGATTGCCGATACGATCCATCCAGTGATTGATACGCTGACGGCATGGGTGCAGGATTTCGAGGTCATTGTTGTCAATGATGGAAGTAAGGACGCTACACGAACGATTGTAGAAGCTATTGCTGCTACCGATCCACGTGTGCGTCTCATCAACCATGCTACCAACCAGGGTTATGGCGCGGCGTTGGTGAGTGGTTTCGAGGCAGTGACCAAGGATCTTGTCTTTTTTATGGACTCCGACGGACAATTCGATATCTGTGATCTCGAACGCTTCTTCCCCTTCATCGGCGAATATGACGCTGTACTGGGCTATCGCATCAACCGTCAAGATACCTGGATGCGTAAACTCAATGCATGGGGTTGGAAGATGCTGGTCAGCACTGTTTTTGGACTACACGTACGTGACGTGGATTGCGCTTTTAAGCTCTATCGTGCCGATTTCTTCCGCGAGCATCGCTTAGAAACTCGTGGAGCGATGATTAACGCTGAGATTTTATATAAATTTACACGCGCTGGTTATACCTACACACAGGTTGGCGTGCACCACTTACCACGACGCGGCGGACGGGCAACAGGCGCGAAACCCGCTGTGATTGCGCGTGCCTTCCGCGAGCTATTTACCTACGCCTGGAAATGGCGCGCTGAGGAACGAAAGGCGAGACGTGCCAGTAAGGGGCGTTTGGAGTAAAGTACTCAAGCCTCTTTGTGCTCTTTTGCACGGCACTTATAGAAGTCTCTTACTTCTCTGGCGGGAGTCCCTTCAGCGTCGGTTTCCTCATAGTCTTACCGTGATGAACTTTCAACTTTCTCTCTGCCAGGTGCGGAGGTACTTTTTAGATCAGCCTTGTATTGATCCGCTTCTTTTTGAATGGCATTGGTGAAAAGGCTAGGGGTTAGACCAGCGGAACCACGCCTTGAGCACCCCTACAGAATGTGCTACTATGTGGTACGGAGGAACCGGTTAATGCCCGATACATTCGCAGAACTTTATGCCCCACTGCTCAAAGACGTTTTCATCGCCCAGGCGCGCAAAGAACTGGATCAAGGTGCCGATGGACTCGCGTTCGCTCGTGCTTACGCGGAGCGGGGCAAACCTGAATTTGTGCTGGCGTATCTCCTGCTCATAGAAGAAGCCGAAGAGCTAAAACGCGAACTGTTGGCATACGCATACGAGCAGCGCGCAACACTCTCAGAGAGCAAAGCCGAAGAATTTGATAAGCGATTCCACCGACCTTTCCCGCTGATTAAGCTGGAAGCGAAGAAAGACCGCATAGCCGCTCGTCAAGTACGTCAAGGGAAACATATCCGCGTAAGTGCAACCAAATTACCGTCCGTGAATTAAATTACGACAGGCATACGAGCAAGGGCACCCTGCCTGGGGGGCAGGTATCCCACCCTTACATTCCCTCGTCCTCAACCTGTTCCTCTACTCTCTCACCCGTATCTTCGTTAGTGTCGTTACCGTCGTCGTCTGGCTCCTCTAATTTCTTGCCGTTCGTCGTTGCCACAGCTACCACCGTATCACCTTCGCCCAAATGCATCAGTTGGACGCCCTGGGTGGCGCGTCCAGCTATCCTGATCTGGTTCACATCTGTGCGAATGACCACGCCCCCCGCCGAGATAATCATCAAATCGTTGTCATTTTCGGTGATAATACGCGCCGTGGCAATAAGCCCCGTCTTCTCGGTAGTATGTGCGGTCATGACACCGCTGCCCCCACGGCTGTGCGTTGGATAGTGTTCAACGGGGGTACGTTTGCCATACCCATGTTCTGTGACCACCAGGACCTGGCACCCGCTCTGCTGTAACATGTCATGCCCACCTTCATCCTCACCCTCATCCTCATCTTCGTCCGTGGGAGCCGGGCTTGCCGATGTCAGGCTCGCGGGTGCAATGTTGAGTGACACAACCCTATCACCCTTGTTCAAACGAATGCCCCGTACGCCACCGCTCATACGTGAAGCTGAACGCAACTCTGCAACAGTGAAGCGAATGGCTTTCCCCTGGGCGGTGACCACCAGCACATTATCATCGGCATGTGCCAGTTTTGCACCGATCAACTCATCGTCCCCCTCCAAATCCATGGCAATCAACCCCTGCCGGCGCACGACCTCAAATTCATCCATGGTCGTCTTCTTGACCTCACCTTTTTTCGTAGCGACGATCATATAATCACGACTTACCCCTTTGGGGACATAGACCACCGCCGTAACACGTTCGCGTTGCTCAATGGCTATCAAATTGATGATATGCTCACCCTTGGCTGTACGGCTCACATCTGGCAAATCGTAGACTTTGAGCTGGAAAACTCGCCCCCGGTCGGTGAAGAAGAGCAGACCGTCATGGCTATGTGCGACCAGCAGATGACGTACAGCGTCATCTTCGCGTGTTTGCATGCCTGTTTTGCCACGGCCACCTCTGCGCTGGGCGCGGTAGGTGCTGGAAGGCAAGCGTTTGATGTAGCCGTTCTCGGTCAGTGTCACAACCATTTCCTCGTTGGGGATAAGGTCTTCTTCCCTGAACTCACCGGCCTCTGCCTCCTCTATGTCTGTGCGTCGAGGATCACCGTACTTCTCCTTCAACTCGAGCAGGTCTCCCTTGATCAGCTTACGAATCTCGTTGATGTTGGCCAGCAGCATATGATAGTAGTCAATGCTCTTCAACACATCCTTGAATTCTTCTTCAACCTTTTGCCGCTCCAGGGAGACAAGACGGGATAGGGTTAACGCCAGAATGGCCTTAGCTTGCTCTTCCGAAAGGCCGAACTGCGCTCTTAGACTCACCTGTGCAGCCTCTGTGGTCTGCGATTGACGGATCGTCGTGATCACGGCATCGATATTATCGAGCGCAATCTTCAAGCCTTCTAGAATATGCTTGCGTGCCTCTGCCTTCGCCAGTTCAAAGCGTGTGCGGCGTGTAATCACGATTTCCCGGTGGTTGATGTAGTGCTGCAAGAAGCCTTTGAGCGTCAAAATGCGCGGCTGCTGATCAACTAACGCCAACATGTTGGTATTGAAGGCACTCTGCATAGCGGTATGCTTGTATAGAGAGTTGAGGATGTTTTCGGGGTTGGCATCACGCTTCAGCTCAATCAATATACGCATGCCATGGCGATCAGACTCATCACGTATCTCGGAGATGCCTTCGATCCGCTTGTCGCGGGCCATTTCCGCGATCTTCTTGACCAGGTCAGCCTTATTCACCTGGTAGGGCAACTCGGTGACGATGATGCTCAAGCGCCCTCGCTCGGCCTCTTCGATCTGTACGCGAGCACGCACAACGATGCGTCCACGACCACTTGCATAGGTATTGCGAATACCTTCACGTCCGTGAATGATGCCACCTGTGGGAAAATCGGGACCACGTACAATGCGTGATAGGTCTTCGGTGGTGGCTTCGGGGTTATCTATCAGATAGATGATGCCGTTGCATACTTCCACCAGGTTATGTGGGGGAATATTGGTGGCCATGCCTACAGCAATACCGGTGGACCCATTAAGCAGCAGATTGGGTAGACGAGCTGGCATCACGGTTGGTTCTTTGGTCTGGTTATCGTAGTTTGGGCTGAAGTCGACCGTGTCCTTGTCGATATCGCGCAGTAGTTCATCGGCAATGGCAGCCATTTTCGCTTCGGTATAGCGCATCGCCGCAGGCGGGTCATCGTCCTGCGAGCCAAAATTGCCTTGCCCCAACACCAGAGGGTAGCGCATCGACCAGGGTTGTGCCATACGCACTAAGGAGTCATAGACTGCAACGTCGCCATGCGGGTGATAGAGTTTCAAGACCTCACCCACAGTACCTGCACTTTTACGAAATATCTTCGTCGATTGCAGGCCCATCTGGTCCATGGCGTATAACACCCGGCGATGGACCGGCTTCAGACCATCGCGCACATCAGGCAGAGCGCGACTGACGATCACACTCATAGAATAGTCGAGGTATGCACCCGTCATTTGCTCAACGATACTGACCTGCTTAATATTGCCAAGTTCCATAATATGAGTCCTCACCAAAAAACCAAGTAGAACCACAGGGTGATCATGGATTGAAATGCACAACCAAGTGGAGGCCTGGAACATTTTTACTTACTTATCATAGTATAGCACATTTGGGGGGTAGATGCGAATTTCTGTGCTATTTGGCCAGGCAACCTGAGTAAATTCGTCTTCTTCCACTACTGTTTTGCATCTACCTGTGGTATCATTAATGCAAGAGCAGAATTTCGGGAGAGAGTTTTACTGCACGTTTTACCGTAATGTGTGTCTATAATGGCTCTGATGTCATAGAGGGAGATGAGCAACGTATGGCTTGGCAGATCACTGAACAAGGTGCTCTTTTCGCTATTTTCATTCTAGCCTTTGCCTGGTCTGGCTATCGACGTGGTTGGAGGCGCGAGACAGTTTCGCTGCTATTTATCGTATTGGGTCTAGTATTTTTATATCTGAGTGGTGGCGCCTTCCTGGCAAGGCTCCTCTACCAACTCCTTTTAGACGTGAATCTTACTGAACAGCAGCTAATAGCTTCCCATCCAAGGTTCGTGCTAATCACTACTATCTTTGCCGTTGCAATCATTATTGGCTTGGGTTACATTATTGGTCGTAGAGCGTTTCCCAAACCACCAATTCCTCAGGACCGTGTATTGGGGATTATCCCTGGTGTCATCACAGGTGCCCTCGTGGCTGCCTATGTGACCTACTTCCTTTTTCCGAATACTCAGACGACTGTGGTTTCAGCGGGTACTGTATTCCTGAACCTAATCCCAAACCTCATGGCTAATCTCACAGTGGTGGTGATCTTTCTACTTGCACTGGTGGTGATCTTCATCGGGCTTGCGGCGACCAGGCCCAAGAAGAGTGGCAAGTAGTAATTATCACTGTCTTACACGAACCGAGGTGACATGATGAGCATCAGAATACCAAGGCCAAGTTTCAGGCTCCCCAAAAGAAACAAACCCGTTGATCCTCTTGCGGAAGATGACCTTTGGCGCTCAGGACGTGCTCGTTGGAGCATACAGAACTTCCGGCGTGGTCGTGACAAGCGGTGGCATTTTTCTGGACAAGACAAGGATGAGATAGTGAAGTTGGTCGAGCGCAAGCACTGGCTGTTCCTGATTAGACCTGCTTTGCCACTGCTTGGCTCCGTTATCGCCCTCTTCGGAGTGCTGGCACTGCATGCTCGTGTGCCAGCCTTACATCCTCTCTGGATCGGCTTGGAGATAGTCATCGGCTTGCTGATTTTAGGTACGGCTATCTGGTTTCTCTACAAGGATTTCGTTCTATGGTGGCTGGAGACCTACATCATCACCGACAAACGCATTATCAACTCGCGTGGTCTGCTCGAACCAACGCGGCAGGAAACACCCATCGAGAAAGTGACACAGATAGGTGTTGATATCCCTTCATTGTTGGGTTTCCTTCTCGACTATGGGACCGTCCATGTTTATGTGACTGGGGGTGATTTCTTTATAAGAGATGTGCCTCATCCTAAGGAAATCCGAGATGCTATCCAGGGTATTTACGACGAGATCAAAGCCAAGAAGCCACCTAAGGAGAAGCTGCCCGAGCCGACTGACAAAGACCTCAAAGCTGTGCTTGGCGATCTGGCAAAGGGAAAACCCGTACCCACTCTGCCAGACGCAGACGCTCATTATCCTCCACGCGAAAACGGCATTCGTGGCCCCAGGCGTACCTTTGGCGGTCCTCTGCGTATTCCTTGCGAGGTGCGTTACTCATCTGACGAATATACAGTCATGTACATCCAACGCTCTCGTTACGTTCTCTACCGCAACCTGGCTTTGCCCTTCTTCCTGCTCTTGCTCATGCTGCCTCTTACCCTTTTCGGCCCCGCTTTCTTGCTCCTTGGCGGTTTAGCGACGGTCATTCTGTTGATCACGATGTTTGTCATTTATGTCAACTATGTGGATAATGTGTTCATCCTCAGTACCAGGCGCATCATCGAGATCGAGCGCACCCTGGTCTTCTTTGTCGAGGCACGCACAGAGACCGAATACAAAAATATCCGCGACACCAAGGTGAAAGTCTCCAACCTCTTTCAGCGAATGCTTGATATTGGGGATGTCTTTATCGAGACACCCGGCAACGCCCCTGACATCACCTTCTCCAATGTCGACCATCCATTTGTCATTCAGGATAAATTGAACGAAATCAAAGCGTTCAAGGAAAAGGTCGAGAAAATCCAAAAGGAGAATGGCACCAAGGAGGAGTTCAACACGTGGTTTAGCAAGGTGGTGACGACGCTGGAGAAAAAAGTGCAGAGCGAAGGAGCCCCCAATCTGCAGAACCTGGACTTCTGGTCAGCCGCGCAACGCGCCAGGGAGTTCGGGCTGCGTGTCGTGATCATTGGCGAAACTGCCGTGAACTCCAGTCAGCCCCCTGGACAAATCGTTCAGCAAATCCCGCCGCCAGGTACGCTCATCATTCCAGGTGGTGAGATACAGGTGATGCTCAGCAAACGACCGCGATCGACGACTGTCCTGTTGGAGCACTAAGGAAAAAAGAACAAGGCTGCATTGGTCAAGCGCCACTTGACCAATGCAGCCTTGTTCTTTCTGTGCTACCTTGCACCTACTCGCGCGAGCAGTGCAATGCACTCGATATGATATGTCTGGGGAAACATATCGACGGGCTGAGCGGCAACCAACCGGTAGCGTCCACCTACGCACAGTGTGGCGATATCCCGCGCCAACGTACTAGGGTCGCATGAGACATAGCAGATGGCCCGTGGACCCAGGGCTTGCAGCGCCTGCAAGGCCTTGGGATGGCACCCGGCACGGGGCGGGTCAACCACCGCTACATCAATGCGTTCACGCCGGTAGTGTAATTGGCCCAGGAGTCGCTCCAATGTTCCCTCGAGCGTCGTAATGTTATTCTGGTTGTTCAAAACAGCATTAGCACGGGCATCCATCACCGCACTGGGCTGCGACTCTATCGCAATCACACGGGCAGCACGAGTCGCCAGGAATGCCGAGAAAAGCCCTACACCACTATAGCCATCCAGGACGACCTCGGAACGTTGTGGTTCTAGCAAGGCTAACGTACGCTCGACCAGAACCGCAGTCTGCGCGAGGTTGACCTGGAAGAAAGAGTCTGTAGAGGTGCGGAAGCGCCTGCCTAGTACAACATCGGTCAAGAATTCCTGTCCCGCGACCACACGACCATAGCGCCCACCAACACGCTCAATCACGACCCCAACAATGCCGGGAGCGGTTGTAATCAGTTCCTGCGCCAGTTGTTGTGGTGCCTCGATGACCGAGCCTGGCCTTGCCTGCAGGCTGATCAGTGCTGGAACGGCTTTCGCGGGCGCTGCCACACCCGCCGCGTTTGCTGTCCCGACTGCGCCAATGGCTCCGCGAATGGTGAAGCCTTGAATCATCTCGCCGATTGCTTCGCCAAAATAATCGAGCAGCTTGGCACGTATCCGCTGGTAGACCATGTCCAGGGCGGGATGAAATAAAGCAAAATCTTCGAGGTCTTCTATGTCGTGACTCTCTGTATGTCTCATCCCTACCTCACCTGCCGGACCTACCGCAAATTGAGCAAGGTTGCGATAGTGCCAGGGCGACGTCCCTGCTGGCATGCCAAGGGTAGGATGGACAAGCGCATCGGGTTGTTTGCCAATACGCACCAGGAGTTGACGCACAATATGTGCCTTCCAGGTTAATTGCGCTGGATAAGCAATATGCTGCCATTGGCAGCCACAATCGGTGAGTAGGGGATAGAGAGGTTCGACTCGCTCCGGTGCGGGGCGCAGAATCTCCAAAAGCGTAGCGCGCGCATGTCCACGGCGTTCTTCGACAATTTCCACACGTACTCGCTCTCCCGGAATACCGCCAGGGACGAAGAGTACACGGCCTTCATACCGGCCTACGGCATCGCCTCCATAGGCGAGGTCTGTGAGTTCAACATCAATGCTCATATTCACCTACAAACAGCCCTTCTTAGAGGGTAAGTGGTTGTTTCGGTTGACTATAGAGCCGCGTCCCGAAACGGCTCAAGAAGACAGCACCCAACCCTAACAACCCGGCTCCGATACTAATCCAAATTCCAATATAGGGGAGTGACCCTGCCAGCACCAGCACTGTCAGACCTACTACCACCTGTATGGGGCGCTTGTTGCGATGGGGGGCTACAAGGCGTACCACATGCTCGCCAACCACCCAGCCAATCGCTACTGTTCCTAATGCCCATGCTGCGATAAGTCCTAATGCTACTAGAATTGCCACTGGTATAGTCAGAATGAGTGCAATCAAGACCACCATTACGGGTAAGGTCATCAGCGCACTCAGTAGCCCGATGAGCAGACTACGTTGTGGCTTGACGATAACCGTTGTACGCACGAACATCACATGTTCGGGAAGTAACCAGGTGAGCAAAAGACCCAATGCCACCCATGTCAGGATAGGCCAAAAAGGAAAACTGAACTCACCACTACTTAACAATAGCCACCCTACATGCCTGGTATGGTAAATAACCGCACCATCCAGTTGCGCACCATTACCCTGCGTAGAATCTCCTGCATAGAGGTTGATATCACCATGCACATGGGAGCCATTTTGTAAGGTAACTGTGCCGCCATACAAATCAACATTCCCATCAACCGTTCCGGCAATTACGACATTCCCGTCAAAAACTACCACATCCCTGCGCACTTCACCATTAATTACCACCGTTCCACCAAAGGCGGTGAGATCATTGCACACCAGCTGATTGGTATCTACAATGTCCGTCCCACCTAAAGATGGTCCTTGATGCTCATTGCTACATTCATCCCAGCTTTCTTCCACATTCCTATCAGCAGCCAGAACGCTGGGTGTGGCCCAGGGCAGAAGTAACTGGCTCTGCCCCTGCACTTCTTCGCCTATACCTACCACTAAGGCCGGTATGAGCACAAGCAAAGCAAACCATCGTAATCGACCGGCTTTTAACATACTGGAACTCCCTATCATGGTCGTCTGACCATGACCTTCACTATCTACGCCTCCTGCGGATGGCGCATTAAGCGAAGCCACATCCCCATCATGACCACAAGCATAAAGGCTGTCGCCGACAAAAGCCAACTATTGCGCGTGACCAACATCAGCCCTGCCTGTAGATATTGTGCAAAGACGATCAGTCCGCCTACTCCGTCGCTTAACAATGTCAGCGTCTTCACCATCAGGTCAGGCTGGACAGTGGCAAGGATAAACAGCAGCACCGGGATACTTCCCAGGGTGAGCACTGCCAATGCTGCCACCAATGGACCAACGATGCGCAGGTGCGCTATACGCGAGCGCTGTTGCATGCGCAGATACTCAAGCTGCTGTATGATCCTTCTCTGCTGTTGGATTGCCAGCATAATACGCTCAGTAGATAGGCTCGATTGCACATCAGGGGCGGCTGTGCGAAGCCGCCTGTCCAGGAGCTGCAAGCGCTGCTGGTAAGCACGACAAGCTGGACACTGCCTCAGGTGTTCTTTAAGTAGCAAGACATCCGACTGCGCCAACTCCCCATCACGTTGCGCAGCCAGGGCGAGTTTAGCGTCTTGGCAGCGCATCGATCTTCTCCTCCTTTGGTGTATTCTCTTTCATGTAACGCGCCAGGAGTTCGCGAGCGCGGTGGAGGCGTGCCTTGACCAGCGGAGGCGTCAGTTTGAGCGCCGTGGCAATCTCTTCGTATGAGAAGTCATACCAGTAACGCAACACAATCACTGCCCGGTACTTGCCTGGTAATCGTTGCAGGTACTGCTGTATCTCGTCCTGTTGCTCGCCCTCCAATGCCGTTTGCTCTGGGCCTGCACCTATATCAGCGACCCATTCCAGAAATGGCACATCTTCAAGCGGCATTGTAAGGAATCGTCGTCGTCTGAGTTGGTCGATTGCCAGGTGCGATGCGATTGAGAGCAGCCAGGTGCTGAATTTGTGAACAGGTTTATACGTGGCAAGCTGGGTATAAGCTCGCACAAATGCTTCTTGTGTCACATCTTCCGCTTCCGTTGTATTGCTCAACATACGGTACGAAAGATTCTGCACAGCGTCCTTATATCGCTCGACGAGCACTGCGAAGGCGTTTTGATCACCGGCAAGCACTAGCTCGACAAGCTCAGTATCGCTCATCGCCTCCACAATTGCCTCTTGTGCATATACTGCGGATGTCTTCTGTCCCCCTACCGCCATCTGGCGACTACTCGATCGTTCTACGCTCGAAATACTGCGCGCCGCCCCACGGCTGCGACGTGTTTTGCGCGCTGGCGCTGCTTGTGCCAGCGATCCGATAGCTCCTAGCATATTTGAAGCGTTTAGTGTCGATTCCATTTTATATCACCGCTCGCTATCTTTTTCTCTGTTCCTATTCCTGCCAGTACCTGCATGCGGGTTACTGCTCAACGTGAAAGAATAGAACCTCTTCATTCAATCAGCATCCATAAAGGGCCAATAGTACCTTATATGAATACCTACGAGCGGTAGCTAAAAAAGTTGTAATGTCTTGCAAGCAGTGTAACATGAGAGTGCGTAAGTAGCAAGTGGCAAGTACTGTACTACTGTATTGACTTACTGACTTCGCTCACGCCGCAGGATTATGAATATTTCTTCATAAGACATGGAGAGAAGCTCATGCATATGTTACAATATTTTCACAAATTTAGACATCATTCATTTTCTCCTCTTGAGGATGAAGAACCGAAATTGCACAAAAAGGGAACAATAGAGGTATTCGTGTTGTTCTCCTATATGAGCGAATGGAGTGAAGTAAAAGAAACATCTTCCATTCGTGAACATAGTTTAGTATCGTCATTCTCTTTTAACCGCATTTAAACAAGTTTTTACAAGTAAGGAATGCACCATGAACGACCTGAGAAACCAGCCAGAAAAGTACTGGAAAGAAAAACTCACCCCTGAGCAATATAAGGTTTGCCGTCTCAAAGGAACGGAGCGACCTTTTACTGGAGCACTGTACAACAACCATGAAAGCGGAATGTACGAGTGTGTAGCTTGCGGTCAACCTCTCTTCTCCTCAGACACCAAATTCGACTCGGGAACAGGATGGCCTAGCTTTGACCAACCCGTCAACATGCAAAATATTGAACTCCACAAGGATAATTCATTCTTCATGACACGAACCGAAGTGGTCTGTAAAAATTGCGGATCACACCTGGGCCACGTCTTCGATGATGGACCACAGGAGACCACAGGCCAACGCTATTGTATCAATTCCGCCGCCCTTCGATTTCAGCCGGAAAAAGAAGATCACTCATAAAGTGGAAGCAGGAGCAGAAATTATTATGGAAAAGACTACACAAAAAGCCACATTCGCAGCAGGCTGTTTTTGGGGCGTAGAGGCCACCTTTCGCCAGGTAAAAGGCGTCGTCTCCACCGCCGTTGGTTACGAAGGAGGCTCGTTCAGCAATCCGTCGTATCACGATGTCTGCACGGACCGCACAGGACACGCCGAAGCTGTCGAAGTGGATTATGACCCCGCCCGCGTCTCCTACGAAGATTTGCTCGCCGTGTTCTGGGCGAATCATGATCCCACAACACTCGATCGGCAAGGTCCAGACTTCGGATCACAGTACCGTTCGGTCATCTTCTACCACACTCCAGAGCAGCAGGCGGCAGCCCTTGCATCCAAGGAAAAGTTGCAAGGCAGTGGCCGTTACAGACGCCCGATTGTAACGCAGGTCGTGCCCGCATCAACGTTCTACCGTGCGGAAGAGTATCACCAGCAGTACCTGGAAAAGCGCGGTCTGTCTCACTGCAATCTCGACTAAGACTGCCAAGACGAGGTCCCTATAACAAATTATGCAGGGACCTCGTTTTAGCAGTTGGCATAGGATATGGAGGGTAGGGCGGGTGGGACTCGAACCCACACGAGCTTTCGCTCAGGAGATTTTAAGTCTCCAATGTCTACCGTTTCATCACCGCCCCATGTATAATCATGGTCATCTGTTAGCATGATAGTAGCACGTCCTTCCTCATTCGTCAATCATTTTGGTCTGAGATCCACTCATAATTCCTTTGGCGGGCCTACGGCCCGCTTTGAGAGAAAATGGAATGCGAGGACACCTCGCGCTCCGGCAAGGGACTTCGTCCCCTGCACCCCTGATTTATGAGTGGATGTCAG
>Ga0187816_10000329_pt1 | contig 13905 bp, 10 predicted proteins | sample NC_wetland_sal_i_16_FD_132960 | JGI IMG/M metagenome (GOLD analysis project Ga0187816, IMG submission 132960) | Wetland sediment microbial communities from Neuse River Estuary, North Carolina, USA - SO4_1 | ecosystem: Environmental > Aquatic > Freshwater > Wetlands > Sediment | place: USA... | reverse complement strand
GGGAATGGAAACGGCGCCGTCTTCAAGCTCGTGCCCCAATACTTCCCGAAAGAAGTCGGAACCGTGACCGGCTTGGTGGGAGCCATGGGTGGCCTCGGAGGTTTCTTTCCGCCTTTGCTGCTAGGCTTCTTCCGCGATCACTTGCACACCGTCTGGCCGGGGTTCGCGCTGCTTGCACTTCTTTCCGCGGTTCTCTGGCGAACCAACGCCATGGTCTTCCTGGCCAAGCAACAGACCACAGAGTTGACTCTGTCAACATCGCTCACCCGCACGGCGGACCGCATTCGCGCCGGTGCGACGGCCACGTTCTTCACCGGCCTGCTGGTGGCGGCCATCGTTGTCGGCTCGCGTAACCTGCAGAACTTTGATCCAGCCCTGGTCATTTACACGTTCGCGACGATCTTTGCGACCTGGGGTGTGGTGTATCACTACCGCGTCTGGCTGGATAAACCTCCGACTCGGGTGTACTGGGAACGGGGTTGGCAGCTCTTCCGCGAGGCAGGCGTTTTCCGAGGGACGTTGCGCCTTGTGCGGTTGACAACCACCCATCTTGCCGCCCAAACCTTCATTCTCCGCCGCTCGCCGTTGCGCTGGTGGATGCACCAGTTGCTGTTTTGGGGATGTCTTCTTGCCGTAGCGATTACGTTCCCACTCGTTTTTGGCTGGATTTCGTTTCAATCGCTGCCCACCGACCAAGAGACATACGTGGTCCTGCTTTACGGTTTTCCGACGCAGACGTTTCGATTGCACACGCTGTTTGCCGAGCTGCTCTTTCATGGACTCGATGTGTCCGCCATTCTGGTGCTTGGTGGAATCGGGTTGTCCTTGTGGCGGCGCTTTCGGGATCGCGGCGCACAGGCAGTACAATCCTTTGCCCTCGACTTTTTGCCCATCATTCTGCTGTTCGCTATTTCCGTGACCGGCCTCGCCCTGACCGTCTCTCAGAACTGGCTGCGGGGAGAGTTCTATAGTTTTCTTACGATCCTGCACGCCATCACCGTCATCAGCGCGCTTCTCTACCTGCCGTTCGGCAAGTTCTTTCATATCTTTCAGCGCCCGGCGCAGCTCGGTGTGAAATTCTATCAGGTGGCGGGAGAAACAAGCGAGCCCGCGCTCTGCAAGCGCTGCGGCGAGCGATTTGCTTCGCTCATGCACATTGAAGACTTGAAGCGTGTTCTTCCGCAGGTTGGATTCGATTACCGCATGGAAGGATCCGGCGCGACGTGGCAGGAACTCTGCCCGGCGTGCAAACGAAAATCGCTCTCGCTCGCGCAGCTTCAGCTCAAGGAGGAGTCACATGGCTAAGGTGCCGGTCTCGCCGGAAGCGCTCCTTGACCGTTTTGGCCCGCACCCGGCGTATACGCCTCCGGGTGGATGGCAGGACGAGTCGAGAAATCCCGCCGAGCGACTCGTGAAGACGCATTGCTGTTTCTGCGGTCAGCAGTGCGGAATTCAGCTCAAGGTTAGAGGCGACCAGGTGATTGGCTTCGAGCCATGGGAAGAATTTCCGTTCAACCACGGAATGCTTTGCCCCAAAGGCGTGAAGCGCTACCTGCAGGGCGGGCATCCCGACCGGCTGCTCGATCCCTTACTGCGCACGCCGCAGGGATTTCGCACGGCCACTTGGGATGAGTCTCTGGATTTCACGGCAAGGCGTTTGTGGGAGACGCAAGAAAAGTACGGTAAAGATTCCGTAGCGATCTACGGTGGAGCTTCCCTCATTTCCGAGAAGTCCTACTTGCTCGGAAAATTTGCACGTGTCGCGCTGGGCACACGCCACATCGACTACAACGGACGGCTGTGCATGGTGTCGGCTGGCACGGCCTACAAGCTAGCGTTCGGCGTGGACCGCAGCCCGCTTCCGTGGGCCGACATCCTTAAAGCGCAAGTCGTTCTGGTGGCCGGCGCGAATGTCGCGGAATGCGCGCCCATCACCACCGATTATTTGTGGCGGTGCCGCGACGCTGGCGGAAAACTGATCATTGTCGATCCGCGAATCACGCCAATCTGCCGGAACGCGGACATGTATCTTCCCGTGCGACCGGGCACCGATCTGGCCCTGTACATGAGTTTGCTCCACGTCATTTTGCGCGACGGCTTGGAACGCCGCGATTTTATTGCCAAGCATACGACCGGCTTCGAACAGGTTGCAGAATCGGTCCGTGCCTGGGACCCGCGCACGGCTGCGGAAAAAACCGGGGTGCCACCTGAGTCCATCGAGCGAGCGGCGCATCTTTTCGCGAAAGCGGAACGCGCTATCGCCCTTCACGCGCGTGGTGTCGAGCACCAATCCAAGGGTGTCGAAAACTGTCTGGCGTTGATCAACTTGTGCCTAGCGACCGGCAACATCGGACGCGAAGGCGCGGGCTGCGCCATGATCACCGGTCAGGGAAACGGGCAAGGTGGACGGGAGCATGGCCAAAAGTGCGACCAACTTCCCGGTCAACGTTCCATCAACGATCCCGAAGCTCGCGCTCACACCGCCAAAGTGTGGGGAATTTCGCCGGAGGAGATTCCGCAAGCCGGTTACTCCGCGGTCGAAATCATGGAAGCGATTCATCGTGGGGAGATCAAAGCATTGCTGTCCGCCTGCTTCAATCCCTTGGTTTCGCTTCCAGACGCGAAGTTCACGCAGGAAGCCCTGGAGAAACTCGAATTCTTCGGTGTCGTGGATTTCTTCCTGTCCGAGACCGCGCACCACGCGGACGTGGTGCTGGCGGGAAGCCTGCAAGAAGAAGAGGAAGGCATCGGCTGCACGAATGAAGGCCGAGTCATTCATATTCAAAAAGCTGTGGACCCTCCAGGGAACGCGAAGGGTGACAGTTGGATCTATTGCGAACTCGCGAAACGGCTGGGAAAAGGTCAATTCTTTCCGTACACCTCGACGAGGGAGATCTACGACGAATTGCGCGAAGCCTCGCGCGGCGGTCATGCGGACTACTACGGCATCACCTACGAGAGAATTGACAAGAATATGGGGATTTTCTGGCCGTGCCCTTCGCTCGATCATCCGGGAACGCCACGGTTCTTCGAAGACGGCCATTCGTTCCATCCGGACGGCAAGCATCATTTCGTCGTCACGGACTGGCGGGAGAGCGGTGATCCCGTCTCGGCCGAGTTTCCGATCTATCTCACCACCGGCCGCGTGGTGAGCCAGTACCTCTCCGGCACGCAGACTCGCCGGATCGGCAGTCTCCTCGATCAATATCCGAATCCGCGGCTGGAAATCCACCCGCGGCTTGCGGAGCAATACCAGATAAAGGATGGGGATTGGGTCACGGTAACCTCGCGTCGAAATGACATGACCCTACAAGCGATGGTGGTGAAGACGATTCGCCCGGACACGGTATTCATCCCGTACCACTGGGCCGGCAAGCGAAGCGCGAACCGGCTGACACATCGCACCCTCGACCCGCGCAGTAAGATTCCTGAATTCAAAGTATCCGCGTGCCAACTGCGAAAAGCAGACGGACCTCCGGATTGGGCCCTTTCTTCCAGCGCAAACGCATCAGAGCCAGGAAAGGGCAAAGCCTGATGCACGGCTACGAATTTTACGTCGATCCTTCCCGCTGCATCGGATGCCAATCGTGCGTGCAGGCCTGCGCGGAATGCGAAACACATCGCGGCAACTCCATGATCAACTTCGACTTCATCGACCGCCAGGGAACGACGGCGACCGCGGCGTATGTCTGCTGGCATTGCGAAGAGCCGACTTGCGCCATGGTCTGTCCCGCGGATGCGATCAAGAAGGGCGACGACGGCATCGTCCAATCCTCGTTGAAGCCACGCTGCATCGGGTGTTCGAACTGCGTTCTTGCCTGCCCGTTTGGCATTCCAAAGATTTTTCCCGAGTACGAGCAGATGATGAAATGCGACATGTGCTACGACCGCACATCCATCGGCAAAAAGCCAATGTGCGCCACCGTTTGCCCGAGCCAGGCGCTTTCTTATGTTCGTCCCGAGGAAATCGCGCGACGGCGCGAAAAGCCAACCAACTTGTTTCAGTTCGGAAACCAGAAGATTGTCACCCGCGTGCACATGATGGTTCCCGCCGAGACCGATACGGTTTCACTCGATGTCCTGGATTACATGTGGGAGGAGTCGTATGTCGCTTTTGCGCAGCCCCAGTGAGGAACCGCTCTGGAAAGACGAATTCTCCGTGTTCACGAGCGACGAACGCTACGTCACTCGCCGCCAGTTCACGAAGTTTCTCACGCTTGCGAGCCTTGGGATGTTCGTCGGCAATCTCTGGATTCTGGCTCGATCGTATTTCGCAAAGAGCCCAGCGTTTCCGAGTTCCGTCATTGCCGACGTCAACGAAATCCCCGTGGGTGGCGTGAAATTGTTCAGCTATCCAACGCCAGCTGATCGTTGCATCCTTGTTCGAACGAGCGAGGACGGGTTCAACGCCTTCAGTCAGAAATGCACGCACCTTTCCTGCGCTGTATATTACGAGCGGGAAACCAACCAGCTCGCTTGCCCGTGCCATCATGGCTACTTCTCGGCAAAGGACGGATCTGTGCTGCAAGGACCTCCGCCCAGGCCCCTTCCTCGCATTTTGTTGGAACGCCAAGGGCAGGAACTCGTCGCCATCGGCGTGAAGGTAGGCTGATATGGCAAATAGCGATTCCTCAAAACAAAAAAAGGGGCTGGTGGCCATCGATGGCGCGATGGCGCTGATCGTTTTGCTCGTGGTCGTACAGATCTGGCTGTTGAGCGCCGCTTTGGAGTCTTTCCTCGCCGGCCATGCAGAGACAGCGCTTCCCGCAGCCATTTTTTCCGGCCTGCTCTTCCTGAGCTGCGTAGCTTTGACTCTGTTTGCTTCGGGGATTGACCGCGACTCGCGGGGCCAATAGTGTTTCCTTGGGAATGGAGACGGGCGTCCCGCTAGCCATTAGATTTGCCGCTCCCATCTGCTCCTTCTAATCTCGCCCTTAAGAACGCACGGATTTTCCGATTACAATTAAGGGACATCGTTCGACAGTGGATCACGCTTCGGCGATGAAATGCTCTTGGGAAGAAATTCGCAGGGTATGGGAATTGAACTGGCTGCCGCCAGCACAAGGAAGACAGGATCATGAGCGATGCCGTGGAAACAGTTCTGCGAAAGACGCCCCTCTTTGCGAGTCTGAGCGAGGACGAACTGCAGGCATTGCGGCGCCGGGTCAGCAGTAAACAATACGATCGCGGCGAGATTCTCTTCAGTGAGGGTGACGCTTGCCGAGGGCTTTTCATTGTTGGCAGAGGAAAAATCCGCATCTTCAAACTCTCGGCCAGCGGTCGGGAGCAGACTCTGGCCATAGAAGGACCCGGAAGTTCGTTTGCGGAGCTCCCCGTTTTCGACGGAGGAAATTATCCGGCCTCGGCGGCAGCTTCGGAAGATGCAGAAGTCCTGTTCATCTCCCGGAAGGACTTTCAGGATTTTTGCTGCGAGCATCCCGAAGTTGGATTAAAAGTCATCGCCGTGGTCGGCTCCCGTCTGCGCCGCCTGGTGGGAATCATCGAAGACCTGTCGTTCACTACGGTCAGGCAGAGGCTGATCGCACTGATCTTACGATTGGCACAGACAAGCGTTTCCCGCTCGAGCGAGGGCGTGCACGTTGAATTGAACAAGAGCCAGCAGGATCTCGCGGCGGAACTGGGTACCGTGCGCGAGTTGATCTCCCGGAATCTGGGCCGCCTTCAGGCGGAGGGATATCTAGACGTCAATGGACGCAGCATTGTCGTCAAAGATCTAGCCGGCCTAAAACGCGAACAAGAATCTCCTGAGTAACGCGCATTCCCGCCAACACGCCCCACCCCTTCGCGATGTAACCGCCAATCGGCGCTGGTGCGGCCTCGGCGGCGCTCTGTCCTGTGCAAGCCCCGGGCGCCAAACAGAAAGTAGTCGCGAACAGGACGAGAGCAATCAGTCTTTATGAAAGAAACAGCGGCATGACCGCCTCCCGGCGAAAATTTGGGGCAATCGCAGAGTGGTTAAAGCGTTGATTATATGAGGCTTATGTGCCATTTGCACACACCCGATTGTCTGACCAGCAGCGTGATCCAACCTTACTCCTATTAGCCCGTTTGGTGTTGTTCTGTCGTAGCCCAGCCCACAATCGAACCTACAGGGTGAAACGTCTTGTACGACTTCCGCGAACTTTGGGGTCCTCGCGGTCTTCGAGGTCCACGCGCGTTCGCGCTAGCTCATTGCCCTCAATTAGCAGAGACGATGAGGTCGGGTCGCACGTGCCTTTTTGGCGGGGTAGCGGTGACGCGCATCACTGAAAACATTCTGCTTTTGGGGGAAATGTGTCTCAACCTCCTCCCCGTAGTCGCACGGCAGCCGCCCAGGGAGCTGCGGAATCGGCCATCATTTGAGACTAAGTAGTGAACCTCCCGTGGCGTCTTATGAGACGATCGCGTTCAATTCCAAATGGAAGTGTGGGATATATGAAACCTGCGCTCTTGTGCGTCGTTGCGATGTTCCTTTGTCTGCCTGCGGCGGCGCAGCAGACTGATATAAACCGTTACACCCTCTATACCGGATTCGATTATTTGATCAGCCCAGCACGTAACCTCACGCAGCGCGGCTTCGACGTTGATTTCGGCGTCACCGTGAAGCCATGGCTCGGTCTGGGTGGAGATTTCAGTGCTAGCGGGAACTCCATTATAAGTGGTGGGGGAACGATAAACGGGAGCGAGACGGTCTACGCCCCAAAGCTGATAGCGGCGCACGCACAGGACCCGCTGATACCGCTTCCAAACATGATTTACGTGCCGTTCAAATCCACCACCTACACCTTTGCGGTGGGCCCGCAGATTTATATTCGCAAGTGGAAAAAGATCACCCTCCTGGCCCGTCCCGGGCTCGGGGGCATTCACGAGTCGGCAAACCTTACCTTCCCGCCGGGGCTAGGGGGCTTGTTCGAGCTGCTCAATATTCCTATCCCGAACTCCCATCAGACCGATACGACCTGGTTCTTTGGCTTGGGTGGCGGCTTCGACCTCAACTTGTCTCGGCACGTGGGGTTCCGGTTTACTGCGGATTGGATAAATACTCACCTGTTCTCTGACTTGCTTTCAAACAGGCAAAACTACGCCCGGTTTACCATCGGCCCGACCTGGCGCTGGGGTCAATTGAAATAGCGAAGCAACGGGAATAAGGAAAACGGAAGCTCCGATTGGTTAAGTTATTTTAGGGGCGGTAAATAATCTTCCTCGCACGGTGCCAGGAGAACGTGTCCAGGCATGAAACCTCAAACCATTAACGACATCTTCTTCACCATCGTGGAACGAGGGCTGGGGCAGGTGATGTTGTTTCGTAATGCAAACCAGTGGGTTCCGATCAGTTCGAGGGAGTTTTACCAGCAAGTCACCGGTGTGGCGCGGATGCTCCGCGAGTGGGGCCTGACCAAGGGAGATCGCCTGGCCATCCTGAGTGAAAATCGGCCTGAGTGGGCGGTCGCGGACTTCGCATCTTTGCTCTTGGGCGTGGTGGTTGTGCCCATCTACACGACGCTCACAGCCTCGCAAACAGCGTTCATTCTGTGCGATTCCGGGGCAAAAGTGGTCGTCGTCTCCACGGAGAAGCAACTGGAAAAGGTCCTTTCTATTAGGGATCAGACTGCTGTGGAACAAGTGGTGGTGATGGATCAAGTGGAAACTCTTGATGCCATGCACATGCATCGGCTGATGCAGGACGGTCCGGCCGAACGTGATCCGGAATTGGACGCCCGTGCGCGTACGATCACCGGTGACGACCTGGCCTCCATCATTTACACCTCGGGAACCACTGGCGACGCAAAGGGTGTGCAGTTGACTCATGGCAATTTGACCTCCAATATCCAACATTCGCTTGACGGTTTTGTTGTTGGCCCTGGGCAGATTAGTATTTCCTTTCTGCCGCTGTCGCACGTGACAGCGCGTCATGCTGATTTCGCCCTGCTCCACCGCGGCGTAACGCTAGCCTATTGCCCTTTCCTCGAACAGCTGCCTCAAGTTCTTCTGGAGGTTCGGCCCGACATTTTCGTCGCTGTGCCGCGTGTTTACGAGAAAATCTACGGCCAGGTACAACAGAAGGCCACAGGATTTCCGAAGCGAACAATTTATCGCTGGGCTCTTTCGGTGGGCGAAGCGCATAGGCCCGAGATTCTGGCCGGCAAGGTACCGGCGTCACTGAGATGGAAGGTGGCGAATAAGCTGGTGTTTTCGCAGGTGCATGCCCGATTGGGTGGCAACGCTAAGATATTCGTCTCGGGCGGGGCGCCTCTAGGTAAGGAGCTGGCGGAGTGGTATGCGAACATCGGAATTCGAATCCACGAAGGCTATGGCTTGACTGAAACCTCGCCGGTGATTGCGATTAACACGCCGGGCGCCCACAAGATGGGAACGGTGGGCCGTCCTCTGTCCAATGTCGAGGTGCAGATTGCGGACGACGGGGAAATCCTGGTGCGCGGTCCTTCGGTTTTCCGCGCTTACTGGAAACGGCCCGAGGAGACCAGAAACGCATTTGTGGATGGCTGGTTCAAAACCGGAGATATTGGCAATGTGGATGAGGAAGGATTTCTGTCGGTCACGGATCGGAAGAAAGATCTACTCAAGACATCGGGTGGAAAATTCATCGCACCGCAACCGATCGAGAATTCCCTGAAGCTTCACACTCTGATAGGGACTTCGGTGGTACTGGGAGACCGGAGGAAGTTCGCTTCAGTGATTATTGCACCGCACTTTCCTCTCCTCGAGGATTGGGCGCGTGCCAACCACATAACGTATTCCTCCCGGGAAGAACTCGTTGCCAACCTGAAAGTCAAGGCCCTCTACGAGAGCATCGTTAGCGAGGTTAACCGGGGCTTGGCCCGCTACGAAACCTTGAAAAGGGTCCTGCTGGTGCCGGAGGAATTCACGGCAGACAATGGTACTCTCACCCCAACCATGAAGCTTCGCCGCAGGGCCATTGAGGAGCGCTATCGCAAGCGGATCAGTGAACTGTATGAGGAAGCAGAAGTTTCCGCCGTGGTGAAGGAAAGAGCTTTCCGCCGCGGGGCATGACGATTAGGGGGTCCGGAAGGCGCGTCACCTGGAAACGTGACGCATATCACAGCCGCTTATCGCTTCATTGGGGTACTAAGGGTGCAGGCCCAAAAAAGAATAGTTTCCCAGCGATCCTGCGAGTCCCGGACATGCGCAAGTCGGTCCAAACTTGTAGATTGTCTGCGGCCGACGCAGCCTTTCTCTACCTGGAACGTAAAGAGATTCCCCTGCACATTGCGAGCGTCTGTGTTTTTGAGGGCCCCATACCATTTCAGGACTTCGTTGCAAGCATAAACTCCAGGTTGCACCTGGTCCCGCGGTACCGGCAAATCCCCGTGGTCCCGGGATGGAGCCTTGACTTCCCCACTTGGGAAGATGATCCACACTTTGATATCCACCGGCACATCTTTCGTATAACACTTGATCCTCCCGGTGGAGAAGCCGAGTTGCAGGCGTTGGCCGGACGCATTCTCAGCCAACTGCTGGACCGCAGCAAGCCGTTATGGGACATGTATGTTGTTGACGGCCTGAAAGACGGGCGCGGGGCTATTATCTGGCGGGTGCATCACGCACTAGCCGATGGAGTGTCGGGCGCGGAGTTGATGAAGGTAATGTTGGACCCGACCCCTGAAGTCTCCCAAAGTACCTCCAATCCACGCTATCGGCCACGGCGCCCGCACCGGGCTGAGCCATCCCTAGCGAACGATATCTCCGGCGCGGTCAACAGAACGTTGGGGAGTTTACTCGCGTTTGAAGCGGGGCTGCTCGATATTGCGCAGGCGTTACTAGGCGACAGGAAGGAAAGTGCGCTCAAGGGGCTAGTCGAATTGCTACCGGAATATGCGGCCTCCGTAGAAAGACTTCCCTTCAACAAACCTTGCACAGGAGAGCGGAAGTTCTGCTGGGCCGAGTTCGGCATGGACGATGTGCAGGCCGTTCGTGAAGTCGTAGGTTGCACGGTGAACGACATTGTGCTGGCAGTGTTGACACGAGCACTGGCGCGCTATGTGAAGCTGCACGGACAATCGGTGGTCAACCGTTTCGTGCGCATCGTATGCCCCGTCAATCTCAGGCAAGCCGATAAGGATGGCGGGATGGGAAACCAGATTTCCTTTCTGCCGGTGGCGCTCCCGATGGATGCGCGTGGGCCAATCCGGATGTTACAGGCCGTTGCCACAAGAACGGAGACTCTGAAACGGTCCGGAGCAGTCGCCCTCGTCGGGCTCGCGGCAAGATGGATCGTCGCCGCACCACCTCCCCTCCAGGCACTATTCTGGCGAAACATCCCAGACGTCATCCTGCCAGTACCGCTCTTAAACCTGATCTGCACAAACGTGACCGGATCACCCACGCCGCTTTACGCCGTCGGAAAGCGGATGCTAGCGGCGTATCCGCAGGTACCGACTGGCTATGAACTGGGCATTGGCTGCGCAGTGCATAGCTATAACGGAAAGCTCTTTTTCGGGATCATCGCCGATACTCACGCAGCTCCTGACGTCGATCGTCTGCGCGATTTCCTTGTTCTCTCGTTCCAGGAACTGCGCCGGTCCGCAGCGTTGAAGAAGGCGCGGAGCGTCAGAGGAGGAACGCGAGTAACCGGAGGACAACCAGAGGAGCCGGCCGAGCCTGCGCGGGCTGCTGCTCCTGAATCCACAAAGGCCGAAGCGTCGACAGCGACGATTCCGGGCCCCGTCGTGGAGCACTCAAAGGAAGCCGCATAGACGATACCGCGCAGGCAGAAACAGGCCATATGAACATCCCGGGCCCCTTGCTTCGAACTTTGTATACCGTGGGCAGCCTCAGGAACACCGGCACCGGCGCTCAGTTTGCACTTAAGAATCGATTGAGCGACGCCGAAGTCACGGCTCTGCGCGGCATCGCGATTGACGGAGGGCCTGTCGCTCTCGATCAGGTCCGGCTCGGTCTCTCAGATCAGCGGTTCCTGGCTCCCTCGCAGGTAGATGCTGCGCACCCGCTCCCGTTTCCGCTTCGTTCTACCGTAACAGTTCATACGAGCATCCCGGAACTAAGGAACGGCAGGCATGAAATTGAGATTTCGTTTGAAGCGCGCCCCTTTGGCAGCCTCCACCTGAAAGTCGAGGATGCAATTGCGGATCAAACGCGGGACAGTGCGCGCATCCCGCGCGACGAAGCCGACGACTACAATCCCGAGGTCATCTTGCGGCGGCAGGCACTCATCGAGCGAACGAGTGGCGTCAAGCTGAACCACATCCTTCACTATTCGTTCGACCCCCATCTTGCCAAAGGCAATTGCGAGAATTTTGTTGGCGTGGCGCAAGTGCCCATTGGCTTTGCGGGGCCTCTTCGGGTGCGCGGGGAATATGCGGACGGGGAGTTCCTGATTCCCCTGGCCACTTCGGAGGGAACCTTGGTGGCTTCCTACAACCGCGGAATGAAGGTGCTGAACTTGTGCGGTGGTGTGCATGCCACTGTTGTTGCCGATGCCATGCAACGCGCCCCGGTATTCGTCTTTCGAAATGCGCGGCAGGGTCGCGAATTCGTAAACTGGGTGCAGGCCAATCTGGCGCCCATCCGTACCGCAGCTGAAGTGACCTCCAAGGTTGCTAAGCTGCAGTACATTGATCCCTACGTCGCCAACAATTTTGCGTACTTGCGATTCAACTTCTCCACCGGAGATGCTGCGGGGCAGAACATGGTGGGACGGGCGACTCTCGCTGCCTACAACTGGATTCTTGAACATTACAGAGGAATTGAGAGCTCCTATCTGGAATCCAACTTCGCTACCGACAAGAAGGCCTCGCACGTCAACATCATGAGAACGCGAGGCAAGCGAGTCACGGCCGAAGCCACGATCACGCGCGACATTTTATTGCGCCATCTTCATGTCACGCCCGAAAAGCTTGCTCATCATTATGGTGTTGCCAACATAGGTGCCTTCCTTTCGGGATCTACCAGCAATGCGTTGCAATCTGCCAACGCCATCACCGCCATGTTTATCGCCACCGGACAGGATGTGGCGAACGTCGCTGAGTCCGCTGCGGGCATCCTCTATGCCGAACTGACTTCGGCCGGAGACCTGTACCTCTCGCTGACCATACCTTCGCTGATCGTGGCTACGCATGGAGGTGGCACGGGACTGGCAACTCAACGCGAATGCCTCGAAATCATTGGCTGTTATGGCAAAGGCAAAGTCAACCAATTGGCAGAAATAATTGCCGGTGTAGCGCTCGCCGGTGAGATTTCTTTGGGCGCGGCCATCTCTTCCTTGGACTGGGTTTCCAGCCACGAAAGACTTGGGCGTCACCGTTGAAGGTCAGCAGCGTCTTTCTACCTTTGCGAAATTTTGACCGCGAAGCGGATAGGGCGGGCCGTGATCGATTGTGATCCATCACGCGAGCGGAGCCAGCCCCGGTCACTTGCCTGCTAGTCGGTGAGCCACAAGACTGTATACGATTGGGCTGAACACCATTCCAATGTGCGTGGCGGAAACCTCAAAATCCACACTCGGGTCGCCCGTTCGGCACACTCGCCAGTCCAGGATGCCATCCATCTTCGTATAGATCGCGGTCTGGCGCACCGATTTCGGGAGCTCTCCCTTCAGGGACTCCAGGAAATCGCAGGTACATCTGGATGTATAACAGTTCGGCAGCACACCGCGGCCATGCTTTTCGAGGATCTGCTTGCGCACTAAATCGGCCGCATTCATAACCGAAGGGCGAGCCGCAAGCCCTCGAATCGGCGCACTCAACGTGATCACCGATGCAATGCGCTCGGGCATTTGCGCAGCTGCCGCACGAGCCAGCGCACCGCCGAGACTGTGGCCTATAAGATGGATTTTCCCTTCTGTGGAATCGTTGGCCTGCTCGATGGCCTCGTTCAGATTTCGCCGGATCAACAGATTGGGACAGTCGGCATTGATCCGGATCCCCGAATAAAACGTTTTATATCCAATTCGCCGCAGCCAAATGGCGAACTGGGTTAAATAAAGATCAGTGCCCAGGAAGCCAGGAACCAGCACCACCGCCGATCCGTCCCCGTGGGGAATACCAAATCCCCAGTAAACCGGCGAGACCTGCAGGAATACCAATTCGACTCCTGCAAGCCACTCCTGCCAGATCGGCAAATGGACAGGTTCCTCTTCCTTTGGGCGCTGTGGGCGGCGAACTCTCATTCGCATATCAGTCTACCCGACTCTTTTGCGACGCAAGATACACCTATCGAACTCGTTGTTAACAAGGTTATGGACTGCCGCCCACCCTTTCCGGTGCCGGGAAGAATCGTTCCAGCCTCTGGGCGGGAATGAATCCGGCGCCGTTTTAGGAAGTACTCTTCTGGATCAGGCCATGCTGGCAACGGCTTCTCTTCCCTCCGCCGTGTGCTTCTTCGCGCCACGATGCGCCTTGTGCCGGGGCCGTGAAACCTTCCGGCCGTCTTCTCGACCCGGTCCCTTCATTGGTTTCATCGCCAGGTCCAGCAGGGATTTCTCAGCGTTCACGAAGTTCTTCACGCTTTTTTCAGTCAGTTCGCCCCACAACGGCTGCGCTTCCTTCCGTGCTTCCTTATGTTCTCGGCCGGTTTTCGCTGTCTCCTCCAACTGCTCGATGGCCAGCTCCAGGAGCTTTTTCTGAGTTTCGATATACTTCTCCGCTCCTTCGCGCGCCACCTTCGTCAATACTTCCATCCGCTCTCTCGGTGCCTTATTGGTCCGCTTTTCACCCTTCGCCGCGGCGCTCACCTCTTGTGCGGCCAGGTCCAAAAACTTCTTTTCGCTCTCCACAAACCCTTGTTTCCCGCGCCGTGCGAGTTCCGCCACGTTAGTTGCCGCCAGCACCCTTTCGCCCTCGCGGTAGGATTCGGCAACTGCGTGTGCCTGTTCTGCTGTGGCATCCAGCAAGGCCTTCTGCAGCT
>Ga0187816_10000327_pt1 | contig 13930 bp, 9 predicted proteins | sample NC_wetland_sal_i_16_FD_132960 | JGI IMG/M metagenome (GOLD analysis project Ga0187816, IMG submission 132960) | Wetland sediment microbial communities from Neuse River Estuary, North Carolina, USA - SO4_1 | ecosystem: Environmental > Aquatic > Freshwater > Wetlands > Sediment | place: USA: North... | reverse complement strand
TTTCGTACGTGCGCCGAAGATATCATTGTGAGCTGTCATAACACCATCCTCTTGTAAATCTCTTGTGGAGCAAGTTACCAAAATCTGTTACTGCCCATTATATGACATTTCCAGATCACCTCTCGATCATACCTGAGTAACCTGCTACGTATGTATCACTGGGAGGCACCTACAATGACCTTTCATATTTTAAACCCAATTGTATTGCATAACAAATAGATTAAAAAAAGTTAATAGCAGGAAGGACTGAAATGTTGTACGACCCGATTCGCAAGCTATCCACGCTCTATTCCCACAATGGGACGCTCATGAGAATTATTGTAGCTGTTTTATGTACAGTCATCGTCGGCAGTTTTCTTGCTGCCTGCGGCTCGACAGCCTCAGCAGCGCAATCGACACCAACGCCTAAACAGGCACCAACCCTTGCGCCGACTCCGACGATCACTCTTGTGCCAACGACTAAGCCGACTCCTCCTCCAGCACCCGCGTCGCAACAGACACCTGCAATAGTACAGGCATCGGCCCCACCGGCACCAGTATCGACATCGTCCCCGCCTGCACCTACAGGAGCGCCAGCAATTCTGGGCCTGCGGCCATTGTCGATGAGTATCGTCGGGCATCTCGACTGTCAGAAAAACGGAGCATACGTCTGCTTCGCACGCGTACTTTCCAGAACGAACGCTCAAAGTAATCTACACTGGTTTGCATTTACAAATGTACCAGGACATATTACTTTCAGTCCGCAAAGTGGGGTGCTTGCCCCCGGACAGAGTGTGCTGGTGACGATCACAGTACCATTCAATGCCTGCACACCAGGTTTATTCTTCTTCCGAGGGCCAATCAATACGCACACAATCACCTGGGCTTGCTAATAGCATAGTCTGCAATAGAGCCAGAAACAACATGATGAGACGTCTGTGTCTAAAAACTCACAAAATCTTTTTGCCTAACGCAGAGAGTATCAGTTCAACTGCGAGCTGCGCCGTAGTATTCTGGCGGTCAAGAATGGGATTCACCTCCACCACATCCATGGAAATAAGACGATGGGTGTCAGAAATCATCTCCATTACCAGGTGCGCCTCGCGATAGCTGAGACCTCCTCGTACGGGCGTACCAACGCCAGGGGCTTCTTGTGGATCCAGGGCATCCATATCAAGACTGAGATGGATGGGGTTGTCATGGGGACTGACAACAGCCAGGGCTTCGCGTATGATGGCGGAGATACCACGCTGATCAATGTCGGACATCGTGAAGACATGAATGTGCTGTGAGCGCAGCAGGCTCTGCTCTTCCCTATCCAGAGAGCGAGCACCAACGATAGCAATGGTGGCGGTCGAAAGTTTCGGACTCCATCCGCCTAAATGCGTGAGTCGTTCATTGCCTAGACCAGCGAGGGCAGCCAAAATCATACCGTGAATGTTGCCAGAGGGGGTTGTCTCCTCGGTATTGAAGTCGGCGTGCGCATCAATCCAAAGGACACCTATGTCTTTGTGCACACGCGCAACCCCGCTTATTGAACCGAGCGCAATGCTATGGTCGCCTCCTAATACGAGAGGAAACTCACCTTTTTGTAGGGCTTCTGTAACGAGGGTGGCTAGCTCTTCTGATGCATGGACAATCGGTTCAAGGTATTTCAAGCGAGGATGGCCTTCTGGCTTGCTTTCGGGTTGGGCAACACTGATGTTTCCCTGATCGTGAACAACATAACCAAGGTTCTGTAATGAGTCTTTAAGACCAGCGTAACGGAGAGCACTCGCTCCGATATCAACACCACGCCGATCGGCACCCAGGTCCATGGGTACTCCAAGAACACACACTTGCATACATGTACCTCCTGTTCCGCGTGCGGATGACATTGGGCGACAATAGGAAAGAAAAGAGGAAGAGGTTTCTCTTACTATGACACTATCACCCCATCCGCGATCAGTTGTGACAGAGCTTTCTGTGCAGCCTGAGGAGTTGCCACGCGGAACGCAACACCCTGCATGCTCTGTATGACCGGATCAAGGTAAGGCTTCAACTTGGGGTCATGCTGGTTGCGCAAAACATACGAAGCCGTCTCCACCATCCAGGGCGTCACCTCTCCAGCCATGAGTAAGCGGAGCACCGGTCCCACGCTCTGCCTGCCAAAATGAACGAGACCCTTGGCTCCCATCCAGGCTATTGAATGGTCTGTGTCACCGAGCGCACGCACCAACACCGCTAGAGCACGCAGATCGCGAATATCTCCCAGGGCACGTACACTATGCCAGCGCATCCACGACGAACCACTCGCGCTCGTTTCTACGAGCATCGGTACCGCTGCCGGCCCCAGTCGCACCAGTGAGGAGAAAATCTGGCTCCCTAACTGCTCATCAGCACTTTGCAGCGCGGTAAGCAGAGGCGCGACCACCGATGGATCACCTACACGTCCCAGAGCTTTGGCAGCTTGCAGGCGTACAGCCGGTACAGGATCATGCAAGGCTTCGACCAGGACAGGGGTCGCAGTCGGGCTTCCTAGCAAGCCTAGTATGCCTGCCGCATTCTCTCGTATAGCAGGCCGACTATCATGCATTGCCGATAATAACACACGTTCAGCCCGTATGCTGTCTATACCTGAACCCGGCAGGAATAGCGTCCTCAGGCGAGTTCTGGTGTAAGCGGAGCGCAGCGGCCCAGGTACAACAAACGGCTTACCCGCCCATGTTGTTCCCATAGCGATAAATTCCAGCAAATGTCGTGCTAAACGATCATCGTCAAGCGAAGCGACCGCAACTATTGCACGCGGATCATTCTCTATAATCCAGTACAAAAGACGCCAGGCTGCACCACGCCGACCGGCAGCCGCGTCCGCAGCCAGTATCTGTGGTGGAGTGATACCTACGGGTGGAGCGACATCCGCAGGGGTTTGTTCGAGCGGCGTGGTATCACCCGAGGTTGCCATGTTCGTTTGAGAAGAATCAGAGAGTGCCATCTTCAAAGCTCCTTTGAGATCTGTCATGCTGAGCGAAACGAAGCATCTCTGTGCCCAGCCAGACAGATCCTTCGCTGCGCTCAGGGTGACACGGTGTGTCAGAGATGATGCATTGCCTTGAATAACCGCTCAGACGTGATTGGAAGCTGTGTCACGCGCACTCCTACAGCGTCGAAGATCGCATTCGCTATCGTCGCGCCTACCGGCACCACCGGAGGTTCGCCCACACCCTTCGCTCCAAAGGGGCCAAGGCCGGAAGGGACCTCAACGAGAATGGGAGTAATATGCGGAACATCCTCACTATGAGGCAGCGCATAGTCCATCAGGTTGGACGTCAGCAACTGACCATTCTCATCGTAGACGAAGCCCTCGAAAAGCGCCCAGCCAAGGCCCTGCGTGACTCCCCCGTGAATCTGCCCCTCGACCGCCGCCGGATTGATTGCAAAGCCGACATCTTGCACGGCAACATAGTCGAGTACACGCACCTCACCCGTCTCAGGATCGACGGCCACCTTCGCGATATGCACGGTGAACATTGGCGAACTTTCTTTAATAGCAGCACGCCCTCGTCCGTACACCGGCTCGTACTGCCCGGCGAACTGCATCGATGCAGATGCAATTTTCGCCAACTCCACACTCTTCCCCGGTGTACCACGCACGACCACCTTATCACCTTCAATCTCCAGGTCCGCCACCGCAGCTTCCAACATCTCTGCGGCAATCGCTAGAATCTGGTTGCGTGCATCCGTCGCCGCCGCAAGGACGGCAGGTCCCATCGAGTAGGTGGTCTTGCTGCCGCCCGTGCCTCCACTGTAAGGCATGGTATCGGTGTTGTCGTGTGCTACATTCACCGCTGCGGGCGCTACACCAAGCCCTTCAGCGGCGATGAGCGCCAGCGAGGTGTCTGAGCCGGTGAGATCGACGGTGCCGACAACTACCGTGACCGTGCCATCGGATTCCAGGCGACAGGCTGCGGCAGTAGGTTCGGTGCCACCGGGCCAACTACCGGCCGCTACACCTATGCCTATCTTCCAATCTTTCAACTCGTCAGGGATAGTACGCTGTTCTGCACGTTTCGCCCACAGAGGATGCTGTTGCGCTTGCTCTATGCACTCAAGCAGCCCAATTCGCGGCCATGAGCGATGGTCTACAGTACGATCGCCTTCTTTGTTGCCATTTTTCAGGCGGAAGGCAATCGGATCCATCCCTAACGCATGACACAATTCGTCTGCCGCAGATTCGAGGGCAAACGTAGCCTGCGGCGCATTCGGAGCGCGATAGGCTCCGGTACTCACCTTGTTTGTCAGCACTTCATAGCAGCGAAAGTCATAGTTTGGGCAACGATAGGTGCTGCCGAGAATTATACCACCCAGAACTATAAAGGCAGCAGAGTAGGCTCCTGTATCAAAGATGATCCTCGCCTGCATTGCCACCAATGTGCCGTCACGCTTCGCACCGAGCTTGACTGTGATCACTGATAGTGGTGCAGGATTGCCCGCCAGGAAATCTTCGCTGCGCGTGTAGGCCAGGCGTACCGGTCTACGTGAGGCAGCAGCGGCGGCGGCAGCCAGTGGTTCAATCAGGCCAAATTTGCCGCCGAAGGCACCTCCCAGGGGAACAGATTCGACATGCACCTGCCGTTCAGGAATATCGAGAGCCTGAGCTACATCCGAACGAACGGCGAACATCCCCTGTGAACTGGGCCAGACGGTCAATTGCCGACCTGATGCGCTGGGTACAACCATAATTGACTGCGGCTCTATATAGGACTGATGCACAAAACTGGTTGTGTAGGTTCGCTCGACCACTACCTCAGCCTCGCTCCACCCTGCCTCAATATCACCGGCGTGGAGATGTACTTTGTCACTGACATTTTGCGACAGTCGTTCGGTATCTTCCTCTTTCGGTTCCGTTTCTGAGACGGCGGCATGTGCACCCCCCCCGGGTATACCGGAGTCTTGCTCTCCTTTGTGCAGGTGCGCTAGCGGCGACCCAGGCTGCATCGCGGCGATGGGGTCTACAACAGCGGGCAATACTTCATACTCGACATCGACAGCGGCAACACCATCTTCAGCAGCTTCCTCCGTCTCCGCCAATACAATAGCAACGGGATGTCCAGACCACAATACCTCGTCTTCTGCCAGGGGTGATTGGGTACGTGAAGCACTGCCTCGTTTCGCCATACCCAACGTCTTACTGGTATAGACAGCTTTCACCCCTGGTATTTCCATGGCATCGGAAGTGTCAATGCTGACGATGCGTGCATGGGCATACGGGCTGAGTACCAGCCGGGCATGCAGCATACCCGCAACCGAGATATCGCCCGCATAGCGAGCTCGTCCGGTCAACTTATCGGGGGCATCCTGCCGACGTGTTGCTTTGCCAACCATCGTATAGTGTGTGGTCTTGTCAATCATTTGTGCCATAGGAAAAACAGCTCCTGATCAAATAACTCGTTCGTACATTACGGTAGAAGTGTAGCACAAATTCGGGTGCTCTGTCAGGACCTGTAGGAGCGGGCGTGGTGTGGGGACGCAGTCTGGGGAACAGAGACCCTGCCTTGGGGCAGGCAACGCCTTGTTGGCCTTTTCTCCTCATAGATGTAGACCCATGTGGTAGGATATAGGTAGAAATTGACATCCTCTGCCCCCTAAAGGAGGCAGACTCCTTCCCTCGCAGGAAGGGTTTCCTGGTTCACCGAGTCCTGCCTGAGCGGGCATGTGCCCTCCCAGGCCTTACAGTCTCTCCGCAGGCTGACACCGCGAGCCCCGCGGCCAACACGTTTTTTGCAGCATTGATATCACGGTCGAGGAGCAAATTATGTTTTTTCTTGACATAGGACCAGATGCTTCGCAAATCATCGGGCTATTGACAACACTCTTCTGGGTGTGGATGCTCATTGACTGCATTAGAAATAACAGGTTAACCCATAAAGGACTTTGGGTTTTGTTTATACTTTTCACACACGGTCTCGGTGCCCTCGTCTACTTTTTTACCAGAGGTCCCTGGCTATGGATCTATCAATGGGCACAGAGACCTGCTCCGATCTACCAGGCACCACCACCAGTACGAGAATCATTTCCTTCGTATGAGCAGGGGTACCAGGGCCAAGCCCAGACCGAGCATCAGGACCCGGCCCCCAGGTTTGAAGAGCAACTGTATAAGCAGCCGTCGTATTCTCCGCCATCCTTGCAGCCTCAATATGAGGAACCGCAAATAGCCTATCCAGAGGAGCCTCCTCTACAACAGCATTGACCTACACGGAGCTTAGAGCGCTTAAGAGGGGAAGATCGGTCTGGCGATACTTTATATCACATAAGTACAATGGCAGATTTCCGATGTACTTAAGTAGCTATTCAGGGGGATGAATAGCAGTCGTTCTCAGTTGTTTGATTAGACCTGTCTGTCGCTTTTTCTGCAGTCGGCGTTCACGGCCAGCTGCGCTCGGCCGCGTTGGAATGCGTGGAGTTCGTCGGCGCTGCAATTTCTCGAGGCGCTCTGCCATGCGCTCAAAAGCCATTTCGCGGTTCGCATACTGCGACCGCCGCTCGGTGGCCGTTACCGTAATTCCACTCGGGCGATGGATCAAGCGCACGCCGGTCTCAACCTTGTTACGATGTTGCCCACCAGGCCCACTGGCAATAATGAAATCTACTTCGCAATCGCGTTCCAACGAAGCGCGATCTGTTGGATATTGTTCCGTCGCAATTACCTCCTGCTAAAGACTACATTACCATGGTCGCGCAAGAGGAGTCGATAGGGTACCTCCTATACTGATAACAAGAGCACAGCCCGCCTCACCAAGAATGCGACGAAGCGCTTGCACCTGTTCAGGCTGGAACCAGCTAGGATCGCGAAACTCGAATGCCGCCCGGCGATCACGCGGTAAAGAGGCAATAAACTGCTCAAGCCGTGGTACATTGGCTCGCCAGCGAGGAGGAAGCTGGTAGAGAAAAGGGCCAAGATGCTCCCCCAACCCTTTCGCCGCACTATCGAGCCGTTGCACACCTTCTTCCGCATGTTGCAGTTTCCTCATATGTGTAATATAGCGACTCGCTTTCACTGCAAAAAGGAAGCCAGGGTAGTGCTGTACCTGCTCGCCCCAAGTTTGAAACTGAGCATAGGTATGCAATGGTCTTAGATGCCGCTCAACGTTTCTCATCGGTTGAGCAGTTCTCAGTGTAGCTCGGCTTCCGGTGATTACGGCATTTGGGTCCTATGCAGACTTGATCTACTCATCTTCAGTAGCATGAATATTAGTCGATCTGCATAAAGTAGAAAGTGACCATACCCAGCGAAGCCCATAAACAAAAGCGAAATACGCCAGCGAAGGACCAAATGTATGGATACTGACGACAGCAAAGTTGACAACAAACCATCCAACTGTCACCAGCTTCTGATCGTTGCAGCAATAATCGCAGTTCTTGCAGTGCTCACAGTTTGGATAGTGCTAGGATTCCTTGCAGCGTCCCCAATAGAATCATTAGAAAAAGCGGGTGCTCCTGTGTCTTGTAACAGTATCCAACGTGATATTGACAATGATAAGAGTCAGATCCAAATCTTACAAACACTGGAAGCTGGCACAAGCAACTTCGCACAAAAGGCCGAAATCCATACATCGATAGCGGGGATACAACAAGATGTAGCCGCTCTTCAGACACAAACCACGCTAGACACATGTCCTTAACAGAACGTAGCGATCTATCGTTTGCTGCCTGCCTCCCCTTTGCTTCACGTAAAAAATCCCATCACCACCCGTTTATCCGTTAAAATGCGAGCATTGCGAACGATTAAATACTGCGATATGATATAGTAGATGAGATAACCACAGGGTACTTTGCTAGGGGCTAGATGTGTTTCAGACTATTGCGTCATGTGGGGGACCTGGCGGGGCTTTCCACCGCCAGGCTCAGGAATGGGAGTATTGGTGATGGCAGATCGCACTGGACAACAACTGGGAAACTATCGCCTCGTTCGCCTGCTGGGACACGGAGGGTTTGCAGAAGTCTATCTCGGTGAGCACCGCTATCTTAAAAGCTATGCCGCCCTCAAAGTCCTGCGCACCGCCCTCAAGGGCAAAGATATCGATAAGTTCATCTCCGAGGCACAAACCCTGGTTCGTCTGAGACACCCAAACATTGTGCGTGTCCTCGAATTCGCCGTGGACCGGGGCACACCGGTACTCGTGATGGACTATGCCCCAGGAGGTACACTGCGCAAGCAACACCCGCGAGGTTCGTGGCTGTCGCTCACAACGACTGTTACCTACGTCAAACAGGTAGCAGCAGCCCTGCAATATGCTCATAACAATAATCTCATCCATCGCGATGTAAAGCCGGAGAACATGCTGCTTGGCCCTGACCAGCAAATCCTCCTCAGCGATTTTGGTATCGCCGTGCTCTCCTCGTCGCCTGAATTGCTCACGGCTCAGGGAACCAGGATGACCGGCACCATACCCTATACCGCACCTGAGCAACTGCAAGGAAAACCTACGTTTGCCAGCGACCAGTATTCTCTCGCAATCGTGGTCTACGAATGGCTTTGCGGGAGGCGTCCTTTCGAAGGAAGCCATTGGGAGATTATCGAACAACACCTTTCCACTCCTCCGCCACCTTTGCACGAGCGCTTTCCTGAACTACCTGCCGAAGTGGAAGCCGTGGTACTGAGAGCACTGGCAAAGGAGCCACAGCAGCGCTTCGCCAGCGTCCAAGCCTTTGCGCGTGCATTAGAACGTGCCGCTCAGGTAAGCGGCCTTGATCTCGATGATGATGCCCAGGTCACTGCCGCACTCAAGGAGAAAACTCCTTACCAGGTGAGCACCCGTCCCGATCAGACGACCCACAGGATTTTTCTCTCCGCTTCTTCTGCCGACGAGGCCTTCGTTACAAAGCTGAAAGCTGATCTGGAGAAGCGTGGGATGCTTATCTGGAATAGCCAATCAGACAGCACACTCAAAACGCTCAGTCAGGAAGACACGACCAGACAGGGGATTCGCGCCGCACGTTTGGCATTAGTCGTGCTCTCACCCTATACCCCCTTCTCACAAATAGTCAAAGAGCACCTGCGCATAGCCAGTATGTATGAGCGAAGGTTGGTGTTCGTTTGGGCCGAGGGCGATGATATCTCAGCAGTCCTTCCTGAAGAATGGGGCAAAACGACTTCGATTGACCTGATTGATGCACGCGAGGCAAGCTACGAGCGTGCGCTCGATGAGATCATAGCCTCAGCCTCTCTCGCAGAAGAAACCACAGCACCTCTTCCACCATCTCCCTTGCCTTCAGAGATGCAAGCCGAACCGCGCAACCCGTACAAGGGACTGCGTGCATTTACAAAAGACGATGCCTCTGACTTCTTTGGACGGGACGGATTGATTCAGGAACTGACGGAAAGCCTGAGGAGTATGCTTGGGTCAGGACGACCACGATTGCTGGCAGTACTTGGGCCAAGTGGGTCGGGCAAGTCAAGTGTAGTGATGGCAGGTTTACTCCCACGATTGCAGAAGGGAGCACTCCCAGGAAGTGCAGGGTGGGTGTATCTGCCGCCAATGGTGCCGGGGAAACGCCCTCTCGAATCTCTGCTACTTTCACTCGCACCTCTCTTGCCAGAAATTGAAATGCGCTCCGCAAGCTCCGCTGAGAATTTGAAGTCCGTGCGCGAGGGCCTGGAAGACGAAGCAGGCCGTGGCTTGTACCTGTTAACCACCCGACTGGTGAAACAACCGGGGACCAAAGTCGTGCTCATGGTAGACCAGTTTGAAGAATTGTTCACCCAGACGACGAGTGAAGAGGATCGGCGCCACTTCATCAACCTGCTGGTCAAGGCAGTAACGGAGCTACATAGCCCGGTTATAGTAATCTTAACCCTGCGAGCCGACTTCTATGATCGACCCCTATCCTATCCGGCATTGGGACGTCTGATCCAGAATCGTCACCGCGTCGTGCTGCCAATGGAGCTACAAGACCTGCGAGCGGTCATCGAGCAGCCAGCAGCATTGCCCGATGTTCAACTGACGTTCGAGGGGAATCTAGTCGGTGACCTGCTATTCGAGACACAGGGACAGGCCGGGGCATTGCCACTGCTACAATTCACGCTGGACCAGTTATTCCAGCGCCGCGATGGCCACTGGTTGACACAGCAGGCCTACCAGGAAATCGGCGGGGTGAAGGGTGCATTGGCAAAACATGCCGAGTCCACCTATGCATCCTTGCCTTCAAACGAGCATCGCAGACTGGCAAGAGCTCTATTCCTGCGTTTGATTGATCCTGGCATGACCGAGCAAGACACCACACGCCGTCGTGCATCCCTTGCAGAACTTGTGCTGCCCAATCCCCAGCAAACGAGCATCATCCAGGAGGTCGCCAACACCTTCATTGCTGCTCGCCTGCTTACCACCAATGAGATTGCCGGGACCATGACAATTGAAGTAAGCCATGAAGCCCTTATTCGTGAATGGACACGTCTTGCAGAGTGGCTGCGTGAGGCCCGTGAAGACATAGCCCTCCAGCAGGCCGTCAGCACTGATGCAGCCGAGTGGATACGTCGTGGCAATCCAGCCGATCGACTCTACCGGGGCACACAACTCATCGAGGCGCAAGCATGGGCAGAGCGCAACGTACCGAGCACAAACGAAGTGGCCTTTATCCAGGCCGGTCTGGCAGAACGCCAGCAGCAGGAGGCAACAGAACTGAGCCGCCAGGCGCGCGAATTGAACTTGCAACGCCGGGCGGTAAATCGTTTACGCTTGCTTGTTAGCGCGCTCTCCATCTTCTCTATCATAGTAATCGTGTTAGCCTCAGTAGCTGGAGTAAATTTCCTGAACGCTCAAGCCCAGCAGAAACAGGCTACCTTACAAGCGCAGATCGCCTCCTCGCGCGCATTCGCAGCACAAGCAAACTACGCGCTGACGCAAAACCAGGTTGATAAAGCCTTGCTGCTAAGTGTCAAAGCTACTCAGACATCTAATACGTTTGATGCCCGTGATAGCCTCCTCAACGCCTTAGAGTACAGCCCACGTCTTCTCAGCATACTACGAGCGCTTTCGGCGGTGAACCAGGTCGTGTTCCGTCCCGATAGCCAGACTCTCGTCTCTATTGGAAGCAGTGACGAAGCCTTTGGCAGTGGTGGTGAGGTCACCTTCTGGGACATGAAGACCTGGAAAGGCCTTACCGTCCATCTCGATTTTCGCGGCAATATTCCGGCCTTACCTAACTGGGTACTCAGCCCTAACGGACAGATGGTAGTCGGTGCAAGTGACCAGGGCTTATGGCTGTGGAATGCTACGACAGGAGCAAAAATTACGCAATTGGAGCCAGCGAACCAGAGTTCCGACCTCACTCTCGCAGACATTACTCCTATCGCCTTTAGCCCTGATGGAACTCTGCTTGCATCGGGCCGGTGCAGTAAGTATGATGCTGCCAGTAACTGTACGCAAGGCCGCCTCCTGCTGTGGAATCTGGCAGCTCAACCACCGACCAGTCAACAGCTCGTCAGCGGGCCCGCACTCTTCACTCGCCTTGCTTTCAGTCCAGATGGAAAAACGCTGTTGGCCAGTTCAGAAGGGTTGGGATCAGACAGTGGGCATAGCAGTCTCCAACTTTGGGATATCCCCTCCAGTAAAGCACTGAATTCTCACTTCGTCGACTGCAAGGGAAGCATCGGAACTTTTGCCCTGAGCCCCGATGGCAAGACATTGGCAGCAAGCAATACGAACACATCCATCTGCTTATGGGATGTAGCATCGGGACTTTTGAAAGCCCCCTCGCCTCTCCCGGCATCCCCATTGACCACAAAGGATGAAGTAAAGAATCTTGCGTTCAGCCCAGACGGGATGATCCTGGCCTCATCAGGCAGCACAAACAATTCAGTGCAGCTCTGGGATACCACCACAGGGTTTACCGCAGATGCGCCCCTGCTTGGTCATAGCGATGTTATCACCAGTCTTGCCTTCAGCCCGGACGGCAAGACGCTCGCATCGAGTGATATCAGCGGCGCGATTCTCCTGTGGAATATGGCAACGAAAGGCCTCATCGAACAAACGCTTAACTACCAAAATCGTGTAAGGAGTGCCATCTTTAGCCCCGATGGCAAGCTCATCGTGGCAGGTGATGACCAGGGCAATATCGTGCTCCAGGACGCAGCCACGGGCAACGTGCTCGCTACGCTGGATGCGACACAGAATCCGCTTAACCCAGGAAACACCACTCTTGATGGCACCCCGCTCACGATTGAAAGCCTTGCGTTCAGCCCGGATAAGCGCATACTCGCAGCCGGTAGATTTGATGGCATGATTTTCTTGTGGGATGCCGCAACGAAGCACCTCATCACACATTTTCGCGATGAACCACATTTACGAGAGATCATCTTCAGTCCAGATGGTCTCAACCTGGCAGCAAGCTACGACACTGGCTCCATTTTGCTCTGGGATGTCGCTACAGGGCATGTTCTGCATCGGCTGATGCATTCTCCACTTAACAGTCGAACAGCCTCCACGATCGCTTTTAGTCCCGATGGTAAGATGCTCGCATCCGGTGCTGACAATGAGGTCATCTTCTGGGATGTCGCCACGGGCAAGCAGGTTGGCCAGCTGCTGACAGGACACCAGACCACAATTGAAAGCGTGGCCTTCAGTCCTGATGGACATACGTTAGCTTCGATTGACGACATGAGCCAGGTCATGCTATGGGACGTGAACATGAACATGATGAAGCCTCTACTAAACCAGCCCCTGGTGAACACTGACTCTGTTACGGACACAGGAGTGGAGTTTCAAACAGGACTGACGTTTAGCCCGGATGGGAAGATGCTAGCTGCCGGTGGCTACCAGTTCGCGATCATATGGAACCTGGCGCTTACGAAACCTGAACGTATTGCCCAGGCATTCCGTATACCTGTGAACGATCCTCTGAATCCGGGCGCGCACGAGTTCGCGTATGTCAGAGGCGTCTCGTTCAGTCCTGGTGGGCAGCAGGTCCTCATCATCTCGGACACCTCTTCAGCAAACTACGCCGTCACATCGTTGGACATTGATCAGGCTTCGTGGCAATCTGCTGCATGTAGCATTGTGAATCGCAACTTCACATTGGGCGAGTGGCAGCAGTTTGTAGGAGACGAGCCCTATCAGAAAGTGTGCGCCAATTTCCCGGTCGACAGTTCTGTGACTCAAGATGAGCTTACGCGAGCGCACGCTGAGGTTCTAGCAGGAAAAACGGGAGACGCACAGATCCTTTATAAGCAAGCAGTGCAAGAGGCAGCGCTTGTCGACGATGATTTTCTCAATAACAATGTGTGCTTTGCCGGAGGCACCGATCAATTTGCCAGCTTGGTCCTGTCAGCATGCAACAGGGCCGTCTCTCTCAATCCATATAACGGGCAATACTATGATAGCCGCGCAGTGGCACGCGCCTTAACTGGAGACAGACAAGGAGCCATCGCTGATTTCAAATTCTATATGCAATGGGCAACAAACCAATATCTGAACGCGCAAGGAGTAAGCGCAAATGTGCAGGCACAATACAAACATTATGTAGATGAACGAAACGGGTGGATTCAAAAACTGCAAGCAGGACAGAATCCCTTTTATACCAGGGCCTTGCGGGCACTGCGCGTGGAATCCGGTATCGACCAGTAACCTACCAGGCCATAGGGGCGGTAGGGACGTATACCTGCCCCCCAGGCAGGATGCCTTGCGTCCGTCCATGCCTGCGCCCTGCTCACAAACAGCCAAGGCCTTGTTTTTTCTGCATAAGGACAGCAATCTCCTGCACTAACTGCTCGATCTGCTGCTGGATTTGAGCAGCCCTTGCACTATTTTTTGTACGGGATTTCTGTATTTGCAGTGTCCGAAGCTGATAAAGATCCTCGTCAATGTTCGCCTGGATTTCGGCACAGCTACTTTCCTCACCAGCCATATATACGGCTCCTTCCTTGACATCTTGTCTTGACACCTTCCCTCCTCTATCTTTGCACATTTTTCATGGT
>Ga0187816_10000326_pt1 | contig 13953 bp, 12 predicted proteins | sample NC_wetland_sal_i_16_FD_132960 | JGI IMG/M metagenome (GOLD analysis project Ga0187816, IMG submission 132960) | Wetland sediment microbial communities from Neuse River Estuary, North Carolina, USA - SO4_1 | ecosystem: Environmental > Aquatic > Freshwater > Wetlands > Sediment | place: USA... | reverse complement strand
CTGTGCGTGTTCCTGAATAACGGAATCTGGATTCTGTTTCCGCAAATTATCCGGCGGGCGGTCGACGACCTCCATTTAGGCGTCACGCGGCAAAAGCTGCTTACCTACTCGCTGCTGCTGCTGGCGGTGGCGGGCACCAAAGGGATTTTTCAGTTTCTGACGCGCTGGATTGTGATTGGGGTGTCGCGCGAGATCGAATTTGACCTGCGCAACGATCTGTTCCGGCACCTGGAAAGTCTCTCTTATTCCTACTACCAGCGCACGCGCACCGGCGACATCATGGCGCGCGCGACCAACGATCTGAATGCGGTGCGGATGCTGCTGGGCCCGGCCATTATGTACTCGGCCAACACCATCGTGTTTACGGCCGGTGCGCTGGCCTTCATGCTCTCGATCAGCCCCAAGCTGACGCTGTATGCGTTTCTGCCTTTGCCGGTGGTCAGCATCACGATCCAATACTTCGGGAGGCAGATCCACGAGCGCTTCGAGAAAATCCAGGCGATGTTTTCGGAGATTTCGGCGCGGGCCCAGGAGAATTTTTCTGGCGCCCGGGTGATTCGCGCGTATGTGCAAGAGGATGCGGAGATCGCCGGGTTTGAAGCCTCCAACCAGGAATACATTGCGCGTAGCCTGAAGCTAGTGCGTTTGATGGGCATGCTTTGGCCGACGCTGGAAACCATGCTAGGACTGGCCATCGTGCTGGTGCTGTGGCTGGGCGGACGCGAGGTGCTGCAACATCGCATTACCGTCGGTGAGTTCGTCGCCTTCAATACGTACATGGTGCAGCTGACCTGGCCGGTGATTGCGCTGGGCTGGGTGATCAATATTTTCCAACGCGGCACGGCCTCGATGGGGCGAATCAACGAGATTCTGGTGGAGAGGCCGGAGATTGCGGATGGAGAGGACACGGACAAAAGTGTCGGCTCCGCACGATTGGTGGGGGAAATCGAGTTTCGCGATCTGAACTTTGCCTACAACGGCAAGCCGGTGCTGCAGGACATCAATTTGCGGATTCCTGCGGGGAGCAGTCTGGCCATCGTGGGGCCAACGGGATCGGGCAAGACCACGTTGGTCAGCCTGATTCCCCGCATTTACGATGCGGCGCCGGGAAGCGTGCTGATAGACGGCAGGCCGATTCGGGAGTTTCGCCTCGCTGCTTTGCGCAGGCATATCGGATTTGTGCCGCAGGAGACTTTCCTGTTCAGCGAGAGCGTGCGGGAGAACATCGCGTTCGGTGTGAGGGATGCGAAAGATTCCGAAATCCGCGCTGCGGCGCAGGCGGCCAACATCGCCGAAGATATCGAGAGTTTTCCTGAGCAGTATCAAACCTTGGTAGGAGAACGTGGAATCACCCTCTCCGGCGGGCAGAAGCAACGCACTGCGATCGCGCGAGCGGTCATCCGCAATCCCAGCATTTTGATTCTGGACGACGCGCTCTCCAGCGTGGATACGCATACCGAGGACAAGATCCTCAACCATCTGCGCGAAATCATGCGGGGCCGGACCACAATTTTTATTTCCCACCGGGTGTCGACGGTGCGCAATGCGGACAAGATTGCGGTTTTGCACGGCGGGCGGATTGTTGAGTTGGGCACCCACGAGGAACTGCTGGTGCAAAACGGTTACTATACCGATCTCTACAACAAGCAGTTGCTGGAAGAAGAACTGGCGGAAGTTTAGGGCCCGCCTGTTCCCTGTGGCATTCCTCGGGGCAGGCTGTTTGGGCTTGGTTCCCAGAGTAGGCAGGGCGTCCTCATGGGCGCGGTAGCCGAAGCTCCGTACCTACCCCGGACTTACGTCCGGGGCTAAAATATGCCGCTCCTCCGGAGCTGGATCTGGCCTTCTATCAAGGTTTCCGACCACGATGAGATACACCGTTGATTTGGATGTTCAAGCAATTGTCAATTGCCAGTGACAACTAAGAGTTCGAGAGTTGTCATAATCGGCGGTTTAACACCCTGCGATGAAGCGAGTTTCTATCCCTGAGTTGCTCGATACGGATTCCGGAACTCCAGCCGAGATTGCTGATTCGCTTAACGACCTCCGTCGCATCAATCGCTGGTTCGGCGGAAATGCGACAACACAATCGCTCATTGGGCATGTGGCCAGGAAAACCGAGACCCCGGAGCTTTCCCTAGTGGAGGTTGCGGCCGGGGCGGGAGTGGTGCCGGAAAAGGCACGTGCGGGGCTGCAGGCGAGTGGGATTCGTCTGGACGTGACTTTGCTCGATCGTGCGGCTTCTCACTTGAAAAACGGTTCATGCCATGGAGCATGGGCGGTGGCAGGCGACGCGCTGGCTCTTCCGTTTAAGGACAGTAGTTTTGATCTGCTCAGTTGCTGCCTTTTTGTCCATCATCTCGCGCCGCAGGAGTTGGTGCAGTTTGTGAGGGAAGGGCTGCGGGTGTGCCGGCGCGCAGTGCTGATCAACGATCTCGTCCGGCATCCGCTGCACCTGGCGCTAGTCTATACGGGATGGCCGCTGTATCGCAGCCGCCTCACGCGTCACGACGCTCCCGCTTCGGTGCGCCAGTCATACACGCCGGAGGAAATGCGCGAACTGCTGCAGCAAACGGGCGCCACACGGATCGAGATGCAACGGCATTTTTTGTTCCGGATGGGCGTGGTGGTGTGGAAGTGATGGGTGTGGACCCTATGTACGATCTGATCGTCATCGGCGGAGGGCCGGCGGGAACAGCGACGGCGATTCTGTGTGCTCGCAAGGGCGCGCGTGTGCTGCTGCTCGAGCGTGGACGCTTGCCCCGCCACAAAGTGTGTGGTGAGTTTGTCTCTGCCGAGTCTCTGGGCCTGCTGGCAGAACTGCTCGATCAGCAGCAAGATGGCGACCTCCTGCGAGACGCGATTCGCATCCCTCGGGCCCGGATGTTTCTGGACGGACGCGTGCTGCAAACGCGAATTGAGCCGGCAGCGGCCAGCATTGCGCGATTGGACCTGGATGCCGCGCTTTGGAAGGCGGCGGAACATGCCGGTGTAGAAGCTCGGCAGCAGGTGACGGCGCAACGGGTTGCGGGAACGGGGCCGTTCGTGGTCACCAGCTCTCAGGGAGAGCATGGGGCGCGGGCGGTAGTGAATGCCACCGGGCGGTGGTCAAATTTGAATGCTGAATCGCGGCCCAACGGCAAAGCTGGGGCAAAGTGGATTGGGCTTAAGGCACACTTTGCAGAAAGCGCACCGCCGGCTTCCGTGGACCTTTACTTTTTTGATGGTGGGTACTGCGGCATTCAGCCCGTGAATCTGGCCGGCGGCGCAGAACCGCAGCGGATCAACGCTTGCGCTATGGTGCGCGCGGATGTGGCCAGCACTATGACTGAGATCCTGGCACTACATCCGGCTTTGCGGGAACGAGCGAGGCGATGGCAGGCACTGAGCGATCCCGTAAGCGTTGGCCCATTGCTCTTTCGAAAACCGCAGCCGGAAGCAGATGGAATGCTGCGGGTTGGGGATGCCGCAGCTTTTGTCGATCCCTTTGTGGGAGACGGAATCTCGCTGGCCCTGCGCAGCGGGGCCCTCGCGGCAGAGTGCCTGATTCCATTCTTCGCGGGAAAGTGCGACGTTGGGGAGGCTGCGCGGCGCTATGCCGAGAGGTACGAACGGCAACTTGCGCCGGTGTTGCAGACATCTTCGCGCATCCGCCGGATGCTGCTTTTGCCGCGGGCTCTGAGGGTGCCGATTTTGTTTCTGCTGGAAAATACTCCGGCGATCACCCGGCATTTGGTTACGAGGACGAGGTAGCTGGTGTTCCGGGATGGCAGGACGGGCGGAGAAGCAGGGCGAGTTTCGTGGTCGCTCCAGAATTCGGAACTGCAGATTCCTCGTCGCTGTGCTCCTCGGAATGACAAATAACAGCGGTTTTGAGATGTCGGTAGTGGGCTGGTTTGAATTAAAGCAACCTGCTATCGAAATGTGGTAATGGCCAGAAAATGCATGGGTCCTTCGTCGCAGTGTCCTTCGCGAACGAAGGACACTCGCTCCGCAGGATGACAGGGTAATCAGGATGACAAGATAATCGGAATGACAAGATGAGGGGTACGGCACGGCTGCAGCCACTGCGGGCATGTGGTCAGCGTTCGCGGGCAGGAGTGTCGGTGCCACGGGAAAAGCAGGTCCCCATTCGGCTCGCTGCGCTCGCTCAGGGCAGGCTCTCGACTTCGTCTATGTTTCGCAAGCGAAACGTAGACTACGCTCGGGATGACAGGATAAAGACGAAACTTCTAGCGGACGACCAGCACTTCGCGGACGTTGTCGCGGGTCAGGAAGAACTTGATGGAAGTGAAATCGCGGAAAAGGTTTTCGATGTGGCGGTTGTTAAACACCCGCTGCAGGCGAAAGCCGCTCTTGGCGGGAGTATGCCCGGCTCGGGCAGGACCTTTGCGCTGATCCCGCCGGGCCTCGATGTGCTGCATCTCCAGCGTGTCGCTGCTGACCATATGGTAGCGATAGCAAGGTGCGTCGGGTCCCGCTTCCTGGGTATGAAAGAAGGCCAGCAACATGCCACCGGGCTTGAGCGTCGTCCACAAACGGGCGACCACGGGTTTGACCAGGCTTTCATCCATGTAATCGGCCAGGTTCCAACACAGCACAATATCGAACTGCGCCGCTGAGAAAACCAGGTTCTCGGCCAGGAAGCGCTTGCTGTCAAGAATCGGCTGGCCGCGCTCATCGTTCACTACCAGTGCCGGATCGGTAGAAGCCTCCAGAAGATCCTCGCTATAGACTTTGTGTCCCCGCTCGGTCAGATACCGAATGTTAGCGGCGGAGGTGTAACCGATATCCAGGATGCAAAGCGGTTCCTCCGACTTGAAGGCACGAGAGAGTTCGGCAAGGCCACTGGAACGGCGCGTGAGCCGCTGAGCCGAATGGGTAGTCTTGATACCCCCGGCTGAGTCGGTCGATGAACCACGAAAGAGTTTCATGAAGCTGTGCGATACGGAGGCCATGCTCACATCTCGGCCCGGTTCCGCAAACTGTCGCACCTTAGATGATAGCGCGACGCGTAAGTCAGAAGCGGGCAAAAAAGATTAATCACTTGGTTACGACCGTGCTGGAACCCACCGGAGTTGCGATCCCGGCGCTTCCCCCTGCGCTGGAAGCCGTGGCCACCGGTGTGCTGGCACTCTTCCCTTCCCCGTGGGATTCCGACTTTGCGGGCGAGACCGCGAGCGGCTTGGCCGCTTCCCTCTGGATATCCACTTTACCTTTGAAGTATGCGCCTTCCTCGATAGCAATTCGCTGGGTAAAGATGTCGCCTACGACGGCGGCCGACTTACGCAGCTCCGCTCTCTCAGTGGCGCGGATGTTTCCCTCGATCTTCCCCTGTACGGCTACGCCCTTGGCGTGGACGCTAGCCCGCACCTGACCGTTTGGGCCTATGACAAGGTTATTGTTCTGTAACTGGATCGTACCTTCGACAACGCCGTCGACGTATAAATCCTCACTTCCGGATAATTCTCCTTTGATGATGACGGATTTACCGATATGGGCGAACTCTGCCGACTTCTGTGTTTCCATCCCGACCTCCTTTGGGTGCATCCTCCACAGGACGAGTGCGAGGATACTGGATTCTAAATCATTTGACCAGTTAAAGGGGCCGGGATTCCGCGGAATACGCTTAGAATTGGGTGGAGGATGCAGACTGGGGTGACACCAACTGAGGTGCACGAAGACTCAGAGGCTGCTACCTTGGGCCATTTGGGCATCGAAGGGTGATTGGAGCAGCTGTCCATTCCTGATGTGAGGAAAACCACAGAGGACACGGGGTAAATCCGCTCTTGGATCCGCATACTGGGGAGTCGAGGAAGACTGCAGATTCCTCGTCGCTTTCGCTCCTCGGAATGACAACCAAGGAGGGTTTCAACACGCTGCCGGTGTTAAAGGTGACCAGATGAAACTGGTGGTAATGACAGCGCGACTGCTGACGGGTCTGATTGTGGGGTTGGCGATCGCCGGTGGAACTGTGGGCTTCACCGAGCAGACTTTGTCTGATTCGCCGGCAGAGCTGGTTCGAGAAACCGTGGAGAATGAAATCAGGTCGAACAACGGAGGCACCCGGTTGATGTTCCGGGACCATCAGGAAACCGCTTCTGGTTCGCGTACAAAGCTGGTGGTGGAAACTCGCGAAGGCACCGCCGGGATGTTGGTGGCGATCGACGGCAAGCCGTTGAACGCGCAGCAACGTCAAGCGGAACTGCAGCGTCTGGCCGGGTTAGTCAACAATCCGCAAGAGTTGAAGAGAAAACAGAAAACGGAGAGAGAGGACGAGGAGCGAACTACGCGAATGGTGAAAGCATTACCGGATGCGTTCCAGTATGAATTCGACGGAACTGAGGCAGGAAAACCAGGATTGGGGAAATCAGGGAGCGAGTTAGTGCGTCTCAAGTTTCGCCCGAATCCGAAATACGATCCGCCTACTCGCACCGAGCAGGTGCTCACCGGGATGCAGGGCTACCTACTAATCGATGCAGACCGGCATCGGATTGCCGAAATCGACGGCACCCTTTTTAAGGAGGTGGGGTTCGGTTGGGGGATTCTGGGTCATCTGGACAAGGGCGGCCACTTCCTGGTGGTTCAGGGAGATGTGGGCAACGGCGATTGGGAAATCACCCGCATGGACCTGGATTTTACGGGCCGAGTGCTTTTGTTCAAGAGAATCAATATCAAGTCGAATGAGGTCTTTTCCGATTTTCGGGCGGCTCCTCCTGAATTGACCTTCGCGCAGGCCGTGGAACGTCTCAAGAAGGAAGCAGCGGAACTGGCGGAGAACCAAACACAGGAGGGCGGCCCGCCGAGATAGTCTGGCGCAGGGGCGACTCTTTGAGAATCAGAAGGCCTGGCTGCCAGCGCCAACTCCTCACGCGGTCCGGATAGCTGTGTCGAAACCGTTCTTTCGCCCTTTCAGGGCTATGTGTTTCCCCACTTTTCCCACGGCTTGCGCCGTGGGCTTTACTCTTGCGCCGCTTCGCGGCTAAACAAGCATCCCCCGCGATGTAACATTCCGAGTTCTCGCACAGACTCTACGACGCGGCGCGTAGGGTTTCCTTCCGGACGGTGAGCTGCTCAATCAAGTCCTCTCGCACGCGATAGCCGGTACCGGGTTCGTCGCGGACAACGATCGTGCCTTGGGGCGTAACCGTGACTTCGGGATCAACGATGTCTTCCTTCCAATAACGCTTGGAGGCAGACACGTCTCCGGGCAGACGAAAGTTGGGCAGCGTCGAAAGGGCGATGTTGTGAGCGCGGCCGATGCCGGATTCGAGCATGCCCCCGCACCACACCGGAATGTTCTGCGAGGCACAGACGTCGTGAACTTTCTTGGCCTCGCTGAATCCGCCTACCCTGCCGACCTTGATGTTGATGATGCGGCAGGCACCCATTTCGATGGCTTGCGCGGCATCGCGCGCGTGGTGAATGGCTTCGTCGAGACAGATGGCGGTGCGCAGTTTCTGCTGCAGGCGGGAGTGGTTGTAAATGTCGTCGTCCCAGAGCGGCTGCTCGAGCATCAACAGATTGAACTGATCGAACTTCCGGAGGTGTTCCAATTCATCAAGCGTGTAGGCGGAGTTGGCATCACAACTCAACACGATGTCGGGCCAGCGTGAGCGGACGCGCCCCAGGACGTTGATGTCCCAGCTTGGTTTTACTTTGATCTTAATGCGGCGATACCCGGCGGCCAGCTCGGTTTGAATTTTGTCGAGCAATTGCTCTACCGAGTCCTGGATGCCGATGGAGACGCCGCAAACGATTTCTTGCTGCTTGCCGCCCAGCAACTTCCAGAGGGGTTGCTGCTTCTGCCTGGCTTCGGCATCCCAGAGGGCGTTCTCGATGCCGGCTTTGGCCATGCGATGGCCACGAACCCTTGCCATTAACGGCACGCACTCGCGGGCGCTACCCAGCGTTTGTCCCAGCACGGCCGGGGCGAGGTAATGCTTGATAGTGGGCCAGGCCGTTTCCAACCACTCAGAGCTGTAATACGGGTCTTCCCCGGCAGTGCATTCTCCCCAACCGTCGACTCCATCGCAGTGAACGGTGATAAGGAAAATGCGCCGTCCATAGATGCGGCCAAAACTGGTCTCAAAAAAATGAACCAGAGGCATCTGAATTTCGCGGAGTGTGATGGCTTCGATTTTCATAGGTAGGACCGCTCCAGAGGTCACAGAGAACGCGGAGACTCCTCCCAGTGTCCGAGAAGAAAACGGCCGTTTCCCGCCGCATCGCGTTCATAACCGAGGACCGCCAGGTCCTTGGCAAACGCCTGCTGAAACTGGACGCGATTCTGATCCTGGATATCTTGCGCCCAGCGGCGAGTTTCGGGATGAGATTTCCACTCATAGATCTGGGCGGGAACAGAAATGGTCTTCGCGACTTTAAAACCCGGTTTGATTCCGGTGTACAGCAGCGCTTCCACTCGCTTGGATTTCAGCCACCATTCGGCAACCAGGCGATCAGTGGGCAGCCCGCCCTGCAAGGGCGATGACGTAATTCCGTACTGGTTCAGGTTGTAGCGGCGGGTGATGGCGCCCAGTCTCTCGATGTTGAGGTAGGCGTTCTTGATCTCCAGCGGGTCGAAGGTCCACTCCATCAGATCAAAGCCACGCACCAGCGCGTCTTCGCGCTGAAAGAGCTTGAGACGGCGGCCCAGCCCGACATTGCGATACTGCTTTCTCACTGCGAGCATGTGGGAGTACAGATAGCTATGTCGATCGTGAATACCGGGAATGGCCAAGGCGAACCCGACCAATTGGTCATCGTCAAAAGCGCCGATCACCTGGCCACCCACTTTTTGCGCGACTACGAACATCCGCAAAGGAACCAGCTCGATATCACTAAAGCCCCAAACCTCTTTTTGCAAAGCCACGCAGGCCTGCAGTTCTTGCAGGCTGTCACACTTACGGAGCAGGATCGACTCGGCGCTCACCGTTCGCTTGACTCCTGCTGTTTGGCTTGTTGCCACAATGTTTCCAGCTCTTCCATGGAAGCCTGCTGAGGAGTACGCTGCGACGCGCGCAGCTTTTCCTCCATCCACTGGAAACGCCGCCTGAATTTGCGGTTGGTCTTTTTCAAAGCCGATTCTGGATCCAGGGAAAGATAGCGCGCAATGTTCACAAGGACGAAAAAGAGATCTCCAACCTCGCTTTCCAGGCGATGGCGCAGATCGTCGCCGATCGGCGGCTGCCCGGAGCCGGCGACGCCTCGTCCGTGGGGCTGCGGGCCCGGCTCAGGGAACTCCCTGAGTTGTTCTTGAAGTTCCTGGGTTTCCTCGCGCAGCTTGTCGAACAAGCCCGCCATATTGGGCCAGTCGAAGCCAACGCGCGAGGCGCGTGAACTGAGCTTGTGGGCTTCCAGCAGGGCGGGCATGGCCGGGGAAACGCCCGCCAGGACGGAGTCGGGGTGAAGGCTCTCCGGCGCTGACTTACCTCCACCAGCCTCCAGACGTTTCTTTTTCTCCTCAGCTTTGAGAGCTTCCCAATTGCGCAGGACTTCGGATGAGGTCTCGGCCTTCACATCTCCGAAGACATGAGGATGACGATCCACCAGCTTGTCGGAAAGGCGGTCGAGTACTTCGTCAACGGAAAACGTCCCTTGTTCTTTGGCCATCTGCGAGTAGAACAGAACCTGGAGCAGGAGGTCGCCGAGCTCGCCGGTCAGCTCGTGCCAATCGCGATTGTCGATGGCTTCCAAGACCTCGTAAGCCTCTTCGAGGGTATAGGGCTTGATGGAGTCGAAGGTTTGTTCGCGGTCCCAAGGGCATCCGCCGGGGGCGCGCAGGCGCGCCATAATGGAGACCGCGCGTTCGAAACGTTCGCCGGTGGTTGGCATCGAAGCAATCAATGTAAATGAGGTGAACGTACGGCGGCAATGAGGTGCTGCGGGTGGGAAACTTACGTGATCTTTTGGCCACGAATGGGATCGGGCAGACTGGGTTGGGGCGGGAGCCTGATGACAAAGGAATAGGATCCTCCCCAGGCAGCGAAACATGACTTTGCGACCATCACTCGACGGCGAGCATTTTGAAGTGCTGGTGATTGGCGGCGGAATCAACGGAGTCGCCATTGCCCGCGAGTGCGCCCGCGCCGGCCGACGCACGCTTCTGGTCGAGCAGGTCGATTTTGCCGCGGGCACCACCAGCCGATCCACGCGAATTATCCATGGAGGTTTGCGTTACCTCGAGCAGGGGGACATCGCGCAGGTACGCGAGTCGCTGCGGGAGCGGCAACGACTGGTGCGGGAGCGCCCGCAGCTGGTGCGACCGTTGGAGTTCCTGCTCGCTCTCGACGGAAAGAGCCGCCGCAGCGCGCTGGCCGTTCGGGTCGGGCTGTGGCTGTATCGAAGAATGGGCGGCGCTGTTCGCAGAGCCAGTGCACCCAGCGAACAGGCGACGCTCGAGCGATGGCTGGACGCCGGCCAGCGTTTTTCCGTGTTCAGCTTCGAGGACGCACAGTGTGAGTTTCCCGAACTGCTGGTGGCGGAGTGGCTCACAGAGATGATTGCAGCCGGCGGCACGGCCCGCAATCACACGCAGGTTCTGGCCGTCGAAGTTCGCCAGGGACGAGCTGTCGCTGCCAGGTTGCGGGACTGCTTGAGTGGAAAAGAAGCGCGCATCGAGGCCACCTGGACGATCAATGCGACGGGGCCGTGGGCGGACCAGATTTGCCAGGGCTCCGGAATTCTTACCAGGCACCCGATGGTTGGCGGAGTCCGCGGCTCGCACATCGTGTTGCCGAAGTTCGCGGGCGCGCCCGAAGCCGCGGTCTACACCGAGGCGGTCGACGGACGGCCCATCTTCGTGGTTCCCTGGAACGATCAGATTCTGGTGGGCACGACGGAGGTCCCAGATGAAAATGATCCGGCGCGGGTTCGACCGTCCAAAGATGAGATCGATTATCTATGGCGTTCCTTCCAGCATCTTTTTCCGGGAGTGCCGATTGCCGAAAAGGATGTGCGTTATACGTTTGCCGGGGTGCGTCCGCTTCCCTACTCACCCAAGGCACAGCCCTTAGCGATAAGCCGCAGGCATTATTTTCACGATCACGCTGAGGATGGGGCGCAGGGGATGATTTCTGTGATCGGAGGGAAGCTCACGACCGCTATGAGTCTGGCACGGGAATGCGCTAGGAAGATTGGGGTGTGGGTGCCCGAACCGACAGCGGTGGCGATGGTTTCGGAGGACGATGTGGGCGCGGTTTTGGAGCGCGCGACAACAGAGGTCGCGGAGAGGGGCGAGATCAGCCGGGATGCGGCGCACGCCATGGTGGAGTGGCATGGAGAGAAGGCGCTGGCAATTGCTGAGATGGCACGGGGTCAAACAAAGCTGCAGGTGCCGCTTTGCCGGCACACTGATCACATCGTAGCCGAGGCGGTGCACGCATCGGAGTGTGAGAGCGCAGTCACGCTGGGGGACATTCTGCTGCGCAGGGTCCCCGTAGCTCTGGGCGCTTGCTGGTCGCAGGAGTGCAGCCGCGAAGCCGCGCGTCGAATTGCGGTAGCCACAGGCTGGGATGAAAAACGCACGGCAGAAGAACTGGAATTGTTTGAGGTGGAATGCGGATCTTTCCTGCAAAGGCGATAGCTGTGAACTCCGCTGCGTCAGGCTGGCGCATGACGTGCAGCGTTCAGGCGAAAGCTCGGACCAGTAGTTCGGTGTCATCGGAGATGATGCCGTTGACGCCCCACTCCGCCAGGCGCAGCATCGACGGCTGATCATTCACAGTCCAGGCGATCAGGGTTTTCTCGGCAGCCTGAAGCTCCTTGACCAGATCGTGCGTGATCAGCGAGCAGTGGGGGATCACGTATTCGACCGGCAATTCACGCCAGCGTTCCAACTGCTTTCGCCGGTCACAAATCAAACCCAACGTGATTTCCCCACTCCGCAAGCGAAGGTCGGTTAACACCTCAGGGAGAAAAGAAGAGACGACGTAACCGCGCTCCGGCGGATGTTCGCGCAATGCCAGTAACAGTTGGGAATCGAGTCTGGGCACTTTCAGTTCGATGTCGAGGAAAGCACGCTTCGAGTAGCGTGCCAGAATGTCTTGCAAGACGGGAAGTTCGCGCAATTGGTGACTTTGTGCTTGGGCAACAGTGACACCCTGGATTTCAGGATCGTGGCAGATGAGAGCGCGCCCGGAACCGGTTGAACGCACGTCAAACTCGAAACCGTCGCAGCCGTGTTGGAGAGCGAGATCAAAAGACGCGACAGTATTCTCGGCCACGGAAGCGGACGCGCGTGCTCCCCGATGACCAAGGAGCAAGGGGCGATGGGACATTTCGCGTGATTGTACGCTTGGATCGCGGGGTTTGGAGGTCCAAGAAATCCACAGACTGAAATCCCTCGTCGCGGTGCTCCTCGAAATGACAAGCGCTTTGAGATTGGGTTTCGGCTAAAACCATTTCTCAGATCAGTACTCAATTGGTGTCGGTAGTTAATCGAGGTCGAAATCGCGAATGGGCTTGCCGGTGTCGGGGCTTTCCTTGGCCTTCTTGACCGCTTCCTGAAACTTCTTTTCCAGCAGATCGGAGGCGTGCTTTTGGGCCTCCACGGATTGCCGGAAAATTGACTCCCGCCGGTTGTCCTGTTCTTTCATGGCGCGGGCGGCTTCCTCGATGTCATTGAACATTTTGGGTTTGACCGCTGCTGTGTGTGCGATTACCGCCCTGGTCGCAGGATCGACCTTAAGCACGGCATTACAGCACGGGCAGGTCAGATCGAAACTGGGGAGCTGATCGGCCATGCACAGCATGATACCGCAAAACTCCCACTCAATGCGCACTCGGTAGTGGTGCAGTTGCAAGGAGGCGAGCCAAACGCGCGATGATTGCGTCGCAAAGAACGCGACGCTTCGCGCGGCTCGCCCAGATCCTTCGCGGCGCAAAGAACGCTTGCTCAGGATGACAAGCAAACTGCACCACTACCGAGGATTCAGCTTGATGGGGAAAATGTGGAACAGGTTCAGCATCTCCAGCGCCAGGAGAAAAATCGAGACGAACACGACGGCAATGGCCAGGATCTCCCCGAAGTTCAGCCCGCTGCGCCGGGGTTCGAAACGCCGCAGGACGAGACCCAGAATGTTGAGGGTGGCGAAACCGAACACCAGGATCCACAGAATGTTGTAGACGCTGCCCTTTTTCTGGTTGTAGAGATCGGAAAACTCGGGAAACTGCAGTAGAAAAACCACAAAGGATTGGAAACCGATCACCATGGGAGTGGAGCGGATGCTGGAGGCTGCAGTGGTCAGCGTGGTCAGGGATAAGGCCATGAATTTGGTCGAGCAATTTGCAGATGAAAGCTGGAAAGTTAGGATATTACCTTTTTCACGGTGGTAAGTCAGTTTGAAAGTTGGATTCCGGCTCGGGCAGCGGGTCAGTCGAGTGCTTTATAATAGAAAGATTCTGCTTCCCTTCCGGACCTGTCTGAGAGCGTGGCGGCACCAAAGCGCTCCCCAGAAGGCGTTCCCCGAGGGCTGCGGGGTGCATTGACGGATGTCCACGGAAACCATTGTTGTTCGCGGGGCTCGGGTTCACAACCTCAAAAACATTGATTTTGAGATTCCGCACAATTCGTTGACGGTGGTCACCGGGGTGTCGGGATCGGGCAAGTCCTCGCTGGCGTTTGACACGATTTATGCGGAGGGCCAGCGCCGCTATGTCGAGTCGCTGTCGGCTTATGCCCGGCAGTTTCTGGAGAGGATTGAAAAGCCCGATGCCGATGTGATTGACGGCATCGCACCCGCGGTTGCCATCCGGCAGAAGAACAGCACCCGCAATCCGCGATCGACGGTGGGTACGGCAACCGAGATTTATGACTACCTTCGACTGCTGTTCGCGCGGGTGGGCCGGACGTATTGCATCGAATGCGGGCAGCAGGTCAAAAAGGACACGGTAGATGAGGTGGCCAGCGCGGTACTGGCCATGAGCACGGGCACGCGTTTGCAAGTTCTGTTCCCG
>Ga0187816_10000325_pt1 | contig 13999 bp, 11 predicted proteins | sample NC_wetland_sal_i_16_FD_132960 | JGI IMG/M metagenome (GOLD analysis project Ga0187816, IMG submission 132960) | Wetland sediment microbial communities from Neuse River Estuary, North Carolina, USA - SO4_1 | ecosystem: Environmental > Aquatic > Freshwater > Wetlands > Sediment | place: USA... | reverse complement strand
CCCTCCTTCAACTGCCACCACGGATTCGTTTTTTCCACCCCTGTCGTGTATAAAGTTCCGTCCGGAATTTTCACATCGTGGTTGACCCATGTTCCAATGAGTTCGACCGGCTGTGCGGGCTGCGCATTGTCACTTGCCCCCACAGAGGCGACAACGGGCACTTCGAGAATCGGCGCGAAGGCCATGATGTTGAAGCGCCAGAAAATTGTTTTCAGTTTGCCGAGATCCTCTTCCGGCAGGTAGGCGCCGGCATTCGCGGGGCGATAGTCCACGCCCCCGATTTCCAGCGGCAGCGAATCCGCCTGCGGCGTGACCAGGAGGTTCGCGCCCAGGCTGCGAAATTCCTTCGCCAGCCGGTCGCCGACGTCCAACGACACGCTGAGCGCCGCCGTTGCCACGGACATCCCCATGGCCAGGGCGGCCATGCTGAGTAGTTTGCGCCGGGGGCGTCGAGTGAAGGAGTCGGCTACGAGTCGCAGGAACATTTTCCGGGTTGTGAAGCGAAAAACTCTCCTATTGCGGAATTTCCTCCGCCGCTTTTGTCACGGCAGACACGTCGATCACAATGTCGTTCCCCACGACCCGCGAAGGAAAGCCGATGGGATTGCATCCGCCCTTCTGCCCGATCGAAGGTATGTAAATGGCCGAAGCGCAACGCCGGCAGATCACGTTCTGCCCATCCTGGCGGTAGCCTTCTGCGCCGCAAATCAGGCACGCATCCAGCGCGGTACCGTAACCGTTGGGCTTCTTAATGACCATGAAGCGGATGGATTGGCCGTTCGTGTTCAGCGTGAACAGATGCAGATTCCCGTCCTGCACTTCCGCCACAGGGATGCGAACAGCATTGTCCACCACATCAACGGCACGGGCTTGGGGCGGCGCCGCGTTCACCTTGGCATAAATGAAATCGGCGGTGAGCGCCAGAATCACGGCCATGCTCATCGTCGCCGTCGCGATCATCCAGGCGCGTTGCCGGCGGTTCTGCGCTTCCACCAGCCGGCGCTCTGCATCATTCCGCGCCGCCGTGGTTGCCTTCGAATGGGAAACCGACTGCCACTCGCGGAAAACCATCACCACCACGGTGCCGAAAACAAAAATGAAGAAGAACAACTCGTTGCTGACGATGGGGCCCAGAATGGCCATCTCCGTCTTGCTGGAGGGAATCCAGCGCGCCTCGCTTAATTCGTGCAGGCCGGTAACCGCAAGCTGAATGGCAACCAGGATCAGGATCGTGCTGGTAACCGCGAAGAAGCGATGCAGCGGCACTTTCAACGTGCCCTTGAAGAAAAATAATCCGACGGCAACTGCGGCGGCAATCCCAGCCACTGTTCCGATCCAAGTCTGCAAGCCTTCCGTGGACATTTCCACGGCGCGCAGAATCAGCGCCAGTTCCGCGCCTTCACGCAGCACCATTAAGAAAACAAACAGCCCAATGCCCCATCCCGCCGTGGAGCCGCCCTTCTCCGCATACTTCTCCACTTTCTGCTCAATTTCCTTCTTCAGATGCTTGGCAACACGGTTCATCCAGACGATCATAGTCACAACAAAAAGCGCGGCCACCAGATACATCAGTCCTTCAAAGCCGTCTTCACTGATATTGAATCGTTCCAGGGCAATGGCTACGGCGAGGCTGAGGGCCACAGCCGCCGCAACCCCACCCCAAACGTAACGGGACAGATGCGTGCGGCCAGTGCGGGCGAGATAAACAAGGACGATACCGACGACGAGGGCGGCTTCAACGCCCTCACGAAGGGCAATCAAAAAAGCGGCGAGCACGGGATCTCCAGTTGAAAATGATTTGCAACAACACTCCCAGTTTATCTCCCCTCCCCCTCCCCGTCAAGCATGCCCACCTTTCGCCCACCCCACTGTAGAATGGGAACTTGCGTCTAATGTCTTGTATGCGCTATCGCCTCTATCAACCGCTCGTCGCTCTCCTGCTTTCCTGGCTTCTGGCTTGCCCGCCATTGCCGGCTCAGAACACCCAGAGTTCGTCCGGATCCACCGAGCCGCACGCTCTAGTTAAGCCAGACCCGAAACGCGCCAAAAAGCTGGTGGAGCTGGGCGCAAAAGAAGAGGCAGCAGGGGCCTACGAAGAGGCTCTAGCCGCCTACGAAGAGGCTGCCCGCTATGCACCGTTTGACGTCACCATCGCCAGCAAGGGAGCGGCTCTTCGCTCCAAACTGGTACGAGGCTACGTGGAAAATGCAGAGAGCCTCTCTCAGGGCGGCAATTTCCAGGGAGCAGCGCAGCAGCTCGCGGCAGCTTTACACATCGATCCCTCCAACGCCGTTTTGCTCGAACGTCTGAAGCAGGTGGAAGCGGTGCGGGCGAAGACGAAAGACCTGCCAGCCGAGGAACCTGCCGAGGGTTTGGTAAGACTCGCTCCGGAAAAAACAAAGAGGAATTTCCATCTCCAAACTGATTTACGAAGCGCCTACGAGCAAGTCGCTGCTTCCTATGGAATCAAGGCTACGTTCGATCCGGACCTCCCTGCCCGGACCGTGAAGCTGCGCCTGGACGACGTGGACTTCGACACGGCGATGAAGGTTTTGACTCTGGAAACGGGAACGTTTTGGAGGGCAATCGATCCAAAGCTGATTTTTGTGGCTGCGGATACCGCGGAAAAACGTAAGGCATTCGAACCGGAAATCGAGCAGACCTTTGTGCTTCCCTCCTCCACCACGGCGGCGGAAATGACGGAGGTGGTGCGGGCGGTGCGGGACTTAACTGGCGCGCAGCGAATTCAGCAGTCGCTCAGCGCGCATAGCTTGACCATTCGTGACACTGTGCAGCACGTGCACCTCGCGGGGGCCGTGATCCAGGATTTGGAAAAGGCGCAAGGCGAGATGCTTCTCGAAGTCGATTTCCTCGAAGTGGATCGCAACAATGCCCAACAGCTGGGCATTACTCCGCCCGCCAAGTTGAGCATGTATTCTGTTCCGCCGAACCTGGCGACTGCTTTGCGCTCGGCTCCTAGTTACAGCGCTTTGTTGACACTTTTGGCTTCCATTTTCGGCACCGCAGTGACGGGCGGACTCTCCAGCCTCGCTTCCTCGATTCCGCCGATCGCGGCAATCGGCGGTGGGAAGACCACTTTCCTGCTGGCCCTTCCGAGCGTTTCGGCGGATTTCTCCAAATCTCTTTCCCTGATCCACAGCGGCAGGCAAGTCCTGATGAGAGCGGAAGAAGGCAAACCAGCCACGTTCTTTTTAGGCGAGCGCTATCCCGTTACGTTATCGCTGCTCTCTGGAAGCTTGGGCACCACGGGATTTACCCCCAGCGTCGGTGGAACGGGAACTACGATTCAGACTGAGCAGTTCCCAGTGGGCCGAGATCCCGTGGCTATACTCACGGCGGATTTCCGCAGCATCGGCGCCCAGGATCTCGCGGTGCTCAACCAGGCGGACAACTCCATTACCATCCTGCTGAATCAGGGCCTGGCTGCCTCCCCGCAATTCGTTCAGGCCACGGGATCGCCGATTTCACTTGGAGCAAGCTCCGGCTCATCCCAAGCAGCCACGGTGAGCCCGCCCGCAACGCTTACCGTGTCCACCGCAACCCTGCAATCCATTACCGTGGTGCCGGCCGCCGCTTCCCTCGCGCCGGGAGGCGCACAGCAGTTCACAGCCATGGGAGTATTCAGCGATGGCACCACGCAGAACGTTTCTTCCGACGTGACATGGGCCACGTCGAATTCCGCAATTGCCACCATCGGTCCGCAAACGGGCCTCGCTTTGGGCGCGGGTTCGGGCACAACCCAGGTGACGGCTAAGCTCGGGAGCGCGGCCAGCGCGGCAGCTACGCTGACGGTTACGGCGGCTACACTTCAATCGATCGCCGTAACTCCCGCGAGCGCATCGATCGCTAGAAACGGCACGCAGCAGTTCATCGCTACAGGGACGTTCAGCGACGGTAGCAAGGAAAACGTCACCACCAGCTCAACGTGGAGTTCTTCCAGCAGCGGCGTCGCCACGATCGGCGTCGGCTCTGGGTTGGCTCGCGGCATAGGCGCGGGCTCGACCCAAATTAAAGCCACCCTGGGCAGCGTCAGCAGCCCGGCGGTGCCACTGACGGTCACCTCGGCGACGTTGCGGTCGATTGCTGTATCGCCGGCCACGGCCACAATCGCGCAAGGCACATCGCTGCAGTTCACAGCCATCGGAACGTTCAGCGACGGCAGTCAGCAGGATGTGAGTTCGGCTGTGGCCTGGGCTTCTTCGAAGGATTCGGTCGCCACGATCGACGCGAGTTCCGGCGTGGCCACCGGCGTTGCTGCCGGCACGACTTCGATCACGGCCTCGCAGGGCGGCGTCGGCGTCCCAACGGCGATTGCTGTTGGAAGCCTGAACACGACGACAGATTCGACGCCCGATTTGGTCGTCGCTTCAAACGTCACCAATACAGTGACCGTCCTGCTCGGCAATGGCGATGGCACCTTTTCTAATCCCAAGACGGCAGTGACCTACGTGGTAGGCAATCAGCCGAGCGCCATTGCCCTGGGGACATTCAATTTAAACAACAATTCCAATCTCGGTTTCGTGGTGACCAATTTTGCGGACAATAGCTACTCCGTGTTCAATGGCAACGCCGACGGAACCTTCACACAGGTGAAAGGTTCACCCTTCTCCCTGCCTACCACCGAGACTGGCCCCATCGCCATCACCGTGAATGATTTCAACGGGGATGGTAAGCCAGACTTGGCGATCGTCAATGAGAGCACTAACAATGTCACGGTCCTGGAGGGTAACGGCGACGGTACTTTTACAAAGTTCCCCAATTCTCCCCTCCCCGTCGGCAGGTTTCCGGTCGCGATTGCTTCCGGCACGTTGGCCGGGAGCACCGGGCCAGGCCTGGCGGTCGTTAATCAGGACGACAATACCGTTACCGTGTTCCTGGGCAATGGCGACGGCACGTTTACGACTGCTTCACAGTCGCCATTGGCCACAGATTCCACTCCCAGCGGCGTCGCCATCGCCGACTTCGCAGGCACGTCGACCGGCGGAATTGCCGTCACCAATTCGGGTTCAGGCACTGTCACGGTGTTCATCGACTTGGGCAGCGGGCTTTTCACCAACGCTTTGGAACCCGCCGCGGGAACCAATCCCGGCGCCATCGTTGTAGGAGACTTCACTGGTAATCCGTTGCCAGATATCGCAGTGACCAACAACATTTCCGGTTCCGCTGGCACAGTGACACTGCTTGTCAGTCCCACCAGCGCAGTTTCCAACGGCTCCATCACCCAGCAACCCTACCCGGGCTCGGAATACCTCGATATCGGCCTGAAGGTCAAAGCCACTCCTTATCTGCACGAAGATAAGGAAGTCACCCTGCAGTTGGAGTATGAGCTCAAGGCTCTCGCGGGCACCAACCTGAACGGGATTCCCATCATTTCCAACGAGTCCGTGACGCAAACGATCCGCTTGAAGGAAGATGAGACTTCCATCGTGACCGGTCTCCTCAACCGCCAGGAAACAAAGACCCTCACGGGAATACCGGGATTAGCGCAAATCCCTGGGGTAGGTTATTTTTTTGGCTTACACAGCGATTCCTTCACAGACGATGAACTGTTGATCCTTATTACGCCCAGAAGGCTGCGCACCCCTGTTCATGATTCGAGAGCTATCTATGCCGGCCGTGGTGATATTACGGGACGTGGTTCGGTCGGAGCCGGCGCTCCTAGCGTACCCCCGCCCCCGGAGCCGCAGGAACCTCGGCCGGAGAACCCGCCTGCTCCCGCCGCTGCACCTCCTGCCGCGCCGACACAGCCGCCGCCTCAGGAGCCACCGAATCAGGAGAACCAGCCTCAGCCTGCGCCGCCGCCTCCTTCTCGACCTGAACAGTGATGGTCGCTGTTCCCCGGAACCGCCGCAGAAAAATTGCGGAATGTCGATGGTGTGGTGTGCCAGTTAGAATTCGAGAATTCTGGCTAAACGGTCAAAGAACGTCCAGCGAGTGCTTCCAGGATGGCTCGGACTTACGGCAAAGGGTCGAAGACCACGACGGGCTGGTACGTGCGTGGCACCACCGCCTGTGCGATGGCGATCAGTTTGTTCTCCTGGTTGAACACACGTAGTCGCGGCGTCTGCGTGTCCCCGCCATCCAGTTGCGTGGTGGCGCCGGGTGGTAGTTCCATTCGACCGGGCTGGATCTGCGCGGCCAGAACAGTGAACTTCCCTCCGTGGCGCACCTTTTTTTCCAGCACGGGCAGGACGTTAGTGCGCGGAAAATCCTGCAAAAGATTTTCCAGAGGAATCAGGCAGCTTTTGAATTTTCCCTCGCGCGCGGCTTGCGCCAACTCGTCGAGTTCGATCGCCTGATCCAGAGAGAATTCCCCCACAGCTGTGCGCGAGATTTCCGCTAGGTGAGCGCCGCACCCAAGTTTTTGTCCCATGTCGTGAACCAGGGAACGGATATACGTGCCAGAGGAACATTCGATCGAGAAATGCGCGACTGAGCCTTCCATTTCCGTAAGGCGATATTCAAACAGTTCCACGCTTGCCGGCTTCAATTCGACTGCCTGGTTCTTGCGCGCCAGTTCGTAGGCAGGCCGGCCGTGTACCTTCTTGGCGGAAAAGATCGGAGGCATCTGTTCGAAGCGGCCAAGCGATTCCGCCGCCAATCGCTCGATGATTTCGCGATCCAGGATGGGAGCTACATCCGGTCCCTGCGCAACGCCTTCTGAATCGTAGGTATTGGTGGCGTAACCGAATCGAAATGCCGCGGTGTACCGTTTGCGCCGGCCCGCGTAGAAACGCACCAGCCGCGTCGCCTTGCCAAGAAGCAGCACAAGGACGCCTGTCGCCAGCGGGTCCAGCGTGCCGAGATGCCCGATCTGACGGAATCCGGCCATGTGGCGCACGGCATCGACGATATCGTGAGAAGTCTTGCCCTTTGGCTTATTGATCACCAGGGCGCCATCAAAGGGTGCGGGTTGGGGTTGGCGGGCCATCGCGAAGCTGTCCGTTATCCGTCTACGGTTGGCGCTGCAAGCCAGCACTCTCTCTGCCCGCAGCCCGGTGACTTTCGTCATGCTTGAGCCTGGGGCCCAAGGGCCTCAACCGATCGACGGGTGGGACGCTCACCTTTTGCTTCACGAATTCCGTTCCGGCGTGGACGGCTTCTCGGCCTTCATCTGCTTCAGGAGCTGTTCGATGCGCTCCACATGCTCCTGAGAAAGATCCAGCGTAAAGTGCAGCTCAGGCAACCGCCGTAACTGCAGCCGTTCGATCAGCTCGTGGCGGATGTAGCCGGAAGCATGCTCCAGGGCCTTGATTGCGTCGCCCTGCTCCTTGGTATTCTCGGTCCTAACGCTAACGAAGACCCTCGCGTGCTTCATATCCGGCTGCACGCGCACTTGGCTGACGCTGACGTTGCCTTCCAGCCGCGGGTCCTTTAGCTCTCCGGCGAGCATGGCGTTGATCTCGTGAGCGATTTCCTCGCCGACTCGTTCATGTCGATGATGATCAGGGCTCATGGCGATGACGATCCTAATTCAATTAAACTACGATTCACGAATGCCGTGCCGGGTTACCTGGCCGGCGGATTTCAGAGATCAGCCGCAGGCATCACAGTAAATCCACAGTGTGCGAAATCAACAGCGGCCCCAGGATTCGGTCCGCTTCGGCCAACACTTTCTGCAGCGCCTCTTCCACGTGTTGCTCTTCGTTCGAGACCGTGACCACGCCGACCACCGACCGCTGCCACGTATCCTCGAAATCCAATTCCGCCACGGCCACGTTGAAGTGCGCCCGCAACCTCTCCTTCAAGCTGCGCAGCACCTGCCGCTTATCTTTTAAGGATTGGGCGTCGGCGACATGCAATTCAAGCGTGAGCAATCCGACTGGCATAGCCATACACCCTCAGGCCCGGAAGCCTGACTTTACTACGGGCAATCTATTTTCGGGCGGGGACAGACCCTTGTGCGGCGGCTTCCGCAGCGGAAAGTTTGACCACTTGGAAGCATTCCAGAATATCGCCAACCTTGACGTCATTGAAATTCGCGATGCCGAGACCGCACTCGTAACCGGCGCGAACTTCACTGGCGTCGTCCTTGAAACGCTTCAGTGAACTTAGCTTCGAGCTGTAAATCACAGCGCCATCGCGCACCACGCGCACTTGCGCGTCGCGCTTCATGATGCCATCCAGCACGTAGCAGCCTGCCACCGTGCCGGAACCCTTGATGCGGAAGGTGTCCCGCACCTCAGCCCGGCCGAGATACGTCTCCTGGACCACCGGCTCCAGCAGCCCTTCCATGGCCTTCTTAATTTCGTCGGAGACTTCGTAAATGATGTTGTGCGTCCGGATATCAACCTTTTCCTGTTGCGCAAGGTCCGCGGCCTTGCGGTCCGGTCGCACGCCAAAGGCGATAATGATCGCTCCGGACGCACTGGCGAGGAGCACGTCGTTCTCCGTGACGGCTCCAACACCGGCGCTGATAATTTTTAGCTTCACCTGGTCGGTCGAGAGCTTCGGCAACATTTCACCCAAAACTTCCGCGGAGCCTTGCACGTCGGCCTTGATGACAATGGGCAGCTCTTTGACTTCTCCAGCCTTCAGTTGTTCGTGCAACTGGTCCAGAGTGATGCGGCCGCCGGCGCTCGCTCGAAGAGCGGCGTCGCGCTGCTTGGATTGCCGGTATTCCACAACGTGCCGGGCCTTGGCCTCGTCGGTCACCTGGAAGTGGTCGCCGGCCTCAGGGACACCTTGCAAGCCGAGCACTTCGACCGGCGTGGAAGGCGGTGCGTCCTTCATCGGCCGTCCGCGATCGTCGAACATGGCGCGTACCTTGCCAAAAACCGATCCTGCGATAAAGAAGTCGCTAGTGTTGAGCGTGCCGTTCTGCACCAGAATCGTGGCCACCGGCCCGCGGCCTTTGTCGACGCGCGATTCCAACACCGTGCCGCTCGCCGGCGCATCCGGATTGGCCTTAAGCTCACGCAGATCGGCCACCAACAAAATGATTTCCAACAGCTTATCGAGGTTCTTCTTTTGCTTCGCGGACACTTCCACGAATTCGGTGTCGCCGCCCCATTCCGCCGGCATCAACCCCAAATCCGATAGCTGGCGTTTTACGCGCTCCGGCTACGCTTCCGGCTTGTCGATCTTGTTTATCGCCACGATGATCGGCACGCTCGCTGCCTTGGCGTGATCAATGGCTTCGCGCGTCTGGGGCATCACACCGTCATCCGCCGCGACTACCAGCACCACAATATCCGTCACCTTGGCGCCGCGCGCACGCATGCGCGTGAACGCTTCGTGCCCTGGTGTGTCCACAAAAACGACACTCCGGTCGCCGACTTGCACCTTGTACGCACCAATATGCTGCGTAATGCCGCCGGCCTCCCCGCCCGCCACATCGGCGGCGCGTATGCCGTCCAGCAAACTTGTCTTGCCGTGGTCGACGTGCCCCATCACAGTAACCACCGGTGGCCGCGGCTTCAAGTTCTCCCTGGTCTCTTCCTTCGCGACCTCAAGAACCATTTCTTCTTCGAAAGAAACAACGCTCACGACGCCATTAAACGACTGCGCCAGATCCGTCGCCGTTTGCACATCCAGGGCCTGGTTGATGCTGGCGAACACGCCACGATCCAATAACGTCTTCAGCAAATCCTTCGCGCGAATATCCAGCTTTTCGGCCAGCTCTCGGATCGTGATTCCTTCTGTCAGCGTTACTTCGCGCGGCGGACGCGGCTCCGGCGGTGCAATCGCAACCGCAGCCGCACCTCGTCCCCCTGCACCGGGACGCTGGCGCGTGGGATGCAGCTTTCGCTCGCCTTCCATCTCGCGCTTATCGACCATGGGCCGTTGGCGCTGTGGCGGTTTGCGCGTGTACAGCGGCTTCCCAGGCTCCGCTTTAGGCGGCATCTTGTCTGGAAATGGCGGCAACATCGCCGGACGTCCAGGAGTGCGGGGGCCCGGGCGCGATCCACTCGGCACTGCTCCAGGCCTTTGTGTCCACGGTCGGCCTTGCCCGGCAGGTCCACCGGGACCACCCGGTCCTCCGCTCGGACGTGGAGTATACGGCCGGCCTCCTTGGCCCCCAGATTGGGGACGCATGGGCTGTCCGGGGCGCGGACCACTGGGGCGCTCGCTGCGATCGCTGCCAGGCGCGGTACCGGGAATTGGGCCGCGATTGCCTCCCGTCGGCATGGGCGGACGCGCAGGAACCTGGGGTCGCGGAGAAGGAGTTGCGGCTCCGGCGGTTGGTCGCGCGGCGGCAGGTTGCGAACCGGGCTGTGGCGGGCGAACTCTTGCCGGAGCTCCCTGCGGAGGACGCGTCGCAATCGGCTGCCCCGGAGTTGGCACGGGACGTGGTGTTGCAACAGGAGTCGGTTTTGGGGCAGCGGCGGGTGCTGGTTTTACAACGGCTGGCGCAGGCGGTGCAGGCTTTGTAACCGGCGTGGGTGCAGCGGGAGGCACGCTCGGTACCACCGGTTTCGGCGGCGCAGGCGCCACCCCGGTTGCGGCATGCGGAGCGGGCGCATGGGGTGCAGCCGGAGCAGTTGGTTTAGCGGCAACAGGTACGGCTGGAACCGCGGTCGGAGCTGGCGGATGCTTCACCGCAGGCCTTGCGGGCTCGCTCACGGCGGCTTCGCTGGCCACCTCTGTTTCGCCAGCACCCTTCAGCTGGTGGCGGACCTTCTCGGCGACATCGACAGGAATTGAACTCGAGTGTGTCTTTTTTTCGGTTACGCCAAAACCCGGCAGAAGATCAATGATCGCTTTCGCCTTGACCTCGAGTTCCCGGGCCAATTCGTTAATTCGGACTTGGGATGAGTCACTCATGCTTAGTTAAGAACTTTTCTCTTCCTGCTGATCCTCGGAAGGTACCTTCTCCGTTGGTTCAGCCGCCGCTGAGTGAGTCTCCGCGGTTGATTCCTCGCCTGCTGCTGCCGTGGTGCTGTCCGTCGCAGTTTCCGGAGCCGGCACTGGTGCTTCCGTCGCGCTGTCCGGCGCAGTTTCCGCGGCCGTAGCAGGCTGTGCCTCTTCCGCAGCTGGCTCGGCAGCAGCTTCTTCCTGGGCTGCTGCTTCCGTTGAACCTTCCACCGGCGTGGCAGGCGTTTCTCCACCCTCGTAGAAGCGGTTCACCGCCTGATAAATTTTGTCGACCATCTTTTCGCCGATGCCCGGAATCTCCATCAATTGTTCCGGAGTCATGCTGGCCAGTTTTTCCAGCGAAGTGATTCCCGCCGCTTCGATCTTCTCGATGGTCTTGGGTCCAACTCCCGCCAAAACCGTCAGAGGCGTAGTCGGTGCCGTGAGAGCGGTCATCTGCTCTTCGATTTCACGCCGCTTTTCTTCTTCGCTCTTGATATCGATGTCCCAGCCGATAAGCTTGCTGGCCAGGCGCACGTTCTGCCCCTTCTTGCCAATCGCCAGGGAGAGCTGCGAGTCTTCCACGATCACTTCCAGTTTCTTGTTCTCCGGGTCGGTGATCTGTACGCGCGTGACTTTGGCGGGGCTGAGCGCCTTTTGCGCGAACGCCACGGTCTCTTCGTTGTAAGGGATAATGTCGATTTTCTCGCCGCGCAATTCACGGATGATGGATTGCACGCGCATGCCCTTCATGCCCACACAGGCGCCCACTGGATCGACGTCCTTGTCGCGGCTGGCGACAGCTACCTTGGTCCGCTCGCCCGCTTCGCGCGCGGCCGCACGAATTTGCACCGTGCCGTCGTAGATTTCCGGCACTTCCATTTCAAACAGACGTTGAACCAGCGACGCATCGGCGCGCGACACGATCACCTGCGGTCCCTTCGCCGCGCGGTCCACCGCCTTGATCACCACGCGCAAACGCTCACCAATATTGTAGGTTTCCAGCTTCGATTGCTCGCGCTTCGGCAGCCGCGCTTCCGTCCTGCCCATGTCCACGATCAAGTCTGGGCCTTCCGCGCGCTTCACGATCGCTGTCACCAGTTCGCCCGCGCGAGTGTGGTATTCGTTATAAATCGTGTCTCGTTCCGCCTCGCGCACCTTTTGCAGGATCACCTGCTTCGCGGTTTGCGCGGCAATACGGCCGAGTACGTCCGTGGGTTTCGCGGTGCGAATTTCGTTGCCCAATTCCGCGTCGGGATTTTTCTTTTTAGCGTCGGCCAAGCTGATTTCCCGCTTCGGGTCGGTAACTTCTTCCACCACGGTCAGCACCGAAAACACATCCACCTGTCCGGATTCCGCGTTGAACTTTCCGCGCAGGTCTTCATCCGTCTTGTAAAACTTTCGCGCGGCCACAACCATGGCGTCTTCGATGGCGGAAATCACCACTTCCGGTTCGATGTGCTTCTCCCGGCTCAACATTTCGATTTGTTGGTAAAGCAGATTCGCCATTTTCCAGTCCTAAAATTCGATCGCCAAGTTTGCTTTGCGGATCGTCTCCAGCGGGATCTCCACGACCCGCGCTTCTTTTCCTTTCAACTCCATGTGGACTTTCCCTTCCGCAAAGCCCTTCAAGCGTCCTTCGAAAAACTTGGCCTCGCCGATGGGCTCCGAGGTGGAAATCTTTGCCAGCCGGCCGGCGAATCTCTGAAAATCCGCTGCCGTCTTTAGCGCCCGGTCCATGCCCGGGGAACTGATTTCCAGGACGTAACCCGGGCCCGGCACCAATTCCTCCACATCCAGGATCACGCTTAACTGCTGGCTCACCCGTTCGCAATCCGCGTGGCTGATCTTCGGGTAAGGGCTCGCAACCTCTTCCCCTTCAGTCGCTTCCGTGGACCCTACCGGCGGGACCCGGTCGATGTACACCCGCAGGAACCGCTGCTTGCCGATCTTCCACTCGACGTCCACGATTTCCAAGCCCTCCGAACGTGCCACACGCTCGGCGGCTTCGCGGATCTTTTCCAGATTCACGCAAAGACTCCCCGGCCTAAGCCGGTATGAAGCTCAGTCCAACCGGCGGCAACAAAAAAGTGGGCTTGCGCCCACTTCATGGTGCGACCCGTAACAGAGCGAAAAAGTAGTATATTCCAGTAACCCCGCAAAAGCAACACAGTGAGGGCTTGGCGAGGCCCACCGAAGCGCGCCACGGCCCGGCACTACCGTGAAAAAGAGAGGCCTCAGCGCGTATCCGAGCCCTTTCTGTTTAGGGAACTTTCCGGGCGAACCTTACGGCTTGGTCGCGGGAGGCGTCGCTGGTGCTGGTCTCGTTGGCGCCGGCTTCGCGGCTGCGGGGGCCGACGCACCCTTGATCGGGTAAGCCTGATCGTACAGCTTAATGATGTCCTGGGTAAGATCGATATTTGTGGACGCGAAGAGAATTGGTGAATTTTGCGAAGAGGAATCGAGCACCGCAATATATCCGTTCTCGCGCGAGTAGCGGTCCAGCACGTCCATCATCTTCCGGCCAATGCGGTCCACGACGTCCGCCTGAGCCGCGTTCACGTCTTCCTGCAACTCGTTGTTCTTGCGGTCCAGCTGCTGCGTCAGGCGCTGCCCCTGTTGCGTCAACCGCACCTTCTCTTCATCGCTCAATGTGGTCGATCCAGCGTTCAGGCGGTTGCGAAGATCATTAATCTGTTTGTTCAGGGATTCCAGTTCGTTCTGGCGCGCCGCAAACTGCGACTGCAATTCCGCGGAAGCTTGCTTCCCTTCTGCCGTGCTCACAATCGCCTGCCGCACATTAATTACACCGATCTTACCGGCCGACGCGGAACCCGCTGCGGCCTGGGCCTGAAGGGCTGTAGTCCCGAGCAGGCAAGCCATGCCGAGAACAGCCACACGAATCACATTTCTCGAATTCACAGTTTTCTCCTTGTTGATCTCCGGGCACGCCTTCCCATTCCATATTCGGCGAAGGAAAGGACCACCCCGAATTCTTTTACGTGCGCTCCGGTTAAACTTTTCTGGTGATCTATGTTGAGCTGTGGACAACCGGGTCTTCGACCATTCCCTCCGGATGCCCAAACGTCCGTCCGGCGCTGCCTCACAGACCCGCCTTGTCGCCGAATCACAAGCATCTTAGTATAGCCGACTCCCCGATTGCCCCGCAATCCGATGAGCT
>Ga0187816_10000324_pt1 | contig 14043 bp, 7 predicted proteins | sample NC_wetland_sal_i_16_FD_132960 | JGI IMG/M metagenome (GOLD analysis project Ga0187816, IMG submission 132960) | Wetland sediment microbial communities from Neuse River Estuary, North Carolina, USA - SO4_1 | ecosystem: Environmental > Aquatic > Freshwater > Wetlands > Sediment | place: USA: North... | reverse complement strand
GGCCAAGGATTTTCTGCTGGAAGGATTTATGGATGAGCGGACCATGGCTCGCGTGTTGCGCTCCGCAGTGGATCCAGGGCCGGCCGGAGGGCTGACACCATCCTTGGTGGATCTGATTTCTGCGCGGGGGAGGAATCTGCATAGGCTGCCCGGAGAGCGTCCGCTTCCCGGATCCTCCGTAACCGCCAGTCATTTGTGTGCATTCTGGGTTTGCCTGGAAAACCTGGAACAGGCGCAGCTCCAGGTTGGAGACCAACTGGTCGACCGCCTGTGGCAGGAGTTGGCGCAAATGTTGAGAAAGAGGGTGCGTGCCGGCGATGAGGTGGTACCCGTTTCTCGCGGCCAGATGGTGATATCCCTCCACAATGCGGATGAGTCTTGTTCCGCGGCGATTCTTCAGCGGATCAGAGCGCGCGTGAAGGAATACAAACCCTCCTTTCTTCCCAGTCTATCCCCTGTGGTCGCCGTCCATGCGGAGAGGAATGCTTTTGTTTCCGAAGAATTGCGCACGAACCTACCCCCGTCAGAGCTTGCAACCCCCGACTGCGCCGCACAGTCCACGGGCGCCTATTGAGGAGAGGACGATGAAAGCGATCGACCTCGAAAGGCCTGTCATCACTGAAACAACTCCACCCTTGTGCGTGCTGCTTTTGGAGAAGTCAGATGCGGATGCGCAAAATATCCTTGAGGAGTTGCGGACCGCAGGAATGGTGATTGAGCCGACCGTTGTTGAAGGGCGCTGTGAATTCCTCGAAGCTATTTCGTCGCAGGATTTCTGCGTCATCCTTTCCGCGGACCAACTTCCGGAGTGGAGCGGCATGGAAGCGCTTCACGAATTGCGGAAGGCGGGAAAGCAAACACCATTTATCCTCATCGGCGGCGTTCTCGGGGAAGATGACGCGGTGGAATGCCTGAAACAGGGCGTAAACGACTGTGTGCTGAAAAATCGCCTGGCGCGCCTGCCAATGGCCTTGAGACGCGCACTTGAAGAGAAGCAGTTGCGAGATGCGAATAACCAAGCGCGCCGCGCATTGCAGGAAAGCGAAACACGAAACCGGGAATTGATCGAGAATTCGATCTATGGGGTTTTCCGGGTTGCCGTGGACGGTACCTTTGTTTTCGCGAACCCGGCCTTGCTTCAGATTCTTGCATGCTCCTCGCTACCGGTTTTGCAATCGCTGAATCTCTCCACGGATGTTTTCCGTTTTCCAGAGCACTACATCAAACTTCTCACCGCGTGCCGTAAGGATGGTCTGGTTCATAGCGCGGAAACAGAATGGCGCCGCAAGGACGGCGGCCTGGTCTCCATAAAACTACACCTCCGCTATCTCACCGTTCCGGGCGCCGGCGACCAGATGGAAGGAATCGTCGAAGACGTGACGGAGCTTCGAGCTCTCGAGCACCAGCTACTGCAGGCTCAGAAATTTGAAACCATTGGGCAACTGGCCGGGGGCATTGCTCACGATTTCAACAATGTTGTAGGCGCCATTCTGGGCTGGGCCGAGCTCGGCTACGAGGAGAGCCAGGCTTTTCCCGTGATCGCCGAGCGCTTTGCCCGAATCCGCGCGCAAGCCGATCGCGCCGCGGCCCTGACACGCGAACTTCTCGCGTTTGCCCGCTGCCAAGAACTGCAAGCGCACACCGTCGACCTGAACTCCGTCGTCCTTAACCTCACCACCTTCCTCGACAAAGTGATTGGAAGTGACATCGAGATGAAAGTGACTCTGGGAAGTCTTCAGCCAGTTCAAGCCGATCCCGTCCAGATTGAGCAAGTGCTGATGAATCTTTGCCTGAATGCGCGTGACGCCATGCCCGAAGGCGGCCGCCTGCTGGTCGGAACGGAAATGGTGAAGTTGGAGGACGTCTTTTGCCGTTTTTATCCTGACGTGACTCCCGGCTGCTATGCCGTCCTTTCTGTGTCCGACACCGGAATCGGCATGACCCAGGAAATACGCGATCGCATTTTCGAGCCCTTCTTCACCACAAAGGAGCGCGGCACGAGCAGCGGCATGGGACTCGCCACGGCGTACGGCATCGTCAAGCAACATGGTGGATTCATTCATGTCTACAGTGAATCGGGGCAGGGCAGCCTCTTTCGCGTCTATCTTCCAGCGAAGAACGGAGCACTTCCCGCACCCACAGGACAGGGTGCGGGAATCTCCCACGGCGCGAAGCTGGAGGGCACGGAGACAATTCTTCTGGCGGAGGATCACGATTCCATTCGCGAGATGGCCCGGCAGTGGCTGGTGAGTCTCGGATACCGGATTCTCTCTGCAGCGAATGGCGAAGAAGCACTGCGGCTCTGCGAGCAGGAAACGCCGGCGCTGGCCATTCTCGATGTCATCATGCCTCGACTGGGCGGCGGCGCCACTGCCACTCAGTTGCGCAGCCGTTTTCAAAATCTCCCCATCTTGTTCACGAGTGGCTATTCCGAGCCTACGGACGCGAGTGTTTCCCGACTCGCCAATTCTTCCTATCTTCAAAAGCCTTACAGCCCCACCTCACTTGGGCGCGCCATCCGGAAAATTCTCGATCCGTCCTCCTTTGCAGAATCCTGACTCCCGCAACGCTTGCGGGCACTAATCTCCACGACGTGGTGTCCATTGAACTGAAGCAGGGACCCCGCCCCGCCGAAAATTTCCGTGCAAGGACCGTTGCTGCTCTCGTTCTAACCCTGAGCGCTGAGGAAGAGCAGCGGCGCTGACGCCGTACTTTCAGGGAGAAAGACGATGGACTTCACCTTCGGGAACCAGACCCTAGATCGAATCTGCTTCTATGTGATTGCCCTATTGCTTGCGGTATCCGTGCTGTTGCTGGTGCAACCGTTCCTCGGCGCCAATGGAGGGCCCGGCGTCGCAACCTATTCCCATGGCGTCCTGCGCCTGACGATTCCATATCACGCAGCTCATCCCGGCACAGGATTCCTGACACTGGAAGTGTTGGACCCGGAAAATCAGGTACTTGGAAAAATCGAAAAACCCGTGGAGGTCGTTCAGGGTGTGTCGCAATGGAAGGAGGAGTTGAAGCTGGAGAAAGCGCCTGCGCTTGAGGACCTGGTCTGGCACCGTCTCCACTATCGCTTTGTCTACGACGACAGCCGAATTGAGGACCTGCAAGGCACGGAGTCCATCTCGCAGATTCTCCGCATGCCCGTTTTGCGGATTCTTGGCCAGCAATCCTATCTCTCGGGCAGCCAGGCGGCCGTGCGCGTCATCGTCACCGACTCTCAAAACGAGGCGATCCCCGGACGAAGCTATTTGCGGATCGATCTGCAGGCGCCAGGAAAGCGTCGGACTACTTTGTTCACAGGACAATTGAATCACCGCAGTACGGCCGAAGCGCAGTTCCAGTTTCCTGCTGGTCTCGCGGGCAACTACGAATTGCACTACGTGGTCGACACGTCCCTCGGATCAACGGAATTCACGCAAACGATCCGGCTGCAGGACAAGGTAGGCATCCTACTGACGACGGAAAAACCAATTTACCAGCCTGGCCAGACGATCCACATCCGTGCGCTTGCGCTGGACCGTGCAAACCACGAAGCCGTCGGTAATCGCGACCTGGTTTTCGAAGTGGAAGATTCGCGCGGCAACAAAGTTTTCAAGAAAGCAACACGCACGGACGAGTTCGGGATTGCGTCGGGCGAGTTCCAATTGGCCAATGAAGTGAATTTGGGGACGTACCATCTTCGTGGTCTGCTTGGCGAGCCCGGCAGCGACGCTGCGAACACCGCGGAAATAGCGCTGAACGTGCAAAAATACGTTTTGCCGAAATTCAAAGTGGACCTGGACTTCGCCTCGAAAAACGACAAGAAAAAGCATGGCTACCGTCCTGGCGATCGCGTGACCGGCACGGTCCAGGCAAATTACTTTTTCGGGAAGCCGTTGGACAGCGCGGAAGTTTCCCTGAAGGCGACCGGCATGGACGTCACTATGTTCGAGGCCGCTTCCGTGGAAGGCAAGACGGATCACGAGGGTGCGTACCACTTCAATCTGCGGATTCCTTCTTACATGGCTGGCCGGCCGCTCAATCAGGGTGCCGCGCGGTTGCTTATCGAAGCAACGGTAAAGGACAGCGCGGGGCATTCGGAGACGAAGGGAGAGCCCATCACCGTGAGCGATTCGCCCTTCCTGGTCATGGCCGTTCCCGAAGGCGGGACGCTCATCCCGAATCTGGAGAACCAGGTGTTCCTGCTGGCGACATATCCGGACGGTTCGCCGGTGAAGGCAGACTTGGTAGTTCATCCCAGCATGGGTGTGGAACAGCGCGTTAGCACGGATGAAGGCGGTGTCGCGGTAATCCGAGTGAAAGCGGCAGGAAGCGAGACCCTCCAGATCGAAGGAAAGGATGCGGAGGGGGATTCCGTCTCAACCGCAGTTCCACTGCAATTGCGCGCAGGTGAAGACCAGGTGCTATTGCGAACCGAACATGCCGTGTATCACGCGGGCGATCCGATTCATCTTCGCGTCCTCGCTACGAAGAAACGAGGCACCGCGTACGTCGACATCGTCAAGCAAGGACAGACGATCCTAACGCGCGATCTGGACATCACCAATGGTGAGGCGGAGCTTACCCTTTCTGCCGGCCCCGAAATGGCTGGAACAGTGGATTTCAATGTTTACATGTTCGGGCGTAATGCCCAGCCCATCGCCGACCACCGGCTCATCTTCGTCCAGCCAGCGGAGGAACTGAAGATCGAAACCGTGGCGGATGCGGCGGTCTATAAACCGGGCGACGATGCGCACATACGGTTTCGTATTACCAATTCTCACGGACAGGGCGTGCGCGCGGCGCTTGGCCTGCAGATTGTGGACGAAGCCGTTTTCGCGCTTGCGGAAAAGCAGCCCGGCTTCGCCAAAGTGTTCTTCTACCTTGAACAGGAAGTGATGAAGCCAAGGTACGAAATCCATTCCGTCGGCCCTTCGGATATTGTGGAGCCAATGGGGAAATCCGAAGGAGAAGAAAGGGATCGCGCAGCCCGAGTGCTCTTCTCCGCCACGGAAATCGTCTCTCAGAATAAATTTGAGACGGAGGTCGGCCGCAACATTCCGCAGACGAAATACTACGAATATTGGAACCGCTATCTGGCGCAGTTCCGTGTTGACTCAAAAAAGATTGCTGAAGAACTCAGGCATGCTTGCGCGGAAGACCCGGATCAGGAGGACGTGAAAAAAGTATTTGAGAAGCTGACAAACTCCGGCAAGGCGGAATTTCGCGATCCCTGGGGTGAGCCGCTGCAACTTGAACCGATCGCTTGGGACGCCAGCAAGACGCAATACGTGATCCGAAGCGCCGGACTGGATAAACAGTTCCGCACGGGGGATGACCTAACCGCCTATCTGTATTTCCAGAGGCGAAAAGTGATTGCACCCGCAATCGAGGGACAGAGCAGAATGGACATCCGCATGGAACATGACTGGGGCGCGTTCAACAATAAGGCGGCAATATCCGGGATCGTGGTGGACCAATCGGGCGCCGTGATGGAAGGCGCAGTGGTAACGGTGCGGGAGCTCTCCACCGGGAAAGTCCGTACTGCCCGGGCGGACAACTCCGGCAATTTCCAGTTTTCCGCCGTGCCCAAGGGCAAGTATCAGATTGTCGTATCGAGTGCTCCTCCCATCGGGTCGGAAACTGCCATCGGAGGCTTCACCCTGGAACCGCGGGATCACGCTGTCCTTACGGTACATGTCAGGTGCATAGTTGCCGGGCAAACTGTGGAAGTCATGGCCGGCTCGGAAATCGTGGCAACCACTGAGCCAGGAATTGGATTTGGCTTTGGTGGTGGCGTCCCCGGAGGCGTTGCCGGTGGGGCGATGGGAGGCGTGATTGGTGGAGTGGCTGCGGATATGGTGATGGTAGCCCCAGCTCCTCCCTCAGCTGTCAGCCGCCTGGTGGTCCCAAAAGCCATGGCAATGAACGGGCGCAATTTCAAGCAGCTCGAAGCTTTGGATAAAGACCAAGAAAGTTCACCGGATGTCCACGTGCGCTCGTACTTCCCGGAGGCGCTGTACATCAATCCGGAAATCATCACGGACCGTGACGGCAACGCCAGCATTTCCATCCCGATGGCCGACAACATCACCACCTGGCGCATGGCGATGCTCGCTTCCACACAACACGGCGCGCTCGGCACGGCCACATCCAGCATGAAGGTCTTTCAAGACTTTTTCGTGGACCTGGATCTGCCCGTGACGTTGACGCAAGGCGACCAGGTCTCGATTCCGGTCGGCATCTACAACTACACCGACGCGAAGAGCGATGTACGTTTGAGCTTGGAATCCGACGACTGGTTCTCGCTGGTGGAGGATGTGCCGGATAAATCGGTCAATGTGGAGGCGGGGCACGTTGGTGGCTCGCAGTTCACGCTCGAAGCCAAGCGCATCGGGAAATTCAAACTGACCCTTTCCGCCAGCATGAATGGAGATGCCAAGCGCGCGGATATCGTGGTTCGAGAAATCGAAGTTGTTCCCAATGGCCGTGAGCAGAACCAGGTGTTCAATGGCCAGTTGGAATCGACTGTGGACCACAACGTGGAGTTTCCGGCGAGTTCGATTCCCGGCGCCGGCAAGATTTTCGTGCGCCTCTATCCGGGCCCCCTGAGCCAAATCATGGAAGGCATGGATGCGATTCTGCGCATGCCGGGCGGCTGCTTTGAACAGACTTCTTCGAGCACCTATCCCAATGTGTTGGCGCTGGATTACATGAAGCGCACGAAGAAGCTCACCCCCGAAGTGCACGCGAAGGCTGAAGGCTACATTGCCAACGGCTATCAGCGGCTCCTCACGTTTGAGGTGCCAGGGGGCGGGTTCTCCTGGTTTGGCCAGGCGCCAGCCAACAAGATCCTGACCGCATACGGCCTGATGGAGTTTTACGACATGTCAAAAGTCCACGAGGTGGACCCGCGGCTGATTCAGCGCACGCAACAGTGGTTGGCCGCACAGCAGCTTGCGGATGGAAGCTGGAAACCGGACACACACTTCATCAACGAAGGCGCAACCAATCGCTACAATTCCGATGTATTGAGAATTACCGCATATATCGCCTGGGCTCTTGAAAACACCGGTTATCAAGGCGGAGCGGTCGATAAGGCGAGCCAATTCATCCAGAGCCATCTTTCTTCCAGCAAAACCGACACTTACACGCTGGCGGTTCTGGCCAATTTTGCCGTGGATTACGGGAAGGACCGCGAGTTCACACGTCAGGCGATCGAGCTGCTCCTGAATGCGCGCACCGAAAAAGGCGAGCAGGTATGGTGGAGTTCGGAGGAGACTAGCGTTTATTCCACGGGAACGAGTGCCAGTGTGGAGACCACGGGGCTGGCTGTTCAGGCACTTCTCAAATGGGGCCAAGCGCCGACCACAACCCGAAAGGCGCTCACCTACCTCACGTCCAAAAAAGATGCCTCGGGGACCTGGGGAAGCACACAAGCAACCATCATGGCGCTGCGCGCGCTGTTGTTGGCTTCGGAGAAGGGTTCTGGGGACGTGCGCGGAAACGTGGAAATCCTGCTGAACGGGAAATCCGTCACGCAGCTAAAATTGACTGCCGACAACAGCGACCTCTTTCACCAGTTCGCTTACAAAGATATCGACCAGGCGAGCGCGAACAACGTCGAAATACGGTTCGAAGGCAAGGGCACTCTGGGATACCAGGTCGTGGGGCAGTACTTCGTGCCGTGGGACCAAAAAGGAGCGGAAGAGCCACTATCCATTGCCGTGCGCTACGACCGCACGCATTTGGCACAGGACGACATCGCCACGGCCACGGCGACGGTCCGGAACAACCTGAACAAGAGCGCCAACATGGTTATGGTGGACCTTGGGATTCCGCCGGGTTTCGACCTGTTGAGCGAGGACTTACAGGATTATCAGGAGAAGTCGGCCGGACAAAAGAGCGGCCGCTTGCAGAAATTCAGTCTAACGGCGACGCAAGCCATCCTTTATTTCGATTCGTTCGCCCCAGGGGAGACGGTCACGCTGCGCTTCCGCTTGCGAGCGAAGTACCCCCTGCGTGCGCGGACCTTTTCCTCGCGCGTATATGAGTACTACGACCCTGACGTGAGTTCCATAGCTAGGCCCGTGCAACTGGAGATTCGAAAACGGTAGTGATCCAGTGCTTTCTGGTGGCGTGCGGGTAAAGGTTTTCCGATTGACAGGATAGCCGCGCGGTGTTAGAAAGCGCTAAAGACAAGGTTAGCGGTGTGCCTCTTCAATTGGTAGCGCAATGCAACCCGCGGTAGAGGCTGGAGGTTCACCTGCGAAGGTGCACCACGTGAACTGCTAAGAACTTGTTACGTAACACGCCACCCCACCCCGGGAGGCGAAAACTCGCGTTTTCGCCTCCTTTTTATTTATAGCGGGGACATTTGGCCCCTTCCACCGCACAGGATAAGCTTTAGGAGATGAAGAACAACGCTGCCCCCCTCTTAGAGATGAAGGGCATTTCCGTGGTTCGGGGTGAGAACCTGGCGCTGGATCGCCTGTCACTCCGGATCGAGGTGGGCGAGCACGTTTGCATCCTCGGACCCAATGGTTCCGGGAAGTCCACCCTCATCCGAACAATCACGAGGGAGAATTACCCGCTAGCACATGAAGACGCTTCCATGGCCATCCTGGGCCAGAGTTTGTGGAACGTCTTTGAGTTGCGTTCCTTGCTCGGCATTGTCTCCCCGGACCTGCTCGCGGCATGCACGAGCGACGCGACAGGTCTGGATGTGGTCTTGTCCGGGTTTTTCAGCAGCACACGGATCTTTCCCCATCACTCCCCTCAACCGGAGCACCGTCGCCGGGCAGAGGCGGCCTTGGCGCGGCTAGACATCGCTCATTTGGCGAAGCGGCCGGTGGCGGAGATGTCCTCCGGCGAGGCCAAGCGGACATTGATTGCGCGAGCCCTGGTTCATGAGCCGCAGACGCTGCTTTTTGATGAGCCGGGAAACGCTTTGGACATTGCGGGCCAGGTGGACCTGCGTGACACCATGCGGGAACTGGCGCGGAGCGGCCTCGGCATTCTGCTGGTGACACACCACATCTCCGAAATTATTCCGGAAATAGAACGGGTGGTCCTCCTGCAGCGAGGAAGAGTCCTGGCCGATGGACCGAAGGAAGAAATCCTCACCAGTGAACGCCTCAGCACTCTGTTTGGCGTACCGGTGAAACTCTTTCGAGAAAACGGCTATTTCCACCTGCACGCGTAAACGGCCGCCAATCCTTCACTTCACGAACCCGTCTGCAATGTCCGCGGCGATGGGGACCCGGAATGTTTCGTGCTGATAGGCCTTAATCATCAGAACGATCCACAGCACGACGCTGACAAGCCACAAAACGAGCCCAAGCAAACCCAGAAGGCCCCAACCGATGAGACCGCCCGTCATTCCGTGCATGAAGACCAGCACCATCCGGATCACTGTGAGCCCGCCAAAAACAACAATCGATTGGGCGGCGTGGAATTTCACCCACGGTCGCTTATCGATGAGCAGGAATATAATCCCCGTTACCCACCAAAGGACATAGCAGAGAAGCCCCGCTACATTCTCCTGGAGACCTTCAGTCGGAGATGCCGCAGGAACGGCAGCAGGCGCGGGCGCCGGGGCGACGGCCGCCAACTGATTTGCACCACATTTGGGACAAAAGTTCGCCGTTCCAATATCTTGACCACACGCTTTGCAAAATGCCATGGAGTTTCCCTCCGTAGAACCACATTGCGATGGAGCGTAACAAAGCGGCTGCCCGCAGGCAATGAGATTTCGAGGTTCGGGTCAGCCAGCATGGACCCAGCTGTTTCCGTGCTGATGTTCCTGTTGCAGGCCGGCTGTTAAGGTCTATAGGGGAATCTCCGGTTACCTGAGAACTACAATTCCGGGCACCGTCGTCGCGCTGCCGGCTCATGGGTTTCATTTACCGTTAACATAAGTTATGTACAATGTCCCTTCGACCAGTTGCAATTTACGCAGCTCGCTTCATGGAATTAGTTCCGGACCCCAGATCTTTCCCTGAAAATGATAGGAGATGATGTGGCACGGTCGTTCGTATACTTGACGGAGTCCACCCAGGAGTTCGGGTGGGAGAAACTGGACTGTCTATATGGGGAATGACGGAAACCAGCGGTTCTCGATTACCGTTTGGCCAAGTTCGACTCCTAGGGAGAGGTTCCATGTTTTCCGTCATCCTTTCACCACATTCACTGAAACCTTTCTGTCCCCTCCGCCAGTCTTGCTTCTGTTCTAGATCGCTTTCGATGAAGCTCCCGTCGATGGGCAATATCGTAGTCAGGACGCGGCCATGAGCAGCGAACCTGCCGTTTTCACGGCTATACCGGAAGGCTTTCCAATTGAGCGCCTGCGGTCTTTTCGAATAATCCCGCGGATTGAAACCTACCCATCCGTGATCGCTTTGGCGCAGACATTTGCCGGAAAACTGGCGCTACTCACCTTGTTCGGGCTGCTCTTGTATCAGGCCGATCAATACAGTTGGCTCATGGCTGCGTGCCTTGCGCTCCCGACTTTTCTGCCAAAGAAGCGGCATCTGGCCGTCACGCTTGCCACGCTGATCTACACGGCGGCCATAATATGGATGCGGACGGTCCAGCCATTTAGGATATTTTTATCAATATCACTGGTGTTCGCCTTATGTGCCATTTTGATGTGGATAGCCACGTTGCGGCAACGCACCAAGATTGGCCAGCACCCGTTCCTCCTGCTGCTGGGCGTGTTCAGCAGCTTGATTTTGATTTGTACCTGGCTGCGGCCTCAGAACCTGCTTTCTGCTCCTCTTTGGCAATTCACCACGATTTTAGGCAGCTATGTCTGGTTTATCGGCTATATCCTTTTGGATCGAGAGGCGAAGCCGTTTCACAAGTTTGGGTTGGAGCTTGGATCGCTACATCCATTCTGGGGCTCAACCCTTACCCCATTTCCCAATGGTCCCGCCTGCCTGCGCCAAATCGAAGGGAGGGACGCAGAAAAAGTCGCAGTTATACAACTCAAGGGACTAAAACTGCTCGTCTGGGCAACGCTTCTCTCGCTATTTTTGACTCTCTACAATTGGTTTTTCTACCAACATCTAGGAATTCCCCATTTTCAAAAAGCGCTCTATCTCAGTACACGACGCACACCGCTTCCCTCGCTGGTTTGCTGGGTCAGCCTGATTCTTTATTTTTTTTACAAATTGATCTTCATTTCGGTCTGGGGACATCGCATCATCGCTTGCTGCCGGATGGCCGGCTTCGATGCCCTCAGAAATACCTGTAGGCCGCTTTCGTCCACCACGGTGGCGGAATTTTTCAACCGCTACTACTTCTATTACAAAGAATTGCTGGTTCATTTCTTCTTCTTCCCCACCTTCCTTCGGCTGCCGGCACGTTTGGGAAAGCTGCGAATTGCCGTTGCGATATTTGCGGCCGCGTGTCTTGGAAACGCTTACTACCACTTCACGCGCGACATTTTGTACATCCAAGCTCATGGCCTTTGGCAAAGCGTGAAATCCTTCCAGGTGTTTTTCTTCTACACCGTGGTGCTGGCTGTTGGCATTTCCCTCTCACGACAGCAAGCCCGACCCGATCCCGCCAAAGGATTCATTCGCGGCACACTCATCCCGGCCTTTCTGGTATCGACTTTCTATTGCCTATTGAGCATTTTCGCCACGACGGATCGCAATTATCCGCTGGTGGAGCATCTGCGCTTCCTGGCGCATCTTTTCTTCCTGAACTAGGGGCTCCACGTGCACTGTGGAACGGGAATCCACGTACATCTGACTAAGCTTCTCGCGCAGTAGCGCGATCAGAATTCATTCTTAGGTGGCAACTTACCGATGGAGTCGTAGCGTCGGCTACCGCGGAGGAGGGAAATTTTCGGCCGCAGCGTCGGAAGTGGGATAAAGTTCCAGCACCTTATGAAGCTGAGTGAGTTTTAAGCTGGCCTCAATCATTCCGGTGCAGCCAGCGAGACGCAAATAACCACCGGAGCTCTTCAGCCGCGAAAAGCAACGCGCAATCGAGCCGATGGCTGCGCTATCGATGTGGGTAACGTGAGAAAGATCAAGAATCACGAAGATTTCCTTGGCGCCGATGAGCGTTTCCATTTCCTGCTCCAGGCGGCGGCAATCCGGACCGGTGTGAATACTGCCCTTCAGTTGAAGGACGGTGACATCTTGCTTGGGAGTAGCTTTGTTTAGGTAATGAATCACGATCTTGAACTCCCTTCAAAAGACTGTAGCAGCAAGAAAATCCAAAATATGAATTACGAAGAGTGCAACGGTTCCTCCCCTTCATAGGGAAACTGGCGGATCAGGCGGACACAATCGCCCAGCGCGTTGTAAAGCGTGTGGCCCCAGCCACAGGGAATGAAGGAGGCGGCCTTTTGATTGACGGCCTTATCGGCCTCCGCGAAAAAGCGCAGGCGCTGGCCCGGCGGTGGCGCGGCAAATTCCTTGATGGTGATTCGGAAGGGGACGTCGCCACCATGCTGGTGCTTGACGAACGAGAAATAATGAAGCTGAGCAAGCTGCTCGGCCGGGTCTTGCTGCGCAAACATCCAGTCCGTCATGCGTGTGCTCCTGCCTGCTCCGCCTTACCTGATGGAAGGGAAACAAAGTAGGGGCATGTTAGGCCAGCAGCCGAAACATGTCAACGCGTGGGGAGCTCGCGCGAACTCGGCTTCGATCAGGAATTGGGAGTCGTGGCGAAGGCCAGAGTCAAGAGCGTCCTTTGCTCAAGTTCGTGGGCTTTGGCGGAGCCGGTCGCGGGGCTTGCGCTGGCAGAGCGCTTTACGGTGCGCACACGCAGATTTTTGGCCTGGGCAATGCGCTCCAGGCGCGGAAGGACGTAGAACAACGCGCCCATGTTGGCGGGTTCTTCCTGAACCCAGACGATTTCGCGGGCATTGGGATGCGCGTCAATGGCAGCCGCAATTTCGTCCTTTGGAAGCGGGTAGAGCTGATCCAGAAAGAAGACGGCGGTCGTAGTGTCTTTGCGGCGGCGGCGTTCGGCGCGGAGTTCGTGGCCAACCTTGCCGCTGGCGATGAGGATACTCTGCGCGTCGGTGACTTCGCGATCGGGGACGAGCGTGAGGAAACGCGGCCGTTCCAACTCTTCGATTGTGGAAGATGCGTCGGGGTGGCGCAGCATGCTCTTCGGCGTGAAAACGACCAGTGGCTTGCGCCATAAGCGGCGCGCCTGGCGGCGTAGCAAATGGAAATACTGTGCGGCGGTGGAGGGCTGGCAAATGTTCATGTTGCCTTCGGCGGCGAGCTGCATGAATCGTTCAATGCGCGCGCTGGAATGTTCCGGCCCCTGGCCCTCATAGCCGTGGGGCAGCAGCAGCACAAGGCCCGTCGGCAGACCCCACTTATCCTCGCTGGCGCTGATGAATTGATCGATGATGACCTGGGCACCGTTCACGAAGTCCCCGAACTGCGCTTCCCAGAGGACGAGGCCTTCGGGATAGTCGCGTGAAAAGCCGTATTCGAAGCCTAGGCAGCCCGCTTCAGAGAGCGAAGAGTTGTAAATTTCACAGAAAGCCTGGCTGGGTGAAAGATGCGCCAGCGGTAGATATTCCTGCTCAGTCTGCGTGTCGATCAGAACAGCGTGCCTTTGGTTAAACGTGCCGCGTTGTGTGTCTTGGCCGGTCAGGCGCACGGGGTTGCCTTCCAGCACGAGCGAGCCGTAAGCAAGAAGCTCCGCGAAACCGTAATCGAATGGCCGTTTCCCCTGGCCCATTTCCGCGCGTTGTTCGAGCAACTTCACGATCTTGGGATGGACATGGAATCCGGCCGGAGTGCGCACCAGACCGGCCGTGATCTCGGTAATTTTCTCGCGCGTCAGCCCGGTATCAACTTCAAACGCGGGATTATATTTGCCGTAATTGTAGGGAGACCAATAATCCGGCAGCTTCCGCAGATGCGGAATCTTAGTGAGCTTTCCGGCCTTGCGCTGCTCTTCCTCGTATTCTTTCTTCACGGCATCGGCGATCGGCGCAGCATCGATGCCCGTATGCTCGGCGTAAATTTTCCAGAGTTGCGGGTGGCTCTTGATGCGTTCGTAAAGGCGAGG
>Ga0187816_10000322_pt1 | contig 14051 bp, 10 predicted proteins | sample NC_wetland_sal_i_16_FD_132960 | JGI IMG/M metagenome (GOLD analysis project Ga0187816, IMG submission 132960) | Wetland sediment microbial communities from Neuse River Estuary, North Carolina, USA - SO4_1 | ecosystem: Environmental > Aquatic > Freshwater > Wetlands > Sediment | place: USA... | reverse complement strand
CCGTAACTGGACAGAAATTCGGCCGCGTCGGCGTCGCTCATTTCGGCGAGTTCGGCTTCTACCTTGCCGCAAATCGCCGCAGCCGCCGCGTTGGGACGCGCCGCTACTTCCGTCAGCTTGTACTTGCCGATTGCCTTCTCCAGGTCTTGCCCAAGCTCAGAACTTTCGTTCACGTTCAGCACACAGAGGAGCGGCTTCTCGCTGAGAAACATGAATCCCCGAAAACGCTTCTTGTCTTCGGGCGTCATCTCCATTTCTCGCAGCGGGCGCTCGGTTTCCAGGTGAGTCTTGGCGCGCTTGAGCAGCTCAAACTCTTTCTCGAGGTCCGCCGAGCGCATCTTCTTCAGATCTTTTTCGACTCGCTCCAGCCGCTTTTCGATCTGGCCAAGGTCGCTGACCATGAGATCAAATTCAACGTTCTTAACATCACGCAAGGGGTCGATCGGGCCCACATGGGGGATCGCGGGATCTTCAAAGGCACGGACCACGTGCGCCAGTGCATCCACCGTGCGCAAATGGCCGATGTAAGCAGTTTCCTTTAGCGCTTCTTGCCCGATCGCTCCGACGTCCACATATTCAACCGAGGCGTGGGTTAGCTTCTTGGGGTTGTACAGCGCGGCCAGGCGGTCGAGGCGATCGTCGGGCACTTTGGCAACTCCCACGTGCGCTTCGCGCGGATTGGCATATGCGTGCTCAGAAAGATTTGCCTTCGTGAGAATACGAAACAGAGATGTCTTGCCCACCTGCGGCAGGCCAATGATGCCGGTTTTCATAAGGAAGCCGTCAGGTACACCGCCACCAACCCCAGCAGAAGCACTCCACTCTCCACGCGTGTCGACCACACGTGCAGAGCATCGAACTGCACGCGAGCAGGATTGTCGGGAGGAACGGAGTCAATTTCGCCAATCGAGGCGCGCAGGGTATCCATGCGGGGAATGATGCCGAACTGCGAGATCAGCGTGAGTGCGAGCATCAGAACAATCACGATGTTGCGCGCGGCAAAAACGTGCAGAGTTCCCCGGGTCAGCTGACTGTAAAGAAGGGATGAGGCCAGGAAAACCAGTCCGGAGATAATGCCCATCCAGTGCAAGATCGCAATTGTACGCCCCACGAGGTTGCCGGCCAGATGCCGAGTCGGCAGCACGGCAAACGCAGCCGGAGCGACCGCAAAGGCGAAGAAGATCAGCCCGCCCAGCCAAACAACTAGGGACAGCACCATGAGATAGCGCAGAAAAGACATGACCAAACATTATCACGCCGCAACTGAGAACTGGGAACCAGCAACTGAGAACTGCTCTACATCGGCACGGGCGTGCCGTCCACGATCTCCTGAATCACCTGTTCCGCCTGCTCCGACTTCTTCAGGGTGGAAGAATAGAGGCTATTCACGACCACGCGATGAGCGAATACCGGTACGACCAGCGGCTTGAAATCTTCCGGCGTGCAGAAGTTACGGCCGTCTAGAAACGCCATCGCCTGAGCCGCCCGATAAAGCATTTGCGACCCGCGAGGGGAAACCCCCAGCGAGAAATGCTCCGACTCACGTGTCCGCATAACAATCGCGAGGGCATAGCTGACCAGCGAGTCATCCACGCGCACCTGGGTGACGGCTTGCTGCAATTCCAACACGTCGGCACCAGTAAGCACCGCGCGCATGGCCTCCAGTTTGGCCGCGCCCGCTTCGGATCGCAGAATCTCCCGCTCCGCGTTGCTGTCGGGATAGCCCATGCGCACCCGCATCAGAAAGCGATCCAGTTGTGACTCGGGGAGCGGGTAAGTTCCATGGTGCTCGACGGGGTTTTGTGTGGCGATGACCAGAAATGGCTGCGGTAGGGGATAGGAGTGCGCATCCACTGTCACCTGGCCTTCGTTCATGGCTTCCAGCAGCGCCGATTGCGTTTTTGGAGTGGTGCGGTTGATCTCATCAGCCAACAGCACGTTGGTGAAGACCGGCCCGCGCTTGAACTCAAACTGCTGCTCAACGGCGGAGTAGATGGAGATTCCAAGGAGGTCGGAGGGCAGCATGTCACTGGTGAACTGCACTCGCTGGAAACTGCAATCCAGAGCACGCGCCAGTGCCTGTCCCAGCGTGGTTTTGCCGACGCCAGGTACGCCTTCGATCAGCAAGTGCCCGCGCGCCAGCAATGAAACCACAGCCAAGCGGACGATGTCGTCTTTGCCGCGAATCACTTTTCGCAGCATATTCTCCAGTTGGGTGGCGCGATGCGAGACGGCGCTGGCGGCTTCCGGGGACATTAAAGCGATTCTACTATGCGGGACTTGTCAGGCGCGGTTACGGAGGTTACGGAAGAAGCTCTTAGCTTCTAGCTTGAGCCAAAGAATCGAAGCCGGGAGCCAGAAGCTAGCAGCCAAAAGCCGCTTACTGCGTGAACTCCGCCGGCCTTCCCGTGAGCCGCTCGATCCGCTTCGCAATCGGCGGATGGGTAGAAAACAGGCTTCCGAAGTTCATGCCCAGCAATGGTTGAATGATGAAGAGGTGCGCGGTCGAGGGCGTGGCTTGCATCGGGAGCCGGCGCGAATAGGCGTCAAGTTTCGCCAAGGCGCTGGCCAGCGCATACGGGTTCCCGGTGAAGTGCGCGCCGGTGGCGTCCGCCTGGTATTCACGGGAGCGCGACACCGCCAGCTGGATAAGCGAGGCCGCGATAGGGGCCAGGATCAGCATGAGCAAAGCGCCGATCCCGCCACCACGGTCCCGGTCATCACGACCGCCCATGCCGCCGAAAAACATGGCCCAACGTCCCATGCTCGCCAGCATGGTGATGGCGCCGGCAATGGTCGCGGCGACCGAACTGATAAGAATGTCGCGGTTATTCACGTGGCCCAGTTCGTGGGCCAGCACGCCTTCGAGTTCCTCGTCATTGAGCAGGTTCAGAATGCCCTCGGTCACGGCGACGGAAGCATGTTGGGGATTGCGGCCGGTGGCAAAGGCGTTCGGCGACTCGTTGGGGATCACGTAAATCTTCGGCATGGGGATGCCGATCTTTTGCGTCAACCGCTCGACCGCCTCATACGCTCGTGGCAGTTGCTCGCGCGTCACCGGCTGGGCGCGATACATCGCCAACGCAATCTTGTCGGAGTAGAAATACGAAACGAAGTTCATGACCACGGCGAGTCCCAGCGCCAGGATCATGCCGTTCTGGCCACCGAAGTAACGGCCGATGAACATCAGCAGAAGGGTCAGAGCCGTGAGCAAAAACGCGGTTTTGAATGTATTTCCCATGGAAGCGCTCACCACATTAGATGGTACGCGCAACCGGGGGATTCAACCAGGGACTCAGGACAAAACCGAAACTGGTTCGCGCGCGTAAGTACCGCCGCTACAAGGGGAAAACAGCGACGGGCGAGAGCCTGCCCTGAGCGAAGTCGAAGGGACGCCCGTCCTCTATCAACTTTACCTACTTACTTTGGCTGCCCCCCGCTTCACGGCCCGCTCCAGGGTCTGATCCAGGGCGGCCTTGGCCTTTTCATATTCTTGCTGCGAGATTCGGCCTTGCTTATGCTCCACTTCGAGTTGGAAGATTTCTTCCTTCAGAGCTTCGAGCAGCATAGAAGACCGGTCTGTGGTCTTTGGCTGGATTACGCGTGGAGCCGGTACCACCTCAACATCGGAAGGCGCAAAATCGGGGACGCCGGCGGTTTTGGATCGTCCCGCGATATAGATTCCTCCCGCGGTCAGCACGATGGCGAACCCGCCCAGAATGTACCAGCGGTATTTTTCCAGCGGATCGGGAGCGTCGATCGGCGGACCGAGTCCGCCACCCGGACGCGAATCGCGCCCCACGACCGCTCCACCTCCCGCCGGTGTCGGGCTACCCTGGCTGTCATCCCCTGCCTCAGCGAGCATGCCCGTGCCGGAAATCGCGAAGGCCAGCGGCTGGCCTACGCTGGTGTTCGAAGCCACTTGCACGATGGCATCGGATTGGCGCGGATCGTTCATCGCCTGAAAGGCAGTGCCTTGGCCGGCAGTGAACTGCATCGTCTTCGGCAGCATCACTACAAAATGCTGGGCGCCGTAAAGCGCTCTGGGATTGATATTGGCCTGCCCACTATAGGGCATGTGAAAAGCGATCTGAAACTGAGTCTCGCCGGGACGCAAAGGGAAGATGAACGCGTAGCGGTTCTTTTCTTTTTGCGGCACCGGGGAAGAATTGATGGGCTGTCCGCCTGCGGTCATTGCCATGGACTGGTCCACTTCCGCGCCGTCCGGCAGATAGAACTCAAAGTTTTGATCATTCATCTGGGTACGGGGAGGGTTGGATCGATTATCGACAGCGAACAGCCGGATGCCCTGCAGTTGGTTGCCTTGCGCCTGGAAGCGCATGACGTCAGCGGTCACGCCGATGCCCTCCACCCTTTTGGCCACATCGTAGACTTGCACTTCGACCGACGTGGTTCCCGGCGGTGCCATTTTGTGATAGGTCACGCCCTGGTGGACCACGCGAACAAGATGTGGGCTGCCGGCATCGTCGAGCTTCACAGAGAAATTGCCCTTGGAATCGGTAGTAGTGCGTCCGGCCTCTTGCATGCCCTGTGCGAGACTCAGAAGCACAACGTCATCGCCCGCGGCAGGCTTGCTGCTGGTGGCATTGGTTACTGTTCCGGTGAGAGTCTGGGCAGAAGCTAAAGCGCTAAGTAGCATTACAAGCAACACGACAACAGCCCGCCCAGGGTTAGCCGCGAAGCGGCGCCAGAATGAAGCCCACGGCCCTTCGACTGCGCTCAGGGTAAACGCAAGCCGTGGGTCGAAAGAGCGAAATGAGCAAGCTCCCGAGGAGCGAAAGAATAGTTGTGACACAGGCTCTGCAGCCTTGGTCTGAGGTGACATCAAACGCGGGCTCCTTTTTTGTCGCGGAGTGGCCCTGTGGCAGCGGCTTCTTCCAGGTGCGCGATCTCGGCCAGCACCGCAGCCGCTTCTTCTTCCAAAGAATTCTTCATCGCCTGGTAGTCGGCATCGGGGAACTTGCCGGCTTTGAATTCGAAATTCAGGTCGCGCAGGTTCTCGTAGACCGCCTCTTTACGTTCACGCAGGTAGGAAAGGCGGGTCTTCTGCGGACCGAGATATAGCCTTCCCGGCAGATAGAAGACGTAAACCAGGGCGCCGAAGGTGATCAGCATGCAAGCCAGGAGCGCGACGGTCATGCTTCGGTCTCCTTCCTGGCCTGTTCGCGGAAGCGTTCGAGTTCGGCTCCTCGGACGGGGACCGGAGCATCCGCCGGCATCAAGAGTGGCCGCGATCGCCAGGCACGCACGATGAACGTAACCAGCCCGAGTCCCAGGACCAAGATAAGGTAGGGCGCGATCCAAGCCACCCGGTTGAAACCTGTCTTGGTCGGCGCAGCCAGCACGGTGGGGCCGTACTTCTGCACGAAGGATTGCAGCGTGAGATCGTCATTGTCGCCGCGGTCCACCGCCGCCACCAGCTCGGCGCGCATGCGGTCGGAGTACGAACAGCCTACGTGATTGCACTCCAGCAAAATCTGGTTGCAGCCGCACGCGCACATCAAGCGATGGCCGAGATCGTTGAACCGCGCCGAGTCATCGCCCGCGCCGGCAAAAACCAACATCGCAACCATCAGCAAGCCGGCCTGCACCATTCGTTTGAGCAACGGAATTCGATGGCTAGACACTAATCACCTGCTCCCACTGGCTCAGCGTGCATGCGAGCCGGGGCCACCACCCGAACCGGCACGGCGTTGGGAATCAAAGCCACCACAGTCCCCACAATCATGATCCACACGCCTACCCAGATCCAACCAACCAGCGGGTTCAGGTGCACCTTCAGGATGGGGCGACCGGTATCCTGGTTCAAACCTTCGTAAACCAGGTAGAGATCTTCTTTGATAGTGGAGCGGACCCGCGGCATGGTTGAGGTCTGCTGACTGGCTTTGTAGAAACGCCGCTCCGGATAAAGGGTATCGATCTGCTTGCCGCCTTTAAACACATCCATCACCGCCCACTCGCTGCCGTAGTTAGGATTGTCGTCCTGCGTGTAGGAGCGACAGACCAGAGTATAGGGGCCGATGGTCATCTTGTCGCCGAAGCCCATTTCCATCTCTTTGTCCTGATTGAAGGCGGAGCCGGCGAATCCGATCATGATGACAATCACGCCAAAGTGGACGATGTAGCCGCCGTACCGGCGAGTGTTGCGGTGGGCCAAGTGCACCATGGAAGCGAACAGATTTTGCCCCGTATGCCGGCCAATCACGCGGCCCCCGCGGACGAATTCGGAGATCACGGTCAAGGCCACCAGCACCGATAGCATGATCGTCATCAGCGAATAGAAATACGAAGCATCCCGCCAGGGGCGCATGCCCATCACCACCAGCAATAGGCCGACTCCAACTGCGCCGATTGCCGGCCATCGGAAATTCCTCTTCAAGCTTTCTAGCGAAGTTCTACGCCAAGCTAGCAGCGGGCCGAGCGCCGTGAGCAATAGCAGCAGCAGCGCAACCGGGATGTTTACACGATTGAAAAACGGCGGGCCCACCGTGACCTTGTTGCCCTGCACCCACTCCGACAGCACCGGGAAGAGAGTGCCCCACAGCACGGTGAAGCAGGCCACGAGCAGCAGCAGATTATTGAACAGGAAACTCGATTCGCGTGAAACCAGCGACTCCAATTTGTGCTCGGTCTGCAGATGCGAGCGGTTCTTTACGTAGAAGAAGACGCAAGTCGCGAAGATCAGCGCCAGGAATGCCACGAACCAGTCGCCGATCGACGATTGTGCAAAAGCATGCACCGAACTGACCACGCCGCTGCGGGTCAGGAAGGTGCCAAAAATTGAGAGTCCGAAGGTGGCAAAGATCAGCCACATGTTCCAGGTCTTCAGCATGCCACGCTTTTCCTGCATCATCACCGAGTGCAGAAAGGCTGTGCCTGTGAGCCAGGGCATGAGCGAGGCGTTTTCCACCGGGTCCCAACCCCAGTAGCCACCCCACCCCAGCACCGAATAGGCCCAGTGCGCACCCAGAAAAATCCCGCAGGTCAAGAATCCCCAGGTCACCATCGTCCAACGACGCGTGATGTGGATCCACTTCTCGCCGGGATAGCGCATGATCAGGGCCGACAGTGCGAAGGCAAACGGCACAGTGAACCCCACGTATCCCAGATAGAGCATAGGCGGATGAATGACCATCTCGGGATACTGAAGCAGGGGATTAAGTCCGCTGCCGTCAGCGGGCAGCGAACCCTGCATAACCCCAAAGGGATTGGCGGCGAAATTGAGCAGCAAAAGGAAGAAGACCTGGACGGCCGCAATAATGACGGAAGCGTATGCGAACAACCGCACGTCCGTCTTGTAGCGCAACCGGAGAACTAGGCCGTAGGCCGACAGCAGCAATGACCAGAACAGCAGAGAACCTTCCTGGCCAGACCAGAGCGTGGCGAATTTGTACGGCGCAGGAAGATCGCGGTTGCTGTGATGGAAAATGTAGGCGATCGAGAAGTCATTCTGGAAGGCGGCAACTACCAAGACCACAGCCGCTAGAAAAACCACTGCAAAGGTCGCAACTCCGGCGCGGCGGGCAGTCTCGCTCAGACGTGCCGAGGATGTGTCCTGCTCGCGGACGAGTGCCACCAGTCCGCCCAGGAAAGAATAGGCGCTCAGCGCCAACGCGAGCAGGAGGGCAAAACTGCCAATTTGTGACATGGGAAGGCCAGACGGTATTTTTTCAGAAACTATCCATCGAGGCAACCGGAAAGCCAGGGGTCTTAAGCCTTATGATCGTGCGGGGGGCTTTTCGCAAAAGAGCGCTGTACAGAAAGTTGACAGAACTCGCTCAGGGAAGCTGTGGATCGCAGGCGTAGCGCTTCCCGCCCAGCCTTACTAACACACGGCTACGCGGGTTTGCCGTGAGGATTCAAAACGCAGAACTCCGTCACGGCAAACCCGATACGTCCAAGCGCGCGGGAGTTCCCGTCCTACGCGCTCTGGTGATGTTGCTGGCGGGCAAGAACTTCGCGTTCTGCCTGGAACCAGTCGTCATTTTCGTTGCCGGGAGTGCATCCGCGTTCCTCGTACAGTTCGTACGCGCGTTGGCGGATCTGTGCCTCCAAGTCAATCGGAGTCGGGCTGCTCGAGGTAGCGCTTTTCCGAACCGGAGAAGTGGAGGTCACTTCCGGCATGGTGATTACTCGCGTGCTGGTCGAATTGTTGGTGCGCGGGGTTTTTGCTCTGGCCATGATCGATACTCCTTACAGATACAGTTAATGAATTTATGATTACTCGAATACACAACGCCGCAGACTGAGATTTTCCCCCACAGATTCGTGTGACGAGTATGACTTAATAATAAACGGAGTTCCTGTGGATTTGTGAAATTCGCAGAGAAAATTAATCTTGGTGAAACATAAATTTTTCTTATCGGGCTTCTGTGAACTTTCATAACTGCAAACTGTTGCGGAATGCAACAGTAATCAATAGAAATCGTGCGAAGTGGTCTCAGCTCGAGTAATAGCCAATGGCATTACTCGTTCGGCCTTTACGGAAATCACGTTATCTTGATTCTGCAGGATGCCCTCCACCATAAGAAATTGTTCGGAACTTACCAGCAGGCGGTTTTTCTGAAACAAATCAGGATGGATGATCGCATTGGCCACTCCGGTTTCATCTTCCAGACTGAGAAAACAAAAACCCTTCGCCGTTCCCGGACGCTGGCGGGCAATGACGCATCCCCCAATCCGCACCTGCTGACCGCTGGAAACACGACTGAGTTCGCAGGCTTTGCGAACCCCGATCGCGTTCATGCGGTCCCGATGATAGGCCATGGGATGAGGGCCAACCGTCATGCCTGTACCACGAAAGTCAGCCACCAGCCGTTCTTCCGCATTCATAGGACGCAGTGGAGAACTGGTATCGGGTTCGGGGAGAGCGTCCAGCAAAGGTCCAGAAAGGCGGACCGCGCGCTCGACCTGCCAAAGAGCGTCGCGGCGATGAAGTTTCGAGTGGGCAGTGGGCAGTGGATAGTGAGCGGTATTACTCCTATCAACAGTATTGTCATTCCGAGCGAAGCGAGGAATCTGCTTTCTACCGGAAACTGGAAACTCGGAAATGGAAACTGAATTCAGTGCTCCAATCTCCGCCAACGTGTTCAATTCATCTTTGCGCAATTCAGGTACCCGATGGACCAGATCGCCAATAGAAGTGAAAGGAGCAAGATTGCGTTGCTGTACCAAAGCTTGTGCTGTTTCTCCACGCAATCCACGGGCATAACGCAGGCCCAGTCGTAGTGCTTTGCCGCCGGCCGAACTGGCAACCGGGAACTGAGAACTGGGAACTGATTCCAACGTACACTCCCATCGCGATTTCATGACATCAATCGGCAGAACCCTCAGCCCGTGCCGTTGCGCGTCTTTCACAATGGTTGCCGGGTGATAAAAGCCCATGGGCTGATTGTTGAGCAGAGCGGCGGTGAACGCTGCCAGGTAATGGCATTTCAAATAAGCGCTGGCGTAGGCAATGAGCGCGAAGCTGGCAGCATGGGACTCGGGAAATCCGTAAAGCGCAAACGAAGTGATGGAAAGAATGATCTGTTCCTGCGCCTCCCGCGAAATGCCATTTTGCATCATGCCCGCGCGCAGCCTGGCCTCGATTTCCTTCATGCGTGCTTGGGAGCGCTTGAATCCCATGGCGCGACGCAGGTCTTCAGCTTCGCCGCCGCTGAAATTGGCGGCGACCATAGCGATGCGCAGCAATTGCTCCTGGAAAAGTGGCACCCCCAGAGTGCGCGCCAGGACGGGCTCGAGCGAAGGATGCGGATAGGTAACCGCTTCGCGTCCCTGGCGCCGCTGCAAATAAGGATTCACCATCTGGCCGACGATGGGGCCGGGGCGAATGATCGCGACTTCCACCACGATGTCATAGAAGCGCTGCGGGCGCAGACGCGGCAGGCACGACATCTGCGCCCGGCTCTCCACTTGAAACATGCCGATGGTGTCAGCTTTTTGCAAAGTGGAATACACTGTGGAGTCGTCCGCGGGCAGATGCGCCAGATCAACTTCTTCCTGGTAATGGTTGCGAATGAGCTGCAGGGATTCTTCCAGCACGGCCATCATTCCCAAGCCGAGCAGATCAACTTTGATGATGCCGAGATCGGCGCAGTCTTCTTTGTCCCACTGCACCACCACGCGGCCCGGCATGGAGGCGGGTTCGAGCGGAACCACGGAATCGAGCTGTCCCTGGCAAATCACCATGCCACCCGAGTGCTGGCCGAGGTGGCGTGGCAAGTCTTGTACGGCAACGCACAGTTCAAAATATTTTCGCAGGCGAGGATGATTCAAATCCAAACCAGCGTCACGGAAGCGATGGTCCATGGCGTCATTGGCGTCGCGGTATTCCCAGGTGGAAACCGCGGCGGAAACTTTGTCCAGCGTCTCCGGATCGAAGCCCAGAGCTTTTCCCATTTCACGACCGGCCATGCGGCTGCGGTAGGTGATGACGTTGGCCGTCATCGCGGCGCCGCGTTCACCATAACGCTTATACAAATACTGGATCACGCGCTCCCGTTGATCGCCGCTGGGCAGATCGAGATCAATGTCCGGCCACTCGCCGCGCTCTTCGGAAAGAAAGCGTTCGAAAAGCAGTTCCATGCCGACGGGATCGACCGCGGTGATGCCCAGCGAATAACAGACTGCGCTGTTGGCCGCCGACCCGCGTCCTTGCACCAGAATCTTTTCGTCACGGCAGAAGCGGACCAGATCCCAGACAATAAGAAAGTAGCCGGCGAGGGCGAGTTTCTCGATCAATTTCAGCTCTCGCTCAATCTGGCAACGGGCGCGGTCTCTCAGGTCGCTAGTAGCCCGCCCATAGCGCTGCTGAAAACCTTCCCAGGCGCGCTGGCGGAGAAACGAAATCATGCTTTCGCCTTCCGGCACGGGATACTTGGGAAATTCGTATCCCAGATCCTTGAGCGTGAACTCGAGCCGGGAAGAAAGTTCCACAGTATTGGCGATGGCCTCCGGAAGATCGGCAAACAGCGCTTGCATCTCCTGTGGTGATTTCAGGCGACGCTCGGAATTGCGCGCCAATAAACGTCCCACCGTCTGCAGCGTGCGATGATTGCGGATCGCGGTAAATACATCACACAATTCACGTTCGGCAGGAGTGGCGTAACAGACGCCGTTTGTGGCGAGCAGCGGAAGATGCAGCCGATGGGCAATTTCGAGCGCGGCGTGATTACGAGCTTCCTGCTTACGATGAAAATGACGCTGCAGTTCGACGTAGACATTCCCGCGGCCAAAGATTTCCGTCAGGCGTTCAACTTGGGCACATGCTTCTTCCATACCGCCGTTTGCCAGGGCGAGAGCCAGCGCGCCATCCTCGCCACCGGTCAGGCAGATGAGTCCGGCCGCGTGTTCCTTTAATTCCTCTTCGTGTGCTGCACCCTCCCCTTTCGCTGCGCGCAGCTTCATTTTGGTGATCAAGCGGCAGAGGTTTTGATAGCCAGGACGCGAAGTGACGAGAAGCGGAAGCCGGAATCCACCACAGAGACGCAGAGACACAGAGGAATTCTTGTTTGTTGATTCGTGACCGTTAAATTGATCAGCGTGAATCCGTTTAGATCCGTGGCTAATTAATGTGCTTTTCTCTGTGGCTCTGTGGCTCTGCGGTGAAAAACACTCGCACGTCACCTCTGCCCCAATATGTGCCTTCAGCCCGGCTTTCTTCGCTGCCATGTGGAAACGCGGCGAACCATAGACGCCGTCGTGATCCAGCAGCGCCATAGCCGGCATGTTCAAATTGGCGCAAGTTGCAATTAGGTTCTCGGGCAGGGAAGCGCCTTCCAGAAAGCTGAACGCAGAACGGGAGTGCAGCTCGATGTACACCGGCTAATCGTAAGTTCCTTCCAGCAGCCATCGTCCGCTGAGCAGATCGCGGACCAAGCGATATAATGCAACGCCGTTTTCCTGCTGCACGGCAATGTCCCATTCGTCGCGCGCCCAACCTTCCTGTTCCCACCAATCTCCCGAGGAACGCCAAGGCCCTGCTGCCCAGAGAATCTCGCCATGGATTTCCTTGCGTTTCGAGCAGGAAATAGATTCCGGTTTGCCCTCACCCAGGGTGACGGCGACAGTGGCGGGAGGCCGGAACATGCGCAGCGCGGTGACCAAATCGTCAGAGTTTTTTGCCGTTCTGGATTTCCCCTGCGGTTCGCTGGGGGCGAAGCGCTGCATCTGAAATCCCTCCGGACGATGGGTATCCAGAAGCGCTGGTGATCCCACTTGGTTTTCTCCGACGATTCCTGCAATTCTGGCCAGCGTGAGTTCGAGTTTCTCCGGTTCCGGCGAGGGCGGGAGAAAAAGTCCGCCTTGCGCTGCCCGTGGCTGCACGGGTTCTGCTGCCAGATGAATTTTGACTATCGGAGCGCCCGGAGGATGCGCTTTCAAATCAAGCTGCAGCAACTTGAGGAAGGTTTTGCAATCGAGCAGGGGGACGGGAAGACGGAGCGTGCGGTGAAATAAGGATTTGTCATCCTGAACAAGCGCGTTCTGTGCGCGCAGTGAAGGATCTGGACGAGACACCGCACCGCGATCCTGTCCGGGACAGGATCGCAATAAGTGCGAGGCGAGCATCCCTTTTTCACTGTGTCCATTTTCCAACTCCAATTCCAGCCGCAATTCCTGCGTTGCCAGGGCTCGCGCCCCCAGACGCGCACAGAGTTGCTCCAGCATCCGGTCCAGCAAAAACGCCAGCGGCTCGAGCAGCACCAGGGGATATTCCAATTCGATGGCTTCTTCAAAAATCAGCGGTGGCGCAACCGGAACCAGGGCGCGCGAAATCTTCCCGCCCGCCAGCTTTTGTAAATAGATGCCAGGCTGCCCCAATCGTTCACTCAAGGCGACATCCGGCAAGGCAGTCAATTCGCGAAAATTACGCACCCCCCAGCGGTGCAAGCTTTCCAAAAGCTGCTCCCATTCTGGCTGGGCTCGCTTTTCCGCAAACAGAACCTCCACCGGCAAACTGCCCAACTGTTCTGCTTCTCTGTCTTCTGCAATCATGGTCACCCCGGAAAATCCGCGAGCCGCGAGTACGGCTGTATCTGGATTAGCAGCCACGGCAATGCTGCTTTCAAGCCCGAGATTCGACGCCCGGCGGGCCAGATCGCGTGCAATTTTGGGCAGCGGACCGAAAAGTGACTCCAGCCCGGCAAGATCGAGCACGATCGTGTCTGGACCTGCATCTTCCACACAAGGCGAAAAAGACTGCGCACAATCCAGCAACGCGGCATGAGCCGCGGTTTCCTGCAACGAAGAACGAGCCCGCAATACCAGACCAGGGCAGGTTTCCACTTGCAGCTTGGTCATTCCTGGACTCACTCCGGCGCGTTGGGCGTTTTCATTCACGGCAAAAACTTTTTGCAGCGGAGCTTTGCCTTCGAGCACCGCTAAAGCCTGCGAACGGAGCTCAGGTTCCGTGCGCAGCAATGCCTCTACGGGAAAATCGGGCACGAAGATGCAGGCAAAAGGCATGGGTTGTGAAAGGCTGTCAGCTTTCAGCTTGAAGTGACCGTTTTCATAAGAAAAACTCACGATTCGTATCAGAGCCCGCCTTTACCAGGCCTGCGGAAAAACTCTCGCGGCGCTGGAGTTTTGAAGGGGCCGGCTGGAAGCCGCGCTCTTTCAAACCTAATCGCCGATTACCGAATTTCCCCGCCTACCCAGCCCGTATTGTTTTGGTGGTGAACGCCACCGCGATCGAACGAACCGGCTTCCGCTCCAACCGCGAACGCAACAGTTCTCCTTGTACCCGAAAACCGTCCAGAAGCTGCGCGTGCGTGGGAGCTTCAGGGGCTAAAGCCTGAGATCCTTTGGACGCTATGGCGGCATGGCTGAAGCCACGCCCTTCCACGGCGCCATCTGAGGCATTCCTTTGAGCTGATAGCTGAGAACTGAAAGCTGATAGCTTCTTTGCCGAGACTTTCAGCAGCAGCGAAGCACAGGTCTGCGCACACGACGCCGGCGTAATCACGAACAGCACCGTGGAGGTGCGCTCCACCGCGCGCTGAAAACGGAACCATGAGGTCAGCGGGATG
>Ga0187816_10000321_pt1 | contig 14054 bp, 11 predicted proteins | sample NC_wetland_sal_i_16_FD_132960 | JGI IMG/M metagenome (GOLD analysis project Ga0187816, IMG submission 132960) | Wetland sediment microbial communities from Neuse River Estuary, North Carolina, USA - SO4_1 | ecosystem: Environmental > Aquatic > Freshwater > Wetlands > Sediment | place: USA... | reverse complement strand
TTTTCGCAGACGGGGACGGCGACCGGCCGGCTCAGCTCCAGCGATCCGAATCTCCAGAACATTCCGGTGCGCAGCGAGCTGGGCAGGGAAATCCGCGCCGCGTTTGTCGCGGAAAAGGGCAAAATTCTCCTGTCCGCTGATTATTCCCAGATCGAACTGCGCATCATGGCGCATTTTTCCAAAGACCCGGTGCTGGTGGAAGCTTTTCGCAACGGCGAAGACATCCACGCACGCACCGCGCAGGAAGTTTTCGGTGTTGGACCCTTGGCGCAGACCGCGGAGCATCGCCGTGCAGCGAAAGCCATCAATTTCGGAATTATCTATGGCTTATCGGCATTTGGCCTGGCGAAGCAACTGGGAATCGAGCAGAAAGAAGCTGCACAATTCATCAACGCGTATTTCACCCGTTACCGTGGCGTCAAAGAGTATCTCGACAATGTCCTGGTGGATACGCGCAAGACCGGCGTGGCCAAGACACTCTTCGGCAGAATTCGCCCGATCCCCGAAATCAACGCCCCGCAAATGCAATTGAGGAATTTCGCGGAACGCACAGCACTGAATTCGCCGCTGCAGGGTACCGCGGCGGACCTCATCAAGTTGGCGATGATTTCCATTGATGAGCGCATCCGGGAAAAGAAACTCGCTACTCGCATGATCTTGCAGGTCCACGATGAACTGCTTTTTGAAGCACCGGCAAAGGAGAAAGAGGTGCTCGAAAAACTGGTGCAACAGGAGATGGAAGGCGTGTACAAGCTGATCGTTCCGCTCGTCGTGGAAATTGGCACGGGACCGAACTGGCGCGACCTTGATTGATGATTGAAGCGCCCGCGATTGAGGCTTTTAATCGATGCGAACAACAGGGCATCCCCCTCACCCGCCACGCCATCTATAGAAGAAGCCCTCGAAGGACTGTCCTGCCGTACAGGCAACGCATTGGTAACAGGGAGAAAGCCGCTTTCCACCGCGCCCGGAAGTGCATGCTAGGCTGAGAGTGATTTGAAGTGGACGAGGTGTGTGATGCGCCGAGCGAATGTGCTTATTGCCGCGGAAATTACGGCAGCTTTCCTTGCGGGTTGCAGTGGACTGACCGATTACCACCACAGTGGAAGCAGCGGAGGAAGCGGGGGAAGCGGAGGCAGCACCCCGGGAACTGTAAGCGTGGTCGTTACCCCCTCGACCGCTTCACTTGGCACATTCGGTAAGCAGAATTTCACAGCCACGGTCACAGGCAGCACGAACACTGCGGTGAGCTGGATGGTCAACGGTGTCACCGGTGGGAATTCCACTACCGGGGTCATTTCCGCCACCGGCGTGTACAGCGCGCCGCTTTCCATTGCTCCCTCCGTCATCCCCGCAAACAACGCGCCGATAACAGTCGCCATCACCGCGGTCTCGCAAGCCAGCTCCACGGCTACCGGGGCGGCCACGGTCACTTTGATCCCGCAGGAACAGACGGCACAAGCAAGTCCGGTCAAGCTGGGAACTTCCGGAGGAAACATCAACGACATCAGCGGCCAGAATTGCTGCGCAGGAACTTTGGGATCACTCGTCACCCGCAATGGCACGCAGTACATACTGAGCAATAACCACGTTCTTGCGGATAGCGACAACGGAATCGCGGGAGACGCTATCAGTCAACCCGGAATCATCGAAACGAATTGCCAGACGGCGGGCACGCAAACCGTCGCGCACCTATCCGAATTCTTTAACTTGGAGACCGGACCCACGCCCAAAATTGACGCGGCGCTCGCGCAGATTGTTTCCGGCATGGTTGACACCAGCGGCAACATTCTTCTCTTGGGTCAGACAGTGACTAACGGGGTACCTGACGCCGGCGCGCCTCACGCTGGTCCGCTGGTCGCCCCGAGCGTGGGCCAGTCGGTGGCAAAGAGCGGCAGAACCACTGGTCTCACATGTTCGACCGTGTTGGCCACCAATATTATGGCTAACGTCGATTACTACAAGAATTGTGGCGACACGACGCCCGCCTTCACGGTTACCTACACAGACCTGGTCTCTGTCGCGGGAGGCAGCTTCAGCTATAGCGGCGATTCCGGCTCCCTGATAGTTACGCAAAACAATGCGGACCCGATTGCACTCTTGTTTGGCGGCTCGGACACCGATACAGTGGGCAACCCAATTAGTGATGTTTTATCTGCGTTTCCTGGAGCAGGGAACGCGACGCCAACTTTTGTTGGTGGCGCTGCCCACGAAGTCATTGGCTGCACCCTGACCTTGGCATCGCGCGTAGCAGAACCACAGGCCCGAGCGATCATAAGTTCCGCCGCGATTCGAAACGCCTTGAGGGCGCGCGACCTCCACGCGCCCGAACTGATTGCAAATCCTGCCGTTGCCGCTCTAGGCATTGGAAAAAGTTATGACCGCCCGGGCGAAACCGTTGTGCTTCTTTTCGTGGAGCAAGAGCAATCGCAAGCAGGTCTTCCGCACACCTTGGAAAGCGTGGCCACCCGCTTCGTCGAAGGAGAGGACTGGGCTATCCGCGGCATGCTGAGTTCCCAAGAGACGGCGCAATTGCTGCAAAACGTCGCTGAACCGCCGGTCGCCTACGCGTTGAAACCCGGCGAAATGCAGCGAGCCCGAAGTGTTCTTCTGGCTCACTCCGGTGAACTGCTCAAACAGCCCGGTATCATTGGTGTCGGAATCACTTCCAGCTTGAACGCTCCTGGAGAAGCGGCGCTCATGATCTATGTGCTGCACGGGACATCCCTTGACAGCATACCCGTGGTGATCGATGGGCTGCGCACGCGCGTTCGGGAATCGAGCCGCTTCACCGCCGGACGCCGAGGAACGGAGACCGTCAGCGGCTGCCGGGTGTCGCCGGTTAAAATCGCCGTGCCCATACCGGTCAGTCTGCCGTAAACGACAAAAACGGGCTAAAATGCGCTCCTGACGCTTTCCTTGTGCAACCCGCGGGCGTAGAATCAGTTTAGTTACATTGCGTTTCGCTCCTCGGAGAGTTCCTTCCAATCAGGGGGTACATATGCGACGTACTGTGTTGTTCATCAGCGCAGTCCTGCTCATTGCTGCGGGAATCTGCTTTGCTCAGGAAGCAAAAGATAAGTCCAAGGAATCACAAGCGAACGAATCGGCTCCCATTCCGCCGGCGGATGCGGCGAAGATAAATCCCGTAAAGCCGACCGCGGAAGGTCTGGCGGAAGCGCGGAAGCTGTACGGATATCACTGTGCCATGTGCCACGGCAAGGATGGCGACGGGAAGGGCGATCTGGCTATTCAAATGAAGCTGGATCTGAAGGATTGGCGCGACGCCGGCACCATTTCCAAATATACCGATGGCGAGTTGTTCTACATCATCACCAATGGGCGCGGGAAAATGGTAGGAGGCGAGGGCGACCGCACGAAGGAAACGGTACGGTGGAACCTAGTGAACCTGGTGCACTCTTTTGCAAAAAAGACCCAGGAGGAACCCGCGAAGCCGTAACTGCTTGCAGCGGACGACCCTCCTGATTTGCCGGCGCCCTGTATCCTTCGGGGCGCCTTTTTATTCCTACAATGCGCTATCCTAGGTTTCCCCGATCACTACACGTATTCCGTGGAGGACACTATGGCACACGCCCCGAAGTTTCTGGCACTGGTCAATGACGCCAAGAAGCGCGTCAAGGAGACTAACGTCCCTGAGGTCAAACGCCGCATGGATGCCGGTGAAAGATTTGTTTTGATCGATGTGCGCGAAGAAAGTGAATGGACACGCGGCCATCTGCCCGGCGCCATTCATCTGGGGAAAGGAATCATCGAGCGGGACATCGAGCAGCGTGTGCCTGAAACCACGACAAAGCTCGTTCTCTACTGTGGTGGCGGCTTCCGCTCCGCCCTCACCGCCGACAATCTACAGAAAATGGGCTACACCAATGTGGAATCCATGGACGGCGGCTGGAGGGGTTGGCTCGACGCCGGCTATCCGACGCAAAGAGAGTGAATGAAGTTGGCTGGGGCGGAAGGATTTAAACGCTACTCCCTCTGAAGCGCACACTACCCTCTGCAAAAAGTCCTGAGCCGCCCACGAAACTGATTACTCTGGCCCTATCAGAGATTCAGACTAGACATCCAAAGATACGCACAGAAGCGTCTGAAGAAACCATGGGGGTGAGCTCTACTCACAGACCTATTTTTATGGCCGGCGAGCAGACTGAGTTTCTGCGTCCGCGGAGGAATCACGAATGAAGAAGTTCTTCCTTCTTGCCTATGTGTTATTGGCCCTGGGAGTGGGCCGCGCTGCCGCGCAAAGCGTAAGCTACACTTTTGACAATAGCGCTGATTTCTATAGATACAAAACGTATAAATGGGTGAGCATCCAGAACGCGCAACAGTTGGATGAGCTGACCTCGGACCAACTCACCGGCACACTGGACGCGGAACTTGCCAAAAAGGGCCTGACCAAGACGCAACCGGACAATGCCGACCTCTATATTGGCTATCAGATCGGCAGCGGCAAGGAGAAGCAGCTGAGAAACTACGACATCGGTGCGTCGTACGGTTCCGCAGCGGGAGGAAACATGGGGACGGCAGGGGCGACGACGACCATCGTCCATTCCGGGCAGTTGGCGCTAGACATGTATGACGCGGCAAAAAAACAGTTAGTGTGGCGAGGTGTGGTGTCCAATTCGATCGAGGCGGACGCGAAGCCGGATAAAAAACAGAAGCACATGAGCAAGGCCATCGAGAAACTGTTGAAAGGCTACCCGCCGCAGAAGAAGTCCTAGCGAAAGTCCCCCCAACAAATTGATAGTTGGTTTCGGGTTAGAAACAGGGAAATAGGCCCACAGGCCGCTGATACCATCCATTTTGAGGGAAGAATTGGCTGGGGCGGAAGGATTCGAACCTTCACCGTCCTCATTAACAGTGAGGTGTCCTACCAGTTGGACCACGCCCCAGCGGAGTTGTGAGACTGCTCACGGCAGAACCGAAGCAGGCAGGCTTCACCGCGCAGCGCACGGCGGAAGACATAAGGAAGAATAGCACGCGGCTTGCCATCAATAAAAGTTGAATGGAATTAGATTGCGCATAAGCTATGTTTATCGAAAAAATGTCCCTCTTTCTTTGGGTGCAGCGGGATGCCATTCCATTTGGCAAAAATGGAATGGTTTTGAAACGTTTTCTCTTTGTTTGTAGTCTTAGAAACTGCCGCTATTTTCAGAATTTCCATACCAAGCGGCTGTGGACAAAGTTTGCCTGGAGGTTGCAATCCAAAAGAATTTGGTGGACACTATTCGGTCGCACTTTGGCCCGGACGCGCGCTGTCCGGTTTAAGAGCGGTTGTTTCTCCTGCGATTGACGGCCCTGGGAGATCCTGTACCCTCAAGCGCAAAAGTTGACATGGCGCAAATTTTTCACCGCAGTGCAAATTTAATCGCGCGGTTTTCTGTGCTCGCATTAGTGGTCCTCGCGAACCTGGCTCTAGCCGGGGTCTTGCTCATTGCCAGGTCTCCCTATATTACGAATGAGCGCGTGAGCCGGGATCAACCCGTGCAATTCAGCCACAAACATCATGTGGGCGATGACGGGATCGACTGCCGGTACTGTCATACCAGTGTCGAAACCTCCGCCTACGCCGGCATCCCCCCGACGAAAACCTGCATGAACTGCCATTCCGTGCTTTTTAACAATGTGGGTTATCTCGAACCCGTCCGCGACAGCTACCGCACAGACCGCTCCATTGAATGGGTGAAAGTCCACCGCTTGGCCGATTATGTTTATTTCAACCACAGCATTCACATCAATAAGGGCATTGGCTGCTCCTCGTGCCATGGGCCGGTCAATGAGATGCCCCTGATCTTCCAGGCTTCCCCGCTCAACATGCAGTGGTGCCTGGATTGCCATCGCCATACCGAAAAGAATGTTCGTCCCAGGGACCAGGTTTTCAATATGGACTGGAAGGCGCCGGCGAACCAGGAAGAGATCGGCAAGAAACTTGTGGCGGAGTACAAAATCCGGACGGTGGCCGAGTTGACCAGTTGCTCGACCTGCCATCGCTAGCGAACGATATGAACGATCAGCCAAACAAAAACAAGTTGCGCATCTTGCAAGATTCCCAGGTGCACGACACCCTGCATGATCGCCATGATGATCATGAGGACCACGAAGAAGACACGGCCGAACGCGAGCATCGCCTGGACCTTGCCACCGTGCGCGAGAAGCTGCGCGAAAAATCCGGCAAGCAGTATTGGCGTACACTCGAAGAGCTGGCCGAGGATCCTCATTTCGAAGACTTGCTGCATCGCGAATTCCCGCGCCAAGCTTCGGAATGGGACGAGGCCGTGGACCGCCGCGATTTCCTCAAGTTGATGGGGGCATCGCTGGCTCTTGCGGGACTGGCTGGCTGCGGCCGTCCGGACATCGATCACATCGTGCCGTACGTGAGACAGCCGGATGGCATGGTGCTCGGCAAGCCCAATTTTTATGCCACGGTGATGCCGTTTGGCGCGGATGCCGTTGGCGTTCTTGTGGAGAGCCACGAAGGCCGGCCAACGAAGATCGAAGGCAATCCCGATCATCCGTCCAGCTTGGGCGCGAGTAGCGCGCTGGTGCAGGCCTCCATCCTGAATCTTTATGACCCTGACCGCTCGCAGATGGTGCAGTACACGGGCGAAATTCGCGCGTGGTCCGCTTTCCTGGATGCGGCACAGGCGCTCGCCACCAACGTAAAAGCCACCAATGGCGCAGGTTTTCGCATTCTCTCGGGCACGGTCACTTCTCCGACTTTGATCGCGCAAATCCGTGGGCTGCTGGCGCAGTACCCTGAAGCGAAGTGGTATCAATGGGAACCTGCCCGCGCGGATGGCGTGCGCGAAGGCGCCAAACTGGCCTTCGGCCGGAACGTCAATACGGTTTATGAGGTCGAGAAAGCCAACGTGATTGTTTCGCTGGACGCGGATTTTCTTGCCAGCGGGCCGGGGCACATTGCCTACGCGAAACAATTCGCGCGGCGCCGCAAGCTGAACGGGCCAAACGACACGATGAACCGGTTGTACGTGGTCGAACCCACGCCTTCGGTGACGGGTTCGTCGGCGGATCATCGCTTGCCGCTGCGCTCGAGCGATGTCGAGCTCTTCGCCCGCGCACTCGCCGGCAAGTTGGGCATCGGTCCCGGTGCCGCTCTCTCTGGGGAAGCCGCAAAATGGGTGGACGCGGTTGCGAAAGAATTGCAGAAGGAACGCGGCGCTTCGCTGGTGATCGCGGGTGAATATCAGCCTGCGGCGGTGCATGCGCTGGCGCACGCCATCAACGCTGCGCTCGGCAATGTCGGAACCACGCTCTACTACACCGAGCCCGTCGATGGCGATGCCGGCAATCTTGAATCCATCCGCGATCTTTGCGCGGAAATGGATCACGGCAAGGTCGATTTGCTGCTGATTCTCGGCGGCAACCCGGTTTACGATGCTCCTCACGATTTTGATTTTGTGAACAAGCTGAAGCGCGTCCACACGGCCATCCATCTGAGCCCCTATTTCGATGAAACTTCCGCGTACTGCCAGTGGCATGTTGCGGAATCCCACTACCTGGAAACCTGGAGCGATGCGCGCGCCTACGACGGGACCGCCAGCATCGTCCAGCCGCTGATTTCACCGCTTTATTACACGCACTCGGCACACGCCGTGGTCGGGGCCTTCGGTGACAAGCCTGGCTTGAGCGCTTACGATGCCGTCCGTGCCTACTGGACCGAAGCGTCCGTTCACTTGCCATCGTCCGTCGATTCGGGCTGGCGCAAGTGGCTGAATGACGGCGTGATCCCGGGAACAAAATTCGCTCCCATCACTCCGGTGCTGAAATTCAACGCGGCCAGCCTGCCGGCTTTCCAGCCCGCACCGGCCGATCAAATCGAATTCATCTTCCGGCCCGATCCCGCCGTGTACGATGGCCGTTTCGCCAACAACGGCTGGCTGCAGGAACTTCCGAAGCCGGTCACGAAGCTGACGTGGGACAACGCGGCGCTGATCAGTCCAAAGGTGGCGCAAAAAGAGGATTTCGTTCACAAGGTGCAGTCGCGAGGCGGCGAGCACGGCCAGGTTCGCTCCCCGCTCGTGGACATCGAATTGAACGGAAGCAAAGTGACTGCCGCGGTTTGGACCTTGCCTGGTCAAGCCGAAAACACTGTAGTTCTTCCGCTTGGATATGGCCGCACACGCGCCGGATTCACCGGCTCCAACAAGGGTTTCAACGCTTACGTTGTGCGCACTTCCAATGCGCTGTGGATCGCAAGCAATGGCAAGATGACGGCCACCGGTGAAAGCTATCCGCTGGCCTGCACGCAGTACCACTTCAACATGGAAGGCCGGCAGATTCTGAGCACGGCCAGCCTTGCGGAGTACCGGAAGAATCCGAATTTCGCGCACGAGCACGCCGAGCTGCCTCCCAAGGATGATTCGCTCTACAAGGAGTTCGCTTATCCCGGTTACGCCTGGGGCATGGCCATCGACTTGACCAAGTGCAACGGCTGCAATGCCTGCGTGGTCGCTTGTCAGTCCGAAAATAACATTCCTGTCGTTGGCAAGGATCAAGTCATGCGCGGGCGCGAGATGCACTGGATCCGTGTGGACCGCTACTATGCCAATTCCGAATCAGCCACCAGCGGCAAAGCAACAGGTGACCCGTCCGAGTACAATCCCACGCTCGACAACCCGGAAACGTTCTTCCAGCCTGTGCCCTGCCAGCAGTGCGAAAACGCTCCTTGCGAGCAGGTTTGCCCCGTCGGCGCCACGGTCCACAGCGCGGAAGGCCTGAACGACATGGTTTACAACCGGTGCATCGGCACGCGGTATTGTTCCAACAATTGCCCGTACAAGGTTCGCCGCTTCAATTTCCTTCGCTTCCAGGACTGGGATTCGCCGCAATTGAAGCTGATGCGCAATCCGGAAGTGAGCATTCGCAGCCGAGGCGTGATGGAAAAGTGCACCTACTGCGTGCAGCGCATCAACAACGTGCGCATCGGCGCGGAAAAGCAGGATCGTCCCATCCGGGACGGTGAAATCGTCACCGCGTGCGAATCGGCTTGCCCCTCGGAAGCGATCGTTTTCGGCAACGCCAACGATCCCAACAGCCGGGTCGGCAAGCTGAAGGCGCAGCAGCGCAATTACACAATCCTGGGTGAACTGAATGCCCGCCCGCGCACCACGTATCTTGCGGCGGTGCGCAATCCGAATCCGGAGCTGGAGAAGGCATGAGCGTCACGCAGCCTCCTGTGAATTCGCCTGATATCCGCCGGCTCGATCCGGTGCTGGAACCGGGGCACACCTACGCGTCTGTCACGGACAAAATTGCTGCCGTCGTTCTCACTCGGCCACTTGGTATCGGCTGGCTCGCCGGCTTTACCCTGGCCTTCACCATTGTCATGGTGTTGTTTATCTCGATCGCCTGGCTGATTATCAAGGGAGTCGGAGTTTGGGGAATCAACATTCCCATTGGCTGGGGCTTTGCGATCGTCAATTTCGTCTGGTGGATTGGTATTGGCCATGCCGGCACGTTGATTTCCGCCATTCTCTTTTTGCTCAACCAGAAGTGGCGCACTTCTATTAACCGTTTTGCCGAAGCAATGACGCTCTTCGCCGTGGCTTGCGCTGGCCTTTTCCCGCTGATCCACACCGGCCGTCCTTGGATGGCCTACTACATGTTCCCGTACCCCAGCACGATGGGGATCTGGCCGCAATTCCGCAGTCCACTCATCTGGGACGTTTTTGCGGTCTCTACCTACGGCACCGTGTCGCTGGTTTTTTGGTTTATCGGTTTGCTTCCGGACCTCGCCACGCTGCGCGATCGCGCTAAAAAGCGCTACCAGCAAGTGATCTATGGCGTTCTCTCCCTGGGTTGGCGCAATTCCGCGCGGCACTGGCATCGCTATCAATCGGCCTACCTGCTTCTTGCCGGCCTCGCTACACCACTGGTGCTCTCGGTCCATACGGTTGTGAGCTTCGATTTCGCTGTGGCGATTGTTCCCGGCTGGCACACCACCATCTTCCCGCCATACTTCGTCGCCGGCGCCATCTACTCCGGCTTCGCCATGGTGCTCACTCTCGCGATTCCGCTCCGAAAAGCTTATGGCCTGGAAGATTTCATCACCATGCGCCACCTCGACAACTGCGCCAAGGTCATGCTTGCCACTGGCCTCATCGTTGCCTACGGCTACTTCATCGAATTTTTCATGGCCTTCTACAGCGGCAACAAGTTTGATGTCTTCCTTGCCGAACAGCGACTGCACGGGCCCTATTCGCACTTTTACTTTGCGTTGATCCTTTGCAACATTCTGACGCCGCAACTGCTGTGGTTTGAAAAAGTGCGCCGCAACGTGCTTGCCCTCTTCCTGATGTCGTTGGTCATCAATACCGGCATGTGGCTGGAGCGGTTCGTTATCGTAGTCATCTCGCTGACCCGCGACTTTATGCCCTCTGCCTGGGGCCGTTACTCTCCCACGTTCTGGGATTACAGCACCTTTGTCGGAACCCTGGGCCTGTTTGTCATGCTCTTCTATCTGTTCGTGCGTGGATTGCCCGCCATCGCCATCTCTGAGATGCGCGAACTTGTGGCGCACGAAGCACATTCGAAGAAGGATCGCCAATGACGGAACATCGCTCCCAACTGCATGGCGTAATGGGCGAGTTCGAGACGCCGGAACAATTGCTCGCCGCCGCCAAAAAGGCGCGTGAAGCCGGCTATAAACACGTGGATGCCTATACCCCGTTCCCCATCGAGGGACTCGCTCAAGCCATCGGCTTCCGCTGGACCGCCGTGCCACTTATCACACTCATTGGCGGAGTCGGTGGAGGTCTCACGGGATTTGGCCTGCAATACTGGTGCTCGGCCATTACTTATCCCCTCAACATCGCTGGACGTCCGTTGAACAGCTGGCCTGCTTTCATCCCCGTTACTTTCGAATTGACCGTTCTCGGGGCCTCCCTCTTTGCCGTTATCGGCATGCTCGCGCTCAACAAGCTCCCGCAGCCGTATCATCCGGTCTTCAACGTGGAGCGCTTTACGCAAGCTTCCACCGACCGCTTCTTCCTCGTGATTGAAGCGCGCGATCCCAAGTTCAATCTGGCGGAAAGTTCCAGGTTTCTCCAGGAACACTCTGCACGGCATGTCACCGAGGTGAAGGATGAAGAGTAAGTCCTCACTGCTCGCGGCACTGTGCCTGCTTGTGCTTGCTGTCGCCGGCTGCGGCACTACGCTGCGCCAGGACATGGCCAATCAACCGCGCCAGAATCCGCTTTCGCCCGCGGCGTTTTTTCAGGATGGACGCTCCGAGCGGCCTCTGATGGAAAATACGGTTGCCCGCGGCTCGCTTGAAGATGACGCGCTCTTTGTTCCCAAGGAATCCAATGCTTTTCCACTTCCGCTCACGCGGGAACTGCTCGATCGCGGGCAGGATCGCTACAATATTTTCTGCTCGCCTTGCCACGGACTTCAGGGCGACGGCCAGGGCATGGTCACCATGCGCGGCATGAAGCATCCGCCGACGTACCATCAGGAGCGCTTGCGAAACGAGCCCAACGGCTATCTGTATGACGTGGTGACAAACGGTTTCGGCGCCATGAACGGCTATTCCGCGCAGCTCACTCCGCACGATCGCTGGGCCATTATTGCTTACGTTCGCGCGCTGCAGCTCAGCCGCAATGCGCATGTCGCCGATTTGCCGGCGAATCTGAGGGAGAAGCTCATGGCCGGAGGGGCCGCACAATGAACGCGCAAGACTACCAGGCACCCGCGAGCGTCAGCCGCGTTCAGAGCGGCGGATTGTTCATCGGCGGCGCGGCGTTGTTGCTCGCGATCTTCGGAGCAATTACCTCGCCCGACAAGTTTTATCAATCTTATCTCTTCAGCTACCTGCTCGTTCTGGGTTTGACGCTTGGCTCGCTGGGCCTGCTCATGTTGCAGCATCTCACCAGCGGCCACTGGGGCGTCGTGATTCGCCGGCCGCTCGAAGCCGCTTCCCGAAACATCTGGCTAATGCTTCTGATGTTTATTCCCATCGTCTTCGGCATGAAGTCGCTTTACAGCGCATGGCTCGATCCGGAGCAGTTGAAGGCGCACCCGCTTTCGGATTATCAGCAGCGTTATCTGACGCACAATGGTTTCCTGTTCCGCGCAGTGCTCTACTTTGTGATCTGGTTTGTGCTGGTGCTGCTCTTTAACGCCTGGTCCAAGCAACAGGACACGAACCAGGAAGACCGCGCGTTGCGCCGCCGCATCAAACTATTTGCCGGACCCGGTATCATCCTCTACATCCTGGCCATGACCTTTGCTTCCGTTGACTGGGTCATGTCACTTTCGCCGCACTGGGCCTCCACTATCTACGGTTTCATCTTTGTTGGGGCGCAGGCGATCAGCGCCATGTGCCTGATGATCATTGTGGTCGTGCTACTCTCGGGATCCGAGCCCTATGCCAGCCTCGTCCAGGAGCGGCACCTGCACGATCTTGGCAAGCTGCTCTTTGCCTTCAACATGCTCTGGGCCTATTTTGATTTTTCCCAACTGCTCATCATCTGGTCTGGCAACCAGCCGGAAGAGATCAGCTTCTACCGCACACGGCTGTACGGCCAGTGGGGCGTGGTGGCCGTGATCGTGCTGCTATTCAGCTTTGCGCTTCCTTTCCTCGTGCTGTTGTCTCGCGACGTCAAACGTAACGCCAGTCTCATTTGGAAAGTAGCGCTGTGGATGCTCGTCTTTCGGCTTGTGGACCTCTACTGGATGACCCGGCCGGAATTTACGTCGCGAGCCTGGCCCACCTGGCTGGACCTTGTCGTGCCTGTCGCGCTGGTCGGATTGTGGGTTGGCTTTTTTGCCAGAAACCTGAAACAGCGCCCATTATTGCCCCTGGGAGATCCGAAGCTTGCGGAGGCCATAGCGCATCATGAGCACTGAGCATCACAACCAAGGCCAAGATGCCAATGGAGGGCCGGTTCACGCGGACGTTTCCTTCGAGCCGCGCGATGTGCGCACTTCCCTGATTCTGAAGTTCCTGTTCTACCTCGGCGTCACGATCGTCGCGTCGTACATTCTCACCTTCGGCATCTACCGCGGCCTGAAGAGCTTTTGGGCGGACTCTTACTCCCAGCCCATGCCTTCGCGCCTGGAAGCCGGTCCGACCATGCCTCCTGAGCCGCGCATGCAGGGCATGCCCGGCCACTTGACCGACCCGCAGCAGGATTTGCGGGACAAGTTAAAGGCCGATACCGAAGCCAACAAGGCGTTGGCGTGGATCGACCGACAATCCGGCATCGCGCAGATTCCCGTGAAAGACGCGATGCAACTGATCGTTGAAAAAGGTTTGCCGGCAGTGGCAGCACCGCCGGCGGAAAAGAAGTAAGAACGATGAAAGCACTACGCAGTTTTATGGTTATGGCAGCGCTGCTGTTTTGCGGCATCTTCGGCCGCGCTCAGATGATTCCGGACAACGTCGGCAAATCCTCGAACGGCTTGCCTCCGGCCCTCGTCAACGTGGGCTTTGATCCACAACTCAGGGCACAGATCCCGTTGGATGCGCCCTTCGTCGACGAGTACGGACAACCCGCCGCTCTGCGCGAATATTCGGGCAAAAAACCAGTTGTACTGGCCTTCGTCTATTTCACTTGTCCGATGCTTTGCAACCAGGTGGAGCAAGCCCTGGTCGGCACGCTCAAGATGATCTCCTTCAACCCCGGGACGGATTATGACGTTGTTTTCATCAGCTTTGACCCGAATGACAAACCAGACGCGGCGCTGAAGAAAAAGCACGAGGCGTTGTCTCGCTTCGCGCGTCCCTCCACCGAGGCGGGCTGGCATTTTCTGACTGGCACGCGGGAGTCCATTGACGCGGTCACCAAAGCCGCCGATTTCCGCTTCACGTATGACCCGAAGACCATGCTCTTCGGCCATGCCAGCGGCATCCTTCTCCTGACTCCGGATGGCCGCATCTCGCGCTACTTTTTCGGAGTGGATTACCCGCCGAGCAATGTGCGGCTGGGCCTTGTTGATGCGTCCGCCGGAAAAATCGGGACACCGGTCGACCACCTGTTGCTGTTCTGTTACCAGTATGATCCGACGACGGC
>Ga0187816_10000317_pt1 | contig 14104 bp, 12 predicted proteins | sample NC_wetland_sal_i_16_FD_132960 | JGI IMG/M metagenome (GOLD analysis project Ga0187816, IMG submission 132960) | Wetland sediment microbial communities from Neuse River Estuary, North Carolina, USA - SO4_1 | ecosystem: Environmental > Aquatic > Freshwater > Wetlands > Sediment | place: USA... | reverse complement strand
CATCAGCCACGCAATCGCGGCAAACGACGCGGCCACGTCCGTGTTCAGAAATGCCACGGCCGTCACCGAATCCACGCGCATCTCGCTCCCGGCATTGAACCCATACCATCCGAACCACAACAATCCGATGCCCAGCGCCACCAGCGGTATGCTGTGCGGCCCGCGATCCAGCACCCGCCGCTTGCCCACGTACAGCACGCTCGCCAACGCCGCCATCCCCGCGATGTTGTGCACCACGATCCCGCCGGCGAAATCTTTCACCCCCCATAGCTGTAGGAATCCTCCGCCCCACACCATGTGCACGAACGGGAAATAGACGAACGTCAGCCACGCCGTCAGGAACAGCATGTAGGCTTTGAACGAGACCCGATTCGTGAATGCGCCGGATATCAGTGCCGGGGTGATGATGGCAAACATCATTTGATAAGCGATGAACACCAGCGCCGGTATCGTCACATTCGGCGACGGCGTGCTCAGGTCGATTCCCCGAAGAAACGCGTTGTGAAAATTGCCGACAACTCCGTGCCAGTCCCCGCTGAAGCACAGCGAATACCCATACACATACCAAATAACCGTGGTCCAGCCCATGGACACAAAACTCTGGATCATGATCGCCAGGACGTTCTTCCGCCCCACTAACCCGCCATAAAAAAACGCCAGCCCTGGCGTCATCAACATCACCAGACTCGTGCACAAAATCATGAAACCGGTATTGCCGGTATCGAGATGCAGCATGCCATCCTCCCGCTGAATTGTGTTGAAGTAGGCTCGCGGAACGGCGAGCAAGGGGGTCCGACTACCTGATCTTATGCGCGGATGGAGCGCCCGCAGACCCAGCTGCGCGAAATGCCTTCTTACAATGTGACGCTGGACCCATTCCCGCATACACGCAGTGCGGCATATCACACCGCCCTGTGCCGTCACGCACTTCTTGTTTACTACTTGGTGTGCCTTCCGTTTGCATGGACCTGATCAGACAGGTGGTCGGCTCTCGGGTCGCCCGAATTTCCATTTTCCAATCTCCAATTTCGGCTTTTTCTTCCGCGTGGACCTTCAGCCAAACGTCTGGACGCACAATCGCGCCGCTCCGAATGCACCTATAATACGAAAGGCCCGAGACAGTCGGGCCTTTCGGTCTTCTTGGTTGTATCGCGACAACTACCTTGCGGCGGCCTTTGCTTTGCCAACTTCAGGCACGACGCCGAGCTGCTGCATCAGCCCCAGAGCGTCCCAATTGACCCAGCCTTCTACCATCTTCCCGCCAACGAAGCGGGCGATGCTGATTCCGGTAATGGCGATCTGCTTTCCCGTTGGCGCGATTCCGTTGAGCTCCCCTTTATGGGTACCGCGGCAGCTCCAACGGGCCGTGACAGTTTCTCCGTCCGCAAAGAGATCCTCGATCGTCAAGCGGAAATCCTGGAAGGCATTACGATAGAGAGTCGCTCTTTTCTTCTCACTCTCGGGGCCATGCCCAACATCGGGCGTTGAAGCGTCATGGTGAGCGTAACTGGGAGCATAGAGCTCGTCTGCCACCTGCAGATTGCCCTTGTTCCAAACTTCTTCGAACAAACGGCGAACGACAGCTTTGTTTGATTCAGACATGATTTGTGCTCTTTCTAATAAATTCGATTTTCTTCGTCGCAGAATACAGGTCGGGCCTGACTGGCGTGGTCTGGAATCGCTGCGGTCTTGCGCGTGCAGTCCTGTACGTCGAACAGGAAGTTTGCCCCCCACGTGCGGAGAGCAACCAGCCGAGGAGGTACCCCCCTCTTAACGCTCGATCTTGAGCTTGGCCTTTAAAGAAAATGCGCTCGGACTTACGAAGCGGGAGTCTCGCCCTAATTGGCGAAACCGCAAAACGAGCTTGTGCTTCATAGTTGTGCGTGTCAAGGACAATCGAAGAATTCTTGGCTTTTCTTAGTTGTGGCTGGCCTTCAGACCGGTCCTTTCTCTCCCAGTAGCCATTCCTCCCGAAATGTGGCAATCTGTCGGCATGGGAAACAAAGACAGAAGAAGTCGCGAAGCAAAAAAGCCGAAGAAGACAACTCCGAAAGCAGCTCCACCGAGGCGCGAAGTGCACCAAATTCCCACGCCGGTGGTTCCCCAAACGACCGAAAATCGCTAGGTTGCGCGCCGGAGACGGTCGCCTGTCTTGGCTGCGGAGTTCACTGAGGGGTAGTGTGTGAACGCCCTGCGCTGCGCGCACGCGACGGTCCATTTGTGTGCGCGTTCCGATTCGGGACGGGCATCATGATGGAACCGACTATGTGGTGATGAGGTCCCGCGAAGGGAAAACGCTGGCGGGGTGGTACCCGAAGCTTAGTTGCGGCGAAGGCACTCAGTTGAGGGATGCGGATAGGCGGGACATATCCTGCTGAGCCCGGTGAACAAGGTCGAGGGCGTCGGCATGCAAGGCGCCGTTGGGGGCGAGCTTGAGATAGGCCTGGACGTCAGTAAGCACGGCAGAGGGGTTGTTCTGCCGCTCGTGAATCCTGGCGAGAAGGACGTGGGCGTCTGCTTCGCTGGGGTCGAGCTTAAGGGCTGCCAGGGCGCTGCGTTCCGCATCCGAGATGTGGCCCAGAGAATACTGCACGAGTCCGAGACAATAGTTGCCCACGCCGGAATCGGGCGCGACGAGTAGACCTCTCTGAATGAAGGATTCGGCCTTGAGGAAGTCCGCGCGCCGATAAAAGATCATGGAAAGTCCGAAGAGAGAAGGTGCAAAACTGCCGTTGGTCAGGTCGATCGATTTCTGAAAGCTTTGCGCGGCGGCGTCAAACTGGCCCAGGCGGTAGAGTGCAAGGCCAAGGTTGTGGTACGGACGGTAGGAGGAAGGAACCTGTTCAATGACAGCGCGGAAGTAAGGGACGCTGGCTTCGACATCGCCCTTGACAAGGAGGCGGGTCCCTTTTTCGAAGGCGCGCGCGGTTTTATTGGGCATGGCGAGTTCCTGAACGGAGACGACAGAATCGCTGCGAGAAGTGGAGGGGTGAGGGGAAGGCGCTTGAGAAAAACACGCGGCCGGGGAGAGTAAGGCAAGAACGGCAAAAAGGAAGAAGAAGCGAGCAGCCCTCATAGAACACCACCCAAACGAAAACGGAATCCGTTGGATTCATTGTGAGAAGAAGCGAAGGAAGTTGCATGAAGAAATCAGTTGTGATGCTGGAAGAGATAACTGGACGACGGAGCAGAGGGAGGCGACTGCCCGAAGGGACAGGCGTATGAGAGATGCTGACGGATCTTGGGCCGAATCCATTGTCAAACGAACCGAGAAGAAGTGGCCTCGCGCTTAATCAGTGGAAGTTCCGCCGATGGTTTGCACAAGGCGCCAATATCCCATCGTGTCCATGCGGTGAATCCGGATAGGTGGAGCGCCGGTAACGTGCAGTTCGCCGCCGCATGTCGGGCATTTGAACGAGTAAGCCATGGACCATTTGGCTTCTTTCCATTCCGCCAGGATCGATGACCTGCATTGTGGACAAATTATTTTCTTGTCGGCCATCGACACTTTTCCTCAGTTCCTATGGGCCAAAGGGGATCTAGTTGGAATGTCGGCTGGGTTCGCCCCGCGCCGGGAGGACCGTGAGATTCGCTCATTGTCCGGCCCTCCCGGCTCGTTGATCAGAAGATCGGTGAGCGCTCAGGCAAGACGTTTCTTGTCTAAGACACCATTCGGGATGCTTGCGTTATTTCGCCCGCCGAGTTTTGAGACGAAGCGGCAAAGCTCGCACTTGTCTCCATGCCTTTCCAGGCGCGAATAGGCCTTGGCATAATCCGCCTGCAAGCGCAGGAGCTCATCGGCAACTTTCTTCCCCGTCAAGCCTGCGCTGGCGCACTCCTCGCGCTGGCTTTTCCAGCGTTCCAGCGCTTTCTGGCATACGTTTAAGAGTCTTTCGTATTCCGTGCAAACCGATGTTTTGAAGGAGAGTTCCGGGTTCATATGCTGCTCCTGCAGCTCTCCTGGTGCATGTCACGAACCAGTTCAACTAAGTTATATTCGCGGAAGAGCTTGTGAGGCGAACGATTGCTTCTAGGAGAGCAGGTCCAGTACGAAGATTTGCCCTCCTGCTTGGCCAGACTTTGTAATTCTTACCAACCGAAATGCCGCCGTATCGGGGCGGGCGCGAAGGCGCGGCTGGCAGGGTGGTTGCTCTCGCTCAGCTCAACGACCAGCCGAACAGGGTGAGCATGAGGAACACAGCGAGCGCACCCAGGCTTATGAGAGAGAGGGTTTTCCCTTTGCCAAGGAGGCAGTCGCGAGTCTCGGCTTTCAGGCAGAGAACAACAGCCACAATCAGCACTCCGCCCCAGGAAATGGCGCACGGAAGGCCGGGGTACCGCGACAGCGCGGCGAGCGTCTTCTCCGAAGGCTGGTTTGCGGGGAGCCACCAGGGAAGGATTGGCGCAAAACCCGCCGCAAGCACGAAGGCGAGAATCTTCCGGCTGACCCACCCTTTAATCTTGGGAATCGGTTTCGACTTGCGTATCTTGCGCCAGACAAAAAATTCCCAAAGCAGCAGGGCAGTGGCCAGCGGCACCCATCCGTACAGCGAACTTTCCCGGTCGGCCCACAACCAGCCGCGAAAGAAAAGAACCGACGGGTGCATCGTAGATAATTTCGGCAGGAGAAATAGGCCGGCAACAGAATTGCCAATCGTCGCCATGAGAAGCACGGCCAGGCTGAGCAACTGAATCCACTCGCGCGAAGGCGTTCGGCCACAACGAGTGCATATGGGCCGCTCGGGGAAAATCTTTAATCCACAATGCTCGCAATACACGGCGACCTCACTTCGTTTCCCAGTGACGACACCGCCCAAGCGAATAAAGCGTATCCCAAGGAAAGAGCGCAGCCTACTGGTCCGAAGTGCAGGACATTGCAAGCGAAAGGACGATGGACGATGGGAGGGGTACGGTTTTCGCGCAGCTATGTGGTGAGGCTGTTTGACGCGGCCAGCTGCGCGTACCAGTTCCCGGAGCTTTTTACTGTGCGCGTGCGGGCGGGGTTGGTGAAGTCCACGTAGGTGAGGCCGAAGCGCATCGAGAATCCGTCTAGCCACTCGAAATTGTCCATGAGGCTCCAGGCGTGGTAGCCACGCACGTCGACCCCCTCCGCGATTGCGCGGTGCAAGGCAGCAATGTAGCCGCTGTAAAAATCGATGCGGCGCTGGTCCACAATCGCTCCGCTGGCGTTGGGCGCATCGTTGTACGCGCAACCGTTCTCGGTGACCTCCATGGGCAAGGAATAGCGACTGTACATGCTCGCGAGGATGTCGTGTAGGGCGTCTGGCCACACTTCCCAGCCGTTGTCCGTTTGAACGCCTGAAGTGCCGCCCCCGTAGCCTACTTCGAACCCTGGAAGATCCCAAACGCCGGGGGACTGAGACCAGGCAATGGCCCTTGAGTAGCAATTGATTCCGAGGAAGTCGAACGGGGCATGAATCAAATCCATATCTCCCGGCTGAACGCCCATCTGTGCTGATGGGAATGGCCGGAAGGCATCCGGGTACTGTCCTTTGAGGGCTGGCTCAATCCACCAGAGATTCAGGAGCGCGTCCAGCCGTGCGGCGGCATCCTGATCGGCCGCGGAACTGGTGAGCGGCTCGACTGGGGTCAGGCTGCACGCGCTGCTGATCCGCAGGTTTCCATTCGCGGCCTTCATGGCCTGAAAAGCTTGACCCTGGGCGATGTTGGCGATGTGCGTGGTGCTGATGTAACGAGTGAAGTCATTCGCCAGACCTGGCGCGTTGGATCCCGTCCAATAGCCCAGGAGCGTGAACCACATGGGCTCGTTGAAAATTAGCCAGGTTGAGATGCGATCGCCGAGCGCGCCCACCATGAGGGCGGCGTAGTCCGCGAACCGCTGCGCCGTATCGCGGCTTGTCCAACCGCCCAGATCACTGAGAGCTTGCGGCAAATCCCAATGAAAGAGCGTTGGCAGCGGACGAATGCCCGCAGCCAGAAGCTGATCCGTCAGGCGGCTGTAGAAGCTCAGCCCGGCTTGATTCACGGCACCCGAACCGGTAGGTAGCACGCGCGGCCACGAAATCGAGAAGCGATAGCTCTTGAGGTTCAGGCTCTGCGCCAGCGCCACATCTTGCTGGTAAAGGTGGTAGTCGTCGCAGGCCACGTCGCCGGTATCGCCGTTCGCGATCGGGCTGGGCGTGGAATGAACGAAAGTATCCCAGATGGAGGGGCCTTTGCCGTCTGCGTTCCAGCCGCCTTCGATTTGATACGCGGAGGTCGACGCTCCCCAAAGGAAGCCTTGCGGGAACACCAGCGTATTGTTTGGCGGCGGGGTAGGACTGCTTCCTGAACCGGCGCAACCGGCAGCGATGGCGCCCAGAACGCTCACTCCGGTTTTCACGAACTCACGGCGAGTAACCTGGTTCATGGTGCGATTCCTTCTGCGTTTCATGCGCTGTTGGAGGCGCATGAATCCCTGTCGCCTGTTCGACTTCGGCTGCCAGATAGTATGTGAGGTGCGTCTCCGCTGTCTGTGATTTCAACCGGGGTGGACGAGCCCGTCGAGCATTCCGTGGAACAACGCACCGAAGCGACAAGATGGCGGCGTAAAAGCGTTGCTTCGAGGAACAAGGAGATTGTGGGGGCACAGGGCTCGGCAATGCTGTTGCGGCCCTACGGGGGAGTGGAAGGTTCGGGAATGGGCTCGATGCGGCCGAGTAGGAGGGCGTAACCGGCGATGCCGAGAAAAAGGATTACGGTAGCAGTGACGAAGGCGGAGGCGAAGGAATGCGTTGCGGAAACAATGTAGCCGGTGATGATGGGCGCGGAAATGGCGGCGAGCTGGCCGGAAAGATTGGCGATGCTGGCAAGCGTTCCGACGCTTTCGCGAGGAGCGATCAGAGAAGGAACTGTCCAGGCTACGGGAGCGGCGGCAGCGAGACCTCCGAGGGCAAGACTGATCCAGCAAAGCGCGGCGGTGGGGGAATGGGAATGGGCGGCGCCCAGAATGGCGAGGCCGAAACTGGTGCCTCCGATCAAAACCGCTTGGCGCACCCGATTGGCGTTCCAGCCGCGCTGGATGAGGGCGTCGACGAGCCAGCCACCTACCAGTAGATCCGTGAAGGTGGCGAAGAGCCAAGGAACGCTGGTGTAGAAAACGGAGTGGAGCAAATCCATGCCCAGCGAACGTGAAAGATAACTCGGCAGCCAGGTGAGCAGCAGAAAAAAGCTGTAGTTATACGCGCCCCAGCCGAGCGCCAAGCCATAGACTTTCGGCTGAACCAACAAATAGCCAAGCAGGGAACCGCGTTTTGCTTGCGCGGGATTTTCCGGTTGAGCTCCGTCCCCGGCAATGTATTGGCGCTCTTCCGCGGAGAGATTTTTGTCTTCGCTGGGATTGCGATAGAAGAGGAAGAACAGAGCGAAATAGAGAAGGCTGAGGAAACCCGTGGCGGCAAAGCTCCAGCGCCAGCCAAAATGCAGGAGCAACAGGCCGAGGAAGGGAACTCCGATGGCGGAAGAAAGCTTTGCGGCCGCATCGGTGAGGGATATGGCGAAACTTCGTTCGCGCTGCGGAAACCAGTAGCCGATGGCTTTGGCGTTGGCCGGGAAAGTGGGAGCTTCCGCGACGCCGAGAAGAAGGCGCGCCCCAAAGAACACGCCAAGGCCGGGAGAAATGGCCGCAGCGAACGAAGCAAGGCTCCAGAGAAATGTGCTGATGCGGCCAACAAGACGCACACCGAAGCGGTCTAGTAAAACGCCTGCGGGCATCTGCATCACGGCGTAGGTCCAACTGAAAGCACTGGAAAGATAGCCGAAAGCGATCAGCGAAAGGCCGAAGGAGGCGTGAAGCGCGTCTTGGGAAACGGAAAGATTGATGCGGTCGAAGAAGTTAATGACCACGCCCAGAGCGAGCAAGAATGCCATGCGCCATCGCCTGCGAGGGATGGGCGAGGAACTAGGATTCGATTGCAGCAATCGCATTCCTCACGGGATTGAGTGCGCGGTTGGCGTCGGGATTGCGCATGGTGGTGCCTAGTTTCGCACGGACACGCAGCATGCGGCAATTTGTGTTGGCGGACGATTAAGCTTGCGCGGCTTTTTTGGCTGCGGCGGAGTCGAAGCTATCGCCGTAGATGGCCGGAACTTTGCCGCCCATAGCGCGCAAATAGGTGGTCAGCTGACCGCGATGATGAGCGGAATGGTAAAGGGCGAATGGGAAATAGGTGACCGCAGGTTGCTGGAAAATGCCGCGGAAATCGAGGATTTTGACGAGTTCATGGCCGGAAACTTTGGAGAGTCGGTCAAAATTTTTGGCAAAGGAATCGCCGTGCCACTGGCCGATCTGGGCGGGAGTCTGCACGTTCTCGGGACGATGGATGGGCGTGAAATCAAAGGCGCCGGCGACGATGCCGCTAAAGATGCGATGTTCCGTGGCGACAATGTGCCAGGCGATCTCCATGGCGGTTCTGGAATTCGGGTCGGGGCGGTAGTCGGGATTGGTCTGCGGGATGGCTTCGATAACGGAACGCGTGGCGCGATGTTCGTTTTTTAGGGAGGGAAGTGTGTACTGCAGGAGGAAGCTGGCCTGTTCTGGAGAGATCAGAATCATAGAAAGTCACCTCTGGGGACGGAGTTTACACCCGGCGATTGGATGCGCAAGTCGGGAGAAAAGGTAGACGGCGATTCTTTGGAGTGCGGCGGATTGCCGCCGCTTTTGCAGCTGCGAATGCGTCGCTAGAACTGTCGTTTGCGAGGAAGCGTTCACACCGCAAAAGCGGGAGCAAGACTCCCACACTCCAAAGTGGGAGCGCCGCGACCCAGGGGCTAGAAGAAGCGAGTGCGGACGCGGTCGGGGAGATTGGCGAGATCGACCAACGTGAGGAAATCGATGGTCTTGAATTCGCGGTCGATGGCTGGCGGACCGCAGATGCGGCCGGAAATTTCCAGATAGGCGCGGAAGAGGCGCGGTGGGCGTACGACTTCGACGGGAACACCGGTAGATTGGCAACTGTAGCCGGGTTGCGGCACGGTACGCAACGGAGGCTCGACGAGGTGCTTGGCCTTGAGGGAGTCATACATGGCCGCGCCGAAGTTTTCGTCCTGGGAGGAGATGGAGCTGCAGCCGATCAGGTAACGGGTGTCCTGGCGTGTGGCGTAGACGGCAATGCCTTTCCAGAGCGCGTGCAAGACCATGATGTTGCGATAGTCGATGTGAACGCAGGCGCGGCCAAGCTCGAGCATTTCCCTGCGAATGGGGTCGTAGACAGAGAAGTCGAAGAGCTGATTGCCGTAGTAGCCGAGATTCTTGCGCGCAACTTCGCCGGTTTGCAGACGATAGGTGCCGACGAGTTTGCCGGATTCGAGATCACGGACCATGAGATGGTCGCAGAAGGAGTCGAAGGGATCGATGTCGAGGCCAGAACGGTCAGAAGTGGAAAGCCCTTCGCCGAGTTCTAGATTGAAAACGTCGTAGCGGAGGCGTTGGCACTCTATTAAATCTTCAGGCGATTGCCCAAGACTGACACGGAAGAGGGAAGTTTCGGTTAAGAGTGGATCGACCGTTACCGTTTTCACAGGTGACCTCTGGCTGAGGTGAGTTTCGCTTGGTCCAGGTTACGAGAATGTTTCATCTAGGTCATTTTCGTGTGTCACAGTTACCTTTAAGGAACACGGACCTATGCCATTACTCAATCTTACTGTGAACAACGGGGAAAAGGAAGTGAACTACCTTTGCCACGGGTGAAGGTGTGCAAAGAGTCCATTGCGGAAGATAGCAGGGAAAGACAAGGATCCGATTCGACGCGGAAAGCTAACTTAATTTTGCTTCGAGTTCGGCCCAGCGGGCGTAGAGGCTATCGATCGCTTTCTGGGCCGCTTCCATTTCGAGGGAGAGAGTGCGGAGGCGGGCGGCATCGGTCATGATCGCAGGGTCAAGAAGTGAATCGTGCGTGGACTGAAGCTGTTTTTCAGCGTCGGCGATACGCTGCTGGATGGTTTCGAGCTCGCGGGCTTCCTTATAGGAGAGCTTCTTTTTTGTGGGCGCGGTGGGTGCCGCGGGCGAAGAGAGCTGCTGCGCGGCGGGCTGAGGCGTGGCGGACGCGTTGCCTTTCGCGGCGGCGAGTTGCGCGCGTTGCCAGGATTCCCACTGCGGATAGTCCGCGAAGCGCTCGGCGTGACCGAGACCGTCAAGGCCCAGGACGACGGTGGAGACGCGATCGAGCATATAGCGATCGTGAGTGACGAGCACCAAAGCGCCGCGATATTCGAGCAGGCTTTCTTCCAGGATTTCCAGCGTGGGGATGTCGAGATCGTTGGTGGGCTCGTCGAGGAGGAGAACGTCGGCGGGCTGAAGCATCAATTGCGCGATGAGGACGCGGGCGCGCTCGCCCCCGGAAAGGCGTCCGACCGGTTGGCTGAGCTGCTCGCCAGTGAAAAGAAAGCGGGCGGCCCAGGCCGCGACGTGGGTGACACGGTCCTGGTAGATAACGGAATCGGAATCAGGTGCGAGTGCACGGCGAAGGGTGATGTTTGGATCGAGAGTGCGATTCTGATCGAAGTAGACGATGCGCAGGGAATCGGCTTGGCGCATTTTGCCGCGCGTGGGCTTGATGTCGCGGTTGAGGATGCGTAGGAGAGTGGTCTTGCCGCTGCCATTGGGGCCGACGAGGCCGACGCGCATGCCGGAAGTAATAATGAAATGGATATGGTCGAAGAGAGAGCGATCGCCGAAGGAGTAGCTCACATCGTCGAGAGTGATCAGTTGCTTGGTCTTGCGGTCGGAAGAGGAAAAATCGATTTGGGCGCTGCTGGTGCGTGTGCGCGCGTTGAGTTCCGCCAGTTGGCCGATCAATTCATGAGCTTTATCGATGCGCGCCTTGGATTTGGTGGTGCGGGCTTTCGGACCGCGGCGGAGCCATTCGATTTCTGTGTGCACGCGGTTTTCCAGTGCGGCCTGACGATTTCGTTGCGCGTGAAGATATTCCTCTTTGGCTTCGAGGAAAGCGCTGTAGTTGCCGGAAACACGCAACGAGCCATTCTCGAAGGTGGGGTTGATTTCCACGACTTCGTTGGCGATGTTTTCGAGGAAATAGCGGTCGTGGCTGACGACGACGCAGGCGAAGGACGCAGATTGCAGGACGGTTTCGAGCCATTCAATGCCGGCGAGATCGAGGTGGTTCGTTGGTTCGTCGAGAAGGAGAACGTCGGGCTTGCGGATTAAGGCTTCGACGATGGCAAGGCGTTTTCGCCACCCGCCGGAAAGTGTGGAGGCAAGGGTGTCGAGATCGGTGAGCCCGGCGCGGCCCAATATCTCTGCGACTCGTGCGAGACGGTCCTCTTCCGGCACATTGGCTTCGTCCAGGGCCCCGTCTAGCACAGAGCGGATGGTTTCACCGGGCGTAAATTCAGAAATTTGGCGCACCAGGCTGAGGTGCGTGCCCTTGCGAATGGCCAAATCGCCGCTATCGGGCTGGAGACGGCCGCTCAGAATCTCCAGGAGGGTGGACTTGCCTGAACCGTTGGGGCCAATGACGCCGATGCGTTCGCCTTCCGAAACCATGAAAGAGAGGTTTTGAAAGAGCGGGGAAACGCCGAATCTTTTCGAGAGGCCTTGAGCGCTGATGATGGGTGGCAAGTGGATCGATGTTCCTCTAAAACTGCATCCATCAAGAATATCAGCAGCGGCGGTGGCTAGGCGAATGGGGACGTGCCATGAAGCTGTGCCATTAGGCGAGACGCTGTGACCGAGACCCTTCGCCTATCCTCGTGGGATAGGCGAAGGATGACACCTTGCATTTGGGACTGGAAAATGTAGGTGGAAATTGGTGGACGTGACAGGGTTCGAACCTGCGACCTCGTCGTTGCGAACGACGCGCTCTCCCAGCTGAGCTACACGCCCACAAGCAGCAACAATTGGATTTTAGCAGAGGTAGGGAGTGTTTCCAACACGAGGCCGTGGAAGTTTATAGTTATCAATTTACAGCTTGCTGTTTCGGAGAAGAGGACCCCCAAGCGCGAGGAACGAAGTGGCAAAGGAATGCGAAAAAGAGGACCCCAGGACCCACCCTCAGAAGACGAGGATGGGGCACCCGGCAGATACAGGCTCAAGATCAGGCGATTGTGCGGACATGGGAGCGAGAAGCCCCAGTGAAAGGCCTCAGGCCTGGAGGGCCTGAGCTACAGGCATAGAAATGGCGGATCAGGGCTGGTTGAAGTGGACGGCGGAGCCGTTGCGCTGGGCGATGATCTTGCGCGCGTTTTCGTAGAGCGCGCGAGCCTGCGGGATAGCGTCCACGGCTTTCTGGACCTGGGGATCCGCTTCGAGAAGGACCTTGAAGCCTTCCTGGGTGCCGTAGTTGGACATAAAGACTTCCTGCTTGATCTTGCGCTTCACCCAGTCTTGATTTTCGGTGAAGTCCGGCTCGGTGTAGCGGATGTTGTGCTTCGCAAGATAGTCGCGGAATTCCTTGACGACTTTGTCGTCCGCTTCAAAGCTGTGGGTGATGGCCGGCTTGGTGCCGAGGAAATAGCGGGTGAAGCCGCCAACGCCCTGCTCGCCGGGGAAGAAGATGTCGTTGCGGTACATCTCATCCTGGAACTTCGTGAGCTTGGGCGTGTCGACGATGATGTCTGGCGTGATGCCGCCACCACCGGTGACTTGGCGGCCGCTGTCGGTTTGGCGAATCTCCGTGGGATGCTCGGGCACTTTGCGTTCGTAGTGATACTCGTAGAGTGAGACGGACTTATAGTCGCGCTGAATCAGCCGGCCGCTGGGCGTGTAGTAACGAGCGGTGGTGAGGGCGAGCCCAGTGTTCTCGGCGAGCGGGGTGACGGTTTGCACGAGGCCCTTGCCGAACGTGGTTTCGCCAACGACGAGGCCTCGGTCATGGTCCTGAACAGCGCCGGTGACGATTTCCGCGGCGGAAGCGGAGTTATTGTTCACCAAGATGACGAGCGGAACGGTGACACCCTGATTGCCACGAATGGCATAGAAACGGCGCTCGGGGGCGTTGCGCCCGTGATAGGAGACGATGAGCTGGTTTTTCTCTAGGAACATGTCGCCGACGGCGACGGCTTCATTCAGTAGGCCGCCGGGATTGCCGCGCATATCGAGGATAAGGCCGTCCAGGGAATTGGCGCCGAGCAGCTTGAGAGCATCGGCAATTTCGCGGTCGGTAGTTTCGTTGAACTGCGACAGGCGAATATAACCGATTCCAGGCTTCAGCAAGAAAGCGATGTCCACGGAGTGGCGGGGGATCTCGTCGCGCGTGACGGTGAAGAGAAGGGTGTCAGCGTAACCCTCGCGGCTAACCAGAATCTTGACGATGGTGCCCTTGGGGCCTTTGAGCATGTCCGCAACTTCGCTGGTGGAGAGGCCCTCGGTAGATTTGTCGTCCACTTTCACGATGACATCGCCGGGGCGGAGGCCTGCATTGTAGGCAGGGGCGCCGACGTAAGGGGCGACGACAACAGTGTGGGTATCCCGCGGGGCCACGACCATGCCAACGCCATAATACTTGCCGCGCTGGTCTTCCTTGAGGAGGGCAAACTGGCGGGAATCGAAGAAATTGGAGTGGGGGTCGAGCATGCGGAGCATGCCGGGAATGGCACCTTGATAGACAACCTTATCGACGTCGACGGGCTCGGCGTAGTTGGCCTGCACCACATCGAGGACGCTGGTGAAGTTCCGGACCGAGGATTGGAAGTCGTCCGCAGAAGAGGTAGTGGCGCGGACCGATGGACCGTAAATGCCACCGAGGACCGCGGAAATACCGAGGACTGCGATGACTAGGACTAATCCACGTCGTTCTGGATTCATGAGTACCCCCGCCTCAAAACTAACAGGCTGCTGAGAAACGCCTGAAATGCTTTCTTCAGGGGCTAAAGCCCAAACCGTGCCCGGACTTTGCGCTGGGGCTGAAGCCCCAGCCTCCTAGAGAATCAAGAGCCTCTCAGCAGCCTGCTAAAAAGCTAGTATAACATGCACAATGGCAACTGTCGTTTGACACTGATGCGTACCCTTTCTATGATGCAGACAGGGCATCTTTTGACTCCTAGAGACGTCTAAATTCGGCGATTAAGTTCAACAATGTTAAGCGTTCCGCACATGATCGTGGTTTTCCTGGTGGTCCTGGTGGTG
>Ga0187816_10000315_pt1 | contig 14179 bp, 15 predicted proteins | sample NC_wetland_sal_i_16_FD_132960 | JGI IMG/M metagenome (GOLD analysis project Ga0187816, IMG submission 132960) | Wetland sediment microbial communities from Neuse River Estuary, North Carolina, USA - SO4_1 | ecosystem: Environmental > Aquatic > Freshwater > Wetlands > Sediment | place: USA... | reverse complement strand
TCGACTCCGGCGATATCTCGTCCGACCGCGCGTTGGACGAGATATCGCCGGAGTCGATCCCGAAGGCCACGATGCGCGTGGGCCGGATCCGCACAATGGTGTCCTCGAACCGCTCGCCGAAGGCCTTGCCGCCCGACGGGACCACTTCCGCGGTCCCGCGGACCTCGATCATCCGCGGCTGCCAGGGCGGGAGGACGTCGTCGACCACGATGCTCGCGCGGCCCGTGCGCTGCACGTCGCGCAGCTTCTTGGTCTGGCTCATCCGCAGGCCGCCGACGTCGATCGCGTCGTGCTCGGCGTTGTAACGGAACGACGTCGGGACCACGTGAGGCTGGCCGTCCGGGCCGACCGTCGCGATTCGCCCCAAACGCTGCCCGGCCAGGTACTCGATCTCCAGATCGGTGAACACGCTCATGCCCCGCTAACCCGAATGCCCGGTGCGGCATTCCGCGGCATCGCGGCGCCGGACAGGCCGGACAATGGGTCAGTGGTCTACGTCGAACCTGCCCGTTTCGAGGAAATGGTCGCCACGGCGATGGACGGGCTGCCGGAGGAACTCGGCAAGCTGATCGCCAACGTCGCGGTGACGGTCGAGCACGGCCCGGGCCCGCCCGGCCTGCTCGGGCTCTACCAGGGTGTCCCGCTGACCAGCCGCAACTCGCAGTACTCGGGGGTGCTGCCCGACCGCATCACGATCTACCGCCGCGCGATCTGCGCGATATGCCGGACCGAGGACGAGGTCGCCGACCGGGTCCGCCGGACCGTCATCCATGAGGTCGGCCATTACTTCGGCATCAGCGACGACCGGCTCCGCGAGCTCGGCTGGTAACACGCCGCCAGTTTCCCCACGATTGGGCTGCAGGCCTGGCACGAACACCTCGACAACGCCGAACAATTCTTCCTCGACCTCATCCGGGAGCGCGACCGATGCAACTCACCGACTTCGAAGCGCTGAGCTTTGACTGCTACGGCACCCTGATCGACTGGGAAGCCGGCCTGTCGGCCGTCCTCGTCCCGTGGGCCAGGGAACGCGGGCTGACCCTGACCGCCGAACAGCTGCTGACCGAGTACGCCGGCCTGGAGGCCGCGGTCGAGGCGGAAGACCCCGCCCGGCTCTACCCAGACGTCCTGGCCCGGAGCATGCAGCTCCTCGGGGTCAGGCTCGGCGCCGAGGTGACCAGCGAAGACGCGGCCCGCCTGGCCGGCTCGGTGCCCGGCTGGCCCGCGTTCCCCGATTCGCGCGACGCGCTGTTCGCCCTGGGCCAGCGCTTCGACCTGATCATCTTGTCCAACGTGGACCGGGCCTCGTTCGCCGCGTCGAGCGTCTGGCTGGGCGCCACCTTCGCCAGCGTCATCACCGCGCAGGACGTCGGGTCGTACAAGCCGGCCCGGGCCAACTTCGATGCCCTCATCGCCGAGGCGGCGCGCCTCGCCATCGGGCCGGGCCGGCTGCTGCACGTGGCCCAGAGCCTGTTTCATGACCACCTGCCGGCCAAGCAGGCCGGGCTGCCCACCGCGTGGATCAACCGGCGGCACGACCGGCCCGGCTGGGGTGCCACGCCCGAACCGCCCGCGCCGGTGACACCGGACTGGGAATTCCCGTCCATGGCCGCGTTCGCCGAGGCCGCAGCCGCCGCCGCGGACTCGGCCAGGTAATAGAGAGCGGCGGTCAGGCCTTCTGCCCGACCCCGCCGTAATTAGGGAGATCCCGGGCGGTGCCCGGGTCGCCTGTTCCCGCGCGCCACCGGTGCAGCTGCACCACGCCGGGCTCAATCAGGTCCGCGCCCGCGAAGAAGCCAGAGACCCTGGGCGTGGGAACGCGCCGTGACCGGAGCGCGAGCCTGCTCGTTGTAGCGCCGCATGGACTGGGACATCTGCTCAGGGTTGATATCGCTCGCGGGGTGGGCGACGACCAGGTAACTGCCCGCAGGCACGGCGGCGAGCAGCCGGCGGACGAGGGCGGCCGGGTCGTCCTCGTCCGGGATGCAGTGCAGGACCCCCAGGAGCATGATCGCGACCGGCTGATCGAAATCCAGCACCCCGGCCGCCTCCGCCAGGATCTTGTCGGTGTCCCGCAGGTCACCGTCGATGTAGGCGGTCGCGCCCTCGGGCCTGCTGGTCAGGAGGGCACGGGCGTGCAGCAGCACGATCGGGACGTTGGTGAGCACGTCGTGGCCGGTTTTCCGGCTGATGTAGGGCCGGCGTTTGGGGTCGATGATGTCGACCAGCCAGCCGTTGGCGCGGACGTGCGCGGCCGGGATGGACGCGGTGGCGGTCTTGCCGCCCCCGGTGCCGGCCGCGATGAACAGGTGGGGTTCTTCGTCTTGCAGGTCCGCGATCCACTTGTGCCCGCCGGGCAGGGTGGCCAGGTGGATCTTGTGGGCGGGCAGGTCGTACCCGCCGAACCGGGCCAGCCCCGGGGGTGCGGGCGGGTGGGTCCATACCGCCTGGTACGGGCCGAACGCGCAGGCCAGGTCGCCGCCCAGGTGCCGGCGGATGACCTCGTCGATGTGCTGCTGCCGGGCCGTATCGGGTTTCAGGCGGGCGGGTAGGCCAGCGTCACCTGCGCGTCCTAGTCGCCGGCGAACCCGGCCGGGTTGTCCAGCCAGCGGCCGGGCCGCTCGCCCGGCTCGGTGCCGAGGTACTGGCACAGCTGGAGGTAGACCGGCCGGACAACGCGGCGTTCGTACCGCCACCGCTGGAAGCGCGGCCAGCCCGCGCAGCCGCCGGCGACGGCCGCCCAGCCCAAGACGGCCCCGGTGATCAGCGGGCGGGCGGCCAGCCCGGCCGCGGCCGCCGCGGCGGCCCAGCGCACGGCCGCGCGTTTCCAGCCGGGCAGGTACGCCCACCGGGACGGCTGGCCGGCGGACCACCAGCCGGGAACCCCGCCGATCGCCTTCGTCCCGGGCGCGAGGAAGGTGGCGTCGGTGCGGCGCTGGCCCAGCGGCGCCCCGGCCGCGAACCGGCCCGCCAGCCGCACCAGCCACCACGCGGCGCGGGCCACCAGGCCGGGCAGGCTGTAGCGGCGGTAGCCGGGCACCCGCAGCCGGGGATACGGGGAGCGGGACCGGCCCAGGACGCGGCCGGCTAGGCCGAGCAGGCCGGCGAAGGCGGCCAGCACGACGACCGCGCTGACCGCGCCGGACACGGCGTGGCCCAGCCCATGCACGCCCGGTACCCTAGCCGCGCCGCGCCGCAACCGGCAGAGGGCAGCCGCCGCACCCGGGCCGGGCAGCCCCGGCACATCGCTCGCACGCCGGGCGGGCCGGCCCACGCGGGGCTAGTACGGGCCGGGCCGCCCGGCCGGGGCTGTGACCAGGCCGGACGGGCGGGGACAGGCCGACCGGGCGGGTGGCAGTCGACCCCCGTCAGCCAGGGGTGGCGGGGGGAGGGGGGATGACGGTTTGCTTACTGCCGGCACGCGCCGTGACGTAGCGGTGCTCCGCCGCGGCCGGTAACTCCGCCGCGTCCGCTGGTTCGAGCGGCAGGTAAGCGTGGGCTTCATCCGAGAAGATGAAGAACTTTTCTGCCGGGCGGGTCCGTGCCCAGCGAATCACCTCATCTTGCGTGCCCTCGAAGTCCTCGACGCCCGCGTCGGGTTCCCCGTCCCTGACCTCGTCGTCTGGGTAGTCGTCCTGCCACGAAGCCCACCATTCGCCTTGGCGAGTGCAGTTCACGAAGACCCGGCCGTGCCCGGGCCGCGGGCTGCCCAGAAGCTGCTCACCCATTGCTATATCCGCTCCCCGCCGGGTTCTCGCCGAGATCGTCGTCGTGACCGAAGTGGTAGGTGCCCTCGCCCACGTCGATGAACTTAACGCTCTTCGCCCAGAAATACCAGGTGCCGGGGTGGTCGGCCATGTTCCAGGACCACTCATGCCACACCGACTGCTCAGAGGCCTTGTTGTAGTACGCCTTGTACCCGTTGGGCGTCCACTGGACCGTCTCGCCCGCCGGGATGTTACCGGCAAGATGACTGTTGCCCGCGCCGCCGACCGGGATACCAGCGGGGTATCTTGGCGTGTAGAGGAGCCGGTTGCCTTCAAAGATCAGGTTCACGACGGCGACAGAGGACTCGAACCTGACTGGTCTCGACAGAGAATGAGCACCGTTCAGTGTCACCTCGAAGTAGAGCTGCACCTCGCCGAGCTGCCTATCGCCGTATCCGAAATAGCCGGTAGCGCTGTAGCCCGATGCCACTTCCGAGTAGACGTACCAGCAGCCTTGTATCTTGCAGTACCCCTCGTTGGAGGAAGCGATGCTAGCAGGGATGGGACTAGCCGGGCACAGCCAGTTCCCGGAACGTTCGGCCAGCGGCTTGGCGCACTGCGATTGCCCGATCGCGTTGACCGTGGCCCCCGGATACTGACCTGCGGCCGCAATGCGGGCTGTTGCGGACGAAGCGGCCGCGGCGGTTCCAGCCGTCAGCGCCGCAGGGATGATGAGCAGGGCAATGAGAAGGATCGTGTGAGGGGCTCGGCGCGGGAACATATGCCTTCCTGTGATATCCGGTTCCCCGGTGCCGGCTATGTCCTGCAGCTGATCACGCTTGGTAGCCGGCGGCCGGGCGGTGAACGCAACCGTAAGGAGGGGCGGCGCGGGAAAGTTCGCCTTCTTCGTGGGAAGAGAGCTCTTCGGAGTTAGCCGGGACGCGTCATCGGCCAATGACTTCGGGTGACGGGCCGACGTCAGCGGGGGTGGCAGACGAGATTCTTGCCGGTTCGCGTCGCCCGCATCGCCACGGGCGCGTGGTCCGCGATCACGGGTCGTGTTGCTGATCTCGCATACCGTATCGAACGAGCCGTCGGCCCGCCTGGTTCGGCCTGCCGGTATTACGCGCGCATTACGTGCGTTTGCGCTGGTCAGGCGCGAGGTAGAGGTAGTAGTCCACAATCGCGGCGTCGCGCTCGGTGCAGCGGCGCAGCTTGCCGTACCCGTTCATCTAGGCGTAGGGCCCGTTCCACGACCCAGCGGGTGCCGGCCTGGACAGGCAAACCCTGATGCGCCTGGCCGGCACGTGGGCGGGTAAGGCCAGACCGCCCCAAAGCCAGGTCCGCCCCGGCCGAACCCCAGGCCAGGCACGCAGTGCCAGTCAGTAGAGTCAGGCCAGAGTTAGGAACGCTCGTCCCGCAAAACAGACATTAGCGCCCAAACGGGGACCACGCAGATCTCAGACAGCGGAAGACGCCGTTTTCGAATAATGTGCGCGAAGTGGCTATACTGCCACTGTCAGGCCATTGTACGGGATTGCTGGAACCACTTGAGCAATGTTATCCTTGCCGCCGAGCCAGTAGTCGTACACCCGGGCAATATGCGGCACGCTCGTGTCGAGCGGGACCATGCTCGCCGGCCGGCTCCTGGCCGCCCATCACTGTCCTGCTCCCCTCTTGGGGGTCAGCCCGAGATCGTGGTGGCCATGCGCGGGCTCGACATTGACCAGGCTGTTCGCGGCCATCACCAGGTAGTCCCAGAGTTGCGCGTCCAGCGCCTCGTCGAGGCCGAGCTCATCCAGGGCCACCCTCATGTGGCGCAGCCAGGCGTCCCGCTCGGCTTCGCCGATGGCGAACCTGGCGTGGCGCATCCTCAGCCTGGGGTGCCCGCGCAGCTCGTCGTAGGTCCGCGGGCCGCCCCAGTACTGCATGAGGAACAACCGCAGGTGCTCCTCGGCCGGGCCGAGATCCTGCGCCGGGTAGACCGGCCGCAGCACCGGATCGGCGGCTACGCCCTGGTAGAACCGGTGGACCAGGCGACGGAAGGTCTCCTCCCCGCCCACGGCCTCATAGAAGCTGGTCGGCTGGCTCATGCCTGATAGCTTACGGCGGGCCCGCGACCGTTCCTCCTCAAGGAATCTCTCAGCTAACCGTGAGGCACCTTCAAGATAATCACGGGACGCTAGGCCGGTGAATATCTGGCAGCATAGGACCCTCCTGATCAACGGGGGGCTCGTACTGGTGCTGATCGGTGCGGGGGTCGGGTCCTACCTGGCTATTCAGCCTAGTAGCAGCGGCGCGTCGGTCGTCACGACCACGGTGCAGCGGGGCACCGTGCTGGCGACGGTATCCGCCTCGGGCGCGGTGGATCCCGCGCGGAACCTGGGGCTGAACTTCACCACGGGCGGCAAGCTGACCAACATCTACGTCAAGGTCGGCCAGCAAGTCCACGCGGGGCAAAGGCTCGCCAAGGTGGACGCGACGGCCAGCAACCAGTCCCTCCAGATGGCGGAGGCTAGCCTGGGGTCGGCCTCGGCCAACCTGGCGGCCGCGGAGCAGGGTTTGACGCCGCAGGCGAAGACCGCCCAGAGCGCCGCGGCAGCGTCCGCCTACACCCAGGTGCAGTCGGCCGAGTCCTCCTTGGCCCAGGAGAAAAAGGTGGTCGCCGCCGACAAGGTGTCCCTGGAGCAGTCGGTGACGTCGGCCCAGGACGTGCTCGACGAAGCGCAGTCCAGCCTGCAGACCGCCGAGGATAAGTTGTCCGGCGCCGAGTCCCAGCTGTCGTCCGACCAGGCCAAGCTTTCCAGCGACGAGGCCGCCGAGCAGGCTGCCTGCCCACCGACCCCCACGCCCAGCGCGACCTGCACGATGGACGAGTCGACCGTCGCCACCGACAAGACCACCGTGACGGGCGACGAGTCCACGGTCACCTCTGACCAGTCGACGGTTACGTCGGCGCAAGACACCGTCACGAACGATCAGAACAGCTACAACGCCGCAGTCGACAGCGAGAACAGCGGGATCGCCAGCGAGAACTCCTCGATCGCCTCGGCCGAGCAGAGCGTGACCAGCGCGAAGAAGTCGTACGCCGCGACCCTCGCCTCGGATACCTCGGCCGCCACACCCAACCAGACCACGATCGCGCAGGACGAGGCCACGGTGACCACCGACAACATCACGGTCCAGCAGGACAAGGCCGCCGTCGCGGCGACCGTGCTGACCGCGCCGTTCGCCGGGACCGTCGCCTCCATCAGCAGCAGCGTCGGCGAAGAGGTTTCGGGTTCCAGCTCAGGCTCATCCGGCAGTTCCGGCAGTTCCGGCAGTTCAGGCAGCTCCGGCTCCAGTTCGAGCGAGAACGCCGCGGGCGGCAGCTCCGGGGCCGGGACCGGCACCGGCGGGGCGGGCACGAGCTCTTCGGTCAGCGGGTTCATCGTCCTGACCAACGTGTCCAACCTGCTGGTCGAAGCCGAGTTCGACGAGACCGACGCGGCGAACATCCACGTGGGCGCGGGCGCGACCGTGACGGTCAACGCCCTGAACTCCAACCTGTCGGCCACCGTGGCCGAGGTCGACCCGACCTCCACCTCGAGTTCCTCGGTGGTCGAGTACGGGGTCACGCTGTCGCTCAGCCAGCAGGCCAAGGGGCTGCGGCCCGGGCAGTCGGTAAGCGTCAGCGTGATCACCGGCGAGGCGAACAACGCGCTCTACGTACCGGCGACCGCGGTGACCACCGCCAACGGGGTGAGCTCGGTCGAGGTGGTGGGCGCCAACGGCGCGGAGCAGCGCGTGATCGTCACCCTGGGCGTCCAGGGCGCCACCGACGATCAGATCCTGTCCGGCCTGACCGAAGGGGAGAAGGTCGTCGCCTCGACGGCGAGCAGCAGCACCGGCAACACCGGCTTCCCGGGCGGCGGTTTCCCCGGCGGGGGGATCGTCAGGCTCGGCGGCGGAGGCGGCGGAGGCCGCGGCGGAGCTGGCGGATGATGACCCGGCAGGCGGCCGGTGGTTCGGCTCCGCCAGTGCCCCAGGCCGGCGGTCCGCGGCCGGTGGTCCGGCTGCTGTCGGTCACCAAGACCTACGGAACCGGCGATGCGGCGGTACAAGCGCTGCGCGGAATCAGCCTGGAGGTGGCGAGCCGGGACTACGTCGCCATCATGGGAGCGTCGGGGTCGGGCAAATCGACGCTGATGAACATCATCGGCTGCCTGGACGTCCCCACCTCCGGGCGGTTCCTCATCGACGACATCGACTCGGCGTCGCTGGACGAGGGGCAGCTCGCGCTGGTGCGCAACCGAAAGATCGGGTTCGTGTTCCAGTCGTTCAACCTCATCCCTCGGATGACCGCGCTCGCCAACGTCGAGTTGCCGCTGTCCTACGCCGGGATCAAGCACGCCGAACGCCGCGCCCGGGCGGAGGCCGCGCTACGACTGGTCGCGCTGACGGACCGGATGCACCATCAGCCCAACCAGCTGTCGGGCGGCCAGCTGCAGCGGGTCGCGGTCGCCCGGGCGCTGGTGACCACGCCGAGCCTGATCCTCGCGGACGAGCCCACGGGCAACCTCGACACCGCGGCGACGCGTGACCTGATGGGAGTCTTCGACCGCCTGAACGTGGCCGGGCGGACCATCATCCTGATCACCCACGAACGCGACGTGGCGGTGCACGCCAAACGGGTGGTCCAGGTGCAGGACGGCCTCATCGTGAACGACCAGCGGCTGGTCGGCCCCGCCGATCCCCCGCCCATGCTCCGCGAGGCGGAACGCGCATGAGCCCGGCCCAGATACTTCGCTTCGCCCTGGCCGGGCTGTTCGCCAACAAGCTCCGCTCGGCGCTGACCACCCTCGGCATCCTGATCGGCGTGGGGTCGGTGATCCTCCTCGTCGCGGTGGGCAACGGCTCGTCCCAGGCGATCGAGGCCAACCTCAATTCCCTGGGCACCAACTCGCTGACGGTCCTGCACACGGGGGCCGGGCTGTTCGGCTCGGCCAGCGGTAACACGGGCGCGCAGTCCACGGCGAACCTCACCGTGGCCGATGCCCGGGCCCTGTCGCAGGCCGCCGGCGTAGCCAGCGTGTCGCCGGTCGTGTCCACGAGCGAGACGCTGACCTACGGCGGCAACAGCGACACCGGCACGTCCCTCACCGGCACCTACCCGAGTTACTTCCAGGCCACGAACAGCCCGATCGGCCAGGGGTCCTATATCACCGACGACGACGTCACCAGCGCCAGGAAGGTGCTAGTGCTCGGCACGACGACGGCGAGCGACCTGTTCGGCACCGCGAACCCGGTCGGGCAGAGCGTGGACGTGGCCGGGGTGCCCTTCACGGTCGTGGGAGTGCTCAAGGAGAAGGGGGCCAGCGGCCTGCAGAACGCCGACAACTCGGCGATCGCGCCGCTGTCCACGGTTCAGGAGACGCTGACCGGTTACGGCTCGCTGAACGACATCGTGGTCGAGGCGCAGACCCCGGCGGAGGTCAACGCCGTCCAGTCCGAGATCACCTCGATCCTGGACCGGCTGGAAGGCGTGAGCAGTACGTCGAACGCCAATTTCGAGGTCCTCAACCAGGCCAGCCTGCTGGCCGCGTCGACCTCGACCAGCCACACCTTCACCGTCCTGCTCGGCGCGGTGGCGGCGATCTCGCTCCTGGTGGGCGGCATCGGCATCACGAACATCATGCTGGTCACGGTCACCGAGCGAACCCGTGAGATCGGCATCCGCAAGGCCATCGGCGCGCAACCAGGCGTGATCCTGGCCCAGTTCCTCGCCGAGGCCACGCTGCTGTCGGTGATAGGCGGGGCCCTCGGCATCGTCGCCGGCCTGGTCGGCACCAACTTCACCATCGTCGGGGTGAAGCCGGTCGCCGTCCCGGCGTCGATCGCGCTGGCGTTCGGGGTCAGCGTGGTGATCGGCCTGTTCTTCGGCGGTTACCCGGCCAACCGGGCCGCGGGCATGCGGCCGGTTGATGCCCTTCGTTACGAGTGATCGGAAGAGCCATGCTAGGACGTCGCCGCCAGCCTGAGGATCCGGACACCACGCCGGGGCTGCGCATCAGGGGCCGGCCCGGGGCAGATCCCGTGACCACCGTCATGGATCCGATGGACCTGCTGTCCACGCCCGTTTCCGACGGCGATCTCACGGTGGCGCTGGCCCGGCGACCGCGGTTCAAGGTGCCCTCGCTGACGATGATCCTGATGATCGTCGCGGTGGCCGGCCTCGGCTTCCTCGGCGGCACCCTGGTGGGCAAGCATTACGGCAGCTCGAGCGGCTCGGGCGCGGCCTCCTCGTTCCGGGGTCTCGCGGGGCTGGGCGCCGCCCCGAGGACCGGGAGCACATCGTCATCGTCCGGCCTCACGGGCCGGGGCGGCGGGCTGTTCGGCGGCGGAGGGACGTTCGGCACCGTCAAGCTCGTCGACGGGAACATCGTGTACGTCCAGACCGCCACCGGCGACATCGTCCAGGTCTCCACGTCGGCTTCCACGAAGGTCACGATCAGCTCATCCGCGCCGGTCAAGGACCTGCAGCCCGGCGAAACGGTCATTGTCCAGGGAACCACGAAGGCCAACGGATCGATCGCCGCCACCAGCATCAGCCAGAACAGCCTGGGCGGCGGCGGCGCGGGCGGCGGCGCCTTCCCCATCGGCGGCAGCGGTAGCGGCGGATAGCCCGTCGCGACCTCACCAGACAAGGAGATCACATGAACGCCCGTACCCGGCTGGCGTCGATTCGACGTCAGCCCCGCCTCCGCTGGGCGCTGCCCGCCATCGTGGTGTGCCTGGCCCTGGTCGGGTGCGGCGGCGGCGGAACCGCGTCGAGCAGCCCCAGCACGAGCAGCAGCGCCAGCGGCACCCAGTCCGCCGGGCTGAGCGCCTTCCAGACCTGCCTGAAGGCGCACGGCGTGAAGGTGACGCCGCGCGCGTCCTTCTCGCCGGGCGCGTCCTTCTCGCCCCGCGCGTTCCCGTCCGGCTCGGCGTTCCCGACCGCGTTCCCGAGCGGCGGCGGCTTCCTGGGTGGTGGTGGCTTCGGAGCCCGGGCGACCGGGGCCAACTCCGCGGCGTTCAAGGCGTGCCAGAAGTACGCGCCTAAGGGCTTCCGCACCGGCGGCGGGGTCATCAGCGCCTCCGCCATCGCGGCCTTCAAGAGCTGCATGAGCCAGAACGGCGTCAAGGTCACCTCTACCAATTTCGCCTCGCTGGCCAGGCTCTCCCGCAGCAGCAAGAAGGCGGCCGCGGCGTTCAACACCTGCCGGGTGCTCCTCGCGCAGGGCTTCTCCCGGCCCAGCCCCACACCCACCGCCACCTAGCGCCGCAGGGGTCACACGCGGCCGAACGCGCCCCTACGGCGCCGGCTCGGATCCCGGATCCGCCGGCGCTCCCGGTCTCGCCGTCTCGCCTGCGGCCGCCGCCTCCGGTTCCCCTGGGGGCCCCGCTTCCCCCAGGGGGCCCCGCTCGGGCGCCGTGATGATGATCGTGTCGGGGCCGGCCGGGACGACGCCGGCGCCATCCAGCGCCGACTTGACCCTGGCGCGCAATTCGCGGGCCACCTCCCACTGGCGCATGGGCTCGGTCTTGGCCACGATGCGTATGGTCACTTCCTTGCTGGACAGCTCCTGCGCGCCCCACACCTCCGGCTTCTCGAGCATGAGCGCGCGCCAGTCACGGTCGCGGTACAGGCCGCCCGCGGCCTGCTCCATCAGCCGCCGGATGCGGGCCAGGTCCTCGCTGTAGGCGACCGGGTAGTCGATGATCGCCCGGGACCAGCCCTGTGACTCGTTGCCGACGGCCTCGATCGTGCCGTTCCTGATGTGCCACACCACGCCGTTGACGTCCCGCAACCGGGTGGTGAGCAGCGTCATTGCCTCCACGGTCCCGGTCGCGGCCTCGACGTTGATCGTGTCGCCGACCCCGTAGTGATCCTCGACCAGCATCAAGATCCCCGCCAGGTAGTCACGCACCAGGTTCTGCGCGCCGAACCCCAGCGCCACGCCCAGCACCGCCGTGCTGGCGAGCAGCGGCGCCAGGTCGAAACCGAGGACGCCGAGGATGAGCAGCACCGCGATCCCGAACACGAGCACCGAGACCGCGCTGCGCAGGATCGAACCGAGCGCCCGGGCCCGCTGCTCGCGCCGCTCCGTCCCGGCCAGGTGCACGGCGACCCCGGCTCGGTGCACGGCGCTGCCGGGGTGGCCCGGGGCCATCGACACGGCGGCGCGTTCGGTGATCTTGTTGATCAGCCGGTGCGCGATGGCCCGGATGATCAGCGCGACCACGATGATGAACACGATCCGGCCCCCCCGGCCGACCGGGCCGGCCAGGTAGACCTTGACCACCTGCGCCGCGGTGGTGCTATGCGACAGGTCCCAGGCCAGGCGGCAGGCGATCCCCGGGTTATCGCCGCAACTGCCGGTCAGCGTGCCCGGTACCGAGGCCGCAGCCGCCAGGGGAGCCGATAGCGCATGAACCACAGAACTCCTTCCGCCGGGTACCACTTCACGCGAGGCTACTGCGCGGCACGGCGGGCATGGCGGCGGTCGCCGGGACCGGGACGCGGCGCAGGGCCACCGACCTTCGCGCGGCCGGGCGGCCGGCCCCGAACCCGGTGCTCAGCGCAGCGCCGCCACCAATCCGGCCTCGCGCAACCCGGCCAGGTCGGGGTCGCGGCCCGCGTTGACCCGCAGGTCCGGGTTGGCCCCGAGTGCCTCGGCCAGGACCTCGGCCGCCTCGGAAGGCCGCCCGGCCCGGGCCAGCGCGCAGGCCAGGCTGTACCCGGCCATCCCGGCGGCGGGCGCCGGCGCGCCTAGGTACCGGGCCGTGGCCAGGCCGTGCCCGGCGAGCGCGACGGCCCGCTCCGGCTGCCCGTGGCCCAGGTAGTACTCGCCGAGGTGCCCGGTCGGGTGCCAGAACCCGCGCACGATGATCTGCAGCCACAGCAGCCGCCCGTTCAGCCACGGGTGGCGGGCCGGGTCGAGCAGGTCCTCGTCGGGCAGCGCCCACGTCGCGTCGATCAGTTCCGCGGACACCCGGCGGCACTCACGCAGCACGGAACCGGCCGCCGCAGCGCAGTATCCGCGGTACACCTCCGCAGAGGAATGGTCCACCTCCGCGAAGGCTGGTGGAATATGCCCGGAACGCAGCGCAGACAGCCGTTCGGACTGCTGGATCTTGAACTGGTTATTGTGCGCCACCAGGGGTACGGCGGCCCAGCGGTCCGGGCTGCCCTCCTCCGAGCCCGGCGTCGCCAGGAGCAGCGCCTGTTCCTCCGCGGCGGCGAAGCTCAGCAGGCCCGCCACGGCCGCGCGCAGCGGACGCGTGTCACCCACAGGGATCTCCCTTGCGTGCGATGAAGATGAGGTTGTAGCCGACGATCAGGGTGATCGTCCCGAACCCGGTGGTCTGGAGCCGGGTGAGGAACGCCGCGGGCTCGACCGGGTTGTAGGTGTCACCCTCGTGGAAGTGGTGCAGGTCATCGCTGCCCAGGCTGTCCGAGCCGAGGAACGTGCCGCCCGGGCGCAGCACCCGGAACGCCTCGGCGAGCACCCGGTCCTGCAGGGCGCGCGTCGGCACGTGGTGCAGCATCGTGAAGGTGGCCACCGTGTCGAAGGACGCGTCCGGGTAGGCCAGCGCGGCAGCGTCACCGCACACCACCTCGACGTTGCTGCCCGCGAATGTGAACCGCCCGGCCAACAGGGCAGCGGCGTCCGCCTCGTGCTCCACCGCGACCAGGCGGCGCACCCGCTGCCGAAGCCATTCGGTGGCCGCTCCCGGTCCCGGCCCGAGCTCGAGTAGCTCGCCGCCCAGGTCCACTCCCGCCGTCGCGGCGGGCAGGACCTCATCCTGGATGTGCGCTGCCCATTCCGGGCTCGGCATGAGCTTGGCGTGGTTTTCGTTCATGCTCCCGACGCTAGGTGGTCGGGCCCATGACGCCCTAGCGCGTAAGCTGCCATATTGTGTCGCGAGCCGGACATTGTTCGGGGCCTGACCACGATGACACGGAGGACCACGAACACCCCGGAGCTGCCGCCATCGTCGTGGCGACCTTCCCCATGCCCGCGGGCACGCGCTTCGACTGGCACGTCCACGAGGACCACCAGCTGGCCTGGGCGGCGAGCGGGGTGCTCACCGTCCTGACCGCGGACGCGACCTGGGTGCTGCCCCCGACCCGGGCGCTGTGGATACCGGCGGGCCTGCGGCACGAGACCGCCTCGGCCACCCGCGCCACCATGCGCACCCTGTACATCAGGCCCGGGCTGTTCCCGGTCAGCTGGACCGAGACCCAGCAGCCCACCCCGGTTGCGGCCAGCCCGCTGCTCGCCGAGCTCATCGGGTACCTGGGCAGCGACGACCTGGACCCGGTGAAGCGGGCGCACGCCGAGTCCGTGCTGGCCGACCTGCTGAGGCCGGTGCCGGTGACCACGATCCAGGTCCGCCTGCCCGCGGGCCAGCCCGCGCGGCAGGTGGCGGAGGCGCTCCGCGCC
>Ga0187816_10000312_pt1 | contig 14216 bp, 12 predicted proteins | sample NC_wetland_sal_i_16_FD_132960 | JGI IMG/M metagenome (GOLD analysis project Ga0187816, IMG submission 132960) | Wetland sediment microbial communities from Neuse River Estuary, North Carolina, USA - SO4_1 | ecosystem: Environmental > Aquatic > Freshwater > Wetlands > Sediment | place: USA... | reverse complement strand
TTCCTCACGAAGCTGAAAGCGCGGCTCGCTGGACTTGTCGGTGGAAATGCCGATGAGAATGTGGCCGTCGAGTGGTTTCGCGCTGAGCGATTCTGGAAAGGAAATTTCAATGCGCAACTTGCCGGTGGATTTGGCCGAAGGGGACTGCGCCGATGAGGGCAAAGCGAGGATAAGTGAAATGCCGAGAAGAAGCAGAAGCCGTGACAAAAGGCCGGGCTTGCAGAACCGTTTGCGTGGGGCGAAGCGAAACAAGAGGACCCTCCATGGAAGACGGAACAGGATACAACAGGAAGCGGAATTGAGGCTGGGATGCGAGGCCATTTCCGATTCCGTGGCGCTAATTCGCTTGAACCGAGGTGCATGTCGCAAATGGAATGGAGACGTCCGGGACAAGGTCAACTAAGCTGTAACCTTCATATCGCCAAGAATTGATGCACCTTGTTGAGTTGAATCCCGGTAGAAGGAAGGCAAAATGAACCTGCGACGAATTTCCAGAAGGTTTTTGAACTCTGCATGCTCCCTTCCCCTCGTTAGCTTTTTGCTGAGTTGCGCGTTTTTGCCATCCGCTGGCGCGCAATCCTGCGGCTCGCAGGGTGTCGCGGCCCAAGTGCTTGGCTCTGGAGGGCCGGAGTTGCAAGATAAGCGCGCTTCGAGCAGCTATCTCGTTTGGAAAGACGGGCAAGCGCTAGTACTGGTTGATGCGGGTGGAGGAAGTGCGCTCCGATTTGGAGAAAGCGGAGCGCAAATGTCCCAACTGGACGTGCTTTTGTTCACTCACTTCCATGTCGATCACAGCGCCGACTTTCCCGCGCTGATCAAGTCGTCTTGGTTTGAAGATCGCAAACGACCCCTGCCAATCTACGGCCCGGCTGGAAATGACTTCATGCCCTCGACTACAGAGTTTGTATCCGATTTCTTTGGAGAGAAGCACGGTGCTTATCGGTATCTTAGCGAGTTGTTGGCGCCCGGAGAAGAAAGCAGCTACAAAATGCAGCCTCACAACGTGGTGGCGAGCTCAACACCCGTGGCGGTATTTCGTAGCGGAGATCTTGCCGTGTATGCAGTGCGCGTTGTTCATGGGCAGGTTCCGGCATTAGCTTGGCGCGTAGAGGTGGGTGGCAAAGCTATCGTGTTTAGTGGAGACACCAACGGCCAGGATGGAGGACTTGTGCGATTGGCGATGAACGCTGATCTGTTCATTGCTCACAACGCTGTGCCCGAGGGTGCTGTCGGGATCGAGAGGCGCCTGCACATGCCTCCGTCAGTGATCGGACAAATCGCCGAGGACGCCCATGTCAAGAATTTGGTTTTGTCTCATCGTATGCTTCGGACATTGGGGAAGGAGGATCAGACCCAATCTGAAATCAGGAAACGATATTCAGGTCCTATCGAGTTTGCAAACGACCTGGACTGCTTCCTTGTGAGATAACGGTGCACCGTTCTGCGGTTGTAAAACGCGGTTGTCTGCTTCACGGGAACTCGTGACCGGGCACTGGCGGTGCCCGAGGAGCGATGCGCTTTCCCATGGCTGGGGGGATGTGCTATAACCGAAAGGCCGTGAAATCTAGCGGAAAGCAGGAGATGGCCCCGGCGGAATTGCGGGGTGGGGCTGTTGGTGAGCCTGCGGCGAGCAGCATGGCGGCAGGCGAGACAGCGGCTCGAGCACAGGAGGATCCCTCCCGGTATTGCCCGATTTGTTCGCAGCGGCTGGAGTCGAGAAGGTGCAAGCTGATCTGCGGCGTATGCGGGTATTACATGTCCTGCGCGGATTATTATTGATTGCAATTGATCGCGAAGCGGAAGCGCTCGAACCAAAGGACCGCTTTGCGAAAAGCACCAAAAACAGATATGCTTCGCGGTTCCGGCCCGGGTTGCCGCCGGATCCGTGTACGGATGATGAGGAGGAAATAAACGTGGCATTAAAGATCACAACTCGGGAAGTGGACGGCGTGACAGTGGCAGCGCTGGACGGCAGAATCGTGCTGGGCGAAGAGAGCAACGCGCTGCGCGAGAAGGTGAAGTCGTTGGTCGCCGAAGGAAAGAAGAAGATCGTGCTGAACATGGACAACGTGACGTTCATCGACAGCGCGGGGCTGGGCACGCTGGTGGCGTCGCATCACAGTGCGAAGGGCCAGGGAGCCGCGCTTAAGCTGTGCCACCTAGGCACCAAATTCCAGGAAGTGCTGCAAATCACAAAGCTGATGACCATCTTCGACGTGTACAACACTGAAGCCGACGCGGTGGCCAGCTTCTCGAAGTAAGCTGAATCACGTTTCACAAAAGGCATTTTTGAGGAAGGGGCGGGTTTATCCCTGCCCCTTTTTTATTTTGGCGGAGCAGAATCCAGATTGCACCCGCGGTGCGAGTGCGCTCGGTTGAGATCCTTCAGCGATCCCTCATCGGATCGCTTCAGGATGACAGTCTCTTGCTGAATTTGGACGGCTGAAAAAACTGTAACTTGTGAGAAATTCCGATTATTCCTCGATGCGGTACATGGTGATGCCGCTGAGGAGCTTAGGATAGAAGTCCGTGGACTTTTGCGGCATGACTTCGCCAGCAGTGGCCACCTGTACGACCAAGTCGACATCGACGGGATTGAGCAGGAACACGATCTGAGCGGCGCCGCGGTCGACAGCATCCAACGCCGCGGAAGCTTCGCGCTCGTAACTCAAATTTGCTTCGGAGGCCACGGCGTGAGGAGTGATGCCGAGCGCCGGCTCCAAAATGCCCTGGTGTAGGAGCACCACATCCAGTTCGCGCTGTAGAGCCGAGAGGCCTGGAAGAATCTGCGCGATGTCCGCTTCCGGCCGGAGCGTAAGGATGTAAAACGCGTGGCTGCCCGTCTCCGGCGCGGGATAGGCGCCGATGGCTCGCTGGGGCTTCGCCGCCGCGAGGCGCTCCAGGAATTTTCCGACGGCTTCCTGGCGCTGGGCTTCGCCGCTGAAGGGAAAGACTTCGGTGGCGAACCAGGGCTCGAGGTAACGGCGGACGCCACTCCAGGAGTAATCGCGCAGATTGGCCGCGACGCGGTGAGTAGGAAGAATGGTGAGGCCTTCTCGGCGTGTATTGATGAAGGTCATCATGGAGAATTCGTAGGGCGCCTCGGGAATAAGCTTGCCGGCTCGCGAACGGGATTCATTGCGGAAATTCAGAGAAGTCTCGTAGCGATGGTGGCCATCGGCAATGACCAATTTCTGGTCGGCCATGGCTTTTTGGATGGAAGCAATGCGGTGCGGCTCGGCGATCATCCACAAGCGGTGGATGACGCCGTACTCGTCGGTCATTTGCGTGATGGGAGGCTGTGAGGATGTGACTTCATCGAGAACCGCGTCGACGAGCAAGTGCGGTTCCGAATAGAGCATGAATAACTGGCCGGTATGCGTGCGCGTGTGCCGCAGAAGCTCCAGACGATCCGCCTTGGGACCCGAGAGGGTGTGCTCATGGCGGAAAATTACACCAGTGGAGTAGTCCTCCAATTTTCCGAGGCCGATGAAGCCGCGACGCGTGCGGAGTAGTGTGGTGCCAGGGACAGTGTATTCCTGAGAGTAAGCGTATAACGCAGGCGCGGGATCCTGCTGCACGACATTTTCCGCGATCCAGCTCCTCAGGCTTGCGGCCGCGCGCGTGTAGACATTGTCTTGAGGGATATCGTCCTGCTGCGTGCGGCCTTTTTCGATGGCGATCAGGTTGTGGGGATCGGCGGCGTAGTATTTCTCCTGCATGGCAGGAGAGATTTTGTCGTAGGGCTGAGTAAGGACGCGTTCGAACGGAGCGACAGCCGGATTGTAGCGATAGGCACGAAAGGGATGAACCAGGGCCATGAGAACTCCCAAGAGGATTTCTGCCGAGAGAGCAGCCCTCTAGTGTACGCGATGTGGGCAGGAAGTGAAAAAAGCAGATTTGCGACGCGAGGCAGCATGGGCGGGATTTGTGACGCACGTATTACAATGGAAAGTCTATGAGCAAGGAAAGAGTTGTCCGCGTGTGGGCGTTTGTGTTCGATCTGGATGGGACGCTGATCGATTCGAAGATGGACCTGGTGCAGTCCGTAAACACGATGCTGCGCAAAACAGGCCGCGCGGAGTTGCCCACGGAACTTGTGGCGAGTTACATCGGCCATGGCGCGCCGCAATTGATTGCCAGCGTGCTGGGGCCGGCTGCCGACGAAGAGCAGCGCCGGGAAGCGCTGGCGATTTTTTTGGCGGATTACCAGGAGCACAAACTGGACCGCACGCGGCCGTATCCGGGCGTTACGGAAGGGCTTCAGGCACTGGCCGGTTATCCCATGGCCGTGTTGACAAACAAACCGACGAGGGTGAGCGTGGAAATCCTGGAGGGGCTGAAGCTGGCGCAGTTTTTCCGCGCTATGTATGGCGGGGACAGCTTTGAAAAAAAGAAGCCCGACCCGAGCGGCGCGCTGGCGATTTTGAACGAATTTGGTGTGCCGCCGCGGGAATCGGCTATGGTCGGCGATTCGGGTGTGGATGTGCAAACGGCGCGGAATGCGGGGATGCTGGCGGTGGCAGTCAGTTATGGTTTTGGCCAACACGACCGCACGAAGGAACCCGCGGATTTTTACGTGGACAAGCTGACGGAGCTCGTGAACCTAGCGCGCAATCATCAATAAAATCAGTAGAAGAGGATGGCAAGGGCAGCGGCGAGAGGGTGGGTTGAGGTGTGGTTAAGTTGGCGGTCCGCCTCAGAAGGCGGACCCTGCAAAAGAGCAGGTCTAAAGAAAAGACGGGACGCGGTCCTTGCGTTTGAGCGCCTGGGTTTGTCAGACTCACCGCGTGCTAATTGGACTGTTTCCTGAACTGGACGCGCCCGGCGGAATCCAGCGAGCGGGGCGCCATATGGCGTTGGTCCTGAGCGAGTTCGCCACAACGAAGAAGATGGAATACCGCCTGCTTAGCCTGAATGACACGCAGGAGCTTCATCGGATGCGCGTAGGCGATCGCGAGTATGTTTTCACGGGCGCAGCGCGCGGTAAAGGGCGCTTCGTGGTTTCGGCGCTTCAAGCGGCGCGGCGGCACGCGAAAGTTGTGTTGGCCGCGCATCCGAATCTTGCGCCCATCGTGCAGGCCATGAGAGTAGTGGCGCCCAGGATGAAGAGCATCGTCTGTACGCACGGGATTGAGGTGTGGGAGCCATTGCCGCGATGGAGGCGGCGGGCTTTGCAGCGTGCCACGCTGGTGTTGGCGCCCAGCCGCGCTACGGCGGAGTTCGTCGTTTCCTTGCAGGGTGTTGCTCGCGAGCGTGTCCGTGTACTTCCGTGGGGGCTCGATCCGGACTTCGAGTCCAAAGTGACCGCGGAATCATCGGGACAATTGCCTGCGAAGTTTCCGCGCGGGCGCGTCATTCTTACTGTCGGGCGCTGGCTCGCCACCGAGCGATATAAAGGCATGGACACGCTGATCAAAGCGTTGCCGCGCCTGCTGCTTCGCTGGCCGGACATTCAACTGGTGGTGGTGGGTTCCGGCGATGACCGCGAATGGCTGGAGAATATTGCGCGGGACAGCGGGGTGCAACTTCACGTCCATTTTTTCAGCGACATCACGCAAGGTGAGCTTTCCGCGTGCTATGCGGCTTCCGACCTTTTTGCGCTGCCGAGCCGTGGGGAGGGATTTGGTTTTGTGTATCTGGAGGCCATGGCGCGGGGCAAGGCGGTGATCGGAGGTGCGCACGGCGGGGCACCGGAAGTGATCCAGGATGGAGTGACTGGTTACCTGGTCCAGCATGGAGACACGGTGCAGCTGGCGACGTCCATCGACGCGTTGCTGACTAGTCCGGACCTGGCTCGGCAAATGGGGGCGCGCGGCCGCGAGCGCGTCGAGAGGGAATTCCGCTTTACCGTATTCGCCAAAGCTTTCAAGAAAATCCTGCGCGAATTATGCGAATCCTGAACGTCACGCAAAGCTATGCGCCCTTTTTCGAATTTGGAGGGCCGCCTCCGAAGGTGCGGGCTCTCGCGGAAGGACTGGCGCGCAAGAGCCACCAGGTCACGGTGCTGACGGCGGATTGGGGACTGGATCGGCGGCTGGGTTCTTCGCCGGCCGAACCTCCGGCAGAAGATAGCCCGTTTGGCCGTCGACGCACGGTGAATGGAGTAACTGCTGTTTATCTGGCGAATTGGCTCCACTTTCGCGCTGCGAGTTGGAATCCGGCGCTGGGCCGGTACTTGCGCGCCCGCTTGCATGAATTTGATGTCGTGCACATTTTCGGGCTGTACGATTTGCTTGGTCCGCGCGTGGCAGCCGAGTGCCGGAAGCGAAAAATACCCTACGTGGTCGAGCCCATCGGGATGTATGTGCCCATCGTGAGGAATATCTGGCTGAAGAGGATGTACCACGGGCTTTGGGGGAGCGAAATGCTCGCTGGGGCGGATGCCATTATCGCGACGGCGGAGCAGGAACGCGACGAACTCATCGCCGGAGGCCTAGCGAGAGAAAAAATCCTTCTGCGGCGGAACGGAGTGGAAGCGCCAACGACTTTACCCGAGCGCGGGCTCTTCCGGCGTGACTTGAAGATCCCGCAAGGTGCACGGCTGATATTGTTTCTGGGCCGCCTATCGAAGAAGAAGAGTCCAGACCTGCTACTGAAATCCTTTGCAGGATTGGGCAGTCCGAGCGCAACAGAAAGCTCTGGGGTGCATCTCGCTTTTGCCGGTCCCGATGAATCCGGCATGAAAGCCCGGCTCCAACAGATGGCCACTCAACTTGACGTACTCGATCGCGTGCATTTTTCTCCCCCACTGGAAGGAGACGCGAAATGGAACGCGTACCGGGATGCGGATATTTTTGTGTTGCCGTCGCAAAACGAAAATTTTGGGAATACAGCAGGGGAGGCGGTGGCGACAGGCACTCCGGTCGTCGTCACTGAACAGTGCGGCATTGCGCCCTTGCTGAGGGATGTTGCAGCGCTGGTTGTTGGTCATGAAGAGGGAGAAATCCGGCAAGCCCTGTGCCGGCTGCTGGAGGATGAAAGACTTTTCAAGAAGCTCCAGAACGGCTGCGGCGACGCGATGGCGAACCTTGGCTGGGAACAACCGCTTCAGCAGATGGAGGTAATTTATTGGAGACTTGCGGGGCACGGCTAGTCGTAGGACAATTCAGTTCCCAGAGCTCAAGGATTCGTTTTGAACGCGCGCCTCATATTCCGTACGGTATGGTGGGTGAGCAATGTATTGCTCGCCGTGGCATTAGTGGCCACGGTCTGGTCGGGGGTGTGGGAATATTCCGTGCGCAAGTACTTAAAGGGATTCTCCGATGCCATTGTGCCGGAGGCGGCCGCTCCGCAACACAAAGCGGAAGCCATTCTAGGCTGGATGCTGAATGGACCGCCGCGCCTGTTGGCACAGCATCCCACCGAGCTTTCGCCACGTGACCCCACGGACACGCTCAACTACCGGCAGCTTTTGGAAGTGTGCGGCAGCGCCACAAATGCATTCTTGAATCTGTCGCGAAGTGCGGGGCTGAATGCGCGGCGGCTGCTGCTACTGAGTCCGGACCGCACCACGAAGCACGTGGTTGCTGAGGTATATCTGGACGGCCGCTGGGTAATTGTCGACGCAACCTATCGCACATTCATGAAAGACAGCCACGGAAACCTGTTGACGCGCAAAGATCTGCAAAATCCGGAACTCTTTCGCGAGGCGACCAGTGTGCTGCCCGGTTACCCGCCGGAATACACCTATGAACGATTCGCGCACGTGCGCATCTCTGCGCTCCCTTTCCACGGCACGCAAGTTCGGCGTTTACTGGATCGCGCCTTCCCCGCCTGGGACGAACACCTGGACTGGAGCCTGCTCCTCGAGAGGCGCTCGTTCTTTTATCTCTTCGTTTCGGTCAACTCGCTAATTGTGCTGTTGCTGGTCCGCGTGGTTCTGGGCTGGCTAGCAGACCATCGTCTGCGGATTCCACGATTTCGTTTGCGCACGAATCTCAGCCGCGCGACGGCCGCCTTTTTCACGACGCCGGAGATCAAGTAAAGCGTGTGTGGAATCTGTGGTTTCGCCTACGCTTCCAGCGCGTCTGAAGCGGAAGGCCGCGTGCGAACCATGGCTGCGGCGATGGTGCACCGCGGCCCCGATGAAGACGGCTTCCTTGTGAATGATCCCAGGGCCACGGGCGTGGCGATGGGGATGCGGCGGCTGAGTATCATCGACCTGACTGGCGGCCATCAGCCTGTTTGGAACGAAGCCCGCGATGTGGCCGTAATTCTTAACGGCGAACTGTACAACTATCGCGAGTTGCGCGAACGCCTGAACTTCGCGGGCCACCGGTTCAGCACTAACTCCGATACGGAAATTCTGGTTCACGGCTGGGAGGAATGGGGCGAAGATCTGCTGAACGAGCTTCGCGGCATGTTTGCATTCGCGCTTCTGGATCTGCGCAAACACTTCGCCACCGTTCCTCTTCTGTTCCTGGCGCGCGATCCCCTAGGCATCAAGCCGCTTTACTACTCACAAACGCAGCAGGGTTTCGCATTCGCGTCTGAGTTGCGCGCGGTGCTCTCTTCCGGAGCCGTTGAACGCAAACTTTCCGCCGATGCGTTGACGTCTTACCTGTTGTTTGGCAGCGTGTCCGAGCCAGTCACGCTTGTGGAAGGCGTCTTTTCCGTTCCCCCGGGGCACGCTCTGCTGTTGCATTTGCCGGATCGACGGCGCACGCCTCGGGCACGCCCGTGGTGGGACCCGACGCGCAGTGCCGCGACGCGCGACCCGAAACGCCCACGCGATTTCGCATCGGCTTCGGCGCGTCTTCGGACGCTGCTGGAAGATGCGGTGCGCGCCCATTTGATCGGTGACGTACCGGTAGGCTTGTTCCTCTCCAGCGGCCTGGACTCGAGCGCGATTGCCGTTCTGGCCGGACGAGCGCAGCAAGGCATCCAGAGCTTTACACTCACTTTCCCGGACACGGCATATGACGAAGGGCCGCTTGCGCGCGTGGTGGCGCAGCGGGCCGGGACGCATCACACCGAAGTGCCCCTGCAAGGAAAGGACATGCTCGCGCGGCTGGACGAAGCGATCGGCGGTCTGGATCAGCCGACAATGGACGGGATCAACACGTATTTTGTTTCCTGGGCCGCGCGGGAAGTGGGATTGAAGGTGGCGTTATCCGGCCTGGGCAGCGATGAGTTGTTCGCCGGCTACCGGACATTCGCGGACACGAGCAAACTCGTTCGGCTGGAACTGTTTTCGCGTTTCGTTCCGGGCGCCTTGCGGCGCCTCAGCGCCCCACAGGTAAACCGGTTGCTGGCGCGAAATGGTTCCGTGGACGCCGCGCGCAAGGCCAGTGACGCGTGGCTCATGCCTTACGCTTTCCCTCATCCCTATTTCTTCACGCGGCTGCTCTTTCCGCCTTCGGAAGTTTCCCGACTGGCCGATGCTCGCTACCGAAACAGCGCTGTCGCTAGCGATGGCGTGACACTGGATCCGACGTGGATGGCGTGGTTGGAGCGCGTGACCGATCAGGCGGAAGCCGCGGAGCCGATTGCGGGCATCTCCTGGCTCGAAATGCGAACTTATATGGCCAGCACGCTGCTGCGCGACACCGATTCCGTAAGCATGGCCCGGTCTCTGGAAGTGCGCGTGCCTTTCCTTGATACCCCGCTGGTTGAATTTGTCAGCGCCTTGCCGGATGCCGCTCGGGTTCAACCCGAAGTCTCCAAAGGATTGCTGCGGGCCGCGCTGGCGGGGCTGATTCCGGCGGAGATTCTCGACCAGAATAAGAGGACGTTTACACTTCCGTGGGAAGATTGGTTGCGCAGTTCGCTACGGCCGCGAGTGGAATCCAGCCTGAAAGAACTGGCCCCGGCGCTCGCAGGCCACATGCACGCCGCGGGTGTACGGGTGGTATGGGATAATTTTTTGAATGGCCAGACAACCTGGTCCCGCCCGTGGTCGCTGTACGTGTTAAACGAATGGTGCCGCCGCCACCTCTCCTGAACGCCGTGAACTTGTTCTCTACTTGGTTACTGCATATCAGGAAGTAAAGATTTGAGGTAAACTTTCGGGTTTGGACATGAACATTCTGGGGATCAATGCGTATCATGGCAACGCTTCGGCCGCACTGGTGTGCGACGGGAAGTTGATAGCCGCGGTCGAGGAAGAGCGCTTCAACCGCGTGAAGTATGCGGCCGGTTTTCCTGCCGAGGCTATCCGCTACTGCCTGAAAGAAGCGGGGATTACGCTTTCGGATATCGATCATGTGGCGGTGCCGCGGAATCCCTACGCACGGCTGGCGACGAAACTCTGGTATGCGGTTCGGATGCCGTCCTTCGCCCGGGAACGCGCGCGCGTGATTTCCAAGTTCACGGCCATCCCCGCGGCGCTGGCGTGGGTGTTCGACAGCGACCCCGCGAAGATCAAGGCGACGTTCCACCGCGTGGAGCACCACCAAGCGCACCTTGCCAGTTGCTTTTTTGTTTCTCCGTTCGAGGATGCCGCATTACTTTCGGCAGATGGCCTCGGCGATTTCGCCAGCTCGATGTGGGGAGCGGGGCGCGGAAACCGCATGGAGATCGACGATGCCATCGCGTTCCCGCATTCGCTGGGACTGTATTACAGCGCGGTGACGCAATATCTGGGATTCCTGAAGTTTGGCGACGAATACAAGGTCATGGGGCTGGCAGCGTATGGCGAGCCCGAGGACATGGAAGCGTTTCGGGACATTGTGCGCTTCAGCCCCAACGGCGGCGAATTCGGATTTCGACTGGGCCTGGATTACTTTACGCATCACAAGACGGGGCCGGAGATGTCCTGGGCCGAGTCCGACAAAACTCCCACGCTCGGCAAAATGTTTTCTGATGCCATGGGGAAGCGCCTGGCCGGACCGGCGCGCTTGCCGGAAGAACCGCTCGAGCAGCGGCATCGCAATCTTGCCGCTTCGCTGCAAGCACGACTCGAAGAAGTGTATCTGGGCATGTTGAAAAAGCTGGCGGCGAAAACCGGCGCGAAAGCCGTGTGCCTGGCGGGCGGCGTGGCATTCAATTGCGTGGCCAACGGGAAGATCTTCGATCAGACACCGTTCGAAAAAGTTTATGTGCAGCCTGCCGCAGGCGACGGGGGCCTTTCAGTTGGCGCGGCGTATTACGTGTGGCATCAACTTCTTGGCAAGCCGCGCTCGTTTGTGATGGATCACGCGTACTGGGGACCAGAGTATAGCGCGGAAGAGATGCGCGCGGCGATCGAGGCCAGTGCGGTTTCGAAGGGCGGCTACACTTTGACGGAGTTGCCGGAACCGGAATTGATGATGTGCACCGCCGCGATTATCGCCGAAGGAAAAATTTTGGGCTGGTATCAGGGCCGGGCCGAATGGGGACCGCGCGCGCTGGGCAACCGGAGTATTGTTGCTGACCCTCGGCGTCCCGAGATGAAGGAAATCCTGAACCAGAGGATCAAGCATCGGGAAATCTTCCGCCCGTTTGCGCCGTCGATCCTGGCGGAAAAAACGGGCGAGTGGTTTGAGAAAGCGCATCCTTCTCCCTTCATGACGTTGGCTTACCCTGTTCGGCCCGAGAAGCGCGATAAAATTCCCGCCCCGACCCATGTGGACGGCACAGGCCGATTGCAGACGGTTACCGCCGACGCGAATCCCCGTTATCACGCATTAATCAGCGAATTTGAACGCCAGACGGGCGTGCCGGTCGTGCTCAATACATCGTTCAATGACAATGAGCCGATTGTGTGCCGTCCTGAAGAGGCAGTGGACTGTTTCCTGCGCACGCAAATGGACGCGCTGGTCCTGGGCAACTATCTGATCACGCGTCCGTGAATACTCAACTGCCCTGGACACCTGAGCGGAGCAAGGTGCGAATTTCCTGAAGAGTGGATTCAGGCGCGGTTTGTGGATGCTGCGAATAAACCTGATTGATTAGTTGGTCGAGCCGGATAGACTGCGCGTGCCTTAGTTTGAGGTCGCCGATCAGGCATTGCTCGATGACGTAAAGCAGTTGGCCATCCGCATTGCCGAACCTTGGGTCGCGCACTAATTCCTGTGACACGCCAGACACTTGAACCACCAGCTGCCGTGGCGGACCCATGATGGCGAGGTCTGGATCTGGCGGCTGAGCGAAAACCCAATCCACAAACTGCGCATCGAAGTCTGCCTTCCATTTTCTCTTCAGCGTGGCAAACCTGTACATCGCCTCCCCACTGATCTGCAACCGGCCGTCGCTGGCAAGAATGGCAGCGACCAGTGATTTATAGTCATCGTTTGGGTCAACTCGAACGATGGCCAAAGCTAATTCTTGCTGTGTCCTTGCTGAGCGGTAGAACCAGGAAAGGATTTTGGGAAGCGAAGCAGGTCCCTTGTCATCCCAGCGCGCCAACTGGATATTCGGCACGTCCGGCCAACGCGTCTCTGCCGCGTTCAGAATCGCATCGGCCTGCTTCGGCCGGAGACTGGCAGCAGCAATGGGCCACCGCTCCCGGTAAGCGAAAGTTTGGGGGTTCGTGCGATTCTTCTCCGCAACTTCCAAATCGAGAAGAGTGTCCGCGTCGGAAGCGTCCAGCAGGTCCTTTGCATGGGAGAGAAGGAAGAGGCTCATTTCGTAATCATGCTGTTGGGCTTCCGTACCGGAGCCGCCGCTATGCAAGATATCCGGGTCGGTGGTCGGCGGTTGATTGCGCAAAACGGAAAGAACGTTCATACGTCCCAAGAGCTTGGCTGCAGCCAATAGCTCTGCGTTGGAATATCCGGGGAATCGAGCGTTTTGAAAATCACTGCGGCCTGAACCGATCCAAAGAGTGATCAATTCGCGCTCAGGAGAGGGAACATTCAGGATTCCCTGCCGCGCAAGGGAAGCGAATTCTGGACGGTGAAATTGCCAGAGGAACCAGTCGGCACAGTATTCCCGGTTGCCGTGAATCGCCCAGTATGTGTCGAAGCTGCCTTTGGAGGGTTTTTCGACTAACCGCAACACAGCTGCTGCAACCGTCTGCGGAACGTAGTGCGGGGGCATGTAATTGTCCGTGGGTAGCGTAGCGATGACATCAAAGGTCTGGCTCTGGTCGTCCAACAGGGGACCGAGATGGCGTTGCAAGCGCGGATCGCCTTTTGCCACCAGAGCTGCGGCGGCCAAGGTTCGGACTTTCGGGGCTGGGTCTCCAATGAGGGACAAGAGGAACGGCACGGGGTAATCAGCATGCATCAAGTGCTGGTATTCGGCTGTGCCCGGCGTAACAGGCCAGCCATTGGCCAACTCCATCGTTAAATCCATTGGGGTACCGTCAACCGCCGGCGCACTACCAGGTGTAGACGGCGAGACATAAAACTTGTGGTCCGGGGGAAACGCGCGAAGTTGTTCCGCCACCTTCGCAAACTGTTCTTGCACGCTGGAAGGAACCTGGGCGGCACAACCAGGCAGGGGCAGAGCAATCAAAAGACCAATAATGCGGAGAAACCGAGCGCGCGCAGCGAGTGATTCTTGCGGGCGAGCGGTCGAGTTCAGGTTAGCAGTGTTCATCGCCGCGTCCTCGGCAAGTGAGTGGCGGTCTTCTCCGCCAGGACCGCAGTCTCCATAGTGGTAAAATCACGAAGTTTCTTCTAGGCGTGCGAGGCCGCCGCAGGACATTCGATTCTGAAAGAGATCTTTGGCGGGTGGAGAAGCGTGTTGTGGACCAGACAGTGTTCGACCGCTTCCTGCACGCCCTTGCGATGTTGCTGGCTCAGTTCGACGGGCGCGTCCACTTCGATTACAAAATTGTCCAGACGCGCGACGGGATCCTTCAGCTTGTCGCAGGTGACGCGCACGCGGGTGCCTTCGATGGCCAATTTGTGTTTCCTCAGATATTGGGCGGCATAATAGCCGGCGCAGGAACCAAGCGAGGCCAACAATAATTCGGGCGGAGTCATACCCTCGTCGAATCCGCCTTGCTCCACCGGCTGGTCGCTGACGATGGAGTGCCCGCGCGTCTTGATCTCAAACTGCACAGATCCCAGATGTTCAACAGTGATTTCCATGGTTGCCCTCCGTCCTGGAGCGAACCATAGCGTCCGGGAAGGATTCCAAGTCGGTCGCCAAAGGCAGGACTTTCTTTCTCACCTATAGCAGAATGCGGCGCTGCTGCCAAGACGAGGAAAGGAAAGAAGCCGCGCCTGCAACCTATTAGGGAACTGAACTGCTTATCGTTCTTGCCGTTAGTGGCGACCTTTTTCGTAGCTGTCGAAAGCTTCGCGCAGCCCATCGAGCAGGTGTCCGTTCTTGACCTTGCC
>Ga0187816_10000311_pt1 | contig 14225 bp, 12 predicted proteins | sample NC_wetland_sal_i_16_FD_132960 | JGI IMG/M metagenome (GOLD analysis project Ga0187816, IMG submission 132960) | Wetland sediment microbial communities from Neuse River Estuary, North Carolina, USA - SO4_1 | ecosystem: Environmental > Aquatic > Freshwater > Wetlands > Sediment | place: USA... | reverse complement strand
ATCACTTCCACCGCAGTGACCATCGAAAACTGCCCTTCCCCGATTTTCTTGCTGAATTCACGGTCGTTCAAATCCACTTCTTGAAAAGGGAGTGCGGCCTTGAATCCTCTCACGTCCTTGTCCGCCCCCATGACATTCCACTCCAGCTCCCGCATCCGCGTCGCCAGCAGCCCGCTTCCCGCTCCCAGGTCAATCGCGCGCTCTCCGGGTTGAGCGAAGCGAGCCAGCACTCGCTCAACCACGAAGTCGTGGAGTCCGGCCATGGTGGTCGTCTTCAGGTCGGTTGAGCTCAATGAAGCAGCGCCTTTCGATAAAGAGCCATGTGGCCTTGAATCATACTATTGCGATGGAAGACATGCATGGCGCGCACGCGAGCCGCGGAACCCAGGCGGCCGGCCAGTGACGGTTTTTCGATCACTTCGCGCATGCAGGCCGCCAGGCCTTCCGCGTCTCCTGTTGGGAACACCAGCCCGGTATCTCCCACAACTTCACGCAACGCGCCGATATCCGACACGATAAGCAGTTTCCCACGGAGCATATTTTCCGCCGCCACCAGCCCGAAGACTTCTCCCCCCAGCGATGGCATCACCACCGCCGACACGTCCGCAAACGCTTCCCCAACTTTCTCCTCCGCAACGTGACCCAGGAACTCGGCCTCCCCGTTCATCCTCGCAGCTCGCATTTTTAGCGGCGCGCTCTCCGGACCGTCGCCCATTATTTTCAGCTGAAAATTGCAGTTCGCACCATGCAAACGCTCCGCTGCGTCGAGCAGAACTCCGACTCCTTTTGTGCTCACCAGCCGGCCTTGGAAGGCAAACTGGGTGACGAAATCAGGTGAACTGCCAGCCGGTGCAGGCACCGCTATTTCCCGACCAGAGACTGGAGATATCCCGTGATACACGGTCTTCATTCGCCGCAGCCCCAGAATCGTGGCGAGCCAGTCCGTGGGAGTGATGTTGAAGGCAGCTCGATCGGCCAGCCATCTCCTCACGTGTGTCAGCAGCAGCGCCTGCAAGCTTTTCAGCAGGCCAACGCTGTGTTTATTGCATTCCACACATTTAGTGTAGCGCTTCGCCATGAAATGGCCCCGACATGGCGCCTGCGCCGGCTCGTAAAAAAGCAACCCATTTGGGCACGCTGCTTGAAATCCGTGATGCTCAATCACTACCGGTTTTCGAAGCAGCAGCGCAAGCATCAGCGGCAACATGGCGGGACCGGCTAGGTGGACGACCTCCGAATTGTATAGAAGCCGGAGAAAGCGCCAGAACCCGGGGCAGCGCACGATCCTGAACGGCTCAGTATCTTCTCCGTTCATGGTCTCCCGCGTTCGCGTCACCACGGTGACTTCCATCGCCTCGTCGCGCTCCTGCTTTGACCACTCCACCAGGCCGCGAGCCAACTCGAGCACAATCGTTTGTACTCCACCGGGAACTGGCAAGAAATATTCGGTGTAAACGAGGAGTTTCACTCTGTTTCTCGCGACGCATGAAGCGCCTGAATAAATCGCTCCGCAATGGCGTCCCAGGAAAAATACTTTTCATGTGCCCGGCGGCTCCTCGCGCGCAACCGCTCCCGCAGTTCCGAATCATTCAGGATCTGCGCAAGCGCATTCCCCAATGCCTCTCGATTGGGGTAAGGCGCGAGGCGCACTCCCGCCTCGCTGAGAGGAAAAATGTTCGCACCGTCCCCGTATGCCACGATCGGCAGTCCGCAGGCGATTCCGGCGATCGCGCTGCCGCGGCGGGCATAGAGCGGCCCGCGGACACATAGCATCGCGTCGGACTCGGCCAGGGTCTGGCTCACCTCATCCGCGCTTCGCAGGCCAAGATTCGAAACTTCCACGGGAACCCGCAAAAAAGCGCGCTCGATTTCGTCTTTCGCCTCCACAGTTCCTTTTCCGAGAAACACCACCCGAACTTTCGACGTGCGCGCCGCCGCGCTCAACGCTTGTGAAATTTCATCCACTTCCCGATGGCGGTTTGGCGGATCGCTCAAACAGAAAACCGCGACTTGTTTCTGCGTTCCATTCACGCGATGTGAAATTTCCCGGGCGCCCGCCTGCCCCGGCACATTGGCGCCGATGGGAATAAAATCAGCCTTCGCTCCGCCCTTGGGCAACCAGGCGATTGTTTCGAGCGAAACCGTAAAAATGCTCTTCGCGGATCGACGGTAGAGCGTCCGCACCACCCAGTTTTGGCAAGCCTCGCGAATCCGGTCGATCCAGCGCGGCCCGCCAAGGCCGAACGGTTCGTGAAATACGACCGCGCAGCGAGCGCCCCGTCGGCAAAGAATCTCGAGCGCGGCAACCGCGCCAAAGGGAAATCCGCGCTGCGACCAACCGAGCGCCGTATATTGCAGCGCGACCCAATTTCCGCGCCAATCCGCGCTCGTTCGCAAGAGCTTCCACAATGCCCGCAGCCAGCCACGATCATGCCATTCCACATGCGCTCGCTTTAGCGTCACGCCTCGGCGGCCGAGAGCTTCACCCAAAAACGTGCAGTAATCCTCCACGCCGTCCACGGGAGTGTCCCGGCGGCCCAGCAATGCAATCCAGCTTTCAGTTGGGGCGTTTGCCTTTGGCGTTGATTCCATTGTAGCCACGCTTCAGCTCTACCTCGACCAGCCCCGCATCTTGAAACCATCGGCTGACGTCTTCCATCCGCTGCGGCTGGTCATAGACGGGCGACAGCATGTCGAGCGCGCTCAAAATCTTCACCTGTTTCAATTCTTCATCCGTATAGTTCAGCCGCGGAGTGTGGGAGATGGGCCCGATCGGTATCAACTCGCCGAGCACAGAGCCCAGCGCGGGAATCCGGCTGAGCACTTTCTTCGCCTCAAAAGCCGGCGGAATCGTCCAGCTCAGCAGGCGATAAATCCCCTCGGTGCCCAGCGGCCTGACGAATGGCCGCGCCAGATATTTCAGCGGCGGAAATCCGCTCGATTTCTCATACACATCAATCACAATCTCACCGCCCGGCCGCAGAAAGGGAAGCAAACTTCGAAACGCGGCGGCCACATCCGGGCAATGTTGCAGCACGCCCATGCAGAAGATTTTGTCGAATGCTCCTTTGCGCATAGGGATCTCATAGATGCTGGCCTGGAATACCGTCACCTTGCCGGAATCCGAGTTATTGCGCCACGCTGCCTCCACTGCCGAGCTCAAATCGAACGAATACACTTCCGCGCCCGTCTCCAACGCGAGCTGTGTAAACCGGCCCGAGCCGCATCCTGCTTCGAGGATCCGCTCTCCTTGCAGGCGCGCCGGCCAGCCGGTGGTCTTATAGAAACGGTCGCGGCTCAAGCCGTTGTGCATGAACTTGTCTACTTGCAGGCGATCGAAATGATTCCATTGAAAGCCAAAGGACGCCGCATAGGAATCGGTGGGCACAAATCGCGGGAGATTTCGCACGATGGGGACCACGGCCCCGCACGCCGAGCAGGCGATCTGTCCCTCGATGATTTCATGAGTCGCTTCGTCTTCGGACACGACCGACGCGAAACGCATCGGCCCCTGGCACTTGAGGCAGACAAACATCTCGAGCGCTTCGCGTCGCATCGATTAACGCTTCCTTGGCGGCAACGCCAGCACATGATTCGCGTCGAGAGTTTCCAGGCGGTAACCGAGGCAGCCAAGGTGGCTTCGCAGCGCCGCGTCGTTTGTCGGCGAATGTATTTCGCATGCGATCCACGGCCGGCGCAATTCGAGCAGTTTTTCCGCGCCTCGGAATACCTCGGCCTCGGCGCCTTCCACGTCGCACTTGATGGCGTCCGGCGCCGGCGAAGTCCTGGCGAAATCGTCAAGCGCCACACACGTGGTAGGCCTACCGGCCGGATCATCGGCGGCGACGACCCTGCCAAGGCCGTGGTCGGGCGATGACGGATCGGCTGAGGCGAATTTCATCTCCCCGCTCGTGGACCATACACCACTCTCGACCACTGTCACGTTTTCGAATCCATTGCGCGCAATATTTCGGCGCAAGCGGGCCGCAACGCTTGCATCGGGCTCGAAGCTGAAAACGCTTCCGTCCTTTCCCACTAGCCGGGCTGCGAGAAGCGAGAAAAAGCCTATGTTCGCGCCCAGATCGTAAAAGACCATTCCCGGCTGAATCCGTTCAGCCAACGTTTGCTGCACACCGGCTTCCGCTTCGCCGCGAACGTAGCTTCGGCTTGTGCGCGGATTGAGCTCCATCCAGATTCCTTTTGCCGGTCCTGCCTCGATTTGTGCCCAAACTTTTTCATCCGGCGGCAAAATCCGGTGGCTCAGCCGGTGAATGATTTCGCCGAGCACGGGAACATCGCGCAGAGAGCGCAAAGGCGCCGGCGAGTGCAGCAGCAGTTCACCCATCCATTTGCGCGCTCCGGTCATTCTATTTTTCCACCACGAAGCTGCCAATCACCAGCGCGTCCATCCCGGAGCTGAAGAATGTGCGCACTGCATCCGTCGGCGTGCACACAATCGGCTCGCCGCGCAAATTGAACGACGTATTCATCACCACCGGCACTCCCGTTCGCTGCCCAAACTCGTTGATCAGCCGCCAGTAAAGCGGGTTGACGTCGCGCTCCACCGTCTGCGGCCGCGCGCTCCCGTCCACGTGCGTAACCGAAGGAATCACGCCGCGCTTTTCCGGCTTCACCTGCGCCGTCAGTACCATGAATGGCGAATCGGTGGACGACTCCAAATATTGGTCCGCCGCTTCCGCCAGCAGCGACGGAGCAAACGGCCGCCACCACTCGCGGAATTTCACGGCGTTGTTCACTTTCGCATTCATCTCCGGGTCCCGTGGATCGGCGAGGATCGACCGGCTGCCCAGCGCGCGCGGCCCGAATTCCATGCGCCCCTGAAACCAGCCGAGAATCTTTCCATTTGCGAGCATCTCAGCAGCCGTCCCGGCGGGATCGGTCATGCGCGTTGCGCGCAGCTTGTACGTTTCCAGCGCCTTCTCTATTTCGGCGTCCGAACTCGCCGGCCCGAGGTACGCATGCCGCATTCGCGCGACCGGCAATTTTCCGCCGCCATCCAAATAGGGCGCGAGCGCCGCACCCAGGCACACGCCGTCGTCCCCGGCTGCCGGCTGAATGAAAATACGATCCACGATCCCCGATGCGAGAATCTTGCCGTTGGCTTTCGAATTCAGCGCCACGCCGCCAGCCAGGCAAAGGTTCCGGCAGCCGGTTTTTCCCACCGCCGCGCGCGCCAGGGTCATCATGGCCTGCTCGCACGCGTCCTGAACGGCAAATGCCAGGTTCTTGTGTCGCGGGCCAATCTCGGATTCTGGCGCGCGCTTTGGCCCCAGGCGCGCTTCGATGGCGGCGCTCGGCGCGGAGTCGCGGCCGATGAGCAGTTGCGACGCCACGCGGTACGGATTGTCATCCGGGATAATGAATTCGCGCAGGTTCAATCCTGGCTCGCCATATGGGGCCAGGCCCATCACCTTCCACTCGTCGCTGTAAGGCTGGAATCCTAGATACTGCGTGAATTGCGCATAGAAAAGGCCCAGCGAATTCGGCCACGGAATCGTCCACACATGCTCGAGATTTCCGGCGCGGCCATGCCATAGCGAGGTCGCTTCCCACGCGCCGCGCCCGTCGAGTACAAGCACGGCGGTTTCGTCGAATCCCGAAAATGAATAGGCGCTGATGGCGTGCGCCAGGTGATGGTCCACGAAACGGAACCGCCCCTTGGCCGTCCCAAAGAGCTGGCGGAATCGGTTTTCTCCGCCTCGCTGGTGCCACATACTCAAAAAATGCCGCGTCGTGTTCAGCAACGCGCGCGAGTCCACTTGTTGCTTGCCGGAAGCATAATTCCGCAGATCGTGCAGAAATCCGACGCGCGGCGCCGACCATCCCTGGCAAACGAAGTCCAACTCGTCCGGACGCACATTCGCAAATTCCAGGCACGCGCGAATCGCCAGCGCCGGAAAGCACGCATCATGCTTCACGCGGCTCAGCCGCTCTTCCGCGACGGCAAATAAAATTTTGCCGTCCCGCACAATGCACGCCGACGAATCATGCATCTGCGAGTAGTTGATCCCAAGCGCAATCATATTTCCTGGCTAATCCCTCGGCTCCGATTCAATTCTTGCGCCGCTCCACGACACACAGCGAGTGAACCTCTTCCACGATGGTCCATTCGGGGTTTTGTCCCCCTCGAAACAATCGGTTGACCAGACGCACAGACCCCCACTCGGGACCGGGCCAGCCGTTCTCGAAGACGCGCGCGTCGTGAAAAATCACCACGCCTCCAGGCTCCAAAAAACGGCTCCAGTCCTCCCAGTCACGTTCCACTGCGGCTTCCGAATGGTCTCCATCGACGAGCAGCAAATCAATGGGCGTGTTCCACGTCCGAGCCGCCTCTTGGCTGAATTTCTCGAGCCAGACTACCTCTCCTCGGTGGCAACTGCCGACGGCGCGGTGGGCGGCGCGCTTCATGAAATTCAAACCCGGGACTCGACTCAAGTGAAACGGATCGATCAGATACAAAGTCCCATTTTCGAGCATGCCTTCCCGCAGAGCCATTGCGGAGACCCCTTCTGCAACTCCGATCTCCACGAGTGTGGACCGTCCCGCGGCCCAGCGCCGGATGGCGGCATGTTCGGCTGCCGTGTGTTGCGCTAGAGGAGGCCGCAGCCCAATCCATGCATAAACCGGATGTCGTAACCAGCGGATGAAACTGCCCGTGTAAGTCTCTTCCGAAGCCGATGTGCGAGGCAGATTGAGCACGGCATATTTCAAAGGCAGTCTCCAGAATCTCGGCCTGCCGCGTACCGTCCGGAAGCGCGCCTCATCAGGGCTGCGGTTTGACGGCCGCGAGCGACAAAACCATCTCGAGCTTTTCCGTTACGCGATCCCAGGTGTAGCGGCGCATGGCGGCTTGCGCTGCCTGCCCCAGTTGTTTCCGCAAATCGAGTGACAGGCAGATTCGTTCCACCGCATCGGCGACGCGTTCAGAATCCGCCGGCGTCACGAGCAGTCCGTTTACTCCGTTTTCGACCACGTCGGCCATGCCGCAGGTATCTGTAGTCACGACTGGCATTCCGGAGGCCATGGCTTCCAGAAGCGTCAGCGGCATTCCCTCCACAAGCGAGGGGAAAACAAAGACGTCGTGTGCCGCATAGAGCGATGGCATCTTGTCGCGCTCAAGGAACGGAATGACGGTCAGCCGCTCGTGGGTTGCCGCCGAAAAGCACTTCTGGATCTCTTCCTTAGGAAGCAAACAGCCGGCTACCGTCAGGCGAACCTGCGGCAATTTCCCGGCCAATATTTGGAACGCCTCTGCCAGATAGTACACACCTTTGCGATCAAGCCACGAGCCGACGAAGAGCAACCGAACCCCCGGCTTGTCCTGATATTCACGGCGGAAAAAGTACCTCTCTTCTGTCCCGTTCGGCACGAACCAGACACATCCAGGATCCTTGTTGTACTTGAGCTGGGCGCAAATCCAGGCCTCGCGGTTCACCACGGCTCCTTGATCTGCGGTCTTGATCGAGAGATCGTACATGGTCTGGTGATAAAGGCGGTGCCAGAGCCTGTTCTTCCATCCGAAATTCCATGCGCGTCCCTTGCGGTCCTCTCGCCGCATGGCGCGGACGTAGCGCTCCTCAGATCCATGCATGGTCATCACGTAAGGAGGCTTGCCGTCCTGATGAAATGCCTTGCGCCACGCGCCATAGACGCAACCCCAGGGAGCGTGGATGTTCACAACGTCGAATTGTTGCTTGTCTTTCAAAATTCTCCGCGCGACACCCCACGCGAATCGAAAGTCTTGAAAACGCGCCCATTTCACCGGTAGGGCGAGGACATCTTCGAGAAACCAGCAGACGACTTTGTGGCCGCGCTTTTCGAGCTCGCGTGCGTGGTTCAGCACAACTCCGGCGGCTCCTGCCTCTTGTTGCCCAGGAACGCCAATGGCGATCAATATCTTCACTTAAATTGTCCTGCCCCTTTTGGTCAGGCGGATGTCCGCACCACGAATTGATTTTCCAGCCTTAGCGGGCATATTTCGAGATCACGGCTTCAAGCCGATCCGCCCCGTGTAATCGATTCGGTTGAGCAGAATAGGGATGTGATGCTGCGCGAAATACTCGTCGCACGCCTGCCGGGCCCCCCTCCAATGTCCGTAGTCGTCGATAATGATCACGCCGCGCGGGGAGAGGCGCGGAAAGAGGTGGACTAGCTCATGTTTGGTCGATTCATACCAGTCTGTGTCAAGTCGCAGCAACGAAATCGAATCCGGCGCCGAGGCCGGTATCGTCTCTTCCACCTTGCCCGCAATGAAGTGGATTCTTTCCTTCGGGTAGCACGTTTGGTAGAGAATTTCCTTGACGCCTTCCAGAGGCGCGTCGGAGCACTGAACCCCGGAATCCTCGACGAGCAGTTTCGAAGCGGCCCTCCCGGAATAATCGCGATCTCGCGACGTCGGCTCAGACATGCCCTCAAAAGTGTCGAACAAATACAAACCACGGCTCACATCTTGCAGTTGCAGCAACGTTCGGGCAACGGCCGCCATGCTGCCGCCCTTCCATACTCCACATTCCACAATTGCGCCCGCAATCGTATTCGCGCTGACGTACCTCACGGCTTGGATGAGCGCGTAGATTCTCTCAGCGCTCGTCAGCGTCCAGGGGCGGACTGCCTGAATAATGTCGATCTCATCGCCTTGGAAATCGGGAGGGTAATCCGTCCCCTGCTGACGAACCTTGATGACGTCCAGGCCGAAAGCCCTGAAAGATTTATGGATGGCTGTTTTAATCATCGATCTTTTCACTGCACTCGCAACCGAAACTCATGTGCCGGCGCCGGTGTCACGCTTCAGATGCGGCATCTCGGGAATCGGAAGCCAGCGCTTGCGGGCGCGCTGGTAAAACTTGCTCCCAGCAAGCTTCCTTTGAACGCCGTAATAAGTTCGCGGCGGGGTCGCCAGCGCGGCCATGAGGGTCAAGACTTTAAAGACACGATGGGAAAGCGGCGCATCGGGGTGCGTCACTCCATAAATTTTCCATTCGGTTTCAAACGTTTCCCATGGCCAGCCGCCATCCAACATCAGTCGCAATTGATCCGCGTCCGCGTGCAATCGTCCGGTGATTCTCCTCACCACTTTCGCATCCACGCCCCGTTCGCAGAGTTGCTCGTCGAGGCTTCGCGCGAGTGCGGCAAGCGCCCCCTGTTTTCGCCGCAGCCGCTGAGGATCGCCTTTCGTCATCTGAAAAGCATTCGAATCGTGGAGGCGGTAGTAGGTGAGCGTTTCCGGCAGAATCTGCACGCGCGCGAGCGCGGCAGCAAGCGTCGATAAATACTCGTCTGCCTGCACCGTCAACGCCTCGGGGACCGGCCCAATGCGCCGCAGCAAACCTGCGCGGATCGTCATCCGGCTCGTTCCTAGAAAACTGCCGCGCCGGGAGATCAGGCACGCGCCCTCGATGGTATCGGCCTGGAAACGGAACCCATTGCGCAAAATCTCCGATTGCTCGTGTCCGTCGGCCCGAACAATGGTCACGCCGTGGCCCACAATTCCTACACCAGGATCCGCGGCCATCGCTTCCATCACCCGCGTCAATTTTGCCGGCGCCCACCAATCGTCCCCATCGAGGAATGCGACGATCTCTCCCCGCGCCTCCGGAATCCCCGCATTAAATGCCGAAGCCTGCCCGCCGTTGGTTTTTCGTATCAGGCGGACGCGCGGCTCGAACTTGCGAACGATTTCCGGTGTCCGGTCGGTGGATCCGTCGTCCACCACCAGAATCTCCATCTCCTGCGGCGGAAAATCCTGGCCGAGAACGCTCCCGATGGCATGCTCGATGAAGCGCTCGTGGTTATACGTGTCGATTAGAACTGTCACCGCTGGTTTCATTTTTCGGAAACACCCACACGCACCGCTGTCACTTTGTTCTTCGCTGGATCGTTCATTCGGGCGAGGCAGTACAAGTATAGACCCACATATCCGCGCAGACGCAAATATGGAAGCAGCGAAATCGCTGCCGGCATCAGCAGAAAATTTTTCCACCTCGCCAACCGCGCCGCCAGCCTGTGCCCGCCGCTGCTTTCGAGACGCACCATCGTTTCCTTCATTTCCGCCGGGTTCATTTCCGCCAGGTCCGCGAGCATGGGCGGCCGCTCGCCTGCCACGCGCGAGGCCAGGCCGGTACGCAGGCCCGTGCTCAGCACCTGCGCCGCTCTCAGCACATGAAGCGGTTCTTCGCGCAGCGAGATGATTTCGAATCCGTTTCGCTCCAGGAAGTTTCGCAGTGCCCTCGGGCTCCAGCGGGTCAAATGATTCGGCGGATAGTCGAGCGGGTCGGGCGCCTTTTGCCAGCGGTTGCGGTTCGGCACGCTCAGCGCGATGAGCCCCTGAGGTGCGAGGCAATCCATGGCGATCTCAAGGAATCCTTGCGGATTCTCCTGATGCTCGAGAACTTCGAAAAACGTCACCACGTCGAATTTCTCCAGCGGCCGCGCTGCCAGGAACTCCTCAGGACTTTGACTCGAGATATTCTTCAGTCCGTAGTGCTCCTGCGCAAACCGCGCCGCGTTCCGGTTCACCTCGATTCCGGTCACGTCAAAGCCTGCGCCGCTCGCCGCAGCAAGAAAATTTCCCACGCCGCACCCGATATCGAGCAGTCGTCCACCCTTGGGCGCCTTCGGATCGCTCAAAAAATACCGGTGGCCTGGTTCGAGTGGCATGGCCGTTTGGTCGCGCCCCTGGTAGGCCGTCTCGTACCAGGAAGCGCCGGGCATCGCGGCGGGATGCCAAAAATGCAAATCGCACTCCGCGCAGGCATAGAGCGACGACTTGTGCAAGGATTCGAGCGGCGCCTTCGTTGACACTTTTCGACACGCGGGGCAACGCGCTGGCAGCGCTGATTGCTCTGGTGTGCGTGCCTCGGCCGTCTGTGAAGCGCAGCTCCCTCGATTCATGCTGTCTTCTCGGCGCGCGCGGTGATTTTCAAATCCGCGGGAATGTTGAAGATGCCGGCCCAGTTATCCTGTTGATGGGAAAGCGGCAAAGTGTCCACCGTCAGGAAAGGAACCGCGTTCCACACCTCGAGCAATCGTCCGCCCGTAAGATTATTGCCCTCATTATAGAGCGAGCAGAGAATCGAATAGGTCCCCGGCCGCAACGGTAAATATGGCAGCGTCACCTGCAGTTGCTGCAATCCGGGCTCGAGCATCACTTCCTCAAAGCCCCAACTCGCAACCAGCAAGCTCGCGTCGTTGTAAATGTGCAGGCCGAAATGCCCGCGTTGAACCGTCTCTTTCGGCGACACCGTGAAATTCAAAATCAATTCCCTCAGGCCATCCCGGAGCGTGTTTTCTTCCCCCGGAATTTCCCAGCTCAAGAAGACCGGCGCGCCCGCCTGCCCCGCCTGCCCCTGGGCTCCACTCATCAACCCCGCTTCGTAGGAAGCGATGATCTTGCTCGTCGGGCCTTCCTCCCGGATCCGTCCGGCGTCGATCCATAGGACTCTTTCGCACAACCTCCGAATCTGGTTCATCTGGTGGCTCACAAACACGATCGTGCGTCCGCTCCTTGAAACTTCCTGCATCTTTCCCAGGCATTTCCTCTGAAATTCCAGATCGCCCACGGCCAGCACCTCATCCACGAGCAAAATCTCCGGCTCCAGATGCGCCGCCACCGCAAACGCGAGCCGCATCTGCATCCCCGAGCTGAAATGCTTCAGCGCCGTATCCAGAAAGCGCTCCACTCCCGAGAAGGCCACAATCGCATCCTGTTTCCGGTCCATCTCTCGCTTGCTCATCCCCAAGACCGCGCCGCTCAGGTAAATATTCTCGCGGCCGGTGAGCTCGGGATGGAACCCCGTCCCGACTTCGAGCAGGCTGCCCACGCGCCCGCGCACTTCCGCAAAACCCTCCGTGGGCCGTGTGATCCGCGATAGCAGCTTCAAGAGGGTCGTCTTGCCCGCGCCGTTCCGCCCGATGAGCCCCACAACCTCGCCCGGAGCAATATCGAAGCTCACGTCGCGCAGCGCCCAAATATAATCGGGCTGCCCGTTGCGTTTGGCGCGCCGGAACGGCGCCTGGAACGCGCGCGTCAACACATCACGCAGTGCCAAGTAGCGCTCCCGCTTGCCCACGCGATAGCGTTTGCCCAACCCTTCCACATGAATGACGGATTCGCTCATCACTTAAATCGCGATTCGCTCACACCACGTCGGCAATCGTCGTCTCCATCTTTTGAAAATACGCGACGCTGCTCAGCAGCACCGCCGCCACAACTCCCGCGGAAACAAATATCAAATGTCCCGGCGGCTGGCCCTGGCCCGCCAGCGACCAACGAAATCCCTCAATTACTCCCGCCATCGGGTTCAGCCCATAGAGCCAGCGCCACTTTTCCGGGACCAGCGAGCTCGGATAAGCAACCGGCGAGGCGAACATCCAGAATTGCACTAGAAACGGCAGCACGTACCGCACGTCGCGGTAAATCGCGTTCAGCGCCGCGAGCCACAACCCCACGCCCAGAGCCGTCAGCACCGTCAAAAGCAAAAACACCGGAAGCCAGAGCATCGCGGCCGATGGCCGAATGCCGTAGTAGATCATCATGAGGACGAACATCAGAAACGAAATGGCGAAATCCACCAGCCCCGAAAGCACGGACGAAAACGGCAAAATCAGCCGGGGGAAATACACTTTGGTAATCAAGCGCTGGTTTTCCACGATTGTGTTCGTCGCGTTTTGCAGCGCCGCTGCGAAATACATCCACGGCAGCAGCGCGCTGTAATAAAAAACCGGATACGGCAATCCCTCTGATGGAATGTGCGCCAGCTTCCCGAAAAACAGGCTGAAGACCAGCATCGTAAGAAACGGCTGCAGGACGGCCCATGCCGCCCCGATCGCCGTCTGCTTGTAGCGAATCTTGATGTCGCGCCAAACGAAAAAGTAGAGCAGCTCGCGGTAGTCCCACATTTCTCCCAGTGGGACTTCCCGCCAGCGGCTCGGCGGCGTGATGCGAAGCACGCGGGGCTTCGCCAGGGCGGCCGATTCGGAAATGCCGGTCGCGGTGCTCATTTCGCGTCGTCCGATCCCTGGGATTTGAGCTGTTCCACGTCTTCTTCCTCAATATTGCCCATCAACTGTTTCCGCCGGGTTAGATAAGCCCTCAGAGTCCGCGCTGCCCTTGTGGGAACCACGGCAAGCTGGTTATACGCGGCCTCGCGCCAGGAAATCGGGCCTCGCGCCGGAATCAGGTGCGTCCCCCACTGAAAGATCAAGCCCATATTCCAGAGAATCAGGACCGCCGATGCCGTCGAGCTGACAATTGCCGCGGGCCGTTCCTGCCACGCGCGCGCCAGGAAATCAAAAAACGCCGCCAGGCCGAGCACAAAGAAAATCGTCAGCGAAACGAAGAACCGGTTGCCAAACGAGGAAACACCCGACCAATTCTGATAACACCCGATGGCGTACAGATACGTGGCGGTTACGATGATCGAATATAGCCCCAGCGTGCGATCCGTCCTGCGCAAGAAAAAAAAGCCCAAAACGGCCAGGGCCACAATGGGCGTCCAACTGAAAAGTCCGTGCTCGGCGGAAAAGCAAACCTTCAAGAGCGCCGGAGAATTCCAGTACCACATCTCCGTGTATCCGAAATTGAAATAGCTTCCGAAAATGATTTTTTTTGTGATCAGTGTCGGTGCGAAGGCCGCAATCGTCACCCCCGCGAATGCTACATTCTCCAGAAAAAGTTCTCCAGCCGAGGCCGTCTCATGCGATCGGATCGCGCTTCTATAACCCGCAAGCGACTCCAGCAGTGGCAACAACAGCAGGATCGAATTGGGATAGTAAACATCCATCATCAGGCCCGCAATCGCGCCCAGTAGCACCCACTGCCTCAGCGTTCGGGCAGGCCGCGTGCGATCCCAGTACCAGAAAAAAAGCGCCACGGCGAAGGCCGAATGAGCATGGGACCACGACGGGTTGAAGTACATGTACACCGGCAGGGAGCTCGCAAACCAGATTCCCAATGTGGCTAGGAATGCCCATCGCTCCGCAAGGTACTTTCGCGCTACGCGAAACGATATCCATAGCGCCAGAAACCCGTACAACACTGTTCCCAGCGACATCGCAACCACATAAGGCCGCGAATATCCGTTGGCTAAGACATGGCCGCCCAGCGCGTCGTAGGCAAGAACTCCGAGATGCGCCGCGACTAGAAATGGGGCCCATAGCATCGCCGGCCCCACCGAAAAATGATTGTCGAGATGCCCCGTGGACGT
>Ga0187816_10000310_pt1 | contig 14247 bp, 8 predicted proteins | sample NC_wetland_sal_i_16_FD_132960 | JGI IMG/M metagenome (GOLD analysis project Ga0187816, IMG submission 132960) | Wetland sediment microbial communities from Neuse River Estuary, North Carolina, USA - SO4_1 | ecosystem: Environmental > Aquatic > Freshwater > Wetlands > Sediment | place: USA: North... | reverse complement strand
GAAGCCACGTAGAAACGGCTCTGCTTTTGCCCGTGCGTGCTCTTCAAAAGACGCGAACACATCATGGGCGTGAGGGTCAGCGAAACCACGGCAGAAACGAGGATGGTCACGCTCAGCGTGATGGCAAACTCGCGGAAGAGCCGGCCAACGATGTCGCCCATGAACAGCAGCGGAATCAACACGGCAATCAACGAGATCGTCAGCGATACGATCGTGAAACCGATCTGCTCAGAACCTTTGAGAGCAGCTTCGAGCGGCGGATCTCCCTCTTCGATAAATCGAATAATGTTCTCAATCATCACGATGGCATCATCGACGACGAAGCCAGTGGAAATCGTGAGGGCCATCAATGTGAGGTTGTTTAAGCTGAAGCCGGCGAGGTACATAACGCCGAACGTGCCCACAATGGAGAGAGGGACGGCAACGCTGGGAATGGTGGTGGCGGAAAGATTGCGCAAAAACAGAAAAATGACCATGACGACCAGCGCCACGGTGAGCATAAGTTCAAACTCAACGTCTTTGACGGAAGCCCTGATCGTGGTGGTGCGGTCCGTCAGGACATCCACTTGAACGGCGGCGGGGAGATTGGTCTTCAGCAGGGGAAGCAACTTCTTGACGCGGTCCACGACCTGGATGATGTTCGCGCCGGGCTGGCGTTGGATGTTGACGATGACCGCGGGTGTTTCGTTCATCCATGCAGCCTGACGGTTGTTTTCCACGTCATTTTCAACCGTGGCCACATCCGACAGTCTGACGGGCGACCCGTTGTGATAAGCAATGACCACTTTTTCAAATTCGGGCGCGGTGAGAAGTTGGTCGTTCGATTGAATCTGGTAGTCCTGTTGCGGGCCGTCGAAATTACCAATCGCTTGGTCGAGGCTGGTTTGTTGCAGGGCCGTGCGCACATCCTCGAGATTGATGCCGTACGAGGAGAGCGCCGTGGGATTCACGCGCACTCGAACAGCCGGCTTTTGGCCACCACTGATGCTGACCAGTCCCACGCCGGGAAGCTGAGAGATTTTTTGGGCGAAGCGGGTGTCGGCGAGGTCTTCGACCTGTGACAGGGGAATTGTTTTGGAAGAAAGCGCCAGGGTGAGAATTGGCGTGTCTGCCGGGTTCGTCTTGTTATAGATCGGCGGGACTGGCAGATCGGAAGGGAGATACGTCTGGGCTGCGTTGATGGCGGCTTGGACTTCCTGTTCAGCGACGTCGATGTTCAATTCGAGGGAAAACTGCAGCACGATGATGGAGCTGCCGTCTGAACTTGTAGAGGTCATTTGGTTCAGGCCGGGAACTTGACCGAACTGCCGCTCCAGCGGGGCAGTCACCGCCGATGACATTACATCGGGACTCGCACCTGGATAAAACGTCACCACCTGGATGGTGGGGTAATCCACTTCCGGCAGCGCGGACACGGGCAATTGCAAAAAAGCTACGGCGCCCGCGAGTAGAATCGCCGCCATAAGAAGCGACGTTGCTACCGGCCGCAGGATGAATGGACGAGACGGACTCACTGCGCGGAGCCTCCCTTTTTGCCTCCGGAGGCCTTGCCCCCGTGATCCCCAGACTGATCCTGGCCCGCCTGTGCTGCCTTCGCGGGTTGACCGGAGCTGTTTGAGTTGGAGGGCGTGCGCAGGTTCACTTTGGCGCCGTCTTGAAGTTTGTCAAACCCATTGATGGCAACGTTGTCTCCAGGTTGCAGGCCATCCACAGCTGTGACCGTGCCATCCGTTGTGCCGGCAGTGATGGGGTGTATGGCCGCCGTCTGATCACTCTTGATGACATAGACATAAGCTCCCTGTGCGTTCCGCTGGATCGCGGGCGTGGGAATCAGAATGGCGTTGTGCACGGTGTCCACCAGGAGGCGCGCATTGACAAACTGGCTGGGGAAAAGAGCAAAGTCGTTGTTGGGAAAGACGGCTTTCAGCTTTAGCGTGCCTGTCGTGGTGTCGATCACATTGTCCAGGGTCAAAAGAGAGCCAGTGGCGAGTTTTCGTGCTTGTTCGCGGTCGAACGCGTCAACGTCCAGCTTTTTGCCTTTTTGGAGCTGCTGTTGAATTTGGCCAAGATGGTCTTCGGCTATGCTGAAAATGACGGTAATGGGCTGGAGCTGGGTGATCACCACTAATGGAGTGGTGCTGTTGGCTTGGATGATGTTTCCCGGGTCGACCAGGCGGAGGCCCACGCGGCCATCAATCGGCGCTGTGATGTGCGTGTACACCAGATTCACTCTGGCATTTGCAAGCTGCCCTTCGTCGTTTTTGACGGTTCCTTGGTCCTGCAGAACAACCTGCTCCTGATCGTCCAGTTGCTGCTTGGCAATCGCGTTTCGATTGAACGCCTGCTGGTAGCGATCCAAATCGATCTTTGCCTCCGTCAAGACCGCTTGATCGTGGGCCAATTGGCCTTCCATTTGGGTGACCGCAGCCTCATAGGGGCGCGGGTCGATTTCCAACAGTGGGTCACCTTTCCGGACCATCTGGCCTTCGCGGTAGTACACATTCATGATTTCGCCTTGAACACGGCTGGTCACCGTGACGGTGTAGACAGGGGTGACGGTGCCAAGAGCGTCAAGAAAAATACCAATGTCACCCTGCCGAGCGACCGCAGTCGACACGGTCACGGCACGCATCGCGGGATCACCCGTAGTTTTCGCCTCGGGAGTGGCGCCATGGCGCTGCCAGATGGCTATCGCGCCCAAAACAAGGACGGCGACAAGAAGCCAAAGCCACCAGCGATTTTTGCGCGGACGCTCCCCTTGCGATTTCAACGAATCGGATGTTTTAGCGTCAGAAGATTCAGTTCTTTGTTCCGTCACAGGCACTCCCGCAGGCCTCAAATATCTCAATATGACTATTAGATGACCCTAATGTGGAATTGTGCACGAGGCTTCGCGACATCTCAGAAAGGCAGACTCTATCGGTCTTTATCTCTCCTGATGGCCGAACCATATTCCGGCATTTGATCCACTGTAACTTCGACGTGCAGGAGTCACGGAGCGTTTCAGAGGTACACAAGCGTGGTACTGAACGTGAAGCACAACGTCTCTTTAGGATTTGTACCACACTGGCTCCGGTCCGGTTGATAAATTCTTCGTCGATCTCTTCGCCAATCTTATGAGCGCAAACGGCGCAATACAGTCTGTGCCGTCCGAGCGAAGACGAGGGGGGCGCAAAGAAAGACCAAAGCTACAGCGTGAAATACTCAAGACGGGGAAGACGGCCTTAAGCGAGATGCCATCTTTGCGAAAGGCACGGCTGGATTACCTTGAGTTGCTCGTCAGCTTGCCACAGCATTCCGGGCGTGCGGGCAAGGAGGAGCTATCCCAGCCGCCGCCAAGGGCCTGGATCAAGAGGACAGCGCTGGTCATCCGACGGCCCAGGATATTGACGGCGGTCACTTCGTCCCCGAGGGCCGCACTTTGGGCCGTGGTCACTTCCAGATAGCTCGTTATGCCGCCGCGATAGCGGGTGAGGGACAGCTGCAAGGACTTTTCGGATGCGATGACCGCAAGCTGCTGCGTGTCCGCTTCCTTCTCAAGAATGCGCAGCGCGGCCAAATTATCTTCGACTTGCTGAAAGCCAGTCAAAACCGTCTGGCGATAGTTGGCGACGGTCTCGTCGTACGCAGCTATGGCCTGATCCAAGTTGGCTCTGCGCCGGCCCGCATCGAAGATGGGCATAACTGCCGACGGGCCAACCGACCAGAGGATGCTGGGGCCAGAGATGAGCGTCGTGATGACGCCGCTTTCGAAACCACCCGTGGCGCCCAAGGTTATGTTTGGATAATAAGCTGCTTTGGCCACACCGATTTGCGCGTTGGCGGCGGCCATGCGCCTCTCCGCTGCCGCAATATCGGGACGGCGTTCGAGAAGCTCCGAGGGCAGTTGCGCAGGTATCGAAGGGGGCGGAGCAGTAAGAGGCAGTGGCGAAAGACTAAATGACGAAGCTGGCTTCCCAATCAGAGTGGCAATCGCGTGCTCGTACTGCGCCCGAAGCACGCCGACATCGATGGCTTCCGCACGCGTCGTCTCCAGTTGTGTGTTGGCCTGCTGGACTTCCACTTCCGAAGCGATGCCTCCCTTGAATCGGCTCTCGGTCAACTGCAATGCCTGCTCGTACTGCGAAACGGTTGAGTTCAGAAGTTGCTCTTCCGCGTCCAGGCTGCGCGCTTCAAAGTAGAACAGGGCCAACTGCGCATGCATGCTCAGATTGACCGTGGCGAGGTCTGCCGCGCTGGCTTGTGCTTGGCCGCGTTGTGATTCAACGGTTTTACGGACACGTCCCCACACATCGACCTCGTAGGACAACTCCAATGGAATCTGGAAATCGCTGTAAGTAACTCCGTCGGTGCTGAGTTGGGGCGGGCGGTTGTTCGAGATTCTGTTTCGTGTTGCCGACGCGCCCCCGTCAATCGTAGGGTAGTAATCGGCCCGGTAGTAGCGCAGCAGGGCGCGAGCCTGGGTGTATTGAGCCGCGGCCGCCTTCAAGTTTTGGTTGGAGACGTCAATCTGCTGTTCGAGGGTGTTCAACTGCGGGTCCTGAAAGATTTCCCACCAGGCGCCGCCGAGATTCTTTTCGTTTGGCTGGGCGGTTTTCCAATCACCCATCTCTTTGTATGTGGGTGGGGTGTCGACCGCCGCGCGGTTGTACTTTGGACCGACGGTACAACCCGCAACTACGAGCGTGCCTGCCAGGCTCATCCCGAGGAAGACGGCCCTCGGCACTCGACGCCAGGTTCTTGGCGTGCGGCGAGAACTCACTGCGTGGCTCCTCCCGCCGTTTGCTGCGCGATTTGCACCTGTTGGCCCGATACGATGGAATCGGGTGGACTCACGATGATCGATTCGTTGCCCTTCAAACCGGAAACGACCTCAATCGTTTCGCCGAAATCGTGCCCCGGCGTCACTGGCACGAGTTCCGCCTTGCCGTCAGTAACCACCGCGACTCGCAATCCTTCTTTGCGAAACAGCAGGGTGTCCACCGGGATGATGAAGGTAGAAACCTGCCCGGGCACCTTGAAATGGACCTCGGCATAGGAGCCCGAAAGCAATTGTCCGGTGGGATTGTCAACATCGACCTCGACCAAAAGCGTGCGCGTAGCGGAGGTGATGGCATCCGCCGTGCGGACAAGCCTCCCCGGAAACTCCTTCCCCGGAAACTCCGCCAGAGTAAGCGTTGCGGTAATGCCTGCCTTCGCAACCTGCGAATACTCTTCCGGCACGTTGACATACACGCGTAGTACGCCCGGCTGTGCAATGTGGAAGAGATCGGTCCTGGGATTTCCGTTGCTTCCCGCGTTGATCAGGTCGCCGATGTCGGTGTTGCGTGCGGTGATGATCCCGTCGAAGGGGGCATAGATTTTCTCGAACGATTGCAGGGCCTCAAGCTGGTTTACATTCGCTTGGTTGGCGTCAACGATGGCCTTGTTGGCATTGTAAGTGCCGACGGCATTATCGACGTCTTGCTGAGCAACTGCATTCGTTTGAAGCAGGTCCTGATAGCGATTTTTGGTGATCTCCGCTAGCTTCAGATTGGCCTCTGCGGTGGCAAGATTGCCCCGTGATTGCTGGAGCTGTTTGTCGACTTCAGGGGTCTCGATCTCCGCCAGGAGCTGGCCCTTTTTTACGCGTGCCCCAATATCGAAGTACCAAGCCTTCAGATAACCGTTCGTACGGGAGAATATGGGTGACGAAATGAACGGTTGAACGTTTCCGGGCAACACAATTTCCTGAGCGGGGGCCGAGCGCTTTGGCGTCACCACGGAGACGACCGGGATCGCCAGATTGTCCGTCTCCGTGCGCAGAGTCGCGCTGGCCCGCAACCGGCCAAGGATGCCATTGGCGAGGACCCCACCGAAGATCGCGACCAGGACGGCTACAACGAGCCAGCCGCGTCGCGGCATGCCTCGCACTTCGGTTGTGGCCGGCTGTGGAGAAACAGCTGCCTCAGGTTGATTTTCGGTTTGTGGTTGCATGGTCATGGCTTTTTGGTTTCCGTTCGATCAAGTGCCCTGCGAAGGGGCGACAGCGTCCGCGGTACGACGACGGAGGCCGTGAAGGATGCTGAAAACAGTGGGAACAAAGAACAAAGTTGAGACGGTGGCGAAGAGCAACCCGCCGATCACCGCGCGGCCCAGGGGGGCGTTTTGTTCGCCGCCGTCGCCGAGCCCCAAAGACATGGGCACCATTCCGATGATCATGGCCAGGGCCGTCATAATCACGGGGCGGAAGCGTGTGAATCCCGCATCCAACGCAGCTGCCAGCGGATCCTTCCCCTCTCCCATCTTTTCTGTCGCGAATTGAACAACGAGGATGCTGTTCGACGTAGCCACGCCCATGCACATGATGGTGCCGGTGAGTGCGGGTACGCTGAGCGTGGTGTGCGTGGCGAATAAGAACCAGACGATTCCGGTGAGGGCCGCGGGAAGCGCGGTAATAATGATGAAAGGGTCCAAATAACTTTGGAAGTTCACCACGATCAGCAGGTACACGAGCACGATGGAAAACACCAGGCCTCCCAGGAGGCCTTTGAATGAGGCGTTCATGGTTTGGACCTGGCCGCGCACCACGATCTGCGACCCCCTCGGAAGCTGACTGCGAGTCTTGTCGATGATGCGGTTAATGTCCCGACTCACCCCGCCGAGGTCGCGCCCCTGAACCGAGCCGAAAATGTCCAGGACGGGCTGAATGTCATAGTGGGAGATGACGGCATCCCCTGTGCCGCGTTGCACGGATGCCACGTTAGCGAGAATGGAGGGCGCAGCATCTAGAGTGCTGCCAGTTAGAGGAACGTTCTCGAGGTCTTGCAACGTGTCCACTCGATACTGCGGTGTTTGCGTAGCGATCTGATAGCTGACGCGATTTCTCGGGTCCACCCAGAACGTCGGCGAAGTCTGGAAGCTGCCACTCAGGGAGACCAACAGGTTTTGCGCGACGTCGTGAGCCGTATAGCCAATTTCCTGCGCTTTCGTACGGTCGACGAATATGTGCATGTACGGTTCATCGGAAGGTTGCTGAATCCGTGCATCCGCGATGCCCGGGACGCGCCGGACCTGCTCAAGCAATGCGTCCGCATATTGCCGGTTGCCCGCTAAATTATTGCCCACGACTTGGATGTCAATAGGCGCTGGGAGACCGAAATTGAGGATTTGGCTCACGATGTCGGACGGGAGGAATGCGAACGTCACCCCCGGGAACTGTTTCGCCAGTCCAATCCGAAGGTCGTGAACATACTTGTCCGTGACGTGGCCGCGTTCGTTCAGGGTGACCAGAATATCGGCGTCTGAGTTTCCGACTGGCGCGGAACTGGTGTAGGAAAGATTCAAGCCGCTGTAGGGCAACCCAATATTGTCAAGAATGCTTGCGACCGCGCCGGGGGGAAGCTGCTGGCGGATGGACTGTTCGACGAGGTCGCAGAGTCGCGCTGTCTCTTCGATGCGGATTCCTGTGGGCCCGCGCACGTGGAGTTTGAATGTCCCGCTGTCGACACTGGGAAAGAAGTCCTGCCCCAGCCAGGGAGCGACAACACCAATCGACACAAGGCATGCAACGAAAAAGGCCGTAACGAAAGCTCCACGGTGGTGCAGGCACAGCCCCAGCAGCCCGTGATATCCGTTACGCAAACGTTCAAACGCTTTCTCGAAGCGAACCTGCCACCGGACCAACGGATTGCGGCTGGACAGCGAATGGTGTTCCACGTCGTGCTCATGCCCGCGCAAGAGATACTTGGACATCGTGGGGACCAGCGTGCGCGACAGGAAGTACGAGGCTAGCATGGCAAACACGACCGCTTCCGCCAGCGGAACGAACAGGTAGCGCGCAACCCCGGTGAGAAGGAACATGGGAACGAAGACAATGCAGATAGAGAGCGTGGCAACAAAGGCTGGCGCGGCGATTTCCTGGGCGCCGTCCAGGATGGCGTGTTCGATCTCTTTCCCCATGTCAATGTTGCGGTTCATGTTCTCGATTTCGACTGTGGCGTCGTCGACGAGAATTCCGACGGCCAAGGCCAAGCCGCCTAAGGTCATGATGTTGATGGTTTCGCCCAAGGCGCTGAAAATGACGATCGAAGTGAGGATCGCGAGGGGAATGGAGACGGCCACGATGACTGTACTCCGCCAGCTCCCCAGGAAAATAAGAATCATTAGCCCGGTAAGGCAGGCGGCGATGATAGCCTCTTTCACGACGCCCTGAATTGCGCCACGTACAAAGATGGACTGGTCCCCCATAAGGCTGATGTCCAAGGCGGGCGGCAGAGTCTGCTTGATCTGAGGGAGCAATTGCTTGATCCCTGCGATGATGTCGAGGGTCGAATACGAGCCGGCTTTTTGGACAGTCACCAGAGCTGAGCGTTGGCCATTCACGCGGACAATGTTGGTTTGCGGGGGGAACCCATCGCGCACATAGGCGACATCACTGACATAGATGGTCGTCGTTCCGATGGTCTTTATCGGGATGCGGTTTAGCTCAGCAATGGTTTGGGGAGCGCCGTTAACGATGTCGACGTCATACTCCTTCAAACCAATCTTGGATGTGCCTGTAGGCAAGATGAGGTTTTGCGCGGAGATGGCGTTGACGACATCGGACGGAGAAAGCCCCTTAGCTTGCAAAGCGGCGGTGTTCAGGTCCACCTGCACTTGACGCTGCTTTCCTCCATACGGATAGGGGACGGCCGCTCCTGGCACAGTGATCAGTCTGGTGCGGATGAAGTTCAGGCCGTAATCGTTCAGTTGCTGTTCGGAAAGGCCCTTGCCGGAGAGTCCGAGCTGAAGGATCGGGACCGTGGATGCGCTGTACGTGATGATGAGGGGTGGCGTCGTGCCTTGGGGCAGCTGCCTCAATTGCGTCTGTGAAACGGCGCTGATTTGCGCAAGGGCCTTGTCGATGCTGGCGGTCGGCTGAAAAAATACTTTGACCACCGCGATCCCGTAGAGTGACTGTGATTCGATGTGTTGGATGTTATCGACGGTCGTGGTAAGCGAGCGTTCGGTGATCGAGATGATCCGGTCCGCCATGTCCTGAGGCTCGAGCCCGTTATAGCTCCAGATGATGCTAACGACCGGGATATCGATGTTGGGAAAGATGTCCGTGGGCGTGCGAACGATTGCGAGCGTTCCAAGAAGAAAGATCAGGATAGTGAGCACAACGATGGTGTGCGGTTGTTTTAGTGCCAGCCTGACGATCCACATAATTCCTGTCCTCGTTCTTTTTGTCCGGCTAGGCCGGACTGCAGCAGCCGAATCAGCTCCACGGCCCGTGCTTTGGGGTCATGGCACGGTCGTCATCAAGGCTGCGGTCCAATGCGCTTGCCACTACGGCGAGGAGTGGTGGGACAGCCGATGGAATATTGCTCAAAGTGGGCAACAACTTCCGCATGTGATTTTTCCCCAGTAGTTTTTCTTGCCCCAGGCTTGGAAGATGCAAACCAGGTGCCACCCGGGAGCGTGATCGTAGATTGTAGGAAGTTATTGAAAATAAGGGGGCTTAGGAAGAAAACGGACGCGTTTCGATCCCGGTGAATCAATAAGCTGTCAGCATTTAGACAGAGCGTGCCTCGGGATAGACATTGATGCCAAAAGAATATGAGCCAATTTGGACGGCACTCGATTCCTGATCTGTGTGACGTTGAACTTCGGTCATTCAAATAGGATTTTCGCCATCATCCCCTTGTCTTCGTGATTCAGGAGATGGCAGTGAAATACGGACATGCCCTTGATCACCGGGTCAGTGAAGTCCATGATGACGTCGACGGACCCACCATACGGAACATTCACGGTATCCAGCCACAAGGGATCGGCGATTGGCTGGTTGTTTTCCGCGTAGGCAAGGAAATGGACCTGATGAATATGCATGGGATGCAGTTCCCTCGTGTCATTGATGATTTTCCAATGCTGGTAGGTGCCTACCTTCGCGCGCACCATCGGAGCGGCATTGGACTTGAATTTCTCCCCATTAATGTAAAAGCCGTTCTTATCTTCGGTGAAGATCACGACGAATCGTGGCGGCACTTTTTCTTCCGCCGCGAGGTCTGGTGTTTTGAGATCGGGTTTGTGGGAGCTCTTGGAAGTCTTTGGTGTTGAGTCTGTCGCAGGCCTCGGAACGATATCGGCCAGCGCCATCGTCGGATTCGGGTCGCCGTCTGGCCCGGTATCCACACAGCGCGTGATCAGCCGCCGAGGTGTGTCGGCCGCTGGACCAGTAACGATGGCTTCAAGCCTGCCCGCCGGTGGTAACAAGACATGATCCGCGATCCGCGTTTGATGATTGGGGTCGTGTTGGGAGATGGGCATTCCATCCATGGCGACGATTTCAAACGCTTGCCCTTCAAGCTGCAAATCCAGATAGCGGTCCGCGGAAGCGTTCACCAGGCGCCAGAACTGACGCTCGCCAGGTGCGATTTCAATCTGAGGCCGCACAGACCCGTTCACCGTAAAGATCTCTTCTGGCGGCTCTGATTCCCCACCGCAAGCGTACGAACTGAGTTCAACGCGCTGCTTCAAATCGGCGGATTCAGGGTCATGCTTAATAGAGCGGCCGCGAACAACCAGGATGCGTTCCGGCAAGCCGGCAAGCGCCGGAACATAGGATTCGATTCCTTCGATCACGAGCGCACCGGACATGCCGTCGAGCACCTGCCTGTAACTCTCTCCATGAGGGTGGGTGTGGTACCAATACAACCCCGGAGGGTGGTCCTTCGGAATTTGCACGGTGTAGTGGAGCGAGTGCCCGGGCATGGCCATCATGTCCAGGACGTCGTCCTGCGGGGCGTCGGGAGAGACCTCCAGGCCGTGAAAGTGCAAATTCGTCATGTCCATGCACGGAGTAATCGCGCAACTTTCTTGTGGCTTGGTGGGGAGATCGTTGCTGTAGGCGATCTTCAGTTGGTCTCCCGGTGACAGCCGCAAGGTGGGAGCATCGGGCTGGCCATTAAAGTAGAAGGAGTCTTTGCCGTCACTTGTAATTGCAGCGTGCAAAGTCAAGGAAAGTATGTGGTCTTTCGCGCGAATTTCGGGAGGACTCGAAAGCAGACTGGGTGGCTCCCCTGTCAGTTCGAGCGAACAGAAAACCGCGGACGCCAGAATAGCAAAGGCGGGAAGAGCTGTTCGTAGTGCGGGTGCATCGCGTGACATCGCCAACCCCGTAGTTAAACCGCTACTGCTTCGCTCAGAGGGCGCGCACGATCTCCGCGAGGAACCACGTCCGGCGCTCAGTTTCGTCAATCCACGTTTCGATCAAGCTTGCTGTGGCGACGTCGTTGTGCCGTTCGCAAAGTTCGTGGCTGGCACGCAGGAATCGCGTTAGACGCTGGTTGTCTGCGCAAAGCTCCAACAGCATGTTTTGCGGAGTGACGAATTCCTCGTTATTGTCTTTCAGGCGTTGATGTCCGGAAACATCGCTGATGGAACGGATTGTGGTTCCGCCAATCTTGCGGGCCCGCTCCGCGATGTCGTCCGTCATGGCGAAGATTTGGTCCGAGTGTTCATCGAGCAGCAGGTGGTAATCGCGAAAGTGGCGGCCGCTCATGTGCCAGTGGAAATTCTTGGTCTTCAAGTAGAGCGCAAACACGTCGGCGAGCAACTCACGCAGGCTGCCTGTTATTTCAGCGACACCCTTTCGATTGAGATCGGTTGGGATCTCGAGAGCTTCTCTTTCGTGCGCCTCCAAGGGAGCTGCATCGGTCTTTGCCATCTTGGCCTCCAAGGTCTTTCAGACGGTTTTGTTGTGAGGGATTTGGAATTATCCAAAGCACCCGACGATCAAGAATGCACGTATGTTGCCGCGCTGAGCCAAATGCTGACAAATGCCGCAAAGCATTGGCTATGAGCATCATGAGAGCTAGGTCCAACGCCACAGGAGGGGTGAGGGCCGTTGTGTGCGATGGCCAAAGCGTGGACAGTGTCGACCCATCGACAGGCCGCTCATGGCCTCATGGCGATCCTACTGCGTGGGAACAGGATTCTTGTTGGAACGTGAGATGCCGAGTTTTTGCATGCGGAAGTAAAGTGTAGACCTCTTGATCCCCAAACGGGCAGCGGCTCCCTTGGGACCGGCGACAACCCAGCCCGTGTGCTCGAGAGTCTTGCGAATGTGGTTTCGCTCCGCGTCCGCCAGCGTTATTGCCCCCAGGCATTCCGCTTCGGCGGCCCGCTTTAATCCCGCAAGAGGGGGATGCAGTACGTTTCCAGAGGTGAGGATTACGCTCCGCTCGATAAAATTCTGTAGTTCGCGAATATTCCCCGGCCAGGAATGGCTTACAAGTGCATTCATTACTTTCGTGGGGACCTCGTCAATCTGCTTGCCCATTTGGTCCGCAAATGTTCTCACGAAATGCATCACCAACAGCGGGATGTCTTCTGATCGATCCCGCAGAGGCGGAACGGGAATGGGAAACACGTTGAGCCGGTAATAAAGATCGCTGCGAAAACGTTTCTTGGAAACCAGTGCCGTCAGATCGCGGTTGGTTGCGGCAATCAAGCGCACATCAACGTGTAGAGTTTGTGTGCTGCCCAGTCTCTCGAACTCTTGCTCCTGCAGGACGCGCAGGAGTTTCGTTTGCAGTTCGAGCGGGATATCTCCGATCTCATCCAGAAACAGAGTGCCACCGTCGGCAGTCTCGAAACGGCCCACTTTGCGCGCCACTGCGCCGGTGAAAGCCCCTCTCTCATGTCCGAAGAGCTCGCTCTCCAGCAATCCCAAAGGAATTGCTGCGCAATTCAACTTCACGAAGGGGTGACGGCGGCGCGTGCTGTGCTCATGAATGGCACGCGCGATGAGTTCCTTCCCTGTCCCGGTTTCCCCTTCGATGAGAGCAGTGGAATTCGTGGGTGCGACTGTCCGGACAAGCTCCAAAACCTCTCTGAGAGCCCCGCTTGCTCCAACGATGCTTTCAAAGCCATCATTCGCACCGTTGGTCCTCTCTGTCCGATGCTCTCTGGATGTCTCAGTTGTGAGGAATGCCGAGGAGGCAGAATTATCCGTTTCACCCATGAGCCTGCCTTGTTGATATTCGGGCTCCCCGCCGTACGCCGCGAAATTGTCCGGAGCTTCCGTTAGAACAACATTTTCCCAGGCCGTGTCCGTTACCCCCCAAATACCTGTTGCGCCGTCTGTTCTGCTCCCGTGGTACCCATTCGCGGTCAACCGTCATTGCACGGCGCGAACACAGAGAGACATCCAGCGACGAAACGTCATTGCAAGCCCTTCGCGATTTGCTCCGCACTACGGACGCGCCCAATGCGCGGAAAAAGATTTTTCACGGTAAAGTTGTGCGCCTTCGTGCTGATGCTTGCCATAGCGTCCTCGGCAAACACCAGCTCATACCCTGGGTCGAAGGCCGCTCGTGCCGTGGACTCGACGCCGAAGTTCGTTGCAATGCCCCCGAGCACAAAGGTTCGAATCCCATGGCGACGCAGCTGCTGGTCCAATTCTGTTCCGTAGAACGCGCCCCACTGCCGCTTCGTCACCACTAGATCACCCGGCCGCACCCCTGTTTCGGGAACCAAGTCGGAAGCATGCGCTGGCGGTGCGCTGTTTCCTTTGGGAAAAGGTGAATCCACCGGCAATTCGAGCAGTTCGGTTACCTGCACGCGGACAAAAACCGCCGTTCCTTCCTTTTCGCGGAACGCATTGGCGAGCAACACGGAGTTTCGCAGCACTTCATCCGAGTTGTGCGGGGCTAGTTGGCGAACAACGTTGCTGTGCTGCAAATCGATCAGCACCACCGCACTTGTCTTTGGGGCAAGAACAATCTTCGTTTTTTCTTCCGGCATGAACTATCCCTCACATGACGGGCTAATGAGGCTTTTTTGACTCAGCATCGCGGCGCGCGGTTACAAAATTCTTCTGATTCTTACTCCGCCTAAACCAAAACTGTTCCGCCGTCCACCACCACAATCTGGCCGGTGCTAAATCCCTCTTGCATCAGGAAAAGGTACGCTCGCGCAATGTCAGATGCCTCACCTACCCGCCCCACCAGAAGCGCCTTGCCAACGCTCTCGTACATGCCCTCCCGCTCTTGCTCCGTCATGTTCTGCCAGAGATTCGTCCGAACAACACCCGGGGAAACTGCGTTCACGCGTATGGGTGCGAGTTCGACCGCCAGCGCGCGCGTTAGCGCCTCGACCGTTCCGCATACGCTCGCCCCAAGCACCCATCCTTTTCGGGGGCGCTGTCCGGCGATACCAGTGGTGAGTACGATTGACCCACCTGCCCGAATGTGCGCGCTCCCATACTTGGCGGCAGCCAGT
>Ga0187816_10000309_pt1 | contig 14271 bp, 15 predicted proteins | sample NC_wetland_sal_i_16_FD_132960 | JGI IMG/M metagenome (GOLD analysis project Ga0187816, IMG submission 132960) | Wetland sediment microbial communities from Neuse River Estuary, North Carolina, USA - SO4_1 | ecosystem: Environmental > Aquatic > Freshwater > Wetlands > Sediment | place: USA... | reverse complement strand
GGGACGATGACGATGGCTAGGAGGGTGTGCGAAGTGAGCAGGGTGAAATAGACGGGACGAATCCAGCCCTGGCCTTGGAAGTGGATCACTTGGTGAATGCGGAGGTGGTAGATCACATAGGAGATCAGGAAGACGCAGGAGACAATGAAGGCGGAGATCATGAGCTTTTTGTGGAGGTCGCGCTTGCCGGAACGGATGGCCGTGTAGCCGGCGGCGAGGAGAATGGCGCTGGTGCCGTTTAGGGTGGCGTTGAGGGCGGCTTGGGAGAACATGATGGTGTGAAGATCCTTTATGTTGAGAGATAGGCTGAACAGGATATCAGATATCAGCGATCAGATATCAGGAAGCGAGAAGCCAGCGACCGGGAAGCGGGTTACGTTTCCATGTCCTGAATGCAAGGTCGCGATTACGTCCGACATCAAAGAGGGATTCCTCGCTCCGAAGACTCCGCTTCCTTCGACTCCGCTCAGGGCAGGCGGAATGGCGTGGGAAATTTGCGTGGTTGGACGAAGCGAAGGTGGCGCGGCGTACACCTCGAAAGTGGCAGCCCTTCGAAGCTCAGGGCACGCAAGCTGCCGCACTCCAAAGTTGGAGTTAGAGCCTGGCCGATCTGAAGTTCGGCCACTACACATGCTGCCGCGGATTAGCGGGGGAGCTTGTCGTACATCATTAGGCCCAGGAGGATGGGGATGTGCATGACTGTGGCGTGCATTAGCCACTTGGCGCGGGAGTTGGTTTTGGCGGTGGCGGCCCAGAGGCAGACTTGGAGGCTGGCGGTGCAGGTGACCAGGGCGCCGAAGAAGTAGAGGACGCCGGCGAAGCCCATGACGGCCGGGAGCAGGCTGACGGCAACCAGCGCACTGGCATAGAGAACGATTTGGCGGAAGGTGCGCGTGCCGTCCTTATCGACGACTGGAAGCATGAGGATGCCGGCGCGCGCGTAGTCTTCGCGGTACATCCAACTGATGGCGTGGAAGTGTGGGAATTGCCAGAAGAAGAGAATCGCGAAAAGCAACCAGGCGCCCGCGTCGAGCTTGCCGGTGGCGGCGGTCCAACCAATCATGGGCGGGATCGCACCGGGGATGGCTCCAATGAAAGTGGCCCAGATGGTGCGTTTCTTAAGGGGGGTATAGGCGGCCAGATAGCTAAGAGAAGTGAAAACGCCGAGAAGACACGCAACGTAACCGGCGACGAAGTACAAATCAACGGCGCCGGCAATGCTCAGGAGAAGGCCGAAGCGGAGGGCCTCCAACGGCGTGAGCTGGCCGGTGGGCAGCGGACGGGACGCGGTGCGGCGCATGTAACGATCGGATTCGCGCTCGATATAGTGATTCAACGCGGCGGTGCCGGCAGCGATGAGCATGGTGCCGAAGACGACATGACTCATGTGTAGCCAGGGCATAGGGCCGCGCACACCCATGTAGAAGCCGGCGCCGGTGGTCATGAGCACGAGGAAAGAGACGTCTGGCTTGGTGAGGGCCACGTAGGCGCTGAGTTTGGTTGGCTGCGCGAGCGCGGCTGTCCGAGCGTTAGACATTAGCGGGCACCTCACCTTTGGTTGTGGCGAAAATCACTTCCCTTTTCCGTGGAACCAGACGATAGCAGACGATGACCGTGGCGATGGACGTAGCGAAGAGGAACGCGCCGACGACGGTATGGACAACGGTGGTGATGATAACCGGAGGCAAAGGCTGGGGATCATCGGCCGAATTGATGCGCGCCCAGAGAGCGACGAGCCCGAGGAGAATCTGCAGGCCGACGATGGAATGGAGCAGACTGCGGACACGGGCAATGGCCGGCACTTCGGGGAATCGGCGGCCCAGCGTGAACGCGGTCCAAATCACCATGGCAAGAACGATGGGAGCGCCGTAGACGTGCGGCTTCAGGGAGAGATATTTGTGGCGGAAGCCGGCGCCGACGAGAACTTGAAGAAAGATGAGGAAGGCGTTCAAGGTGACGATGGAATGAATGGAGGGGGAGCCCCGGTCGACGTATTGCGGGAGGCTTCGCATATACCAGCGGCTGGTGCACACGGCGATGCTGACGAGGATGGCGAAGACGATTTCCGCGGTGCAGGCATGCATGACCGGGAGCCAGTAGTGGAGGAGTTTAAGGACCGTGAGGCCGCCGAGAACGCCCTGAAAGATCACGCCGCCAAGGGCCGCGAAGCCGAGCCATTTCATCCAGGGGCGTTCGTCGTAGCGCCAAAGGAGAAAGGCAAGAATGACGATGAGGAATCCCAGGCCCGCGGCAATCAGGCGGTGGGAATGCTCGAAGGCAATGCCGCCGACCATGGGCGGGTTCAGACTGCCGTAGGAGAGCGGCCAGTCGGGGACAGCGAGAGCGGCGTCCTCAGAAGTGACGAGGGCCCCGGCGGTGAGGAGTACCGCTGCCCAGAGCACGAGGAAGAGGGCGTATTTGTGAACGCCTGAGTGATAAGTGGCCATCATGTATTTCGGGCCCCAATTCCCGAAACGCACATTATAGCAATGCGAAAAGAGAGACGAAAGCGATTGCCCTGAACCGGGGAGGATTGTAGCAGGGAATATTTGGGAGGTGAAGAGGAGAGGTTTGTGCAGGGCAGGCGTAGGACTCGGGGATATCAGATATCAGTCATCAGATATCAGGAGGCAAGAGGTCCTGTGAGGATTCGATTGATAGCCTGGGCCGAAGAAAGCCTCACCCCTCAAAGGGGTGAGCTACAAAGCCTCAAACGGCGGAGGAGCTGAGGGATTGCGGTTCGGGATGGATTTCTACGGCGCGGAGGACTAGATCCTTGAGGGCGCCGATGAAGGCGGGGGAATCGCCGACGGCGGGCATCATGCGGAAACGCTCGATGCCCCATTTTTTGGCGTCGGCGCGGCCGTCGATATTGATTTCGTGGAGGGTTTCGATGTGCTCGGTGACGAAAGAGATGGGCACGATCATCGCCTCTTTCACGCCTTCGTGGCCGAGCCTTTCGAGCGTGCCGAGGAAAGAGGGCTCGAGCCACTTGGCCGGGCCGACTTTGCTTTGAAAGCAGAGGATGTGGGTCTTGGGCCAGTTGGGGTAACGCGCAGCGCCCTGTTCGCACACGAGGCGGATGGTCTCGGCGACGTGCTTGGGATAGGGATCGCCCTTTTCGACCAGACTCATGGGCAGGCCGTGAGCACTGAAGAGGAGATGAATGCGGGAGGCGTCCGGGAACTGGCGAAGACACTTGCCGATGTTCTGGACGAGGGCTTGAATGTACAGCGGATGATCGTAGAAGTCCTCGACGGTGCGTTCGGGAAGCGTGTCGACCGGCTCGCCATACACGCGGCGCCACTCTTTCAAGCTGCTGAGCGTGGTGGCGTAGGAGTAGTGGGGATAGAGTGGAAGAAGAACGAGCTCATCGAGGCGGTTAGCCTGTTTGAGGGCGGTGACGGCGTCTTCGGTGAGCGGCTTCCAATAGCGCATGGCCGTGACTGCGACGGGATCGATGTAGGGCTCGAGGGCCTGGACGAGGCGGACGCGCTGGCGCTCCGTGAGAATGCCGATGGGCGAGCGGCGGCCAATCATGGCGTAGCGCTGAGCCACAGGGACACTGCGCTTTTTGGCGATGTAGCGAGCAAGAGGGCCGCGAATGAAATTGAGCGGGCCGAGAGGGATGATGTCCGGGTCCAGGAAAAGATTGCAGAGGAAGGGCTCGACGTTGCTGAGGGAGTCTGGTCCGCCCAATTGAAAGAGAACGATGCCGACGCGTTTTTTCTGGTTGGTGCTCACGGGCGATTCCTTTTCATTGGTCGCGAAGAAATTGTACATCAAGCAAAGGCGCCCACCTCCCTCCTGCGGCGGGCAGGCAGAAGGCGGGGCCTGCTAAAGCAAGAAAACCCAAGACCCACCCTCACAAAACGAGGATGGGGCACCCGGAACAAAAACAAGAGAGACCCGAGAACCGGTCTAAAGACCGGCCACTACAACGGCTGCGCTATTTGGCGCGGGGGAGAGAGTTTTTCAGGCGCTCGATTTCGGCGCGGAGGTCGGAGGTGCGCTTGGCGATGGAGAGATAGAACACGAAGAAAACGCCCCAGCCAATAAGATACGCCGCAAATACGCTGTCCAGATTTTTCATTGCGCCTCCGCTTCGCGCTGCAGGATATCGACTTCGGATTTCATTTTTTCAAGCGAGTAGCGCTCGACGATCAGGAAAGCCATCAGGACATGCATGGCTAACACGGAAAAGAAAAAGACCTTGCTCATTGTAGGGTCCAGGCCGGAGCCCGGGCCGCCCATGATGACCGGAGCAGGGTGCTGCGTGCGCCACCAGCGAATGGAAAAATAAACGAGGGGCACATCCAGAAAGGCAAAGATCCCGAAGAGAGCACTGAGCAGCGCGCGACGGTCCGGTTCTTCTACGAGGGAGCGCAGCAGCAGATAGGAAACGTAGAGAAGCCAAAGGACGAAGGTGGAAGTGAGGCGAGCGTCCCAGGTCCAATAAATGCCCCACGCAGGTTTTGCCCAAATGGGACCGGTGATGAGGACGACGGTCATGAGCGCGAGGCCGACTTCGGCGCTGGCAACGCTCAGCCAGTCATACTTTTGATCGCGCCTCCATACGTAGAGCAGATTGCCGATGAAGCAAAGAAAGAAAGCGTCCATGCCGGCCCAGGCGCTGCCAACGTGGAAATAAAAAATGCGTTGAACGACGCCCATGGTGCGCTCTTCGGGAGCGATGTAGAAGGAACCATAGGCGGCGGCGATGACCAGCAGGACAGCCACGGCGCCGAGGATGATGCGTTTAGCCATGGTGGATTATTCCTCCAAAAGATATTCGCCGAAAAGCCATAGCGCCGTCAAAAAGATGAGGTCGAAAACTGCGAGGAAGCCGATTCCCTTCCAAAGAACGACCGGCTCGCGATCCAGCAAGCTGACGCTGACAGTGGCGCTGACGACGAGAATGGGTGTAAGCAGAGGCAGCAGCAGGAGTGGGAGAAGCAATTCGCGCATGCGGGCTTGCGCGGAAATGGCGGAGAGGGCGGTGCCAGCAATGGAAATGCCCAGGCTGCCAAGGAACAAAACGAGAAGCAGGTAGTGGAGTTGAGGGAGGATGGGGATGTTGTAGAAAACGGCGAAAAGCGGAAGCATCAGGATTTCGGTGACGAGAAGGAAAAGCGTGTTGGCAATGAGCTTGGCGAGGAAGATGGCGAAGGGATCGCTGACGGCGAGGCGGAGAGAGCTGAGCGTGTCGTTGGTCTGCTCGCGGAGGAAACAGGGCTGGAGCATGAGCGAAGCGGCGAAAAGAATAGCGAGCCAAAGAAGGCCGGGGCCAAATTCGCGCGACTCCTCGGTGGTGGGACTGATGGCGAAGCTGAAGAGAATGAGAACGACAAGGATGAACACAACGGTGGTGGTCAGGAGTTCACGGGAGCGAAACTCCGTGCGCAGCTCTTTGCCGAGGAGGGTGGCGGTGTTGGAGAGGAGGCTCATGGCCAGGGTTCAGGCACCTCCGAAGGTGAGGATGGAGTGGAGCGACGCGCCGGACTTGGTGTCGGCTACAACGGAACCGGCGTCCAATTGGACGGCGCGCGTGGCGAGGGCGGAGATTTCCGATTCGCCGTGCAGGCTCATGACGACGGTGCAGCCGGCGCGGTTGATTTCGCCAAGAGCTTTTGCGAGCCAGGAAATGCCGAGAGGGTCGAGGCCAGTTGCCGGCTCATCGAAGAGCAGGACGGACGGACGATGGACTAGGGCGCGGGCAATGGCGATGCGCTGGCGCATGCCGCGGGAAAAGGTGCGGACGAGAGAGGCGCGGCGGTCGTAAAGGCCGACCTCGCGGAGCAGCTCTTCGGCGCGGGCGGCGGGTTGCGGGACGTCCTGGAGCTTGGCGAAGAGGACGAGATTCTCTTCGGCGGAGAGTTCGTCGTAGACCATGGTGCTGTGGGCGACGTAACCCGGACGGCCATTGCCGGAGGCTTCCGCGGAAGCGCCGGGGAAGGACAACTTCCCTGCTGTGGGGCGAACAATACGCGCGGCGACGCGAAGGAGCGTGGTTTTTCCCGACCCGTTGCGACCGGCGAGGACGACACATTCGCCGGGAGAAATTTCGAGGGAGACGCGACGAAGAGCGAAAAGTCCGCCAAAACGTTTATCGATGTTCTCGAAGAGCAGTCCGGTTGGAGGTAACGTCAGAGAAGTCACGAGAATTGTTCTGGTAGCGCCCTATGCAAGCTTACCGCAGGGGCTGAAGCCCCTGCCTCCTAAGAAAAAACAAACCCAAGAGCCGGTCTAAAGTCCGGCCACTACACGAGCAAGAGAACAAAGCCACAACCAAAAGCAAGGCCGCAACCAAGAGCAAAGCCGCGGGGCTCGAAGACTCGCGCCGCGCTACAAGCGGCCAGTGCAACCCAAGAGCGCTGGCATAAAAGCCAGCGCTACAAAGTCAGCCCTGGACCAGGTCGCGAAGAAGCTTATCGAAACGAGCCTTTTCGCGGGCGTAGTCTTCCTCGGAAATTGTACCGGCCTGACGGCGAAGCTCCAGGCGGAAAATCTGGTCCTTGAGCGAATCCATGCTCACGTTGACGTGCTGATCGATGTCCGAGGATACCTTCGCAGCGGCAACGGGCGCGGGGGCAGGCGGCGCTTTCTTGTTTTTTCCCTGCGGAGCGGTCTTGGCCGCCTTCGCAGGAGGAGGCGCAACATCTTCCTCATCGCCTACGCCAGCAACGACAACCTGCTTTCGCGTCAGCAAAATCGCGCCCATGGCGAAGAGCGCGGCAAGGCCGGCGAAGAGGTACCACTTAAAATCGTTCAGGCGGCTCGGCGCAGCAATTACATCCGGGCCTTGCGTTCGGGAGTTCCCTTCCTGTGACGGTTCCTGGCCCTGGCCACTATCGGCAGCAGGCGGCGAGCCGACTCCCGAAAGACTCACGGAGAGAACGGCCCTTGCGGGCAGAGCGTCGTGGGTATAAACCATCATGCCCTGCTCCTGACCGGCGGAGGTCAGACCGTCACCCGTGACGGTCACTCCCGGAGGAACCACCACAAGCATCTTCGCCCCAGCATAGACCGCGGGCAATTTAAGCGTGGCGGCATTGTTGGCGTAAGGAAGCTCGTAAGAAAGCCGCACGTTGGTCTGGCCGGGGCGAAAGGGATAGGCGATGGCAAAGCGACCTTTGCCCTTGTCGATGGAGGCCTGGGTAACGGCCATCCCCATGGCGGTGGTGGTGGTCACCTGGCCGAGCTTGCCATTTTCGGGAATCGCAAAATCGAAGTTGCCTTCGGTGCGAAAGAAAGCGCTGGGCGGCTGGGAAGCGTTTTGAACGGAGTATTCTTCGGCGCCAACGAGCTTGTCACCCTCGGGCTGGAAAATCACCACGTGCGATTCCACCGAGATGGTCTTTGGATCTTTGGAAATGTCGTAGATTTCGACTTCAACTTCCGGGCGGCCCGGCGGAGCGAAGGTATTGAAACTGACATCGTGATAAGTGGCACGAATGAGCACCGGACCCATACCGATGGTGTCTTTCGTTACAGAAAAGTGCCCCTGGGCGTCGCTTTTGGCAGTGGCAAGTTCGACCATGCCAGCGGTCGGATTCAAAAGGTCGAGATCGACATTGGGTGCCGGTTTGCCGGTGGTGCGATTGATCACCGTGCCGCTAAGCGTACCTGCATGGGCGGCGGCGGCGAGGACGAGTGTGAGAATGGTGGGGAGGAAGCGCGAACCGATCGCCTTCATCGAGCGCTCCGCTCAGGCGTAGCGGGACGGGGCACGCGAGGGCGCCGCACCTGAGATTCGGTGACCTGCTCAATTTCGGTGAGAACTAGAGCCGCTTCGTTTTCGAGAGAAGTGAGCATGAGTTGGTAGTCACCTTCGGAATACTTGCCGGCGCGATGCTCAAACTTGAGGTCGCGAAGATTATCATAAATCGTGTCGCGACGCTCGAGGAGCTGATCGAGCTTGGTGCGATGCGGGGCGAGATCGGAAGCGTCCGGCTGGATATAAAAGACGAACAGAAAAACAGCCGCAGCGAGGGCGAAACAAGCGCCCAATGCCGCCCAATCCGGCACCCCACTTAGCATCAAAACCCGAATCAAGGCAAACATCGTGTTAGTCCTCAGTCTCGCGTGCAACTTGAGCGCGGGCCCGGTCCAGGGCCTCACTATGAACCGTTGGTCCGGCCGGGGCGGCGGCGATTTGGCGGTCGCGCCACTTCTTGACAATGAAAACCGCCAGCGCCAGCCCTACAACGAAATAGAACACCGGCATCAACCATGCGACCAGTCCGAAGCCCTTCTTAGGAGGTTCCACATAGACGACGGAACCATATTCGGCAACAAAGGCGTCAATGATTTGCTGCTCCGATTCGCCCTTCGCAAGATGTTGATCGATTTCCTTCAGCATGGCCTTGGCGGTATCGCAGGGTCCGGAGAAGGCGCCTCCCGGATGGGCGCAGCCACCTGCGCTCATGTCGCAGCCCTTGCACATGCATTTAAGGTGCATGCCGATTTCCTTGGCGCGCGGAGAATAGGCAACCTGGGCAGCCCAGAGCGGCCCGAAAGCGAAAGCCAGCAGGACGGCGAGAAATGCGATTCGCTTCATTCTAGTGGCGAAACCCCAAGCAAAGAGGGATTCCTCACTCCGCAGACTCCGTTCGGAATGACGGGTCGGGAGTTCCGCAGGTTGTGAAGCCGTGCCCTCCCGTGAGTCATTTATGATGGGGCTTTTAGTCATGACCCTCTCGCAAAGTCGCTGTGGTCGTCAGCGCGGGTGCAGCCGGAGAGACAACCGGCTGCGCGACACCGGCCAGAGCCAGCGCGGCGCGGCGGTTGGGCATCAACGCCAGGAGCGTGCCCATAACCACCCAAACTCCACCCAGCCAAATCCATTTCACCAGCGGATTCAGGAAAGCATGGATGACCGGCACGTTGGCCTCCGGATCCATCCCGGCGTAGACGACGTAAAGATCTTCGCGGAGCGTGGAGTAAATGGCGACCATGGTTCCGGCGGCCTGCTCCGTGCCCTGAAATTGCCGCTTCTCCGGATAGAGCATCATGATCTGCTTATTGCCCTTCAGGACTTCGACGATCATGCGCTGGGCGGTGTAATTCTTGTCCACCTTGGTGTCGCCACTCTGCAGGATCAGGGTGTACGGACCGAGCTTCATGGAATCGCCAATATTCATGGCCTTCTGGACGTCAGAATTGAAAGCCGAACCGGCCAGGCCGAGAAAGATGAGGACCATGCCGAAGTGAACCACGTAGCCACCATAGCGGCGCGTGTTGCGCATGGCCAGTTCGTGCGCCGACAACATCATGCTCATGCCGGTGCGAGCGTGGATCACTTTCGCGCCGCGGTAAAATTCCAGGACGATGGTCCAGAAAACAAAACCGCAGAGGAAGAGGCAGACAAGCGAGTAGGCATTGCGATAGTCAAGAAAGAAGGCGACGACGGCAGAGACTACGCCGGCGAGCAACGGCCAACCGAAATTGCGTTTCAGGCTGTCGGTAGAGGTCCTGCCCCAGGCGAGAAGCGGGCCAACGCCAGTGAGGAACAGAAGCGCGAGGCCGATGGGGATCATGACCTTGTTGAAGAACGGCGCGCCGACGCTGATCCGGTTATTGGTGAACCATTCGGAGAAGACCGGGAAGAGCGTGCCGGAGAGAACGGCAATGCAGGCGACCAGGAAGAGAAGATTGTTGAAGAGGAAGCTGGATTCCCGGGAGACCATGGAATCGAGGAGATTTTCAGTCTTGAGATAATCGCGGTTCTTGAAATAGGCAACGAAGCAGACGAGCAACGTGATCAGCATGAAGCCGACAAACCAGGGACCAATCTGCGAATTCGCAAACGCGTGCACGGAACTGACCACGCCGCTACGAGTGAGGAACGTTCCGAGGATGCAAAGCAAGAAGGTGGAGAAGACCAGCCACACGTTCCAGACCTTCATCATGCCGCGCTTTTCCTGCATCATCACGGAGTGAAGGAAAGCCGTGCCCGACAGCCAAGGAAGCAGCGAAGCATTTTCGACCGGGTCCCAACCCCAGTAGCCGCCCCAGCCGAGAACGGCGTAGGCCCAATGAGCGCCAAGAAGAATGCCGACGGACTGGAAGCACCAAGCGATCATGGTCCACTTGCGGGTGAGGTGTATCCACTTTTCGCCCGGGTAGCGGGCGAGCAAAGCGGCCAGCGCAAAAGCGAAAGGAATGGTGAAGCCGGTGTAGCCGGAATAGAGATTCGGCGGATGAATTACCATTTCCGGATACTGGAGCAAGGGATTGAGGCCGTTTCCGTCCATGCGCGTGAAGGGCGTCAGCACGCCGCTAGCGTTAACGGCTGCGAGAGTCTTGAAGGGGTTCTCGACGAAATTGTTGAGGGTGAGAAAGAAGATTTGCACGCCAGCCAGAACGACGCCGACGTAGGGCATCAACTCACCGTTTTTGTTGCGGTAGGCGATGAGAACGGAAAGGATGTAGATGGAAAGGAGCGTGCTCCAGAAGAGCAGCGAGCCTTCCTGGCCGGCCCAGAGTGCGGCGATCTTATAGAAACTGGAGAGGTCCCGGTTGGAGTGAGAGACCACATAAGCCATGGAAAAGTTGTCGGTGAACAACAGATACTCGAGACTGATGGTGGCGAGGAAAATCAGGACGCAGGCAGCCATGCCGGCCTGACGCGTGCTTTTGACGAGGAGGGGATGCCGCGTTCTGATCGCGGCGATGCCACCTACGAAGGCATAGACCGCGCACACGAACGCGAGCAGAAGCGAAAAACTACCAAATACATCCATAGGCCTTCCGCCCTCCCCCTAGAGTAGATTCACTGGGCGACTTACATGCTGCTCTGTTGCGTTGATGCCGCGGGAGCTGGTCGATCGCCACCGGGTGCGGATTCGTATTTGGAGGCACACTTGGCCTGGACATGTTCCGCGACAAATTTGCCGTCGGAGGAAGGACGACCTTCCACGAGGGCCTGAGACTTGTCGACAAAAGTGTCTGGCAGAGGATCGCTTCCGATGTAGCTGACGGGAAGGCTCTTTCCCTGCTCCTCCAGGACGAATTCGACACGGCCCGGTAGGTGCTTAATGGTGCCAGGGGCGACCGTCCCGGCAAGGCGCATGCGATGATTGCGAGCGGAACCCTGCAGGGCTTGATATTCGGCGATGGTGTGGTAATAGGTCTTACTTTCGCCATAACCGAGCCAGGCGAGGGAGGCCAAAGAGACCAAGATGACCCCGATGCCAACCCCAAATTTAGCGCGAGTCTGCACAAATCACCTCAAATGCAGTGCTTCCAGACTGAAATAATAGCATACCGAGAAGCATGTAGATACGAGGGGAGTATGGGTTATGACGTCACCTGGTACAGTGACGTCCGTCACAAGGCAAATCCTAGACAGAATGGGCATTAGAAATCGCCAGGGCCGTTCGGAGAGCCTGGAAGTCGCTCTCTGCCGGGGCGGGTGCGGAAAGAAAGGCCCCTGCGGGCGAGGGCAAAATCGGGCATTCCAAGTTCGTTAGATGCAATTTCTCCGCCACTTGTAGGAGGTCGGCGGAGATCAGCAGGACGCGTTTGGGCTTGAGGGAGCGCCGAATGCGCACGACTGTGGCAGGCAGTTGTTTCTGGAGCAGTTCGCTGGCCTGTGACGCGGAGGCACCGTCTTCCAACGGACATTCCAGGATGTGGGTCAGCATCAGGCCCAGTTTCTGGAATTCGGCGAGCACACTTTCCGGGGACTTCCCTTCCGTGGAGATCTGGACGGCCTTGAGAATCGTGCCTGCCTCGCCTTGGAAAAGTGAGTTGGGCGCGTAGAGAAAATGCGAATCAAGTTTGGGGGCGATTCCGGCAAGGAGGAGCGCCTGAATGTGAACTGGGCGAAAACGGGTGGCCCAGGCGAGCCGCTGGAGGCGGCGGGAAATGTGCGCAGAGTCAGCGAGTTGGCCGCAACCATCGCAGTGGAGAAGGATCGGATTCGGCATGATTAAAGAAAATCGTAGAGCAGATGGGGCAGAGAGGCAAATGGGTGGGAGGTGCCGAGCGTGAAAGAATTGGGATGTGGTTGTGTTGGCGGACCGCCTCGGAAGGCGGTCCTTACAGAAGAGGAAGAAAACCCAAGAGCCGGCAGGATGCCGGCGCTACAAAGGCCTTGCATTGGAACAGAGAATCTACGGGACTGGGAAGGCTACTTGTTGACGGTGGCGTCCGAGGGCAGCTTGGCGCGGAGACACCACTTCAGCTCCTGGCTGAGGTCGGTGATTTCCATACCGGGCATAACGATGAACTTGCAGGAGAGCATTTCCCTAGGCTCGTCATCATCGGGAAGCTGACACGTTACGCGACAGTATTGACAGTCCTGATTCCAGCAGAAGCGGCCGTAGGGAACGGTCTCCGGGCTGATGAACTGGAAGCAGCGGAGCAAGGAGTTGCGCTCGGGGACCTGGAATTTCCTCCCCATGATGGTGATCTCCACCAGCTTTTCGTACGGACGAAACGGTTCCGACATGATGAGGCTTTTTCCTTTGCAAACGGTGCGGAGTAAGGTTCCCCCGAGGCGACGGGCCACGCGTTGCCTATTCAGAGTAGTTCCGGGATTCGGGAGGAACAACGACAGGATGCCGGGAAGGTGGCGAATGTGGTACGGGGGGTGGGGAAAGAGAAAGTCAGTAGTCGGGAGTTTGTAGTTGGGAGTCGGGACTCGATGGTCTTCCAGCCGGCACAATCGGGACGTGCAGGGCCGGGCCGGCAGGATGCCGGCGCTACCAAGTTGAGATGGCTCAGACTAACCGCCGAGGTCGAAGAACTGGCACATGCGGCGGAACTTTTCGTAGCGTTCGTGGATGAGCTGGCGAGGGGAATGGTTGGTAAGTACGAGGAGTTGGCGATCGAGGACATCGCCGAGAAGTTTGCCCGCGGCTTCGTAGTCGCTGTGGGCGCCGCCGTCGGGCTCGGGAATAATCTCGTCAATGATGCCGAGGTCCCGAAGATCGGTGGCCATGATCTTCATGGCGATGGCAGCCGTTTCGGCTTTCGTAGAATCGCGCCAAATGATGGACGCGCACCCTTCGGGAGAGATGACCGAATAGAAACCGTTTTCGAGGATGTTGATGCGATCGCCCACGGCGATAGCGAGTGCTCCGCCAGAACCGCCTTCCCCTGTGACGGTGACAATCACGGGCACGGGCAAGCGGGCCATTTCGCGGAGATTGCGCGCGATCGCTTCACCCTGGCCGCGCTCTTCCGCATCAATGCCGGGATAGGCCCCAGGAGTATCGATGAAGGTCAGGACCGGGCGGCCAAATTTTGCGGCGAGCTGCATGACGCGGAGAGCCTTGCGGTAGCCTTCAGGCTTGGGCTGGCCAAAATTGCGGATCACGCGCTGTTTGGTGTCTCTTCCCTTCTGCTGGCCGATGATGGCGACGGGACGGCCGCGAAACTTGGCCAGGCCGGCGACAAGCGCCTTGTCGTCGCTAAAACCGCGGTCGCCGTGAAGCTCGATGAAGTCCGTGAACATCAGGTTGATCCAGTCAAGCGTATGGGGACGCTGCGGGTGCCTGGCGATCTGGGCGCGCTGCCACGGGCCGAGATGCGAGTAAAAGTCGCGGCGAAGCTCGAGCACTTCCTGCTTGAGGCGCTCGATTTCGGTGTCACCATCGTTGCCACCAGCGAGACGACGCAATTCTTCGACGTCCTTTTCCAGACGTTCGATCTCTTTTTGCCGCTCGATCTCCTTTTGGCGATCCAGCGTGCGCGTGGCCTTCTTGTCTTTATTCGCGGCTGCGCACATTAAGAAATCCTCTGAATTCCCTCGTCGCCGCAGATCCGCTCGAGAGCAGCGATAAAGTCTGGCGTGACCCGTATCTTACGCTGAGATTGGACAACAGCAGTAGTGCCATCGTGGGCTTTGACCTCAAAGACAACGGTGCTCGGGCCGGCAGCCTTGGCGAAGAGATCCTCGAGTTGCTCGAGGGCTCCCTCATTAAGACTCTGCAGGTCCAGCCGGAGACGAAATTCCGAGGGGCCGGCAGTCTCCGCAATGGCTTCCAAGCGCCGCGCCTCCTGCAAAGAGAGACGCGTGCCGGCTTCTTCCACCTGGACGCGAGCTTTGAGGAGCAGCGGTTGGCCGGGCTTAAGAATACTTTCCAGGCGCGCAAAGCTTTCGGGAAACGTGAGAAGCTCCTGCACGCCGGTCATGTCCTGCAGGGTGAAGATAGCCCAGCGAGCGCCTTTCTTGGAGCGCATGGGGCGCGTGCCGACAATCAGGCCGGCGACGGTGATCTCCTTGCCGTTGCGCTGGCCTTCCACTTCGTCGAGCGAGAG
>Ga0187816_10000308_pt1 | contig 14295 bp, 18 predicted proteins | sample NC_wetland_sal_i_16_FD_132960 | JGI IMG/M metagenome (GOLD analysis project Ga0187816, IMG submission 132960) | Wetland sediment microbial communities from Neuse River Estuary, North Carolina, USA - SO4_1 | ecosystem: Environmental > Aquatic > Freshwater > Wetlands > Sediment | place: USA... | reverse complement strand
CGCGATTTTGAAGTTTCTATTCCCACGAAAGACAAATTCCTTGTCGGGCCCGTCTCCCTCAACCGCCCAAGCGCTAAGCCCATCGAGAATCTCCGCCCCCAGCATCTCGTGGATGCGCTCCTTTGGCCGGAGGTCCGCAAGGAAGAAATCACCCTCCCCGAAGAATTCAATGACGAGTCCGCCCGCTTCTACGTTCTCACCGTCCTTCGCGGCGGCTATCAATCCGAAATCCTCCGCAAAATCTGGTTCGATCGCGCCGATCTTCACCTTGCGCGCTTGCAATCCTACGGCCCTAAGGGTGCTCTGCTTTCCGACGTCCGCTACGCCAACTGGCAGCCTCTGGACGCTCCCGGTTCCTCGCTCACTGAATATCCCCGCTCCCTTCGCATTGATCGCCCCCGCGATGAATATCGCCTAGACATGACTGTCACCAAAATTGCTCTCAACGAACCCATCGCCCTCGATCGCTTTCAACTGCAAGCTCCGCAAGGCGCCGAAATCGTCCATCTAACAGACGCACCCGAGGACAAAAAGCCATGATGGGCCATCTCGTCCTCCGTAATCTTTTTCATCGCCCTGTTCGGACTCTCATCGGCGTTCTGGCCGTCGGCGTCGAAGTCGCTCTCGTCGTCCTCATCGTCGGCCTCACTTCCGGCATTCTTCAGGAAACCGCCAAACGCATCGAAGGCATCGGCGCGGACATCATGGTCCAGGCGCCCGCAGCCCAGATTTTGATTGGCTTCAGCGGTTCCCCCATGCCCATCAAAATCGCCGACAGGTTGGCGGAACTGAAGTTTGTCCAGTCCGTCGCCCCCGCGCTTTTGCAGTTCAACTCCACGGGAGGAGTGGAAACCATTTGGGGCATCGATCCCCAATCCTTCCGCGATGTCTCCAATGGATTTGTGTTTCTCCAAGGGCGCGATTTGGAAGAGCCCGACGATCTCCTGATCGACGACTGGGCCGCCAAAGCAAAAAAACTCAAAGTCGGTGACACCTACAACCTCCTAAATCACGATTGGCACGTGGTCGGTATCGTCGAACACGGCAAGGCCGGCCGTTTGTTTGTGCCCATCACTACTCTTGGTGACCTGGTTGGCGCCCGCGAAAAAGCTACCATTTTCCTCGTCAAATGCACCCGCCCGGAACATGCCGATGACGTCATCGCCGAAATCAAGGATCTCCTTCCCAATCATCCCGTCCGCCCGCTCAAAGAGTTCATGACCTTGATGAACTCCACGAACATCCCCGGCTTGCAAACCTTCATCAACGCCATGATCGCCCTCGCCGTCTCCATCGGCCTCCTCGTCATTTTTCTCACCATGTACACCACCGTCCTCGAGCGCACCCGCGACATCGGTGTACTGAAATCCCTTGGCGCCAGCAAACTCCTCATTGTCCGGGCGCTCCTCACCGAAACCGCACTCCTCTGTCTTCTCGGTATTGCCGCAGGCGTCGGTCTGAGTTACCTTGTCCGCGCTGGCTTTCTCGCCCTTTTCCCGACGCTTACGATTTTGATTACGCCTGGATGGATCTTCCGGGCCGGCCTCATCGCCCTTGCCGGCGCTCTCTTTGGCGCCAGCTATCCCGCGTGGGTGGCCAGCCGCAAGGACGCGGTTCAGGCTCTTTCATACGACTGAAAAGGAGTTCCGGCAACCTAGCCACACATGTCAATCACGGTTAGAATACAGTCACAGATCGACCATTTAACGGAGCCCGAGCTGAAGACTTTGGAGCCGATACTCAAAACCGAGAATCTCTGGAAGCTCTATCACGCCGGCAAAGTGGAAGTCCCTGCTCTTCGCGGCGTCAACTTCGATGTGCTCCCGGGCGAATCCGTCGCCGTCATGGGCCCCTCCGGTTGCGGCAAATCCTCGCTGCTCTACGTCATCGGCGGTCTCGCGCAAGCCTCGCGCGGCAAAGTCTACGTCGACGGAAACGACCTCTCCCTCATGACCGACGCCGAGCGCACCAAGCTCCGCCGCAGCAAGATCGGCTTCGTCTTCCAGCGCTTCAATCTTCTTCCCGCGCTCACCGCCAAGGGCAACATCGCCATCGCACAATACATCCACGGTGACGGCTTCGATCCCCATCGCTTCGCTGTTGTCACCAAGCTCCTCGGCCTCGAAGGCCGCCTCCATCATCGCCCCTCGGAAATGTCCGGCGGCGAACAGCAGCGCGTCGCCATCGCCCGAGCCATCATCAATGAACCGAAAATCCTTCTTGCCGACGAGCCCACTGGTAACCTTGACACAAAAAATTCCGAAATCGTCCTCGAAATGCTCCGCCGCTTAAACAAAGATCTTGGCCAGACCATCGTCATGATCACGCACAATCCCGAGGCCACCACCTATTTCGATCGCGTCGTTCACATGCGCGATGGCGTCATCGTTGACGGCATCCCGGCGGACTAACATGGCCAGTCTCGGTCAAATCCTCAATCGCATCTTCTTTTGGTCCTACGAGCGCGGCACCTGGCAATACGACGTCGCCGTCATCCTCATCGTTCTCTTCGTCCTCGCCACTCCTACACGCTGGTTCCATGACCAGCCCCAAGTCGGCATGCCTGTCAACTCAGCTCAGGTCGAACTCCTCTCCAAGTCCGGCGAAACCGAAATCTACAAGGTCGATGCCCGCGTCCTCGCTCCTCCCGAACGCACCCCCGCTCTGCAAAACGATCTCCACAACGCTCTTCAAAAGTCCAATCCCGCTCTCAATGATGGCCGCTTCTCCATCGGCAAAATCGAGCCCATCCGCGACGAATCCGGCACCGTAATCGCCTACCAAGTCGAAATCCGCCACTAGCTCTAGTGCGCGTAGCCGATGTACCACCGCTGGTTACTTCCGCCATTGCAGTCGTACTGAATGATATTCGTGTTATTCGCGTTTCCGCCGCCCTGCACGTCCATGCATTTTCCGCTATTCACGTTCACCAATTCAAAATTGTTGTTCGGCCCGCGCCCGCGCCACCGCTGGTTCGTACCGCTGTTCCATGTGTTTTGCTGCACGTTTCCGCCGTTGCCCCGGCTGCCCCCGGCCACTTCCAGCACCATGTTGCTGTTCACGTTCTGGATCACATACTCACCTCTACCCACGGTGATGAACACCCATTTCTGGTTCGCGCCCCCATTGCATCCGAACTGCTGCACGTTCGCTCCCGGCCTCCGGCTATCGCCGTAAACATCCACGCATTTGCGCGACCCCACGTTCAAGATCATCCCCGTGAACTGCCGCGCCCCCGTTGGACCTCCGCCCATTCCGGGCGGCGGGGGTGGTGGTACGCCTGGTCCGCTAGGATATCCGGGGCCACCGGGCCCACCCGGTCCTCCGGGCATCGCATAGCCCGCGTACCACCGCTGATTCCTTCCCCCATTACACTGCCACTGCACAATATTCACGTTATTGCCCATCCCGCCGCCCTGCACATCCAGGCATTTCCCGCTGTTCACGTTCACCAACTCAAAATTGCTGTTCGACCCGCGCGCATACCATCTTTGATTTGCGCCGCCGTTCCAGGGAAACTGTTGTAAGTTCGCTCCATTCCCCCGGTTGTCTCCAGCCACGTCCAGAACCAACCCGCTATTTACGTTCCGAATCGCGAATTGCCCGTTGCCCAGATCGATGAATTCCCAGCGCTGATTTGCTCCTCCATTGCACGCGTATTGCTGCACGTTTGCGTTTTTGCTCGTGCTGCCCCCGAACACATCTATGCACTTCTGCGAATTCACGTTGCGGAGCAATCCTCCATACTGCGAACGCCCCTGCAACTGCATCTGTGCCGGCGTTGCGGCAGCACTAAGCATGGAACTGCTAATGATAAACAACAATACGGATACGAATCGCGACATGGTGTGCTCCTGCAGTTGTGTCGCGCGGTTGGCAGGCGGTGGCCCCGCTAGGCGACCAGATTTGACCTGGCGCCTCTTTTTATCACACCACTTTCTCCCGGTCCACGCTTCTTCCTCCCCCCGGTGGCCGCGCCCTCTTCGCCGGTCGTTATTTCTTCCCCCTCTCCGTTCTCTCTGCGGCCACTCTACTAACTCTGCGGTGAACTCTTCTCTTTTTCTTACTCCGACGATCCCTGTCCCCACGGCCAGGTAACGCCTTTGCACTGCCGAAATCAGATCAATAACCGTCCCAACAATAAGCAACGCTAAGATGAATCCTGGACCTGCGCCATGAAACACGACGCCACGTTCGATTGGGTCTACATCCTCATTCTGCTATCCCTCCTTGGCTCGTTGCTTCTCGTGCAGTTTCGTTATTTCCTCCGCCGCCATCGCAGCTTTCATTGGCCCACCATCGATGCCACCATCCAAAAGGGTTCTGTCGGCTTTATTTCTTATGGCAGGTATGGCTCGTTTCCGGCCAGTTTCCTGGGCTATGTCTTTGTCGTCCAAAGCGTCCGCTACGCCGGTCTTTTCGCTCTCTACGGCGATGCAACTCTCGTTCGCAAGCTGAACGACTCCCTCGCCGGCACGCCCCTTCCAATCCGCTATGACCCTTCCGACCCCAATATTTCCTATCTTGCGAATTCTGACGATTCCCGCTTCGAAGGACTGGACGTATCGCAAGACCCGCAGTGGTTGAATCAAGCCCCCGCGCTCGACCTCCAAGACGCAATTCGCAACTCCTGAGCCCTGCGGCTTTTGCCTTTTCTTGGTTTTTCCCTGTAGGGGCACAGCACTGCTGTGCCCCAGGTCCGCACAATCCTGATAGACTTGCTTCGTTTTCGTCTAAGAGCGTAAGGTCATAGTAGGCGGGCACTCGCTGCGGAGAGGGTTTCATGACTGATGAAAAACAGGCAAGACTCGAGGCGCGGGCAAGACTCGATATCAAGAACCTCTACGAAAAAGGCGAAATCTCACTCAAAGAACATGCAACGGCCGCTCGCTATTTGAGGGGCGTTTGGTTCGATCACCTCTCGGAGATCGAAATCGAAGACTTCATTTGCAAGGAAATCCGAAAGCTGGAACCCCCAGTAATCAATCCCGGCGAGTAGCCTTCTACGGCAAAAGCTTCAATGCGCGGGTGGCGAACGCTCTGTGGTTTTCGCGAAGGACGGGCCCACCCATGACCGTATCCTTCCACTTGCGTTTACAATCGTGGCTACCAAAACAGCCGGCGGAGGGAAACGAGCTAACCAATACAGGAGTAATCGCCACGCTTGTGCTGATTGCGTGGCCGTGGTGGTTTGACCGCCACCGCGACCCAGCGCACCCTGCGTCGCAACGTTCCGCGCTCTGACCGGAGCACAAGACCCGGAACCCGCTCTCTGCTATCATGCCCAGCGCAGCAGGCTTCGCAGGAATCCCGCCCCGGCATCCTGAAAATATGCCGTACCGGCGAGGAAGGAGCAATGCAATGCGAACAAACCGGAAGAATACGTGGTGGACTCTGGCAGCTTTACTGACCCTGCCTATACTGGCCCTCACGCTCACCGCCCAACAGACCAATTTCCTGGTCATCAGCGGCCAACAGGGCGCCGCGAAAGTGATCCAGGTCCAGGGCCACAATTACGTGGAAGTGGAAGGCCTGGCCCGGATCACCAACGGCTCCCTCAGCTTCAATGCCAATCAAATTGTCCTAACACTTCCGGGCTCCGACGGAAATGCCGCGGCAGCAGCGCCCGCGTCCGCTCCCGGTTTCTCGAAGGATTTTGTCACTGCCGGCATTGAAGCGATGGCGGAAGTACGCGAGTGGCACACCGCGTTGAGAACGGCCATCGAACGCGGCGTACCCCTCAGTGAAGACTGGCTCGGAAACTACCGCGCGCAGGCTCAGCAGTCTCTCCGCTTGGCGTCCGTCGCGATGAACACGGACTCGGACAAAAGCGTGTACCCATTCCTGGTGAGCGAGTTCAATAACATGAAGGATCTTTCCAATAAATATCTGCAGATGACCAAATCGATGAATTACATCGATCCCACTTCGCTGCAGTCGGATCCGCTGAATCAGAAGTTTGTAACCTGCGCCCATTCACTGTCTGCCATGGCCTCCAGCAATCAGTTCATCGACGACGGCTCGTGCCAATGAGCCTGGGCCTCGAACGCGCCTCTCGCCGTTATGCTACGATTCTTTTGGGGGAGAACAAGGCTAGATTTTCAGCCACAGGGGCTTCATTGAGAATATTCCGATCGTTCCTTTTACTGATTTTTTTGTTGCTGGGCGCTTTTTCCGGACCGGTACCTCTTGGCGGGAGTCAAGGCTCGGGTAAACTCACACTCGATTTCGCGCTTTCCATGATGGACCGCTCCGCGGAAGACTTTAAGAGCCTGACCGCGGCCATCGAGCACATCAAATACACCGCCGTGGTGAAAGACACTTCCACAGAAACGGGCGAAATTTTTGTGCGCAAGGATTCCAAGATGCGCATCGATTTTCAGTCGCCGGATCCCCGCACCATCCTGCGCAACGGCGACAATTTGTATATCTACACGCCTAAGATCAACCGCGTCGAGGAATACAACATCGGCAAGAATCGCGCCATGGCCGATCAGTATCTGGCCCTTGGCTTTGGCACGCGCGCCGATAACCTGAGAAAAAACTATGTGATTTCTCTCGCAGGCGAAGAGGATATGGACGGGCACAAGGCCGCGGTCCTGGAACTTGTTCCCCGATCCGACGAAGTAAGAAAGCAAATCGACAAGATCCAAATGTGGGTGGATGAATCCTCTTGGCTGCCCGTGCAGGAAAAATTCTTTGAGGCCGGTACCGGCGACTACTTCCTGTCGCACTACACGAAAATAATGAAGAACCTGAAACTCGGCGACGGCAAGTTCAAGCCCGATTGGCCGAAGGGCACCAAGGCCGAAAAAACCCACGGTTAATACCGCTCACGCGGACGCCGCTTCTCTTTCGAGCAATTTCTGCTTACGCTGCAGCCCCCAGCGGTAACCCGCCAGCGTGCCGTCGGTGCGAATCACGCGATGGCACGGAACTACTATAGAAACAGGATTCGTGGCGCATGCCCTTGCCACCGCACGCACGGACTGCGGCTTGCCGAGCGCTCGCGCCACCTGTGTATACGTCCGGGTCGTGCCCCGCGGGATCTTCTGCAACTCTCGCCACACCCGCCGTTGAAATGCTGTCGCCTGCACATCCAGCGGTAAATCCACGCTGGGCGCGTTGCCCTCCACGCGGCGCACGATTTCGCTGAGCCAACTCTCGTTGCCCGCTGCGGCACGCACGATCTCCGCGTTCGCATATTCCTTGTGCAATTCCTCGACCAGAGATTTCTCGTTCTCTCCCAGATAAACCGCGGATACGCCACGCTCCGTGGCCGCAACCAACACTTTGCCTAACGACGTATTCGCCACCGTATACCCGATCTGCATGCCCGCTCCTCCTTTTCGGTACGACGCCGGCGTCATACCCAAATGCGCATTTGTTTTCTCGTAGAGACGGCTGGATGATCCATAGCCACAAGCGTAGAGCGCTTCGGTGATGCTGCTGCCTTCACGCAGCATCTTCTTGAAACGGGCCAGGCGAAACGCTTGCTCAAATTCTTTAGGTGACAGTCCCGTTGTGCGGCGGAACGCGCGGCGCAACTGTGCGGGCGAGGAGTTCACCTGGACCGCGAGGGAACGAAGGCGAAAGGAATCGCCGCTTGCGTTGGAGAGCACTGACGCCACCTGTTGCACGAGCGCCGTGGCAGAGTCCTGCTGCTTCGGGCGGCAACGACGGCAGGGACGGAATCCTTGGCTTTCCGCGTCCTGGGCGGTACGGAAGAAAAGCGTGTTGCGGCGCAAGGGACGCCGCGCAGGGCAGGATGGACGGCAGTAGATATGCGTGGATTGCACGGCGAATACGAAGGAGCCGTCGGCGCGGGCGTCACGGTGAAGCGTGGCCTGCCAGTAACGATCGGCGACTTGCGGCGTAATCCTTCCAGCCGGCGAGTTACTTTGTTGCGTCTTCATGGCACTAGACTACCGCGCCCCAGAAAATCAATCTATCCGATTTCGCACGGCAAATTGGGACGCTTGGACTGCGGGCGTAGGTCAGGCTTCTCCTGGAGTGGGCACGGCTTCCTCGACCTGAATCGGATCCTTGTGTGGAGCAGTGATTACCAGAAGGACTGCGGTGAGGATGACGAAGCTCGCGAGTAGAGTGCGGAGCGAAAGCGGTTCGCTGGCCAGGAACCATCCTAGAAAAAGGGCTACCACAGGATTGACGAAAGCGTAGGTGGCGACGCGTGCGGCAGTGCTGTGCTTGAGGATGTAAACGTAAGCGCTGAAAGCAAGGGCCGAACCGAAAACGATGAGATAGAGAAGTGCAAGCCAGGAGCGAAGTGTCACACCGGCAAAATGAAAGTGGCGCGTCTCGCCGGTGACAACGGCAAGCAGGCAGAGCGTTGCGCCACCGCTCAGCGATTGCATCCCTACGCCAAGGAGCGGCGAGCGCGGGAGTGGATGATGCCGGGAATAGATCGAACCAATAGCCCATGCCAGCGAAGCGAGGACTAACGCGCACGCTCCCACGGGGTCAATGCGATCGGAGTTGCCGAGGTGTTTTGGGCCAACGAGCAGGGCCATGCCCGCAAACCCCAGCAGAAAACCGGCAATAACGCGGGGCGCGGGACGCACGCCCCCGGGGCGCAGCCAATCCACGAGCAGCATCCACAGAGAAACGGTAGCGACCAGCAGCGCGGCGATTCCTGAGGGGACGGTCTGCTCCGCCCAAGACAACATGCCGTTCCCAATGAGAAGAAGCAAGCAACCCGTGATGAAGGTCGTGCGCCATTGCGCAAAGGTTGGTCTTTCTCGAGTGACGATTCGGAAAGTAGGGTAGAAGAACAGGCCCACGGTGAGATGCCGCAGCCCCGCCAGCAGAAATGGAGGGAAAGACTCGATGCCAACTCGAATCGCGTAGAAAGTGGAGCCCCAAACGATATAAACGAGAGCAAAGGAAAGAAGCACAAGGGTTGGGTGTGACGCTTGCAGCGACATCGGCGGAGAAAGCGCTTGTAAGCTGGAACGAGGTGAGTTGGTAGCCATGAACGTTGGTGCAAGGAAGATAGCGTGAAAGCGCACGGAGTCCAGAACCATAATGGAAGGCCCAAATGCGGGAGAAAGATATAGCAACCAGGGAAGAAAACAAGAAGAGGTACTATAACCAAGTGTTTCGATTTAGGACACTGCCCGCGTTTTCCACAGATTGACAGTCGGACTCTGGAATGTCATCTTTGCGGCCCAACGTCTTCACGGGGATCCAGCAAGTTAAAGTAATAGTACCACCGCAGTGGGGCTATTAATCGTTTCATCTCTCTGAGGGGCGAGATGAGTGCCAGCAACCGCGCGCTAGCTTGGGACAATCTGCCACAACAACCGGAGTCGAAGGCCCAGGCCACTCCAGCACCCGTATTTCCTGAAAAACCGGCCAAGGCGCCGCAAGTGCCAACTTTGCGGGTCATGCCGTTGCTGAGGAATCCCCAACCAAGACGATTCGTGCGCGTGCCCACTCACGCAGTGGGAGTGCACAGTGAGCAGCGTGAACGGCCACGGGCTTCTCTGAGGCTGCCGTTAAAGCTGCGGAGCGTTGCTGGCGTAATGGAAGAGTATCCCGTGACGCTTGTGACTCGGGACATCAGTTCTTCCGGAGTATTTTTCCTTTGCCCGAAGCCACTGGCGCCTGACACCGAAATTGAGCTTGATATCGTGCTGGTGAGCAGGCCGTTGGGCTACGGAAATGTGGTGGTTTCCTCGAAGGCGAGGGTACGCCGCATGGAAGCGGCGAACATGCCGGGCTGGTACGGGATCGCAGCCAGCTTTGACGATTTTGCATTTGACCGCGACGATCAAATCCCGGGTTGGCTCCCCGCCGACTGAGCTGCTTCCGCTCTTTAAGAGTTTGTGATTTTCCTGACCCATCCGGGTCGGCGGCATTTTTCTAGTCTTTTGGCGTCCTGCCCCAAAGCAATTCACCACGCGATTCTGCTACTCTGACAGGGATGAACAGAGAGAGACGGCTTGCGGGTGTGCTGTTCGATTGGGATGGCACGTTGATCGATTCCTACCATGCGGATTCGCAGGCCTACCTGGCGATGTTCCGGGAAATCGGCTTGAATTGGGGGCTTGGTGAGCTGGAAACGAACTATTCCCCGGACTGGTACACGGTGTACCGCGCGGCAGGAATTCCGAAAGAACGTTGGGACGAAGCAGACAGCCTGTGGCGCGCCTACTACGCCAAGCATCCTTCCAAACTGATCACTGGAGCGCGGCGGGTGCTGCAACGCTTGGCGCGCCGGCACGCCTTAGGGTTGGTCACCAGCGGCGACCGAGTACGGGTAACCGGGCAGTTGCGTAAGTTCGCTTTGACGCGGGTCTTCCGCGCGCGGGTCTGCGGGGGCGATACGCCGGAGAAAAAACCACATCCTGCGCCGCTGCGCATGGCGCTTCAACAACTGAAAATGGAAGCGGAAGAGTGTGTTTATGTCGGAGACACACCCGAAGATGTGGAGATGGCGCGGGCGGTGCGTATGCGCGCCATCGCGGTCTTAGGACCGTTCCCAACGGAGACGCGTTTACGTGCTGCGAAACCGGAATTCCTGCTGAAAAAACTGGAAGACCTGCCGGCGTTGCTGGAGAGGATTTACCCGAAAATTTGAAGCTGAAGGCGAGCCCGGGTAGTGGATCAGGGTTTTGGCGTGGGAGGCGACGCAGGAACCGGGGGCTGAGGCGGAGAAGCGGGCGAAGTGGCCGTCACAGGCACGGGCGGGAATGGTTTGAAGTTGGTCCATTTGATGGTGACGCGGATTGGGATGTCGCGATCCTTCATTTTATAGATTCCCTCGGCGCGCGCGTAATCCGGGAACCAGTATTTTCCATCCACATTTTCCCGGTAGGTTTCAAACATGTCGAAGGGGAGCGTGGGAGGATGCACCGCGCCGAGATCGGTCACCCACTTGCCATAGGTTTTCACCACTTCCAGGTACTTCTGGTCGACCCAGATCACGCCATCAAAGAGCGGGTGCTGGCGATCGAGAGTTTTCGGTGAAACCTGAAAAATGTAGCAATCCACCTCATCGACCTTTTCCGTGTTGAGGTATTGCACGTTGTATTTGGAAAGCAGGCTCACGGTGACGGGATAGGCCGGAATGCGCGTAAGGAGTTGCGCATCCTCCGGTTCGAGCTGGAGATACTGGAGCGTGGATTCCGGGGCGTCAATGGCTTTTTCATAGAGCTTGCCATCACCAGAGCGAACAGCATCATAGGTGGCCGTGTATTCACCGATGGGCTTGCCGTCGGGGCCGAATTCCTGGATGCGAATCGATTTTCGGTAGGCGTACTGCGCCCGAATTGCCTGATAGACCTCTTCCTTCTTCGAAAAAGCCAGCGCGATCTGCGCCGGAGGAAGCGAAGGAGGCGCTTCCGCCTCTGGCACGCCGACAACCCGCGTCACTTTATGCTCCGGGGGCGGAGCGAGCGGGCCGGGTGCGGTTTCTTGAGCAGAAAGAGGCGAAACGGAGAAAACGGAAATGGCCACGATCAGAACGACGAACAGAGTAGAGGGCAAGCGGCGGAAAGATCTGGAATCGTTGTCAGGCATAATCAATTAGATGCGATAGAACAGCCACTGTGCCGCCTCGGGCGGACGCGCTTTCCGTCCGCTGCCAGTGTAGCGCAAGTCAAGGAAAGGCGAGCAGCGTTTTGGAAGAAGCCTGCGCGACTCTGATACAATTTACTGTTCCAAAAATGGAAAAGGAAGAGCTGCAGGCGCGACGATTTGTTGTGACGGGGCGGGTTCAAGGCGTTGGATTCCGGAATTACGCGGAGCATGTCGCCGGGAAAATTGGTGTGCAAGGGTATGTGCGGAACCGGAGGGACGGAAGCGTGGAAGTGCTGGCGATGGGGAAGCCAGCGCAATTGATGCAAATGCGGGTGGCACTGCAGAAGGGCCCGATGATGTCGTACGTTGCCGACGTGACGGAAGAGCCGGAGCAAGTGGAACCAAGATATCTGGGGCAGTTCACCATCGAATTCACAATCTGACGAGGAGCCGTTTGCATGAAAGATTTGAAGCAGTTGATCCGCGAAGTGCCGGATTACCCGAAACCCGGGATTCTGTTTTACGACCTGACCACTCTGCTGAAGGACAAAAACGGATTTCGAGAACTGATTGACCAACTCTGCAGTCACTACGACGGGCACAAGATTGATCTTGTGGTGGGGATCGAAGCGCGAGGATTTATTCTTGCTCCCGCGCTCGCCTACCGGCTGAGGGCAGGGTTTGTGCCGGTAAGAAAGCCGAACAAGCTTCCGGCCAAGGCGGCGAAGGTTTCTTATGCACTAGAATACGGCACGGATGCACTGGAAATCCACGAAGACGCAGTGCAGAAGGGGCAGCGAGTGCTGCTGTGCGATGACTTGCTGGCAACGGGGGGCACAGCCGCAGCGGCGGTGAAACTGATCCGCTCGCTTGGCGGAGTTGTTGATGGCGCCGCTTTTGCGGTAGAACTGAATTTTCTGAATGGCCGCGCGAAGCTGCCTGGGCTGGACGTGTTTTCGTTGGTGAAGTACGACCAGTAGCAGAGAAGTTTTCAGTTCTAACCACTAACGCTGGCGCGCGTGGCGCTGGCGAAGGGCTTCGAAGAGGACTACGCCGGCGGCTACGGAAACGTTGAGCGATTTGACCGGGCCCGAGGTAGGTAGAGAAACTACGAAATCGCAACGTTTGCGCGTGAGTTCATGCAAGCCACTCCCTTCACCGCCCATGATGATTCCCGTTGGCGTCGTGTAGTCCACTTCGGTGTAACTTTTGTCCCCCTGCTCATCCAGACCGACCAGCCAATAGCCAGCTTCCTTCAAATCTTCCATCGCTCGAGATAGGTTCGTCACCTTTGCCACGGGCAGATGCGCCAACGCTCCGGCGGAAGCGCGCGCGACCGTGTCTGTAAGGCCTGCGGCGCGGCGCTCTGGAATCACGACGCCGTGGGCGCCTGCAGCGAGCGCCGTGCGGATAATGGCGCCAAGGTTGTGGGGATCTTCCACGCCGTCCAGCAGGACGATGAGTCCTTGTTGTCCCTTTGATTGGTTCGCGCGCTCGATAATGTCCTCCAGCGTGGCGGCGGCACGGGCGGCGGCAATCGCGACAACGCCTTGGTGATCGCGCGTGTTGGCGAGGCGATCGAGTTGGCCGCGATCTTCAAACCGCACGGCGATGCCGCGCTCGCGGGCGAGCTGCACGATCTCTTCAATGCGCGTGTCCTGGCGGCCTTTGGCGATGACGATGCGGTCGAAGGCGCTGCCGGCTTCGAGAGCCTCGCGAACAGCGTGAATGCCGGTAAAACGATCCATGGAAGAAAAGTTTACAGTCTACAGTTCACAGTTGACAGTGAAAACCAGGACGGCTTCGCGGCGTAAAGACGAAAGGCCTCACCCCTCAAAGGGGTGAGCTACAGGGTGGTTAATCAAGGGCGGAGCAAAATTCGAGGATGCGAGTACGGGCAGATTTCACGGGAACGTCGAAGGGCAGAGCGGCAGCTTCATCGAGGAGAAGGATGACGCGGTCGAGTTCGCCTTCTCCGGCGCGGCCGGCCAGTGCGAGGCGAAGAGGATGAAACAAATCGCGGCCACGAAGTTCGAGGGTCTCCTTCAGGTGCGTCACGCCAACTTTGAAGCGGTCGGAATCAAATGGCGCGGGATCGAGCAAGAAAAGAGCGAGCTGGCGGATCAGATCGCGTGCACCGAAGCGCGAGAGGACGGCATGAGCTTCGACGGTTTGCAGAATCCGACCGGCGTCGTAATCGAAGACGAGTTGGAGGAGTTCGGCGAGACCGGTGAGATCGGCGGCATGCGGACCGAGGAGAGCGGCAGCACGTTCACAGAAGGCAAGATGCTCCGGTGAGGGATCGGCGGAGAGCCAATGGTGCTCGTGGAGAAGAGCGAGGATGTCCTTCGAGGCAAAAAGATTTTCTCTTGCGGGGTGGGGTTGGATGTGGTCGAGGGAGGACATAGAAGGAGTTTAGCGCACGCGGGCGGTGGAGTAACGCAGGATGGCTGGCACGAAAGCCAGCCCTACAGAAAGGATTGAAGAGGGAAACCCAGAAGGGCTTGCATGAGGGAAAAATCCTGCGGACATGGGGCGCAGCTGTGCTGTGCCCCTACGAGGAAATGGTGGCGACGACGTGGCAGGCGATGGCCTCGCCACGGCCCACGGCATCCACGCCCTCGTTGGTCTTGGCCTTTAAGTGGATTTTATCCGTCGGCACGCCCAGGGATTTGGCCAGGGCTTCGCGCATTTTTGGAAAATGCGGGCCGAGCTTGGGGCGTTCGAGAATGACCACGGCATCGATATGCT
>Ga0187816_10000305_pt1 | contig 14324 bp, 12 predicted proteins | sample NC_wetland_sal_i_16_FD_132960 | JGI IMG/M metagenome (GOLD analysis project Ga0187816, IMG submission 132960) | Wetland sediment microbial communities from Neuse River Estuary, North Carolina, USA - SO4_1 | ecosystem: Environmental > Aquatic > Freshwater > Wetlands > Sediment | place: USA... | reverse complement strand
GCAACCGCGCGGGCCAAAAGCGTCTTGCCTGTTCCCGGAGGTCCGACCAGCAGCACACCCTTGGGAATGCGTCCGCCCAGCTTTTGAAACTTCTGCGCCTCGCGCAGGAATTCGATGATCTCGCGGAGCTCTTCTTTGGCCTCGTCCACGCCCGCCACGTCTTTAAACGTGATCTTTTTCTGCTGCATGGAGAGCAGCCGCGCCCGGCTCTTGCCGAACGACAGCGCCTTGTTCCCGCCTGTCTGCATCTGGCGGATCATGAAGAACCACAACGCGCCCAGCAAAACCAGCGGGGCCAGGTTCAGCAGCCAGCTCGGCCACGACCCACCGCTGATATCCTTGAAGCTGTACGGCACGCCCTTCTCGGTCAGCTTCTTGTACATGTCCGGATAATTCGCCGGCACGATGGTGTGGAATTGCGAATCGTCTTTGAGCTTGCCCTTGACTTCCTGCCCAATAAACATCGCGTCGCGCACATCGCCCGAATCCACCTTCGCCAGAAACTCGGAGAAGCCGATTTCTTTCTCTTTCGGGCCAGTCGTGCCTGTCCGCACCACCTGCCAGAGCAGCACGGCCGACACCACAATTACGGCCCAGAAAAGTACTGTTTTGATCGTCGAATTCACCTAGAAACTCCTCGAAATGCAGCCTTTTCCGTTCGCCCAAAAGAAAGGAACCGCTCGCACCCACTGATTAGATGCTGGCGGCGGAATTTCGACTGGCAAAAGCTGCTTCCTCATTCTAGACCTTTTCCGGAAAAAACGGGCAAACCAATGGAGGTGACAGAAGTCACGGGCGAGGAGGGGCCGCGAGCCTCGGGTCAAGTTTCGAGCCTCGAGCTGCGCGCCTCGAGCTAAATCAATTACCGCCGAGACGCGGAATGCGCCGAGAAAAGGCCGTTTCTGGAATTCAGAGGGTTGAGCAGCAGGCGAGGTTTTCTCCGCGGCCTCGGAGTCTCGGCGGTAGATGTTGGGTTAAGCTCGAAGCTCGAAGCTCGTGGCTCGAAGCTCGAAGCTCAAACCCCAGCCGCCAAATACGGCAAATTCCGCTCCATCTGCTCCAGACTCCCCAACCCATACCCGCATAGAAAGGCGTCGTCCACCAAAAAGCCGAAATAGTCCGGTTGCAGCGGCACCCGCCGCGCCGACTGCCGGTCGAGCAGCGTCACCAGCTTCACCGACGCCGCGCCCCGCGCCCGCAGATCGCTCATCAGGAATTCCGTGGTCACGCCCGAGTGCACCAGGCCTTCGACCAGCAACACATGCTTGCCTTCGATTGCCAGTTCGTGGCTGAAGAAAATCTCCAGCATGGGCGCTTCGCCCTGCCTGGACTGCTTGTAGCGCGGCTTGATGAACGTGCAAACCGTCGGCACCTCGATCGCCCGCGCCAGGTCGGCCATGAACATGAAGCTGTTTTCCAGGATGCCCAGCGCGATGATGCGCTGCCCGCGATAATCGTCGGAAATTTGCCGTCCCAGTTCGCGGACCCGCTTCTGAATCTGGTCGGCCGAAATCACCTGGCGCAAAGTACTGCTCGGCGAAGTGGTCATGGCGAAATAAGGATAGCACTTGGCCGTTGCCAACCGGCGTCCGCCTCCTAGGGACTCTGTGATGAAACTCACTTTGTGCTCGAGCCGCTGGAAAAGCAGCTTCAAAATCCAGCCCCGGAGGGGCGGCATAGCTTAGCCCAGCGCTTCAGCGCTGGGAAAAGTGGAAAAACAATTCAAGTCCCGGAGGGACGACCCAGTTCTCACGCCCACTCTTAAGGGCTCGTGCCGAGTTCCCGCATCCAGATTGCCTTCCCCGTCGCCCGTGCTGCGATCGCCGCCGGCGCCGCGAACCCCCGCATCCACACCAGACTGCCGTCCTCCTTGACTGCGACCGGCCACAGCTTCTTCTTCGCGCCCGTCGCATGGCGGTCGCTGAGCAGTTCCTTCACTTTTTTTTCTGCCGAAGTGTGCCCGGGCCAAAACCGATCGCCCGCTCGCCAGTTCCGGATCACAACCTTCTTCCCCAGGCTGTCCGGATCGAGCAGCCCGTCCCGCTCCCGTTCAGGAACGCTTTGCACTTCCACCAGTCGCGCTTCAATGCGCGCGCCCAGTTCCGGAACCGCAACCTCGCCCGGTACTGGCAGCGAGTACTCATAATCGCCCGCCTCGCCGCAGGGCGCCGACTCGATCGCCAACTCTCGCCGCCCCCGCCGCACTTGTTTCGGACTAGCGGTCCTAAGACGGGGATTCCCTGCCCTGGCGTTCCTTTCGTCAGCGGCCTTGCTGTCAATCTCCTTGACGCCCGCGTCCCCGCCAAGCGCCTTGCCCGGCAACTCCATCGTCTTTCCCGCCGCGCCCCGCGCCAGTTCCAGAATCTCTTCGATCAGCCGGAACGAAATGCTCACCTCGGGAGCGTTCGCCTCCATCCAGGCCCGCACCTGCCGCCGCGCCACCGCCAGCGGAAGCGCCAGCAGTTGCCCCAAATCAAGCGTAGCTCCTATAGGTGTTGATCTTGCGGCAGTCCCGGCGGCCGAAGCCGGCGAAGGCGTAGTGAGGTACGAGGTATTGATTCCTAAGTGCTGGGTACTGGCGACTGGGTACTGGGTACTGAGTACTGAGTTCTCGGCCCGCGCGATCTCCGCCAGTTCGGCAATATGTTCGATCGCCGCCTCGCCAAATTCCTCGGCGATCAGCGGCAGCAACCGCCGCCGCACGCGATTCCTCAAAAACGCCACATCCTCGTTCGACGAATCCTCCCGCCAGCTCTGGCCGCGCGCCTGTAAATACTCGCGCAACTGCGCGCGGCGGAAAGCCAGCAGCGGACGGACCACCTCGCATGCCTGCCGCGGTTCGTCATGTGCGGTCGCCGCTTTCCTGGTCTTCGCGCCGCCCGCTGCGTCATGAATGCTCCTCATTTCTTCTGTTGGTGCCAGCAGTTGGAGCCGAGGATGAATACCCGCCAGCCCGCGAATTCCCGTGCCCCGGAAGATGCGCAGCAGAACCGTTTCCGCCTGATCGTCCAGAGTGTGCGCCGTTGCAATCTTCACAACGCGTCCCTGACGCGCCAGCTTGCAAAAGAATTCGTAACGCAGTTCCCGCGCGGCCGCTTCCACGCCCACCTTCGCCCGAGCGCCGCCGCGTCCACCGGCGCGCTTCCCAATCGAAGCATCCACCGTATGGAAATCAAGCCCGCGCGCCGCAGCCAGCTCGGACACAAAACGCTCATCCTCATCCGACTCCGCGCCGCGCAGCTTGTGATTGACATGCGCCACCGACAGCACGATCCCCAGTTCCTCCCGCAATTCTTCCAGCAGGCAGAGCAATGCCACCGAGTCGGCTCCGCCCGAAACCGCGACCGCGACGCGGTCTCCCGCACACAAGAGTTCCTGCTTTCGAATTGCGCTCAGCAGCTTCTTCGCCAGTTCGTGCATCGTGGAAATGGTACCGCAGTCCAGTTGCCAGTACCCAGTTGCCAGTACCCAGCAAAAACCAAGTTCTACCGCCGAGACGCAGAGTGCGCCGAGTATCCTTTTTTTCTCTGCGATCTCGGCGTCTCGGCGGTGAAAAACTTGACCACTGACCACCGGCCGCTGCTATGATTTTCGTCATCCGAACGTGGGGCTGGCCTCATACCTTTTTAGGCAGCGAATCGAATGCTTCTAACGGCTGCATCCGAATGCTGGATGCAGGAGTGATTGGTTGTCAGTGATTAGTTGTCAGTGATCAATTGTCAGTACGGGCTCGATGCGAACCCGGGACGCGACCATGAGGAACGTAACCGCGACATCTCGTTGGACGGCCAGCTTTCTGCTGCTGGTCATGCTCGTGCCGGCGTTCGGGCCGCTGGCGCTTGCGCGCGTCGCTCCGCCGGAGGGCATGCACTGCATGCGCCGGCCAATCTCGGACGCTCCCACCGCCGGGCCGGCAATGCACTGTCACCAGGAAGCTTTGCAAAGTGCGGTCGCGTACAGTTCTAGATCGCAAGACTCCGCATTGCCCGCCTCTTCCGGAGCTTCTTTCCGCTCGCTCGACTGCTGCTGCAATCACGACTGCTGCTGCCGCATCCTTAAGACTTCGGACTGGGCCAGGCCTGCTGTCAACCATCTTTCTTTTGTTGGTCTCCTGATCGAGCCTGCACTTTCCGCGCCGATTACCGACCGCGTCTCGGCCGTCTTGATCGGTCCCGATTCCGCGCGCGCTCCTCCTCGCCGCTAACTTCCAAATCACGCAACGCGATCTCGCTTGTAGGCGCACAGCACGCCGTGCCGCCTGCCTGCCGCCAATGGTTGCCACTATTGAGCGCCGGAATCCATAACGCACCCGGGTCCTGACTGCCCGGAATGAAGCATCGAGGAGAAAAATGACGCGCTTCCAACGCATTCTGATTTCTGCCGTTCTGCTGGTTCCGTCCACCGCTTTCGCCAACGTCTATGGCGCCCTGCGCGGCGTCGTGCACGATCCCCAGCATCGCCCCATTCAGGACGCCATGGTCATGCTCAAGTCGAAATCTTCCGAATGGGCTAAGACCGCCACCACCAACAGCGCCGGCGAATTTCAGTTCAACGCTGTCCCGCTCGGCGATTATTCAGTCAGCGTCGCCAGCAAAGGTTTCGCGCAAACCGGGCAAGATGTGATAGTGATCTCCGGCACGGTCCCGGTCGTGCACTTCCAGTTGCAGGTCGCGAGCGGCAACGAAAGAGTCACCGTCACCGCCGAAGGCGCGGTCGCTCCGACTGATAGCTTCACTCCCACCACGCTCATCAGCCGTCTCGATATCGAGCGCACTCCCGGCGCCGACACCACCAACAGCCTCGCCATGATTACCGACTACGTCCCCGGAGCCTACGTTACGCACGACATGCTGCACATGCGCGGCGGCCATCAGACTACCTGGCTCCTCGACGGCGTGCCGCTGATCAACACGGCGATCGCGCAGAATCTCGGCCCGCAGTTCGATCCTAAGGACCTCGACTACGTCGAGATCAACCGCGGCAGCTATGGCGCCGAGTTCGGCGACCGCACCTATGGCGTCTTCAACGCCGTGCCCCGCACTGGCTTTGAGCGCAATAACCAGGCTGAACTCGTCCTCACCGCCGGCAATTTCTACCAGACCAACGACGCGCTCAGCTTCGGCAGCCACACCGGACGCTTCGCCTACTACGCCAGCGTCAACGGCAACCGCAGCGATCTCGGCCTTCAGCCGCCGGTACCGCAGGTTGTGCACGATACCGTCAATGGCTTTGGCGGCTTCGGCTCCTTCATCTTCAATGTGGATCCTACCAACCAGCTTCGCCTCATCACGACCGCGCGCCGCGACTATTTCCAGATCCCCTACGACCCCTTCCCCAACGACTTCGAAAACACCGAAGGCTACGACAGCTATGGCCTGCGCGACGCCCAGCGCGAAACCGACGCCGGCTTCCTCTTCACCTGGGTCCACACCTTCAACCCGCATCTGCTCACGACTGTGTCGCCCTTCTATCACTACAATCGCGGCGACTACGATTCGAATCCGTTCGATACTCCCATCGCCACGACTGAAAATCGCGGGTCAAACTACGGCGGCGGCCAAGCCAACGTCTCGATCAACTACAAGCACAACGATCTTCAGGCCGGATTCCTTGCCTTCTACCAGCAGGACAACCAGTTCTTCGGCGCCATCTTCAACGACGGTAGCGGCAACGCGCCTATCACCGACACCGAGCATCCCACCGCCAATCTCGAGGCCTTCTACATCGACGAAAAATTCAAACCATTTTCCGGGCTGACCCTCTCCGCCGGCATGCGCCCCACGCGCTTCGCCGAAGGAAATTTCGCCTCCACCGCCTCCACGGCCCCAATCCATGAATCCGCCATCAGCCCGCGCTTCGGAGCCACGCTGACTGTCCCGCATCTCAACTGGACCTTCCGCGCCTTCTACGGCCATTACTATCAGGCGCCGCCGATTGAAACCGTCTCCGGTCCCGCCCTCATCGACTACACACAAGGTCAGGGGCTCAGCTTCATCCCCCTGCACGGTGAGCGCGACGAGGAGGGCCAGGTCGGCGTCTCCATGCCCTATCGCGGCTGGGTGCTCGACGTCGATACCTTCCGCACCAACGTCTCCAATTTTCTCGACCACAATAACATCGGCGCGTCGAACGTCTTCTTCCCGCTGACGATCACGCAAGCTCTCATTCGGGCCTGGGAGTTGACGCTACGCTCGCCGCGCATCGCGCACCGCGCCCAGCTCCATCTCTCCTACTCCAACCAGATCGCCGAAGGCCGCGGCGTCATCACCGGAGGCCTCACCGACTTCAGCGCCGTCTGTGACACCGTACTCGAGTATTGCCCGCTCGACCACGACCAGCGCAACACGCTCAACGTCGGCGGCGACGTCACGCTCCCACGGCACTCCTTCGCCTCCACCAATGTCTACTACGGCTCCGGCTTCACCAACGGAGAAAACGGTGTCCCCGGCTGGCCCTACCAGGGCGACTATCTTCCCGGCCATACCACTTTCGATCTCTCACTCGGCAAAGATTTCGGCGAACGCTTCACCGCCTCGGTCACGGCTCTCAACGTAACCAACCACCGCGTGATCTACGACGACAGCCTCACCTTCGGCGGCTACCACTGGAACTTGCCCAGGGAAATCTACGTCCAACTCCGCTTCCGCTTTCACTACTGAGCACCAGGACAACAAGCCAGAGAGAAATAAGGAAAATATCATGAAATCCCGATCCGTTCTGCCATTCCTCTTGGTCTTGGTGACCGTGCTCGCCGCCTGCAACCGCACCACGAGGTATCCGCTGCGGGGCGACGTCGTCGCCAAAAGCGTAGCGACTGGCGAGATTACGGTGAACCATGAAGACATTCCCGGCTTCATGGCAGCCATGGTCATGCCATACCGCGTCAAAGATCCCGCCGTCGTTCAGCAAGTCGAGCCCGGCGACAAAATCGCTGCCGAAGTCGTGGTTGGCAACGATCGCAGCGACTATTGGCTGGAAAACGTCCGCATCACCGACCGATCCGGGCGCGGCCGGGTCAAGACACCAACCGGATCGCAGATGCTTATGCCCGGAGAGCGTGTGCCCGACGTTACTCTCATCAACCAGGACGGTCGCAAGATCCGGCTCTCGGATTTTGCCGGGAAGGCCGTGCTCGTCACGTTTATTTACACGCGCTGTCCCATGCCAAACTTCTGCCCTCGCCTCAGCAGCCAATTTGCGCGAATTCACAATGAGCTCAGGAAAAGTACAGAGGACTACGACAAAACGCACCTGCTGACCATCAGTTTCGATCCGAAATATGACACTTCCGCCGTGCTGCACAAGTACGGCCTTGCCTATCTGGACGGCGACGAGAGCGGCTTTTCTCACTGGGACTTCGCTTCCACCGATCCGGCCGATCTACGCCGTCTGGCTCTGGCATTCGGCCTTGAGTATGAGGAAGCAGACAACCAGATATCCCATACCATGAGCATTGTCCTGGTTGCGCCCAATGGTACGGTGGCGAAGTACTGGTCCACGGATTGGACGTGGACGGAGCTCATGGCTAGCCTTCAGCATGCTGCACTTTCCGCTGCCCCGGCGGGAGGGGAGTGATGGCTCGCGTGCTTCTGCTGGCGGGCGTAGCGGCAGCACTGGTGGTTGCGGCCTGCCAAGCCAAGCAGCAGCAACCGAGCGCGTCCGCGATTGAAGGGCAATGGATTTACGACAATAACTGCGCCGAGTGCCACGAGAACCCGCAACCGGATTTGCACAAGCAACCTCCGAACCTGCACGGACTGTTTTTCAGAAAAGCGCTGCCGAGTGGCGCCCTGGCGACCAACGCGCAAGTGCGGATGACAATTGTCGAGGGTAAGGGAACGATGCCCGCCTTCGCTCAGCGACTGCGCGACCAAGATGTGAACGATCTGATTGAGTACCTTCACCGACTGCGATGAGGCCATGTGGCCATGTCGTTGTTTTGCAACTTCGTGGGCACTTCGCGGAAGCGGCACGAAGAAACCTGGGGAAGAACCCGGGGCCAGACCGAAAGTCCCGGGTTTCTGCTTCCAACATTGGAGTACTCACAAATCCGTCCGCCGTATCACATCTCCGCAGCGGGAACATAAGTCGCCCAGCGCTTCAACAGGAATCTTGTTGACTTAAGAGCGAAAAAGAACTGAACATTGATGAAGGGCACACAAAGTGCCAACCAACAACTTGGTCTTTGACAAATGGCAGCGATCAGGGGCAGAAAGCGAGTATCTGAATGGCAGTCGGTGGGCTAAGTCTCACGCGCTCATGGTTTTGCCGCCAACTCCTTGCCCTTCATGGTTTTTGCAGGGAGCAAATCTCTAAACCCTTTTTTATCATGGATTTGCGAATTTGAGGGGAGGGGGGAGGGGGTGGGCTAACTGATCGATAAACCACTGTTCAAAATGGGAATTCCACTCCGCCCACAAACGTTCGGCGCACGTTGCCCTCGCGATCCAGCACAATGAAATCGGCATCGGCTCCCGCGGCCAAGACTCCTTTATTAGTGCTGCCCACAACTCGCGCCGGATTTGCGCCCGCCGCCCCGACCGCTTGCGGCAGATCCCATCCCGCAAAGCGCGCCAGGTTGCGCACTGCCCGGTCCATGGTCAAAACGCTCCCCGCCAGTTTGCCGTTCGAGGTGCACCGCCCATCTTTTACATCGACCTCGATCGATCCCAGCCGATAGCGCCCATCGGCCATGTCGGTCGCGGCGGTTGCGTCCGTAATGAGCACAGTCTGCTCCGGTCCCTTGGCGCGGGCAAACAACTTCACGATGGCCGGATCGAGATGCACGCCATCGGCGATGATGTCGGCCGTGAGTCGCGTGTCCGTGAGCACCGCGCCGGCAATGCCGGGATCGCGGTGCCCAAGCGGCCGCATGGCATTAAAGGTGTGGGTAGCGTGCCGCGCGCCCGCCGCGATTCCCCGTTCGGCGGCGGCAAAATCGGCGTCGGAGTGGCCCAGGCTAACGCAGACGCCACGCGCCGACGCGGCGGCAATCAATTCGAGGGCGCCCTCCAGCTCGGGAGCCAGAGTCATCATGCGAAGTCGGCCGCGCGACGCCTGCCAGAAGCGTTCGAAAGTTTCGATCTTCGGAGGCAGCAGATTTTCCGAAGGATGAACGCCACGCCGCGCGTGGCTGATGAATGGTCCCTCGAGATGGATGCCGAGTGGCTGGGCTCGACCAGGCCGCTTCGCATTTTTCTGTTCGGGCGTTCTTTGGGAATCGCGTTCGCACTCTTCGATCGCGGAGGCAAGACGTTCCAGCGCGCGCAGAGTGCTGTCGAGAGCAGCGGTAACGGTAGTGGGAAAATAACTCGTGACGCCATGCCGCGCCAGCTGGCGCTCGATGGCAGGGAGCGCTTCGGGCGCGTCGTCCATCACGTCATGCCCGGAACCGCCGTGGATGTGCAGATCCACATAGCCAGGCGCGAGGAGGTTATCCCCAAGATCGAGCAGAGAAACTTGCGTGGGAAGTGCGCGGGCCGACTGATCGACAATGTCGACAATACCCCCCTCGTCGACCAGCAGCAGAGCATGCTCAAGCGCGCCCTGCGGAGTCAAGAGCCGAGCAGCAGTAAAAGCCAGCATAGAACAGTGGCAAGAAAACAATACGACTGTGGCACCGGAAAAAATCCAACTGCGATCGAGCCAAAGCGAAGAAATCACCGACCGCAGGGCATGAAACACGAAGTGCTGTGGCAAATCGCAAACAGCGAACCGCGAAACCGCAGCAATCACTAACTGTCAAGCGCGGCACGAATCGAAATTCGAACGCGTGCAACGCAGAGAGATTACGAAACGCAGAATGTTATACTGTATCAGTTCGAGTCGCCATGGCGTCCTGGTCGTGGTCGGCATCCAGTTGTCAGTCGGGGAGTGGCTCAGCCTGGTAGAGCACCTGGTTCGGGACCAGGGGGTCGGAGGTTCAAATCCTCTCTCCCCGACCAAATTATTTCAATAACTTAAGCGAATTTCTGGTTTTTCCGTCACACGACTGTAGACGATCTTGTAGACGGTGCGCGCCAAGCGATTCTGTCGCGCTGAGGCTCAGCACCCGCAACGCCGACCCGGTCCCACATAGACGTGCTCAGCGGCTGTGCGGGGCCAGGGATAACCTGCGATCACTGCCTGCGGCACATACCCGCGTAGCAGACACCGGTGATGGTTATTACCGCTGAGCCATCAGCATGGGCGTCGATCGAAACCGTTCCGGTGCCGCCCGGATCGTTGCTGAAGCGCCCGGTTCCCGCAATGATGGAGTAGTTACCAGTTGTAACGTGGGCGCCGGGGGAAGCGGTGTCCTCGCAACGAACGCCGTGCACATTGAACGTAATCGTGCTGCCGTCGTCGAACAGGATTTGATCCTGGCTGTACTCCATTTCGCAACCGGCGCCGTCAAAACCGCCGGAGGAAGGAATCGTCGCGAATGTGGGACTGAGAACCGGCCCTACCAGACGCTGCCATACGCCGGTGCCATATACATCCACTTTGATAAGGAAAGGCGACGAGCTATTGGCTTGCTTTCCCCTTGCGTCGAACTGAACCGGATACTGGTTATGCTGCGCGCTTGCAGGTAGGGCTGACATAATCACAACTGAGGCCAATGTGAGCAGCACGCTGCTAAGCCTGCCAACTGGTGATGGTTTCCTGACTTTGCTGGTTTCCACACATCCTCCTTAACGTTCAGGGCCGTGAGCTGCGAGAGGACTTGCTACTCGCCCAGGCCTCGAAAACGCGAAAGCCCGGAGGGACCAGGGCGGTCGCCCGGTACAAGCGGCGACGACGTTACAGCAGATCACAGCTATTTGCAATACACGGCGGGTCAATTGAAGGTCAAAATTCTAGGTCAACGCCTAATGCCATCTGCCGAAAGGGATTACGCCCCTGTGAAGGCACGTACAGCAAAGCTGTTTGAGGGCCGGCTGGGAATGGTAGACTACCCCAAAGTTCATGCGAGCCCTCCCATGGCTGTCGGCGCCCAGCCCCGCATCGTCAGCTTCGATAAGTTCACCGCCGATCTTCGGCTCAAGGAACTCCGTCGCGACGGCGTTCCGATAAAGCTTCGCGGCCAGCCTTTCGCCGTCCTCGCCATGCTTATCGAGCGCCCGGGAGAAGTGGTGACGCGGGAAGAGTTGCGCGCGCATCTTTGGACGAGCGAGACCTTTGTCGACTTCGACCACAGCCTCAATGTAGCGGTCAACCGAATTCGCGAGGCTTTGTGCGACTCCTCCGAGCGCCCTCTTTTCGTCGAAACCGTTCCACGAATCGGATACCGGTTCATCGCGAAAGTGAATGGTGGCGGACTCACTTCCGATACAGCGGCGGAAGCAGGCGCTCGCGCCAATTCGGCCGAAGCGGCGCTGCAAGCCGAGCCGCCAGCTATTGTGCCCCAATCTCTTGCACGGCCGACAACAGGTAACGCATCCCCGGAGTTTGGCGAACGAGCAGCGGTAAGGCGCCGGCAGATCCTGTGGTACGCGGCGGTGATTGCATTGCTCGCTGTCGGCTTAGCAGCCGTGTATGCTGTGCGCCGCGGCTCACACGAAGCTGCTTCTGCGCCGCACGAAAAAATCATGTTGGCGGTCCTGCCGTTTGAAAACCTCACCGGAGATCCGGCCAACGAGTATTTCAGCGATGGCTTGACGGAGGAGATGATCACGCAACTCGCTACCATGCAGCCGGAGCGATTGGGTGTGATCGCGCGCACATCGGTCATGGGTTATAAGCACGGCGATAGAAGCGTCAGTCGTGTGGGCAGCCAGCTAGGCGTGCAATACATCCTGGAAGGAAGTTTGCGGCAATCCAGTGGGCGGGTGCGGATTACCGCACAGCTCATCCAGGTGAAGGACCAGACCCATCTTTGGGCCGAGGATTACGACCGCGACCTGGGTGACGTGCTTACGCTGGAGCGTGAAGTGTCCGCCAACGTCGCGCGCGAAATCCAATTGGAGCTAACGTCGCAGCAGAATGCCAATATAAGACAGCCACGGCCAGTCGATCCCGAAGCTCATGAGCTGTTTCTGAAGGGGTGTTTTTTCTGGAATAAGCGCACCATTGGAGGATTCAAGAAGGCGGTTGAATATTTCCAGGCCGCCATCGACAAAGAGCCGGATTACGCCGAAGCCTATGCCGGACTCGCTGACGCATATCGGTTCCAGATGAACGAGCTTCCTCCCGAAGAAGTCATGCCCAAAGCCCGAAGCGCGGCGGAAAAAGCGCTGTCCCTCAATCCGAATCTGGCGGAAGCCCATGCCTCGCTCGGCCTCATCATTCCGTACTTTGATTGGGACTGGGAGAGCGCGCGAAAACATTTCGAGCGGGCCATTGAGCTGAACCCAAACTACGCGACGGCGCACCAGTGGTATGGCGAGGCCTATCTAACGCCAATGGGGCGGATCGATGAGTCGCTAGCCGAAATACGCGTGGCGCGACAGCTTGATCCGCTGTCCTGCGCTGTCGGCGCCGATGTTGGAAAGACGTTGTATTTCGCGCGAAGGTACGACGAATCGATTTCCCAACTCCGCAGTGTTCTGGATATGGACTCAACTTGCTATCCCGCATATGCCTGGCTACGCCAGGCATATGAAGCAAAAGGCAGGTACGCGCAGGCCCTCCAGGTCTTTGAAAAAGAAAAGGAATTTGCCAGCCGCGCTCAACAAGTGGCCTTCCAGGTTAACATCCACGCTCGGATGGGCCAGACCTTGCAAGCAAGGCAGTTTCAGGCGCAACTGTTGGAGTTGGCTCAGACGGAACCTGTGGACCCTGGCCTGATCGCTGCTGAATACATCAATTTGGGCGACAAGGAGCAGGCATTTGCCTGGTTGGAGAAGGCTTATGCCGCGCGGTCGAATTTCATGAGCTCGTTGAAAGTCTGGGGACTCTACGATCCTTTGCGGAACGATCCGCGTTTTGTCGACCTCGAGCGCCGCGTCAAACTCATACCGTAGGCGAGCCGCTACTTGGCTCCGCTGCACGAACCGCAGGTCTCATTCGTGCTTCGGGTGGCCGGGCATCCTCCGGGCATTACACCGTGTCCAGATAGTCGTCAACCCCCGCTTGCATGGCCTTCAACATGTTCGCTCTGCCATCTTTGCCGGTAAGTAAAATGACGTAGACGTAGGGGCGGGATGCACTTGCATTCCTGATTCGTTGGCAAAGCTCGATACCATCAAGATCCGGTAGCACCCAGTCAAGGAGAACCAGCTTAGGAGAGTCGGGCCGCTGCAGCATCTCCCAAGCTTTCAAACCGCCCTCTACCTCTGATGAAACAAAACCCCAACCTTGTACGCTATCGCGAATCAGTTTTCGATAAATCGGCGAATCGTCTACAATCAGGACCTTCATATTCATAAATGAGCCTGTTCAACAACTCCATGTCCTGGTTACGGTTTTATCCACATCGTCATTGCAGTTCCAACGGTCAAACCTACAAACTACACCGGAGATGATCTAACGCGGCAGTTCTGAAGCATGACTTGAAGAATACCCTCTCACTAGTTTGCGGGTGAAACGACGAGGGGGGAGACGATGGCAGACAAGGCGTCGCAGTCGAGCGGCTTTTGCAGCAGTTCAACAGCGCCCAGTCGTTTTACCAGGCCTCGGATATCTGGTCCGGCGCTTCCACTGATAACCAATACTGGAATGTTCCGAGTCTTTGTTGAATTTTTCAGGCGCTTCAACACCTCAATCCCCGAGCCTCCAGGCATGTTAATGTCCAGGATAATCATGGTCGGCTGGGTGCGCATTGCCGTCACCCACGCTTGGATCGCATCGAAGGTGGCTATAACCTCCAGCCCGAGATCCTGCAGCCATCCGGTCAACAGCTGCATGTGAACGCGCGAGTCATCGGCGATGAGGACCGTTGCCATAAGCGGAGGACTGTCGGGCTGCAACCGAAACTGAGACTTCGAGAATCGTGCGACATCGCGTGTGGCCTTCGTCGCCATTAGACGACATCCCCGAAGATGACGTTGCGTACAGTCACAGCCGTCACGAAGATTGAGGGCAGCGCAAAGTAGAGTGTGATCAACGTTGTCATAGTATGCTCCTTACCTGATTAGTTGAGTGCTTCGTCAACGACTAGAGTAGAAGCAACCGGATGACCAACCACCAGTTCGAAGCTAAGTCATTGACTCGCATTGTTGCCCCGGGTTTTGGCCGGAGTTGGAGAGAGGATCGGAACTGTCTTCATTCCGGATTTGGTTCCAGATAACAGACGGGTCGGGTCGCCACGGCGCGTAAATTTGGCGTGCGGCGCCTCATGCGACAATTCGGGGCATCACAACATTCAGTATTCCTGGCACCTCGGCAACTGTCCGAGTGATGGG
>Ga0187816_10000304_pt1 | contig 14333 bp, 7 predicted proteins | sample NC_wetland_sal_i_16_FD_132960 | JGI IMG/M metagenome (GOLD analysis project Ga0187816, IMG submission 132960) | Wetland sediment microbial communities from Neuse River Estuary, North Carolina, USA - SO4_1 | ecosystem: Environmental > Aquatic > Freshwater > Wetlands > Sediment | place: USA: North... | reverse complement strand
TCCGATCTCTTTTGCCTGTTGCTCGTACGCCTTGCGATAGCTGGGATCTTTCAGTTTTTGTTCGAGAATGGAAGCAGCGCCCATCGCAGTGCGACGGCGGTAGAAAGGACTCCACCGTGCAAACCCGAACCAAGCTTCGTCCCAGAGGAATATGAGATCTGGCTTGATGGCGAGGCATTCTTCCATCACTCGCTCGACGTTGTAAATCTGGCCGTCGAAGGTGCAGTTGGTGAGCACCAGCATCCTTGCCCGGTCCAGCTTTCCCTCGGCTTTCAAATCCAGCAAGGCTTTCTTGATGGTGCGCAAGGGTACTGCACCGTACATCGAATACTGCGTCAGCGGGTATGCTTCGACGTACAGAGGCAAAGCGCCGGAGAGCACTGCGCCATAATGATGGGACTTGTGACAATTGCGGTCGACCAGCATGATGTCGCCGGGAGCGAGCAGTGCCTGTTCGACCATCTTGTTTGACGTCGAAGTGCCGTTGGTAACGAAGAATACGTGATCTGCACCGAATGCCCGCGCGGCCTTATCTTGCGCCACCTTAATATTGCCGGTCGGCTCCAGCAGACTGTCGAGACCGCCGGTGGTCGCCGAAGACTCCGCAAGAAACAGGTTGATTCCGTAGAAAGCGCCCATGTCCCGAATCCAATTCGATTTGAAGATCGACTTGCCCCGCGCCACCGGCAAGGCATGGAACGTGCCAATCGGACGTTGAGCGTATTTTTGAAGATTGTCAAAGTATGGGGTCTCGTATCGATCTTGGATACCGTCGAGAATGCTTAAATGCAATTCCAGCGGCTCCTCCACTTGATAGAAGATGCGGCGGATGCAATCTGCCGAAACGTCGCCGGCTACTTTCTCCACAGCGCGATCGCTCAGTAAGAAAATATCAAGCTCAGGACGGATCCGCTTCAGCCCTTTGGCCAGGGCCAAGCCCAATTCACCGGATGTTAAGGCACTCCCGGTGGCTGCAAGGTGATTGGTAAGAAATTCTCGGAGCACCGGGCTATTGTGCGTTGACGCGAAAGGGATACCCTCATAGATGACTACCGCCTCGATACTGCCGTTCAAGATGGTTCCGAGTATGGCGTCTTCCAGGCTGGAGACAAAAACTGGTTCGTAGATGAATTTGTCCTGTGGCCGCCGCAATTTGCGCAAGTCTTGCGCGAGTTCCAAGAACATGGCCGGACGGGCCGGGCTTACGAAAAGCACTTCAAAATAAGGTCGATAGGATGCGCCTTCCTCGGCGCCAGGAACGCGCTCACCAAGGCTGATTGGCGCCTCATCATTCTCCCAATCGGCAAGATTTGTACGATATGAGTGCGTGAGCAGGGCTGCACTGATTGATTGCACCAGACGAGCGGTTCCTGTCGCGTCACCGGAAGCAATGCGCTCATCGAGCGTTCTCAACAACAGAGGTCCGGGATAAGCAAAGAAGTCCTCCCACTGCCGTATTTCTCGAAAAAGCGTCGCAACAGCAGATTGCTGAGGTCCGCCGACAACCGTTGCCCAGGTCCTTGTAGCTTGCAAGAGCTCCCGCCAACGATCCAAGCGCGCCTCTGCTACGGTGAAGAATTGATCGACTCGTGTGCTCTTAGTGCTGGTTGTGTTACTCATGATTCCTCCGTGCCTTTTGGTTGATTTCGGCCACAATCGGCTGCTTTTTCGAACGCGACTGCCTCGTCAACAATTACTTGTTCTTATCGGCGTTCACCTTCACGAAGGTGTACTTGGCGCTGAACTGGATGCGAGGCGCATTTCCTTTCAGCCCGTCCTCTTGTACTTGCCAACCGTAGAGAAATTCGGCGCCCATATTTAAAGAGGACCCCCAAGGATTCCAGATGAGGTTCGCGGCGGTGTACTCGCCATGGTTGTAAGTGTCGCCGGGCGCGTTGATGGTGTTGTTTACGCCGGCGTATGAGTAGACAGCGCTGGATCGAAGTGTTTTGTTCCAATAGTGCTGATAGGCCGCTTCGAGCCCAACCGCGGGAGTCGGCTTCAGATAGGTACCGGCAGCAGCCAACTCCGCGTCGATTCCCAGTCCTGAGGTGTCCTGGATGTAGCGCGAAATTCCATGCCCCCCAGCCACCGCGAAGACTATGTTGTCTTTGCCGAACGTCTTAAACCCAGTAGAGATATTTACGCCCCATCCAAATACCTGGTCTGTCCTTGAGACTCCTCCCACAACCGCAAAGGCTGAGATGTCACGGAAGAGTCCGGACACCTGAAAGTGGCCGCGCTGGAATTCCTGTCTCAGCCGAATGGTTCCATCAACCCTGGGAGTATCGGGTTGGGCAGTGAAAGTCGGGGTCGTGAAAATAATATCGGAGCTCGGTTTTTCCGCTGAGAAATAGAGGGTTGTGCCCTTGCTCAACGCAAAACCGTAGCGTAGCTGTGGATTCCGGAGATTGACCATTCCGTTTGGGCCCTGGAAATCCAAGGTGTCGGGGAATCCATCCGGATCCATGAAATTTGTAAATGTCTGGCCAATCAGGAAATTACTGGCCTGCGCATAGGCGTGCCGCATGCGAGGAGTGGTCGCGTTGGTGCCAAAAAGATCGCCTTCGACGTAGAAGCGTACCTCGCCAATTCTGGTGCTTGGAATTCGGAAGTCGAGGCTCAGGCGCGTGGGACGAACCGACACGTTGGTGTTATTTGCTGTCGATATCTGGGGTATGGGGATCGATGCGGGAACGAACGCGTCGCTATTTCCTGCGGGCTTCAAATCACGGATGAAATCAGACTTGAAATAGCCGCCGATCCTAAGGATCGTCTGAGTACCCGGCAGACGGAAAAATCCCTGGTACTGCGGATCAAGCGGCACGTTGTTATAACGAGGGGCCGCGAGCGGATCTTCAGAGAATGTGTTGTAGGTCGCCGTCTCTTCCCCTACTTGCGGAGAAGTCGGACCCTGAAGCGCAGGCTGGCTAACTTGAATAGTGTCGGGTTGGTTGGCAGGCGGAGCTTGAGGTTGGGTTGTGCCCGACGATTGTGCGCTCTCCAATTGGTCGAGCCGCGACTGCACCTTTTGCATCTGTGTCTGAAGGTTGGACAGTTGCTGCCGTAATTCTTCGGCGCTCGGAGCAGGAGACTGATCTTGGGCTTGCGTGCTGCGTGGCATCAACATGCTTGCTAACAACGTCACGCCAACAAAGCTGATCACATGTGTTTTCATTTTTCCACCTCTGATTTCGGCATTTCCGCAAGCGTAAACTGGTGCGATTCAGCTCGCCTCCAGGCCCGAGATGTTGCCTGTCGCACTCAGGGACAAACTAAGTGGTGGTATCTGGGCAAACAACTGTCAGAACTACCAGACTGACAAATAGCCAGCAGACGATAGATTGAAGTTAGTGACAAACAGGCATAAGAATGCCGGATCCAGGCGATAGCGAACACTACCGGCGTAGTTGTTTTGTGACTCGCTTGCGCGTTCGTGTGGCAGACCCGGACTGCTCCAGTCCTACAGTTTGGGAAAGCGTGAGAGTGGAAAGCTCTCGGCATCTACTGGGGCGTTACGTCGAAATCGACCGTATTGGAATTCATTCCGCCGCTGAGCACATAGACTGGAACTAGACCAGTAAACTGGAGATCTGCCGCCGTCAACGAGACCATCAGTTGGTTCGAGGTTATAAACACTGTACGTTGTGCCACCCCGTTCCAGACAACAACAGCAGCAGTGCCAAAATTATTGCCATTCACAGTCATCATGAAGGGCACACTATTCACGGGGGTGTTCGCCGGCGACAACTCTGCGATCGATGGCGGAGTGGAGATCACGCTAACCGGTCTGGGGTCCGCGCTTTGAGTGGATGCACCACATCCGATCATGATTAGGCTGGCAAGAAGGACAAGGAAATGTCGCATAATCGTCTCCAGGTGCTTAGCTATCAGCCAAACGGCAATCCTCCGATTTGAGGTGTTACTCTTGCCAGCCACCGCCGAGAGCATTGTAAAGTTGCACTAACCCCAGTCGTTCGTTCAGTTCTGCCTGCGCCAAGTCCAACTGGGCATTGAAATACCGCGTGTCACTATCTAAGACTTCGAGGTAGCTAGTAACCCCTCCGTTGTAGCGGACATTTGACAGGCGGGTCGCATCCTGTGCGGCCCCCGTAAGCAGCGCCTGCTGATCGCGGAACTCTTGGTTTTTGCGGTAGGCAACTAACGAATCCGAAACCTCACGAAATGCCTGCTGAATAGACTGCTGGTAAATCAACACCGCCTCTTGTTGTTGCGCCTCCGTCAGTCTGACTCCGGAACGAATCCTTCCACCGGTGAAAATCGGCTGGGCCAGTTGAGCACCGAAGTTCCACAATCCCGCGGGCCCCGTGAACAGATCGGTCAAGGCCGAACTCTGGTATCCACCTACGGCGGTCAGCGTGATCTGTGGGAAGTAAGCCGCCTTCGCTACCCCGATGCGTGCATTGGCGGCTACCAACTGTTGCTCAGCAGATTGTATGTCAGGACGTCTCTCCAACAGAGAAGAGGGAAGACCGGCAGGAACGGTCGGCGAAATCGTAGTCGATACCAATGGCTTCCCGCGCGGGATAGGAGCAGGGTTCTGCCCTAGGAGGATGCTGATTAGATTCTCTTGCTGCTCAATTTGGCGCTCGAAGTCCGGAATGGCTGCCGCGGCCCCGTACACCAACTGTTCCGACTGGCGCACATCCACCATAGAAGTCGTTCCCCCCTGCGCACGTATTTCCACCAGGCGCAACGATTCTTTGCGAGACTCCAGTGTCCGCCTTGAAATCTCCATCTCCATATCAAGCTCGAGCAATTGGAAATAGGCAGTGGCCACATTGCTTACGAGTGAAGTGATGACGGCGCGCTTGCCCCATTCCGTCGCTAATAGCGCGGCTCGTGCCGCCTCCGTGGCCCTGCGGAACTTTCCCCAGAAGTCGAGCTCCCAAAACAATGACAGGTTGACTTCAGCGGGACTACTCTCGAACGTTGGCGTGATTGTTGTCTTCGGATAACGTTGGTTGCTGCCGGAGGCACTTCCTGCGATCGTCGGGAATTGGTCGGCACGGGTGATGCCAAGCGCAGCTTGTGCTTCCATGACACGCGCTGCCGCAATACGCACATCGTAGTTGTCGGTGAGTGCCTGGCGGATCAGTTTTTGAAGTTGTTCATCCTGGAAAACAGCCCACCACTTCTCATCTCCGAGTGAGGCTGTGGTCTCGCTGGCGTCAGGTGCAAGGCCGCGATAGCCGCCAGGAATAGTCACCGGTGGGCGCTTGTAGTTCGGGCCTACCTTACAACCGGGGACCAGTAGTAATAGGAATGTGACGTACCAGCACCTACGAAACATGGCTATCCCCTTCCGATGGAAAGACGGCTGAGATAGAAAGCACGGCCTTCTAGTCATCGGCGGCCGCCCCTCCCAAAGTTGCTCCGGCCACCACTGGTTGTGGCTCCTTTTTCTTTCCGGATGCCCATATCCCAAACCGCTCCACAACTTCGAAACTGACCGGGATGAAGAAAATGGCCAGTACCGAAGCTGCCATCATTCCGCCAATGACACAAGTTCCCAGGACTTGACGTGAGATCGCACCTGCCCCGGAAGCTCCCCACAGCGGTACGCATCCCAAAATGAAGGCGAAGGCAGTCATCAGAATTGGTCGCAATCGCAGCTTGGCTCCGGTTAATGCGGCATCGATCAGGGATTTGCCCTTCTCGTATTCTGCCTTTGCGAACTCGACAATGAGAATGGCGTTTTTGGCGGACAGTCCGATCAGCATCACCAGACCAATCTGGGCGTATACATCGTTGTCGAGATGGCGCAGGTAAAGCGTCATGAACGCGCCGAAGACGGCAATCGGAACTCCCAACAGCACGCTGAACGGCAGTGTCCAGCTCTCATACTGCGCCGCCATGATGAGGAACACGACGAAGAAAGCCAGTCCAAAGATGGTGGCGGGCGAAATGCCTTGCGCGGCCTTTTGCTCCTGGTATGACATGCCCATGTAGTCAAATCCCATCTGACTGGGCATTGACTTGTGGTAGACATCTTCCAAGGCAGCCATTGCTTGTCCTGAACTGTAGCCTGGTGCAGCCGACGCATTAATCTGGACACAATTAAACAAGTTGTAGCGCATCATGAACTCGGCGCCACTCCGTGGATACGTGGTGGTCAGCGTACTCAACGGAACCATCCCACCCGCGGCGTTTCGCACGTAGAATCTGCCGACATTTTCTGCATTGGTGCGGAAGTCCCCATCGGCCTGAACGTACACCTGCCATTGCAGGCCGAAGCGATTGAAGTAATTAATCAGCGCGCCGCCCATAAATGTCTGGACGGTCTCGTACAAGCTGCTGAGTGGGATCTGCTGCGTCATTGCTTTGGCGTTGTCGACCTTCACTCCGACCTGCGGAACGCCGAACAGAGCCGTCGTCATGACTCCCGCTAACTCCGGGCGCTTGCGCGCTTCGGCCACAAACAACTGTGCATTCTTTGCGAGGAAATCAATGCCGCTACCCGAGCGGTCTTCGAGAATGAAAGTTGCTCCTCCCGACGTCCCGACACCCGGAATCGCGGGAGGCGGAAATGAGAACGCAATTCCCGACGGCAGTCTTGAGAGCGTACGTTGCAGGTGGGCTTTGATGCCTTCGTAACTCGTTTCTGGAGTTTTGCGTTCTTCCCAAGGTTTCAGAGAGATGAAGAAGAAAGAACTGTAGGTAGCATTAACGCCGCTCAGCATGCTGTATCCCATGACCGAACTGACGTACTCGACGCCGGGGGTCTCCATGACAGCCTCTTCGACTTCCCGGGCAGCTTCTGAGGAGCGCTGCAGTGAGGAAGCATTCGGCAATTGCAAGCCAGCATAGATGTAGCCTTGGTCCTCATCAGGAAGAAAGCTCTTAGGGATGCCTTTGCCGAACAGACCGGCGCCGACTGTGAGCAACGCGAGCAGGACAAAAGCGAACCCCGCCTTATGGATCAGGTATCCGCACCAACCCACATAGCCGTCGGTAGCACGCCCGAAGATTCGGTTAAACCAGCGGAAGAAAGCTCCGAGAGGTCCACGAGCTGGTTTTCTCGGGCGCAGCAACATGGCGGAGAGCGCAGGGCTTAGAGTTAGAGCATTAAAGGCAGAGAACAGCACCGAAACAGCGATAGTCACAGCGAACTGCTTGTAGAGTTGGCCAGTGATACCGGGGACGAAAGCCGTAGGAATAAATACGGCGGCCAGAATCAGTCCGATCGCAACCACCGGTCCAGAGACTTCCTCCATCGCTTTGATCGTCGCGTCATGCGGCGTCATGCCGTGCTCAATGTGGTGTTCAACAGCTTCAACCACAACAATGGCATCGTCGACTACCAGTCCAATGGCTAACACCAGTCCAAAAAGTGAAAGCGTGTTGATGGAAAACCCGAGCATCGGAAAAACAGCGAACGTCCCAATAAGAGAGACAGGAACGGCGAGCAGTGGAATCAGCGTCGCTCTGAAGCCTTGAAGAAAGATGTAAACAACTAGAATGACAAGGACCAGAGCTTCAAATAGCGTCTTGTAGATTTCGTGGATGCCTTCGCTCACCGCCAACGTGGTATCCAGTGCCACAATGTAGTCCAAACCCTGGGGAAATCTTTTCTTTGCTTCATCCATCATCTTCAGGACAGCAGCGCGGGTTTGCAGAGCATTGCTGCCTGGGTTTAGATAAAGTGCGATGAGGGCTGCGGGTTGGGACGGCTTACCTTCTCCTGCCGTTCCCAACCGCGCCATATAGGAGTAGTATTGCGATCCCATTTCTACACGTGCCACATCCTTCAGGCGAAGGACTGAGCCGTCCGGCTGGGCACGAACCACGATGTCATTGAACTCTTCAACTGTGGGCAGTCGTCCTGGCGCACGCACGTTATACGTGAATTGCTGACCGGACGGAACCGGTTCGCCTCCGATCTGACCGGCAGGATTGACCTTGTTTTGTGCCTTGACAGCATTCGTGATATCCGAGACGGTGACTCCGAGTCTCGCGAGTCGGTCGGGGTTCACCCAAACGCGCATCGCATATGGGCCCGCTCCATATATCTGGACCTGTGAGATTCCCGAGACGCGTGTCAACGCGTATTGCAGGTTGATGATCGCGTAGTTTGCTAGAAACACGTTGTCATAGACGCCGGTGGCTGAGTAGAGATCGAGCAGCATGAATGGTGCCGTGGTAGCGGGCTGTACGATTACTCCCTGCTGGACGACCTCGCTGGGCAATTGCGAGTTGGCCTGTCCGGTCCGCATCTGCGCCAGAATCTGGTCGGTGTTGACATCGGTCCCAAGCTGGAAATCGACGTAGAGCGTGCCTCCGCCCCCCGAGCTGGCGCTCAGCGAGTACATATAATTCATGCCGCTGACGCCTGACATCTGTTGCTCAATTGGAGTTGCTACGGACTCAGCAACCGTTTGTGCGTCTGCGCCGGGATAGGTAGCTGTTACCTTGATCATGGGGTCGGCGATATTCGGAAACTGCGACGTCGGGAGGCCGGCGATCGAAACCAAACCCACCAGAACCATCAGAATGGCAATGACAATGGCGACGATTGGGCGGTTGATGAAGAATTTCGCCATGGTCAGTGACTCCCGCCTGCCGCCCCCAAATACGGCTTGGGAGAGACTGGAATACCTTCCTTCGCCATCTCTGGTGCCTGCGCTGCCGCAGCTTGTATTTTTTGAATACCTTCGACCACAACCCTCTCGCCGGCTTTCAGTCCTTCCGTGACAATCCAGTTCGTGCCCACACGGTCACCGACCTTGATCGGTCGCACGGTGGCCTTGTTGTCAGAACCGACCACGATGAGCTGATAGTCCGACTGCACTTCAATGACAGCGGGCTGCGGCACCAACAGTGCGTTCTTGCTGGTGTCGGTCTGCACGCGGACGCGGCCGAACCCGCCAGGCCGCAGAATGCCATCTTTGTTTGGGAAGGCGGCGGCGAGCTGAATCGTGCCCGTGCCAGCGGTAATCTCGCGGTTTACGAAGATGATGGTTCCCTTTATCGGATATGGAACATCATTGGCCTGAATGTATTCGACCGGAAGATTGCTGCGAACGACGGATCGCAGCAAGACGTTAGAGATCTGCGGCGCGAACTTGAGATACAAACTCTCGCTGATATTGAAGTACGCCCACATGGGGTCGATCTGCGAGACCGTTGTCATCTTGCTAGTCGTGCCCACCAAATCACCGATCTGAGAATTCGCGACTCCCGCAATCCCGTCCACCGGCGAGTAAACCTTAGTCCATCCCAGGTTCAGCTCAGCCTGTTGCTCTTGGGCTTTCGCCGCTGCCAATTGCGCTTTGGCCCAAGCCTGGTTTGCAATGTCATCATCCAATTGTTTCTGGGGAATCGCATTCTGCTTCGCCAATGGTGTGTCACGCTGCACATCGTTTGTGGCCTTCGACAGCGATGATGCCGCCCTCTCTACATCCGCCTTAGCTTGATCCAGTGCCGCTTCGAACGTGCGCGGATCGATGTCAAAAAGCAGTTGTCCCTTCTTCACGAACGATCCGTTCACATAATTCTGATGGAGCAAATATCCTTGTACTTTCGGCGTGATGTCAGCGTTTACAGGTCCGTTGAGTTGGGCGACCCATTCACCGTAAACTGGAACATCCTGCTCAAGAACATCGGCAACCTGGACCTCGGGAGGTTGTGCGGTAGGCTTCGCCTCGTTCTTGCCACAACCGATGAGCGGCACGATTAGAAATAAGCTGACGATTTCCGCGGTCCAGCACAATCGACGTAGAGGCCAAAGTAATTTCCCCGGGGGGATACGAGTGACAAATGGGAGAGCAGAAGGCAGCTCAGGTCCGGTTTGCATAGGCACACTCCTGATCACAGGAACTCACTCCGGCCATGAAGTCCGTAGAGACCTAGTAAAGAATAGAAGCAAGACTTACTGGGGCAAACTGGCAGAAGTTACAGTTGGTTTGGAATGCGCGTCGGCTTAAGTAATCAGTATGTCCGTGCGACGCCAGGCTTCCCGGACTACCAGCCTCCCGATCCAAACGCTCATAAGTCCATTCGTGCGTTTCGCCAAAATCGAGTCGGCGAGCGGCATCGTGCTTCTGGCTAGCACCGTTGCAGCGCTTGTTTGGGCCAACTCACCTTGGGAGCAGAGCTACCACGCACTTTGTAATACCCAAATACCTATTGGTCTTGGCTGGCTCGTTTTGTCGGAGACGCTTCAGCAATGGATCAACGACGGTCTGATGGCTATTTTCTTTTTCCTGGTGGGGCTTGAAATCAAACGCGAAGTCCTCATTGGAGAATTGTCTTCCATCCGACATGCAGCTTTTCCTTTCATTGCGGCGGTCGGCGGAACTCTTGTGCCCGCGCTAATTTATCTGTTCATTACGTACGGCAGCGATGCACAAAAAGGCTGGGGCATCCCCATGGCCACCGACATCGCATTTGCTCTCGGGGTGCTAAGTCTGCTCGGGAATCGAGTTCCGGTAGCCCTGAAGATTTTTGTCACGGCGCTGGCCATCGTGGACGACATTCTCGCAGTACTTGCCATTGCTGTTTTCTATACAGACAAAATTCAAGTGATCAGCCTGGCCGCAGGGCTAGCCGGAGTGGCCCTCGCCTTTGGCATTAACCTCTTGGGTGTGCGCAAGCTGGCAATTTATGGGGTTATCGGGCTTGGTGTTTGGGTTGCAATGCTCAAATCAGGAGTGCATGCAACTGTTGCTGGCGTTCTACTCGCGTTCACCATCCCAGCGCGCACATACGTTGACCGCGACTTCTTCATTGCCAAAGGCCGTTGGCTATTGAAAGCCTTCGAAGACGCGGCGCCAAATTCTTTTCATGCGCACGCAGCGATTCACACGCTTGAAGCCCAATGTGAATTGATCGAATCGCCATTGCACCGCATAGAACATTACCTTCAACCTTGGGTCAGTTTCCTAGTGATGCCGCTGTTTGCTTTAGCCAATGCGGGCGTGCGTATTCTCGGAAACCTCTTGCCTGCGGTGACAGACACGGTAACCCTGGGTGTCGCCTTGGGCCTCTTTGTCGGCAAGCCTTTGGGAATTGCGCTCTTCGCCTGGACCTCGGCCAAGCTCCAATTGGCCACGCCACCATCAGAGTTGTCTTGGCGAGGGATCTTTGGGGCCAGTTGGTTGTGCGGAATTGGGTTCACGATGTCGTTGTTTGTCGCGGATCTGGCTTTCGGCGGCGGACGTTTACTCGATATGTCAAAAATTGGGATCATCTTCGCCTCTGTGGCCGCGGGTATATGTGGGAGTGCTTTGTTGTTGCGTCGCACATCACCGGCTCTGCTCGAGAGTGCCGCTCAACTTCCCGTAGCTTGAGATTGCAATCCCCCCGGAATGGCTCTTTGCTCCCGCACTGTTAGATATCACAGTTGTCCCCACTGAATCGGTCGGTAACACTTTTGACTATCTCAGCTCGGAGACTTTGACGAGAATAGCTCGCCATAAAGGGATGATCATGTCACCGCGCTTGTTGGCGTTTTGCCTTCTCGTGATCGTTACCTTGAGCAGTTCCACTCTGTTTCCGCAAGATGCTGGGTGGACTTCAAAGCGTCCGAAATTAGGCTTGGCGCTTGAAGGTGGTGCGGCACTTGGCCTTGCACATATTGGTGTGTTGCAGTGGCTCGAAGAACATCGAATTCCGATCAGTTATGTGGCGGGGACGAGCATGGGCGGGCTTGTCGGCGGCATGTACGCGACAGGAAAGCCTCCGGCCGAGATCCGAGCGTTAGTGGAGCAGATCAGTTGGGACGAGGTGCTGCATGGAGCGATTCCGTTTCAGGACCTGGCCTACCGCCGTAAGGAGGATGCTGAGGCCTATCCCAACGGGCTTGAATTCGGAATTAAGCAGGGGATTCGATTTCCGGAGGGATTCAACTCCGGACATCAGGTCGGTCTGATTCTCGACCGCGTTGCAGTTCCGTATTCAGAAATGAAGAGTTTCGATGATCTGCCTATTCCGTTCGCATGTGTAGCTACCGATCTGGTCTCAGGCAAGCAGCATGTCTTTCGTGCAGGCTCACTTTCGCAGGCTCTGCGAGCGACGATGTCCCTTCCCGGCATCTTCACACCCGTAAGAACAGGTGATTCAGTTTTCGTGGATGGCGGTTTGCTCGACAATCTTCCCGTTGATGTTGCCAAGGACTTGGGTGCCGATCTTGTGATCGCAATTCACCTCCAAAATAAGCCTTTGGAAGCTGCCAAATCGCTTTCATCTATCGGCGTATTAGGACGATCGATCTCCGTAGTCATTGCTGCCAACGAACTCCGAAGCATGGAGAAAGCAGACATTCTGATTTCCGTGCCGGTAACCGGGTATGGTTCGAATGATTATAAGAGTAATGCCGCGATTATCCAGCTCGGCTACGAAGCAGCAGCCAACAAGGCTGCCATACTCTCCGGCTTCAGCCTGGATGAAGCCAGTTGGCAGAAGTACCGAGCTCAGCGCGACGCTCGCCGAAAAGACGTTCCCATTCCCGAGTTCATCGAGGTGACAGGCACGAAACCAGCTCTCGCCACGGAAATAAAACATGCCCTGTCCAGTAACATAGGACAACCAGTCGACGCTACAAAACTAGACCAGCAGCTTACCTCCTTGTTAGGCGGCGGACGCTACTCCCGGCTTGGTTATCGCATGATCGACCGGGACGACCGGCAGGGGCTGTTGATCGTGGCCAACGAAAAAGAATATGGACCGCCGATCATCCGTCCACTGGTGGTCATTGATGGGTCTGAGTACGACCGAGTGCAGTTCATTCTCGGCGCCCGGATCACATTTCTCGATGTGGGAGGCTTCGGTTCGGAATGGCGAAACGATCTGAAAGTAGGTTCCGAATATGGCGTCAGGTCCGAATACTACCGCCCCTTTGGGGAAAAGCTTTGTTGGTTCATCGTACCACAAGTATTCGGACAAAACAATCAAGAAGATTTTTATTCGCACGAAACCTTGATTGCCGAGTACCGGAACCGTCAAGGAGGTGGCGCATTCGACGTCGGCCACCTGTTTGGCCGCAGCAGTGAACTGCGAGTGGGTTACGAAGCCGCGGAACAGAAATTCTCTCCTTCGGTCGGGTCGGCCGCCTTCGGGACTTTGCAAGGCAGAATCGGGACAACATCACTTCGCTTTAACGGCATTGGCCGAGACAATCCAATTATCCCTACCCGGGGTTTCGACTTCCACTTTAGGACCGAGTGGAATGACGCAAACCCCGGCACTAAGATGGGGTTCCCGCTCGCGGAAACGCAAATGACGATCTTCAAACCATTAAACTCTGCGTCTTCGGTGTTTTTCTCTGCCGCAGCTGGCACTACATTCACATATCACCACACCGGGTTTCCGCCATTTTCATTGGGAGGAAGCCAAAACCTTGTTGCTTACGGGACTAACGAGTTCCTTACCAACCAGTACTTTCTCTTCAAGACCGGTTACATCCGTAGGTTGTGGCACTTGCCGCCCCTGTTGGGAGATAAGATTTACGCGCTGGGTACCTATGAAATTGCAAAGATTTACGATTTGAAGACAGTGTCTTCCTTGCCGACGGACGTGGCAGGAGCTCTGGTCGTAAACACCATTTTCGGGCCTGTGATTGTTGGCACTGCGTTCGGGGCCACCGGCCATTACAAATTCTTCTACAGAGTCGGGCGGGTATTCTGATTGGTGAGCGTCTGCAGGCAGCAACGCAGTATCCTTTTCGACTTTCGTTTGACTTACTTGGTTGCTGCGACCGCATCAAGGCCAGGCAGGGTACGTTGGGAAGCCGGCTGCTGGAGCATTTCCGACAGCGTAGCTCTGTCGCGCGGAGAATTAGCGGTGACATAGATCACTTGCGACGGCAGGGCAATCTGAGCGCCCGTCTGCTCGACGATTCCCATGATGGAGAACAGTAGCCCCTCTTGAATCTCGAGAAAGCGGTTCCAATCCATCGCATATACATAAGCGAATATGTCTACGTCGAACGAAGAAGCACCAAACCCCAAGAATCGAACACGGACTGAGTTACGCTCCAGAGAGGGATGCTCTGTTAAAAGTGCTCGAATATTCGTCAGAACTTGCTGTATCTGTTCCGTACTCGTGCCATAGCGAAGACTGATCAAGGGATGGAACCAGAACTTATCTCGTGCCGACAGCGTTTCGAGGTTCATGGTTGCGATCTGACCATTCGGGATACTGACTACCGTCCGATCCAACGTCCGGATGCCCGTTGAACGGAGCCCGACTTCTTCGACCTGGCCTACGACTTCCCCCACCTTTAGCGTGTCTCCGACCTTGACCACCTGATCGACGATCAGCGAAACTCCGCCAATTACATTTTCCAGTGTCTTTTGTGCGGCTAGAGCTAC
>Ga0187816_10000302_pt1 | contig 14390 bp, 16 predicted proteins | sample NC_wetland_sal_i_16_FD_132960 | JGI IMG/M metagenome (GOLD analysis project Ga0187816, IMG submission 132960) | Wetland sediment microbial communities from Neuse River Estuary, North Carolina, USA - SO4_1 | ecosystem: Environmental > Aquatic > Freshwater > Wetlands > Sediment | place: USA... | reverse complement strand
TTCGGCCTTGATCCTGAATCTGCTCGTGGATGGTTGCCACCTCACGCACGCGGTTATCGAGGACCACGGCGAGCCGGTCCCCAACGTGCGCCCCGGTAAACGCCCCAAACTTTCGCCCGCCTTGGTTGGTCAGAGCAAAGTTCACTTCGGGGCTATTCGAGTTCGCGTCTCGTCCAACACTGGCTCCGTCGGCGCGCAGGTCCGTGCCGGAAACCGCCGAACTGCGGGTTACCAGGTAATACTCTTCGCCACTTTCCTGGCCCGCGGCGGCTGACAGACCACGTCCTCGTAAGATCATCGAGTCGGGCGGCAGAACCCCGCTGTTTTGCTGGAAAGCGTCTTGCTCACTGCTATAAGGTCCACCCAGCACCTGCTTGATTTCCAGCATGGCCGTGGACTGCATGATCTCCTTGACCCGCGCCGGGTCGTCTACGCCGGGGAGCTGCACCAGAATCTGATACTGCCCCAGACCGTGCTCTTCGATGACCGGCTCACTCACGCCCAATTGGTCAATGCGGTTGCGAATGGTTTCAATCGCCTGGCTCACCGCGCGATTCTTGAGATCGGCCATCGCCTGGAGCTTCATGGAAACCGTCCAGGTGTTTTCGGCGCCGGACGTCAGGTTGTACTCCGGTAGCCGGTCGCTCACCAGGGAGCGAAGGTCGGAACTCTGCTCCGGCGGCACACCCTTCAGCACGATCTTGTCCGGACTGCTGGCCGGATCCGGCTTGCTGATTTCGGTGTAGCTGATCTTGTGCGACCGCAGATCCGACTTCAGGCGCTCGACCGCGTTATCCGAATCAATGTTGACCGCGTCATTCACCTGCACCTGGAGAATCAGGTGGGTACCACCTTTGAGATCCAGTCCCAGGTGGATGCGGTTCTGCATCGCTGCCACAAACCCCTTGCCGGACCAGTTGTCCGGCACGCCGGTAATCCCGAATAGGAAGACCAGCAGAGTGGCCACGATCACGATAAGTTTCCAGCCGAGATTCTTATTCATAACTATGATTTCGTGCTACTTACTCGCCTTGCTTGCTTCCTCGCCTGCAGCCACCGAAGAAACCGAAGCGCGACTCACTTCGATGCGGAGATTGTCTGGCGGTACTCTCAGGTGAACGTAATCATCTTTGAGCGCTACGATGGTTCCACGGAGCCCGCCGCTGGTCACAACTTTGTCTCCCGTTTTCAGCTCGCTTAACATCTGCTGCCATTTTTTCTGTCGCCGTTGCTGCGGCATGATCAACAGAAAGTAGAAAATGGCAAAAATGAAAATCAGCGGGGCGAATCCCAGCCACCCCATCGACCCTGCGCCGGTCTGTATCGCCAATAAGTGCTGAACGCTCATTTAGACTCGAATCCCGCCCCTAATTAAGATGTTTCGGGGCCGCGCCTTACGGCGCACCATCCCTCTCTAAATTTACCGCTGGAGTTCTCGCGTACCCTGGGCGGAGATTCCCTCAGCTTCGGACTTGAATAGGGGTTGCCGAGCTACGGTTTCGCTCGAGACCAGACTTCAGATAGAAAGCGGGCCCCTCTCCCAAGTCAAATAGAATGACGCACCGCCCGCATGGTGTCAAGATAGAAGCTCAAGTTGTGGACCGTGTTCAGGACCTGCGCCAACACCTCGTTGGATGCATATAAGTGGCGGAGGTAGGCCCGGGAATAGCGGGCGCAGACCCGGCAACTGCATCGGGGATCAAGCGGGCCCTCATCTCCGGCGTATTGCGCCTGTTTGATGGAGATTTTTCCCTCCGAGGTGAAGAGCAATCCGTGGCGCGCGGCCCGTGTGGGGAGAACGCAATCCATCATGTCAATCCCCAGCCTGGCGTATTCAGCAATCTCCTCCGGCGTCCCCACACCCATGAGATAGCGGGGCCTATCGTCTGGGAGGTGAGCGACGGTGGCTTCCACGATTTCCCGCGTCAGGGCTCGCGGCTCACCGACGCTGAGCCCGCCAATGGCGTAGCCGGGGAAGCCGATCTCAATCGTTCGTTCCGCCGACTCCCTTCTTAAAGATGCGTCCATTCCGCCTTGCACAATGCCAAAAAGAGCTTGAGTCTTCCCGGACCACGTGGGGACAGCCGCCCCCGGCTGTCCGGCCAAGCGAAGCTCGGCAGTTTCCGGTGCGGCTTCGGTTCTGGCGAGCGGGCGCTCGCCTGGACAGCCGGGGGCGGCTGTCCCCACGCGGTTCATTGCCCAGGGAACTTCCTTCTTATGTTCTTCAAAGTATTCCTTACTTCGCTGGGCCCAACGCAGAGTGAGCTCCATCGACGCACGCATCCGCTCGCGGTCAGCGGGATACTCGGTACACTCGTCGAATGCCATGATGACGTCGGCGCCCAATCCAATCTGCGCGTCCATCGCGCTCTCTGGACTGAAAAAATGCGAGGAGCCGTCCAGGTGGGAGCGAAACGTCACGCCTTCTTCTGTAACCTTGCGCAGATCGTTCAGGCTGAAAACCTGAAAGCCGCCGGAATCGGTCAGAATGGCACGCGGCCAAGCCATGAACCGGTGCAACCCTCCCAAGTTCTTGATTTGCGCCACCCCTGGCCTTAGGTAAAGGTGGTAGGTATTACCCAGCAGAATCTGGACTCCGAGTTCCTCGAGGATGTCCTGCGAAACGCCTTTGACCGAAGCCAGCGTGCCGACCGGCATGAACACGGGCGTCTCGACTTCGCCATGAGGGGTGGTGAGACGGCCCCTGCGGGCAGCACCCGCCTGCGCCTCGACTTTGAACTGCAGGGACACTGCCAGGATTGTATCGTGTGGCGCGGACACCCCTTCGACTTCGCTCAGGGCAGGTTCTTGTCCGCGTGACGTGGCTGGACCGGCGGGAGCAGCCTGTATCCAAGGTCAGACGTCAAGATGACAAATCTCTGCTCGCAGCCTGGGTCCTTCGACAATCAGCCGTCCAACGCTGACCGGCAGGCGAAATCTTCGCGGCCCTGCGCTTCCCGGATTGAAGTAAAGCACGCCGTGCCTCGTCTCCTGCTTGGGCACGTGGCTGTGCCCGTAAATGACCGCCGCAAATCCCGCAGCCTCCGGCTTGAGATCAAGCTCCTGCAGGTTGTGAAGGACATAAATCGAGACGCCGCCGGCTTCAAGTACGCTGGTCGCAGGAATCTTCCGCGCCCATTTTTCGCGATCCACGTTGCCGCGGACCGCGGTTAGCGGAGCCAACTTGGACAACTCGTCGAGGATCGAGGGATCCCCAACGTCGCCAGCGTGAATGATGTAGTCCGATCCGTGCAGCGCAGTAAGGGCTTCGGGACGAAGCAGGCCATGAGTATCGGAGATCACGCCGATCTTCATAGAGACTTAACCGCAGAGGGCGCAGGGGTCACAAAGGCAGATCGGGCGCGCAGCAATCTGTGTCCCCCGGGGTTATGAGCCTTTTCTCTCCAGCAGCACTACCGCGTGCGCGATGGCGGCGTTGTCCGTGCCCATGCCTTCCGGGGTTTTGGCTTTGAGTCCGACACAGTTGGCGGAAATCCCCAGGAGTTTGGCCACATTCTCGCGAATGGCGGCGGCGTGAGGACCGATCTTCGGCGCGGCGAGAATCAGCGTCGAATCAACGTTCGCCAATGCATACCCCGCCATCCGCACTCGCTGCACCGCTTCTCGCAGGAAAACCACAGAAGCAGCTCCCTTCCACTGTGGATCCGATGGCGGAAACAGAGAGCCGATATCGGGAGCAGCAACTCCGCCGAGCAGGGCATCGGTAAGGGCATGCAGCAGCACGTCACCATCGGAGTGCCCGCCCAGTCCCTGCGGATGAGGCAAAGTCACGCCGCCGATTCTGAGGGGGATTCCAGGCCGGAATTCGTGCGAGTCCCAACCATAGCCAATGCGAAAGAGCGGCTTGGAACTTCTCGACTTATGTTTCGCCGTTGGTCGTTGGTCCTTGGTCGTTGGCATCAGGGTTGGCCTGCGTTGCAAGTCTCGGCCACAGATTCACACGGATTTCCACGGATTTTCTTTCGTTCATTGTCAAAGACCAACCGTCGGAACTGGGGCCTGATCCCAAAATTAAGAAGCACACCAACTTCCACATCGGTGGATCTGAGATAGTGAAGCAGCTGAGCTTCATGAGCCGATTCGAGCGCCCTGGCTGCCTTTAGCTCCAAAAGTACGTGGTTCTCAACCAGCACATCGGCCCTGAACTCACCGACTTTCTGACGACGAAACCACACCGGCAACGCCACCTGACGTTCTACCGTTAAGCCTGCCTCTCGAAGAGCGATCACGAGCGATTCCTCGTAAACAATTTCCAGGAACCCGTATCCGAGTTCGTTATAGACGTCGTAGAAAACTCCGATGATTCTCTCAGTTAGATCAGCATGCTTCAAGGTGGGGGCTGGATCCATGAAGAAAGTTTAAGCTCAAGTCGTTGAATTTGATCCGCGACAATCCGCGAAAATCTGTGGCTAATTCCGCAAATAGAACTCGGCCAGTTCCAAATCCGCCGGTGTGGTGATCTTGATGTTGCGAGGCGATCCCATCACGACCGCAACCTCGTGCCCGGATCGTTCCACCAGCGAAGCTTCGTCGGTTCCCAGGAAGCCGTCGGTGGTGGCTTCGTCAAATGCTTCCTTGAGCACATCGTAGCGGAAACCCTGAGGAGTTTGCGCCAGGACAACCCGTTCACGCGAAATTGTGGCCGTAATCAGGGCGCCTTCGGCGGTGCGTTCCACCTGTTTGACCGTGTCTACGGCGGGAACTCCGGCAATGGCCGCGCCATATTTCTCCGCTGCCTGGATCACGTCGTGAATGATTTCCTCGCTGACAAATGGCCGCACCGCATCGTGAACCAGCACCACATCGCTGGGCGACGCAGAAATCGTCGCGATGGCGTTGGCTACTGAGTGTTGCCGGTGCTCTCCTCCTTCAACGATCTGGAGCTTCTTCTGGAGAACATCTTTAGCCTCTCTTTCGAGCCGCAGCCGAAAGCCGTCCATTTCATTCTTGCGCAAGGCGACAACAATTTCAGAAACCTGAGGGCTCGCCGCGAATTTGCGCAAGGTATGAATAAGGATGGGCACGCCGGCGAGCTCGGTAAACTGCTTCGAAGGTCCCGGCTGTTTCCCTTTGGCGCTGGGAGCGGATGCCATGCGTGTCCCCAGGCCGGCAGCCGGAATAATGACCACAACCTTCATGGCGGGCTGTAAGTATACGAGTGCGGCGGCAGGGTTTCAAATCGCGTCACGAAATCACCGGCTCTTGTCCTTCGGCGGCTCCCATAACTCGATGCGGTTGCCATCCGGATCCATGATCCAGGCGAAACGGCCATAGTCGCAATCTTCGCGATGCGGATCGATCTCCACACCTTCTTCTTTCAGGATCTTCAGCAACCCATCCAGATCATCGACACGGTAGTTGATCATGTGGCCCGCGCGGCTGGGATCGAAATACTTTGTACTCTTCGGAAAGATGGCCCACGCGGTGAAGCCTTTGGTCTCAGGATCATCGGCGTCACGCCAATGGAATGCAACCCCTTGGCCGTGGGGCTCGCGGGTTACACCGAGATGTTTTTCATACCACTGGTAGAGCTTCTCAGGATCCTCGGACTTGAAGAACACTCCGCCAATGCCGGTGACGCGTTTCATGGTGCGTTACAGTTACTCCGCCGGCCGGTCGGCCATCGCAGGCGGCGACTTCTTGGGCTCGGCGTTGGGCACAGCCGCCACCGCGGTCACCACGACCGACGGCCGCGATTCGGTGCGGGGGGCGCGCTCGTCCCACTTGCCGAAAATCATTTTCCCTGCCGTCGTCTGCAACACCGAGGTCACGGAAATGTCGATGGTCTTGCCAATCATCTTGCGGGCGTTGTCGACCACAACCATCGTGCCGTCGTCGAGATAGGCGACGCCCTGGTTGTACTCCTTGCCTTCTTTCAGGACGAACACTTTCATGGTTTCGCCCGGCAGTACGATCGGCTTCAGGGAATTGGCCAGCTCATTGATATTCAGGACTTCCACACCCTGGAGCTGTGCCACCTTATTCAGGTTGAAATCATTGGTGATGATCTTGCCTTCATAGAGCTTTGCCAGTTCAATCAGTTTGAGATCCACTTCCCGCACGGCGGGGAAGTCGTCTTCCACGATCTGGATCTGCACCGAGGCAACTTTTTGCAGACGCTGCAGGATGTCGAGTCCGCGGCGGCCGCGATTGCGTTTCAGGGAATCCGCCGAGTCGGCGACCAACTGCAGTTCGCGCAGAACAAACTGTGGAATCACGATGGTGCCGTCGAGGAACCCGGTTTCGGCAATATCGGCGATGCGGCCGTCGATAATGACGCTGGTATCCAGAATCTTGTAGCTCTTCTTCGACTGCTTCTCTCCCCCGAAGATGCCGCCCAGCGCCGCCAGATTCAGCAAGTCACCTTTATTTGCTCCGACGATCAGGCCGACATAGGCCATCAAGAGCATGACCATGAGCTGCAGAAAGCTTTGAGTATGTCCGGGCTGAACGCTGCTGCGGATGACCAGGGCGAAAAGGTAGGCGCCGAAAATACCGAGAATGCTGCCGATGGCCGCCCCGATCAGACGCTTGAGGCTGACCAGACGCAGTCGCCACTCAAAGACTACGATGGCGATTCCGATCAGTGCTCCCACCCCCGCATCCCGCTCGGGAGTCAGGCCGAAGGGTTGGATTTGATAGCAAGTGACCGCAACAAATAGGACAAATAAGAAACGAACCAGTATCAAGTCCACTTGTGGACCTCCCCGGGACCGCGGGGCATCGCCAAATGCCGATTAAGTCCCGCACCGGCCACCCAGCAACCGATTATTCGCGACCGGCGATCTATGCGGCGGAGCTTATGAAAGAACGCTATGAAGCCGGGCTCCGCCCCCCGTCCGCAAGCCGGACGGGCAACCACAAATATCCCAGCATGAAGTATATACCCCGGCCACAATTCGCTCGATTACGCTAGTCACATGGTGCTGTGATGAGCTGACCTGCAGGCTTGCCACATCGGCAGCTGTTAGACTTTTTACTTATGATGGCGATTGTGATCAGTCGATTCGGCGGGCCGGAAGTGCTCGAAATGCGGGACGTTCCTGAGCCCGTAGCGAGCGCCGGGCAGGAACTGGTTCGAGTGGAGGCGGGCGGGCTCAACTTTGCCGACATCCTGACGGCCCGCGGAGGCTATCCTGGAACTCCACCACCACCTCTGGTGGCGGGCCGCGAATTCTGCGGCATCCGTGAAAAGGACGGCCAGCGAGTGATGGGATATACGCAGTGGGCGGCGTTCGCACAGCGCACCGCTGCGCGCTCCGAGCTGCTCTGGCCGGTTCCGAAAAACTGGAGTCCCGAGGAAGGCGCAGCGTTCCCGGTGAACTATTTCACCGCATACTTCGCCTATTGGAAGGCGGGCTTGTTGGAGCCGGCTAAGTCGCAGGCCAGAGTGTTGATTCACGCGGTCGCCGGTGGCGTGGGTACGGCGGCGGTGCAAATCGGAAAGTTGCTCGGGATGGAGATGTATGGCACTTCGTCGTCCGAAGAGAAGCTCGCGCGGGTGAAGGAACTCGGCTTGCAGCATGGCATCAACTACAAGCAACGCGACTACGAAGAAGCGATCCGGGATCTCACGCACGGCGAAGGTGTCGACACGGTGTTTGAGATGTTGGGTGGCGAGCACACCAACAAAAGCGTGCGCTGCCTGCGGGTTTTCGGTCGCGTGATCGTCTACGGAAGCGCGACGGGACAAAAAGCAGAATTGGACACGCGGCTACTCTACGCCAAAGGTGCGAGCGTTCATGGATTGTGGCTGACCTACCTGTCCAACCACCGCGAAGTCATGAACGAAGCGTGGACACGGCTTGCTGGGTGGACCTCGCAAGGACATCTGCGCCCGGTGATCGGGCATGTGTTGCCCATGGAGAGAGTATTGGAAGCGTATCGCCTGCTCGCGGAAGGAAAGAATTTCGGAAAAGTGGTATTGCAGCTCGTCTGATCCGGATCGGTTGCATCGCAGCGTCCACGCGAATCTGCGGAGCTACGCTCGACCGGACAGCCGGGGGCGGCTGTCCCCACGTGGTTCCTGCAAGCCACGTCCGTTTCCGAACGCGGTATTCCATCTTCGAACACTTCTCTGACCGCATCCTACCGTCGAACGTTTGTCCTCAATGCCTTCTCGATGTGCGAATGGAAGGACACGTGCGATCGTAGTGAACGTCTAAGCCGATGCAACAATTTGTTGATGCTTGTAACAAATCTGAGCAAGTGAGTAACAAAACATTTACATCTTGTTGCAATTACGGAACGCACAAGCTGCTAACGGCGGAGAGGAAGGACCGTCCAATGTGGTGATTGCGATTTAAGATGCGCGGGAACTTTTAAGTCTCTGGCAACGTATCTTGTCGCGGTGGGTGAGAGCCGGACGTCGCGGCTTTCAATAGAAGACTTCTGGGGTTGAGGGACTGGCTCACACTCGGTTTGGCGGCCCAGGTGAGCGCAGCCCCCACAGCAGAGAGCACCAGGTCTTGCGGCCTCGCGCTTTCTTCTTAACCCCGCGGCAGCATTGTAGGACTTTCGCAGGAAAACGCAAGTTTTTTGCGAAAGCGAGTCCAAGCCGCCCAGAAGCGGTTCCCGACGCTTTTCGGGAAAGAAAAAGGAGCTTTATGAAGGTAAGAAACATTTCCAAGGGCTTGCTGCTGGGACTAACACTGCTGCTGGCCACCAGTTTGTTTGCGGCTGGCGACAGCAACAAGGGTTCTTTGCAGACCCTGGGTGCGGTCACGGTCAACGGGACCAATCTCCCCGCCGGTGACTATTCACTGAGGTGGGAAGGCACTGGCTCCAATGTGCAGCTGAGCTTTCTCAAAGGCAAAAAGGTCGTGGCCACAACTCCGGCACGCCTCGTGGACTTGAGCAGCCCGGCAACGGCAGATGCGGCCGTGATCAAAAGCGAGAGTAACGGCAGCCGGATGCTCTCGGAAGTTCGTTTTGGCGGGAAGAAGTACGCACTGCAGATCGGCGAGGAGTCGGGCAGCGGCGAATCCATGGGCGGCAGTTCGAAGTAAAGTTGAGCTCTAACGGATCGAAGGGGGGAGCGCAGGCTCCTCCCTTTTTTCTAACTCAGTATTTCGGAACCTTCGGGTCCACGCGATCCGACCAGGCACTGATGCCGCCGGCCAGATTGTGGACTTTCTTGAATCCTGCCTGGCGCAGGAAGTCCACCGCTTTGGCGCTGCGGCCTCCCATCTTGCAATGGGCCACAATTTCGCGGCTGGAATCGAGCTCGCTGACACGTTTCGGCAAGTCATTCAGCGGAATCAGATATCCGCCCAGATTACAAATCTGGTATTCGTGCGGCTCACGAACGTCGAGGACGAAAATATCGTCGCCCGCATCCAAGCGCCGCTTCAATTCTTCCACCTGCATTTCGGGAACCTTCGCTTCCACTGGTTTTTCCTCGCCCCGGATTCCACAAAACTGGTTGTAGTCTATCAGCTTTGTGATGGTGCGATTCCGGCCGCAGGCGGGGCAATCCGGATTCTTGCGCAGTTTGAGTTCGCGGAACTTCATGCCCAGCGCATCGATCAGCAGCAGGCGGCCGACCAGCGGGTCGCCTTTCCCGATGATCAGCTTGATCACCTCCGTCGCCTGAATCACACCCACCAGTCCCGGCAAAATGCCCAGAACGCCGCCCTCGGCGCAGGACGGGACCAGTCCCGGAGGTGGCGGCTCAGGGTACAGGCAGCGATAGCACGGACCTTCTTCGGTGGCAAAGACGCTGGCTTGCCCCTCGAAGCGGAATATCGATCCGTAAACGTTGGGTTTGCCGGTCAGCACGCAGGCGTCGTTCACCAGGTAGCGAGTGGGAAAATTATCGGTGCCGTCGGCGATGATGTCGAACTCGCGGAATAGTTCAAGAGCGTTCTCACTGCTGAGCCTGGTCTCGAATTTCTGAATGTTCAGAAAAGGATTGATAGCTTTCAGCTTCTCAGCCGCCGAGTCAAGCTTCTTGCGGCCGACGTCGGCCGTGGTGTGGATGATCTGCCGCTGCAGGTTGGTATAGTCCACCACATCGAAGTCGACGATCCCCAGCGTCCCCACCCCGGCTGCGCCCAGATAAAGCGCCAGCGGCGAGCCCAACCCTCCCGCGCCAATGCACAGCACCCGCGCCGCCTTCAGCTTCTGCTGACCCTCCATCCCCACCTCGGGCATGATCAGGTGACGCGAGTAGCGCAAGATCTCGTCGTTACTCAAGGCAACGTTCGGGGCAACGGTTTCTGGTTTGGATTGCGTGATAGTAGCCATAATAACCTCGGTTTAGATTGGAGTGGAGGGATTGCGAAGCGAGCGCTAGCAACAACAACAACAGAAGAGACAACAACAGCAGACAGGCATTCGACGGGTTGTTGATCCACAAATCATTATGGGTGAGCAAATCATCGATCAGCGGCCTCCGGCGATCGAAGGCACAATAGAAATACTATCACCGTCCTTCACCGCTGTGGCTTCTTTCTGCAGATAGCGCACGTCTTCGTCATTGAGGTAAACATTCACGAAAGCGCGGAGTTTGCCCTCATCGGTGTAGAGATGGCGGCGCAACTCAGGATGCTTGGAGACGAGGTTAGACAAAGCGTCACCTACGCTTGCCGCTTTGACCTCAACCGTCGGCTGTTTGCCGGCATACTGGCGCAGAGGAGTCGGGATAAGGATCTTGGTCATAGGCTTACATGATGCCGTAATCACGCGAGAGGATTCAACCTGCGAAAGTGCGCGGATCGCCACAGATCAGGTGGCTGGCGCGGATTCCCTTGGCGGACAAGGGTGTCCCCCCACACGCTTCTAGCCGAACTCGATCTTCTCATCCAAAAGCTTCTTATCGTCTTCGTCGCTGCCAGTCAGCTCGAATGAATTGGTGATCGCCGCTTTACCTTTTTCCACGCTGGTGATGACGTAAGAACTACCAAACCAGTGCGCCTCGGCAAGATCGGTTGGTGACCAGCGCGGCGGATGATCCGGATGCGAATGGTAGAAGCCCACGATATCCTCGCCTCGCTCACGGCCCTCCCGCTGAATGCGGATCAGCTCCTTGGGATCGATGAGATAGCGGTTATGCGGCGAATCGTTGCGCGTGTTGCCACAGCGGGCAACGGTTGTGACGATGCGCTGATCGCCATCTATTTGGCCGAGCAGCACGCCGCAGCATTCGTGAGGATAGGTTTCCTCGCCGTGGTGGCGAAGCTCGTCAAATCCAGTTCTGCTGATCTTCAACATAAAACTTTCACCACAGAGACGCAGAGCCACAGAGAAAAGAAAAAGATCTCTCTGTGGCTCGGTGGTGGATCTTAGCTTTCTTCCCAAAACCTCTCGCTCAGATATTTGTCGCCCGAGTCGCACAGGATGGTCACAAACACGGCGCGCTCGTGTTCTTTGAGTTGCCGCGCCAGTTGCAGGCAGCCGGCCACAGCAGCCGCTGCCGAGATTCCCACCAAAAGGCCTTCTTCGCGGGCCAGACGTTTGGCCATCGCGTACGCGTCTTCCGTTGCGATTCCCAAATCCGCATCCGCGAGCGAAGCATCGTAAATCTTCGGCACGATGGCCGAAGCCATGTGCTTGGCCCCTTCGATTCCATGAAAAGGTGAATCCGGCTGCAGCGAGATGCAACGGATACGCGGGTTCAGTTCTTTCAGTCGCCGCGACGTTCCCATGAACGTTCCGCTGGTTCCCAACATGGAAACAAAATGCGTGATACGTCCTTCCGTCTGTTGCCAGATTTCGTTGGCTGTGCCATGGTAGTGAGCCAGCCAGTTGGCGTCATTGGAGTACTGGTCGGCGTAGAAATACAAGTCAGGGTGCTTGGCGGCCAGTTCGCGGGCGAGCCGGATGGCGCCGTCGGAACCATCGGCAGGATCGGTGTAGAGGATGTTGGCGCCATACGCGTGCAGGATGCGTTTACGCTCGATGGAGACATTTTCCGGCATGCAAAGGGTTACCGGGAAACCTTGCGCGGCGCCGATCATGGCGTAGGCAATGCCGGTATTTCCGCTGGTGGAGTCGAGCAGAGTTTTGCCGGGAGTGAACTGACCGTTGGCGCGAGCTTGCGCCACAATATTTGCGGCAGCCCGGTCTTTGACCGAGCCTCCGGGGTTGAGCCATTCCGCTTTGCCGAGAATCTCTCGGCCCGGCAGATCCTTGGTCAGGCGCGAAAGTCGCAGCAGGGGCGTATTGCCGATGCGGTCCAGACTGGCCTGGCCAAGGTTCGGTCGAGCCGGTTCTGGGCGACCCGAACCATAGCTCGTCGCCGGCCCTTTTGCAGATGCAGGCGAAGCACCTCCGCCGGCTGCATGTGCCATAGAACTAGAGACTTCTGTGGTCTTCTTGGAGAAAGGTTGCATGAAGTCACTGCTCGGCGGTCGTGACTGACGTAACCTGTGCAGTGCTTGAAACTGCTCACGAACCGCTCTTGCTTAGATTATAAGTGATGCTGTTTGGTTCCACAGAAGATGCGGACGCGTTTGGCTGGATTCCGCATCTAATCTTTACGGGAAACGAAGGACGAAATGTCAACGAAGGTTGAACAACGTACGTACGAAGATGCTTTGAATTGGTTGCGCGATCATGGTTTCGACCTGATTGAGGCTCCTGGCACTCAGGGGCGCGTGTTCCTGAAGAAATACAATTGCTCCGCGGCTATTCAGAAGAACGGCGCCGATGGAGTGAAGCTGTTTGCCTATCCCGGCTACCTGATCGGCAGCGAGATATCCAAGCTGGTCAACAAGGGATACCAGCAGTTCTTGAAGACCGCCCGCACCGAAGTTCCAGCCACCGCAGATCATCTGAAGGCCCTGCAGCAATTCACCGAGGAGTTGAAGGAGGGGCTGGGCTTGCCCACGCTGTACAACGAATCGCTGGGGACAGTGAGCGAAGCTTACCACTACGACCGCGTCGAGAATCGTGATAAGCCGGCCACGGAAAGACCCAAGCGTCCCTGGGAACGCGCTGGAGTGGCAGCGGCCGCAGCAGCCAAGAAGGGTCGCGCCTAGATTCCCCCTTCATACCCGTGGCGCTCCAGATGAGCGAGTCCTCCCGAAGGTTCATTGTCCTAGCGAAATTTCGTAACCAGAGGCCCTAGCAAAGGCCTACGCTTGGGGATGTATAGTGTCGATAGATTGCTCTGCGGCTCTTTGCTCTGACGAATTGAAAGCGGAGCCAAATCTGGGCTGGAGGCGAAGCATCCATGAGCAGCGCGGGCGCACAGGCGTCGATCGGGACTGCGCTCGTGGTTTCGGGCGACGCGGACGCTATCACCCAAGTTCGCGACTCCTTGCAGCAACTGGCGATGTCAACCGAGGTGTGCGGGGAAGTGTCGGCAGCGCTGCGCTTGTTGGCCCGTCAGAAATTCGAGGCCGTTCTGGTAGACCTCAGCCTGGGAGAATCGCCGACCAAAGTCTTCGAGCAGGTCCGGTTATCGTCGGCCAACCGGACGGCGGTTACCTTTGCCGTTAGCACCAATAAAGAAGAGGCGGGCGCAGCCTTCAAGTCGGGTTCGAACTTTGTTCTGCAGCGGCCTCTAAATCCAGATTCACTCACCCAAACCTTCAAAGCCGCATACGGGCTGATTGTTCGCGAAAAGCGCCGGTATTTCCGCTTTCCAATCGTGGTGCCTGCAGTCATTGAGCCCGAGGGAGCTTCTCAGCTCTCCGGGGAGACCGTCAATGTCAGCGAACACGGCATCGCTCTGATCCTTCCGGTTCCGTTGGCGGTAGGAGTTGAGGGAAGGGTGCAATTTACCCTGCCGGACTTGCAGTCGCCGATCGCTGCCGGTTCGCGAGTGTGCTGGAGCAACCAGAACGGGCAAGCCGGATTGTGCTTTGTTTCCGTCGCACCGAGTGATCAGTCCGAATTGCAGCACTGGCTTTCACGCCGGCTGGAGCAGCAACTCCCCGAATCCGTGGCCGAGAGATTCCGGCAGTCCGGCGGCCGCTGACCAGCCACCCCTGGAGATTCCTTCTCCCGGACATAGATCATCTTCCGGCAATTGCGCGTTGGGAGATTTTTGGCTACTCTACTCCAAGTCTTTGGGGCGCCATTCGTAAGCGATAGTTCCTGTTCCTAGAATTCACTAAGGAGGGCCATCGGTATGGGCTGCCGAGTTTCCGTCTTGTTCTGCCTGTTGTTGTGTACCCCTGTCGTCGCTCAAGATCATTCTGCCCATGGCCATGCCCGACCGGTCACGCTGGTGTCAGGGCTGGGAAATCTGCATCATCCAGTTTCTACCAAGAATGCTGACGCACAGAAGTTCTTCGATCAGGGGCTGCGTTTCATCTACGCCTTCAACCACGACGAAGCGGCGCGTTCTTTTCAACACGCGGGTGAGCTTGATCCAAAGCTGGCTATCGCCTTTTGGGGAGTTGCCGAAGCTGTAGGAC
>Ga0187816_10000301_pt1 | contig 14415 bp, 17 predicted proteins | sample NC_wetland_sal_i_16_FD_132960 | JGI IMG/M metagenome (GOLD analysis project Ga0187816, IMG submission 132960) | Wetland sediment microbial communities from Neuse River Estuary, North Carolina, USA - SO4_1 | ecosystem: Environmental > Aquatic > Freshwater > Wetlands > Sediment | place: USA... | reverse complement strand
TCTGCCCGCGGCGACGACCGTGTCGTTCAACTGGCTCGGCAGCAAACCCTTCTCGCAGGGCCTGGTCTGGGCTGTCTCGACGACGCCGGACACCCTCACCCTCAGCACCGACAAGGCCATGGTCTCGATCGAGCTGACGCGCGTGCCGCTCGGTCAGGTCGTCACCACGCTCGGGGCGACCGGATGAATCCTCCCTCCTTCGCGCAGCCGACAATCGTCGGGGCCGTGCCGGGCGTGACGATGGTGCCCGTCCCGCGCGCGTACGCGGCGGACGTGATCGTCGGAGAACACGTCGGCGCGCTTTCGACGCCGGTCTCGCGAGGCGATCTCGATGCCCTGGACACTTCGGTAGGCGGCGCGGTGACCGCATACACACAAGTCATCCTGAACTGCTCGGGGATGGCCCCGGCGGACCTGACGTCGTGGGCGGCGCTCGGGCAGACCTACCAGCAAGTGCACCAGAACATCCTCGACGCCGAATCCTCGTGGTGGGCGTGGCTCGATCCCATCACGCAAGCGTTCGAGTACCGCGACTACTACGACCAGTTGACGGCGATCAGTCAGCAGCTTCCGACCTGGCAGAAGAAGATCCAGGTGACCTGCGGGAGCGCGCCGCCGCTGCCGGTGCCGGTTGTGCCCCCGCCTTCGCCGAATGCGCCGATGGAGGACTGGTCGGGCACGATCAAGTGGGTCGCGATCGCGGCGGTCGTGGTCGCGGGGGTGTACTTCCTCTCACCGATCGCGATGACGGCGATCGCGTTCGTACCGAAACCGCGCGCTCGGGAGCACGCCCATGCTGCTTAGGCCCGCCCGCCCTCCCCGCGGCTGGACCGTCCAGTACGTCGACCCGCGCTTCGGCGCGCGGAGTTTCGTCTGCAAGACGCAGCGCGAGCTCGACACAAACAAGCGCTGGCTCGACGCGGGCGGCTACGCCTACACGGTGGAGGTGATCCGTGGGTAGGTCCAATGGCGCCCACGCCGCCGAGATCGTCCCGGCCGACGCCCCTTCGATGGCAAGCGGCGATTCGGACGAGCGCCACCGCGAGAAGGTGGAAGCGTTCCTGTCGCGCGCGATGGGCGGCGGGCCCCTGTCCAAGGTGACGGTCGCTCAGGTCACGGGCAGTGGAGACAGCCGCGTCGGCGAGTGGGACAAGTTCGAGGGGGTGGGGCCCGAGCACCTCGCGACGGACATCGTGCAGCGCGCGCGCGAGGACTGCCAGGGCTTGCGCGGCGCCGCGCGCTACGTCGTCTTCTACTACCGCGCGGGCTCCGCGCCCGAGGGCCGGATCTTCTTCACGATGATGGGGGAGAGCTACGGCGTCTCGAACTTCGAGGACCCCGAGCCCCCCAACGGCCAGGGTCTCATCGCCCAGCACATGCGACACACCGAGATCTCGGTGCACATGTCGCTGATGCAGAGCCAGGCGATCATCAGCGACCTGCGGCGCGACAACAGCGATCTTCGCGCCGAGAACCGGCGCCTCCTGCAGCACCACACCAAGGTCCTCGACACCTACGAGGAGCTGCGCAGCGGGGACCACCAGCGCCAGCTCGAGATGCGGATCCTGCAGACCAAGGAGGCGCGCAAGGACGCCATCGGGGCGCAGTTCCTGATCCTCTTGCCCCTGCTCTTGAAGCACCTGGTCACCAACAGCAAGAGCGCCCTGTCCGACAGCGCCCTGACTTTGCAGCTCGTCAACCTCTTCGGGTCGCTCGAACCTTCGCAGCTCCAAGGGATCATGGCCGTCCTCGGACCCGCGCAGGCCGCGAGCGTCATGGATCTCTACCGGACGATGCGCGAGCAGGTCGCGATGACGCAGAAGCTCGCGGGGCAGCCTCCGGCGGCCGCCGCTGCAGAGAAGAAGGAGGGTCCGTAGATGCCGCTCATCCTCATCGGAGTTCTGGGGGCCTTGGTCGGCGTGGCGGCTTACGAAGTTTTCATCGCGGGACAGCCCCTCTCGTCGCTCGTGCCCTGGTGGCACCCTTCCGTTGGCACGGCTCTGTCGAACGCGCCCCCGACCCCGTCGACGCAGGCTGCGCTCGCGAATCAGGCCGTCCAGCAGACGACGGGCCCGCACGTCATCGCGTTGCCCTTCGCGAGCCTGCCGCCCCAGGCACCCTCGACTCCCCACGCGGCGGTCCTACGCGTTGTGGGCCTCGCGAATCCCGACGCCACGACCGCGGCATGGCAGACACAAGTCGCGGCTGCCGCGAAGACGATCGAGAACGGCCTGCCCATCACGCCTCCCGACCAGTTCTCGCGCATCCAGCGGTCGCTGCTCGTCGGCTTCCTCGATAACCTTCAGGCCCCCGGCGGCGCGAGCCGGATCAAGCTCCAGCAGGCGATCGTGCAGCTCAGTAACCCCTCGATGGGCCCCGACGCCAACGCCGCGGCCGTGCAGCTCCAACCGCTTCTCTCGAGCGCGCCTCCGAATGCTTGATCTCTGGTCGCCGTCGTCGCTGCCCTACCGCATGTCGCCCGTGCGCATGTGGATGCGCGAGCTCCGGGCGCCGATCGAACTCTCGACCGCGTGGCCCTTGATCTGCGCGGGGCAGCCGTTCGAGACGCTCGAGGTCTTCGGCATCGGGTGGATCGACACCGACTCGGGCACCTATCTCGAGTGGAACGTCTACGCGTCGACGAGCGAGCCGCCCGTCCGACCCGGCAGCCACCCCTTCGTCATCTCGAGCGTGGAGCTCACGTTCGATCGACCTCAGTACCAAGTCTTGCCCGAGTGGATGGCGCCCGAGCGTGCCGACGGGCCGTACCAGACGCTCCTGCGGAGCGTCCCGGTCGACGTGCAGCGAAAGTGGCGGGGAGACCTGGAGCGCGCGCGCGCGGGCCGGGGGCCGAGCCTACCGATCGACGTCGTCTCGGAAAAGGAGTACGCCGCGATCACCGGGAAGGGGGGCAAGCGTGGGTCGTAACCGCAGCTACGGCCCGGGCGAGGGGCGGTCGGGCGACACCGAGGCGAGCTACCGCGTCGTGCGCGTGAGCCAAGCGGCGGTCCTGCTCGACCCGCGTAACGACGGCTACGCCGTCAACGCGTCGCTCGGTACACCCGTCACGCTGACGACGCCGGACGCCAAGAGTCCCACGCCGGTCAGTCCCCCCGCCGTCTTCCCCCAGCCGCAGCCGGCGACCGACTACGGCGAGGTGGGTGTCTTCTACTGCTCCCCCGGTGACCGCTGGGAGGTCTACGACGTCGCCGGCAACGCCGCCGCGCAGAACATCACGATCGCGCTCGGCGCGAACATGGCCTTCGCGGGCGGCGCTCTCACGCTCTCGATCACGCGAAACTTCTCGGGCTACCGGCTCACGGTCTTGGACGATGGCCTGACGATCCAGTACGAGAGCCTCGACCAGATCCCCGCGGGCGTGCAGGGACCGCAGGGGGCGAGCGGCACGCAGGGGGCGACCGGGGCGGGCGGCGCCCAGGGCTCGCAAGGGGCCCAAGGGGCCACCGGGTCGCAGGGTCCGCAGGGGGCGCAGGGCGCGCAGGGTCCGGCCGGCGGCGCGACGGGTGCGCAGGGTCCGCAGGGTACGCAAGGCGCCACGGTCGGCATCCAGGGACCTCAGGGGGCGCGCGGCCCGCAGGGGGCGCAAGGGGCGCGGGGAGCGCAAGGGCCGCAGGCGATCCAGAACGCGCGCGCGTACGGCGAGCTCGACGCTGTCGCGCAGGTGACGGCGACGCCCTCCGGATCGTTCGTTCCGGTCTCCTTCACATCGAACGGGTCCTCGCTCAACACGACCCTCTCGAACCCCACCATCACGCCCGGCGTGGCGGGCACCTACCGCCTCATGGCGGCGATCACGATCGCGACCGACGGTCCGACGCTCAGCGGGAACGTCACCCTGTCGTTCGTTCATAACGGCGTCGTGCCCCAGGAAGGCGCGATCGTCATGTCGATCCCCTCGAGCGAGAACGTCGCGGCTGTGCTCGACACGATGCTCTCGCTCGGAGCCGGCGACATCGTCCTGCTCGCCGTCCAGCAGACGTCGGGCTTCTCGGCGAACCTCACGGTGAGCGGAACGTTCAGCATCGTCCTGACGGAAGGGTAGGAGGGAGAGATGGGACGCAATCGCGGCCACGGCGCCGGCGGCACGAGCACTAACTACGCGCCCGTGCGCGTCACGGCGTCGATTGTTCTCGACCCCGAGAACGACTGCTACGGTGTCAATGCGTCGCTTGGCAGCCCCGTCACGTTGACGACGCCGCCGACCTTCGGAGCCGCTCCCGCCAAGGGCATCGACTTTTGCTCGTGGGGCGACCGGTGGAAGATCTTCGACCTCGCGGGTAACGCGGGGACGCAGCCCGTGACGATCGCCGCCGGGGCAGGGATGACGTTCGCCGGAGGCGCCTCGTTCTTGCACATCACCGCGAACCGCGCGGGCTATCAGATCACGGTCCTCGACGATGGGGTGACCATTCAATACGAGGCGGTCGCGCCGGCCGGCGGCGGCTCGGCCGGGCCCCAAGGGTCGCAGGGCGCGCAGGGACCGCAGGGCGCCCAGGGCGGGTCGGGCGGCACGCAGGGTGCGCAGGGGGCGACAGGGCCTCAGGGAGCGCAGGGCGCGCAAGGGACGCAAGGGTCGACCCCTGGCGTGCAGGGTCCGCAGGGCACGCAAGGTCCGCAGGGGTCTTCCGGCGGCTCGCAGGGGCCGCAGGGCGCGACCGGGGCGCAAGGGGCCCAAGGGTCGCAAGGAGCGCAAGGGTCGCAAGGCGTGCAGAACGCGGTTGCCTACGGCGAGCTCGATGCAGCCGCGGCGGTGACACTCGTCAATTCGGGAGCCCCGACGGCGCTCGGCTTCTCGGCCAATGGCACGAGCCACAACACGACGCCCGCGAATCCCGTGATCACGGCGGGCATCACGGGTACCTACCGCGTGCGCGCTTCGCTCGCGGTCTCGACGGACTCCGGCATCACGTTCGTTGCGACGTTCGCGCTCTTCATCAACGGCGCGGCGGTCGGCAGCTGGCCGGTGACGATCCCGAGCGGCGGTGACGAGATTCCCGTCGCGTGCGAGACCCTCGCGGCGATCACGTCCGGCAACAGCGCTGCACTTCAGGTCACGCAGACGTCCGGCAGCTCGGTCAACTTCTCGATCAGCGGATCGCTGACCATCGAGCTCGTCTGAGGAGAGGGCGATGGCGCAGTCCACGATGATCGGCCGGTGGGATCCGTGGTACCGCGGCGCGGGACGGTTCGCGCACTGCTACGGTCCCGACCGCACGTACCACGTCGCCGAAGAGTGGCTCGCGGGTCTCGCGATCGAGGATTGGGGTTGCGGCTACGCACGCTTTCACGAGATCCACCAGGGTCCTTACGTGGGGGTCGATGGGTCGGGACCTTGGGCGGACCGGATCGCGGACCTGCGGCAGGCGCCAACCTCGGCGCGTCCCGGGGGGATCCTCCTGCGGCACGTCCTCGAGCACAATCCCAACTGGGAGGTCATCCTCGGGCACGCGGCCGCGCATTTCGGCAAGCGCCTGGTACTCGTCGTCTTCACTCCCGACAGCGAAGATCTCACGGCGCGCCCCGTGGGCGACGTCCCCGAGCTCGGCGTCGTCGACCTGGCGCTACCGCACCGGGTGATCGACGCGGCGTTCGCGGACTGCCGGGTGGTCGACAAGAGCCACGTGCCGACCGCGACCGGCTACTCGGGCGAGACGATCTGGAGGGTCGAGCGGTGATCGTCTACTCCGCCATCTTCGGCGGCTTCGACTCGCCGAAGCCCCCACGGCCGCACCCGGCCGTCGCCGAGTGGGTGCTCTTCACCGACGACCCGAACGTCTACGCACCCGGGTGGCGCGTCGTGGTCTCCGACCCGCCCGGCGCGACAGCGCGCATGCGCGCCAAGTGGTACAAGTGCCACCCGCCCAGGCACGCCCTCTCGCTCTACCTCGACGGGTCGATCCGTCTGCGCGACCCGGGCCTGCTCGACGCAGCGATCGGCGCGCTCACGAAGGCGGACTGGGCCATGTTCCGGCACCCGGAGCGGTCGGACATCACCGCCGAGGCGCTCGCCTCCGCGCCCATGCCGAAGTACGCGGGAGCGCCGCTCCGGGAGCAAGTGCGCGCCTACGAGGCTCTCTACACGGCCGAGGCCCTGCGCAAGCTGTCGCTCTGGGCCGCGGGCATCCTTGCGCGTCGCGGAACGCCCGACGTCGTCGCCGCGAGCCACGCCTGGTGGCAGGAATGCGTTCGCTGGACCGAGCAGGATCAGATTTCACTCCCCGTTGTCCTCGACCGGTTCGACATCGTCCCCGCCGCGATCGAGGCGGGCGGCGGTCTCTGGAACAACGCTCATTTTCGCGTGGAGGTCCACCATGCCGAACCGTCCTCCCAAGAAGTGGATGCGCGACTGCACCCGAGGCGTGCGGACCGGCAAGAAGAAAGCCAAGAGTCCGCGTAAGGTCTGCGGCGCGCTCTGGTACCACAAGATGTCGCCGGCCAAGAAGCGCGCGGCCCTTCGCCGCGAGCGCCGATCGCGACGATCCCGGCGGAGCCGCCGGTAACGCGGTAGACTGAGGAGCCATGACCCTACAGACCCTGCTCGCCCTCTTCGGCCTCACCCAGCAGCGCCAGTGGGCTGCTGCGGCGTCGCTCGCCATGCTCTGGCTCTGGCATGCCGCGTCGGACAGTTCGGCGATCCCGATCCCGGCCAAGTGGCGGCCCGTCGCCGTCGCTTCGTGCGGCGTCGTCTACGGCGTCCTTCAGTCCGTGATCGGCGGCATGCCCGTCGAGGCCGCGATCTGGCACGGCGCCGGCGTCGCGGTCTTCACCTACGGCCTGGCCGGGATGGTCTTCGAGGGCGTCTTCGGCGGCAAGCCCCTGCCGAAGTGGCTCGCCACCTTGCTCCTGCTCTTTCCGATCCCGCCGCCCCCGCCCGCGCCTCCGGCGCCGCCGCCCTTGCCGCAGGAAGCGCCGACCACGCGCGACCTCAAAAAACCGTGACCTCGAAGGAGAGCCCCCATGAGTCGACCCCTGCGCCTTGCCCCGAAGAAGACCTCCGTCGTCAAGACCCCCAAGCGCGCGGCGCCTCCGGAGCCCTCCTGGCCGAGCTTCCCGGGCGGCGCGCAGTACGTCGGCACCTCGGCCGACGGGCGCACCGTCGTGTGGGTCGACCCGTCGCTCGGCGCGCCGGCTCTGCAGAACGCGACCGATCTCGTCAACGACGCGGACCGCGTATGCGCGCTCAACGACAGCTTCTTCGGTACGAAGGGCGGGAGCGTGCAGGTCGTCGTCTTCGCCCTGGGTGGGGCGACCGACGGCACGGGCGGCGCCGACCACATGGGGTGCGACTTCTCCACGGGGCAGAACATCGAGGTCTGCGCGAGCTTCGGCAACTCGATGCGTTGCTCGGCTCTCTTCGAGGCGGAGCTCAGCGAGTGCATGATGAACGGGCAGCTCTGCGGTCTGTCGACGGGCGAGGCCCTCAGTCGCTGGTGCTCGATGCTCGTGTCGAGCAACGCCCTCGGCGACTTCGCGAGCGCGCCGACCTGGGCCCAAGACGGAATGCCCGACTTCGTGAACACCGTCGACCCCACCGACCAGAACTACGACTCGATCGGGTGCGGCATGGCGTTCTTGTCGTGGCTGCAGTCGCTCGGCAAGTCTTTCGTCCAGATCGCCGAGAACATGGTCGCGGGCGGCGACGGGCAGACGCTCGCCCAGCTCTACGCGAACCTGACCGGTGACGCGTCCTCCAACGCCCTTCCGAAGTTCCTTGCGGCCGTCAACGCGCTGCCGAACGGCATCAACTCCGACGACCCGTTCGGCGAGGCGCAGCCGCTGCCCGTCCCTCCGCCGGCGCCACCCGCGCCTCCGCCCACGCCGCCCGCGCCGCCCGGGGCGGCCGTCACGCTCGCCCAGGTCATCGCTTGGGGTACGAGCGGAATCCTCGCCGGCGACCCCCTGCAGCGGCAGACCGACGCCGTGGCCAACATGACGAAGGGCCTGACGGCGGGGTGGCCGCAGTGAACCGCTTCGTCTTCCTCTTCACGATCGTGCTCGGCGGGGCCTTGGTCGGCGCGTCGTGCCAGAAGCCGACGCCGCCGACTCCGACTCCCACCCCATCACCCGCGCCGACGCTGCTCAGCGCTGACCAGGTGACCGCGGAGCTGGTCGACGCGGGGTGCCTCGCGCCCGGCCCGAGCGGTCCCATTGCCCAGGAGCTTGCCACGGGGCACGACCCGTGGCTCGGGTGCCTCTTCGAGGGGGGCAGCATCGCGGCGTGCAACGCCCCGTGCCAGCGCGCGGGTTTCGTCCAGCGCCCCGGCGATCGGTAAAGCGTCATGAGCCTGAACCGGATCAAGGGCGACAACTACGCGCCGGTACGCGTCGGCAGCGCGGTCGACGGGGTCAGCGCGCACACCCTCGATCCGGCCAATGACTGCTACGCGGTCGATGCCCTGCTCGGTCAACCCGAGACGCTGACGACGCCGCCGGCGTTCGCCAACCGCGTCGGCGGCGTCTTCTGCGCCGTCGGGGACCGGTGGAAGATCTTCGACCTGGGCCTCAACGCCACCGCGCAGCCGATCACGATCAACGCCGGCGCGGGGATGCTCTTCGTCGGATCGCTCGCGTCGATCCAGATCACCGCGTCGGGGCAGGACATCCAGATCACGGTCTTGGACGACGGCGTGACGATCCAGGTCGACACCGGCGGCGGAGCGAGCGGCCCGCAGGGACCTCGAGGACCGCAGGGCGCGCAGGGCGCGACCGGCGCCGGCACCCAGGGAGCGCAAGGCGCGACGGGCACGCAGGGGCCGCAGGGCGCGCCGGGCGCGCAGGGGGCGACGGGAGCGGGGTCGCAGGGCGCGCAAGGAGCGACCGGGACGCAGGGGCCTCAAGGGGCGCAGGGTGCTACCGGCGCGGGGACTCAAGGAGCTCAGGGGGCGACGGGCACGCAGGGACCCCAGGGAGCGCAGGGAGCGACCGGGGCGGGCACCCAAGGCGCGCAGGGTGCCACCGGGAGCCAGGGGCCCCAGGGCGCACAAGGCGCGACCGGAGCGGGGACGCAAGGAGCCCAGGGTGCGACGGGCAGTCAGGGACCCCAGGGCGCACAAGGCGCGACCGGAGCGGGCACCCAGGGAGCGCAGGGCGCTACGGGCACCCAAGGTCCCCAAGGCGCCCAAGGCGCGACCGGAGCGGGGACGCAAGGTGCCCAAGGAGCAACGGGAAGCCAGGGACCCCAGGGCGCACAAGGGGCGACCGGCGCGGGGACACAAGGAGCCCAGGGAGCGACGGGTAGTCAGGGACCCCAGGGCGCACAAGGCGCGACCGGAGCTGGGACGCAGGGTGCTCAAGGAGCGACCGGGAGTCAGGGACCCCAGGGAGCGCAGGGCGCGACGGGCGCCGGTACCCAAGGAGCGCAGGGCGCAACCGGTTCGCAAGGACCCCAAGGCGCCCAAGGCGCGACCGGGGCGGGTACGCAGGGCGCCCAGGGAGCGACGGGTGCTCAGGGGTCGCAAGGCGCGACCGGTGCGCAGGGAACGCAAGGGCCGCAGGGCGCGACGGGAACCCAGGGCCCGCAGGGAGCCAGCGGCGCGCAAGGGACGCAAGGGCCGCAGGGAGCGACCGGAGCGCAGGGGGCGACGGTCGCCGGCGCCATCCAGGAGATCCGCTTCGCGATCACGACGACGGCCACGCAGACGAGCGCCACGTCGATCCCGAACAACGCGATCGTCGTCAGCGCGGAGCTCGACATCACGACGCCCTACTCGGCGGGCGCGACGATCGCTGTCGGCAACGCCACGACCGCGAACCTCCTCATGACGACGGGACAGAACAACCCCCAGGTCGCCGCTCTCTACCAGGTCCCGCAGGACACGGTCTTCACACCTGCCGACCCCGTGCAGGTCACGGTCGGCGGCGCGCCCGGCGCCGGCGCCGGCCAGTGTATCGTCAAGTACGTGCAGACTCCCCAGACGTGAGGCTTTGACCCATGACCGTCGCCAAGATCCAAGCCTCGATCCAGAACGCCGACGACATCACCTACAATCAGGAGTTCGACAACGGCAATTCGGGTGCGGGCACGGTCACGATCGACTGGCGCAAGGGCAACAAGCAAAAACTCACCCTGACGGGCAGCTGCACGATCGCGTTCACCGCCCCCGCAGGCGTCTGTCATGTCCAGCTTCGACTCATCCAGGGCGGCGCCGGTAGCTTCACGGTGACCTGGCCGACCGAAGGAGTCGCCGCAGGAAACCTCGCGTGGATCGGAAAGGCGGCGCCGACCCTGACGACCGCGGTGGGCGCGATCGACATCATGAGCATTTTTTACAACGGCAGTTTTTACATGGCGAGTTACGGCCTGAACTTCGGTTGATCCGATGGCCAATCCGACGTTCGTGCAGGGGGCCGTCAATAGCGACGGAGCAGGCACCGGCGTCACGGCGCTCGGACAAGCCTTCGGATCGAACAACGTCCAGGGCAATACCTCCGTCGTCATCGTGACGAGCTTCGACACGCGCGCGAACGTCGTCGCCGCAGATCTGACGGACACCAACAGTAACAAGTACAAGTTCATCGCGAGTCAGACCGGCGTCGGCGGCTCGATCTACGCGTGGGTCGCGAACAACATCAAGGCCGGGGCCAATACGGTAAATATGGCCTGGGGGACGGGCGGCGCGGATTTCCCCGACCTCTGGATCGTCGAAGCGACCGCGTCCCTCTTCGACGCGGTCGGTCTCGGACAAGCGGCGACGGGAGGAGAGGGAGGGGCGGACGGCCTCATGGCGGCGACCGTGATCCCCACGCTCGCCGGCGACCTCATCGTCGAGACCGGGATCGTCGGTTCTCACATCACGGCAGCGGGGACTGGATTCACCCAACGGGTGCCTGGTACGGGCGTGGACGCCAACGGCGCTTTTCTGGCGACCAAGGCCGCTGCTGCCGTGGGATCGCAGGTCGTCAACATGACGCAGAATACCTCGAGCTCGTGGGGGATCATCGCCATCGCTCTCAAGGCGATGCCTTACAACCCCCTGATGTTCAATACGAATCAATGAGCGCATTTCCGCTCAAACTCGCCGCCGGAAAGCGCTACCTCGTCGATCAGAACGGGGTCCCTTTTCAGATCCGCGGCGACAGCGGGTGGCATTGCGGGATCTCGCTGTCCACGTCGGACATGCATACCTACTTCGCCGATCGGCAGGCGAAAGGGTTCAACGCCACGCTGCTCTACTGGCCCGCGACCGGCTATACGGGTGCGGGGACGAGCGCCGCGAACGTGAATGGGGACTGGCCGTTTCTCAAGGACACCAGCGGCGTGACGCTGACCGACACCGCTACGCAGAACGCTGATCTCTCGACGACCGGCAGCCCGTTCTTTACCCTCGTCGATTCCGCCGTCAGCATCGCGGCGAGCTACGGGATCCTCGTTTGCATGTTCGGCAGCTACCTCGGCTTCAACGGGACGGGGCCCGAGGGGTGGAACCGGGCCATGGAGGCGAACACCACGACGCAGCTCCAGACCTACGGGACCTTTCTCGGCAATCGCTACCCGAGCGTACTCTTCATCATGGCGGGCGACGACTCGCCGTCCGACCCGGTACCTACGGACACCATTGCGTCGTCGATCGTGACCGCGAACGCGAGCGCCCTGCTCACGGCGCACGTCGCAGACGGCACCAACACGTCAGCCGTGTTCGGAGGGGAGTCGTGGCTCACCGTGGAGGGCGTCTACACGGACGAAGCGCTAGGACACCCGTGGGTCCACACCAACATGCGTACCGCGTACACGGGGCAAACACGCCCCGCGATGCTCCTCGAGTCTTGCTACGAATTTGAGCACTCTTCGACGGATCAGTTCCTGCGCCAGCAGTCGTGGGAAGCGCTGCTCAACGGGGGGATGGGATACTTCTTCGGCAGCGGCGGATCAGCTGCCCCCGAGCCGCTCTACATCTTCCAGAGCGGATGGCAGACGCTGCTCAACACGACCGGCGCGCTCAATAGCTCCGTGCTCAACCTCTTCATGGCGGCGCGCCGGTGGGATCTTCTGGTCCCCGACACGGGCAACACCTTTCTCACCAACGGCGGCTCGTACACGAACGCCAACTTCGCGAGCGCCGCGCAGGCGAGCGACGGTAGCTGGGGCGTCGTCTACGTGCCGACGACCGAAGCCCTCACGATCGCCTTCGGCGCCTTCGTCTACAAGATGGGGGCCTGGTGGGTCGATCCGACCAACGGAAAGAAAACTTTCATCGGCATGTTTGCCAATTCGGGCAGCCATACCTTCACGCCGCCCGGAGCGAACGCCGGGGGCGATGACGACTGGGTGCTGCTCTTCGAGCTGCCGCTCGACAATCTGTTCCTGCAGTCCGTGAATACGTGAGCGGGGCTGTCCGTCCAACGCCCCATGAAGATCTCCGTCATCACGCCCCTGTCCGCCTCCGGCAACCCCTACTTCGAGGAAACCTACACCTCGGTTCTGCGGGCCGCCGAGGGCCTGCGCGAGTGGGAGTGGATCATCCTCGAGAATCACGGGGGCCGCGTCCCCGAGCGCGTCCGGCAGGATCCCCACGTCTTCGTCCACTCCTCGGAGGACCTCGAGGGGATCGGTGCGATCAAGCGCCGCGCCTTCGAGCTCGCCCACGGCGACGTGCTCGTGGAGCTCGACCACGACGACGAGCTCGCGCCGGGAGCTCTGATCCAGGTGGGCAGCACGGTTCTCGGCGGCGCGGACTTCGTCTACTCGGACTTCGCCGAGTTCCAAGAAACCGAGGACGGCAAGCGCGTGCCCGCGCCCGACTACCCCTACGGCGGCGCCTACGGGTGGACCCACTACACGGCGCACGTCCTCGGGCAAGAGTACGTCGCGATGCACGCGCCACCGGTCACGGCGCACAACCTGCGCCTCGTGGACTGGGCGCCGAATCACGTGCGCGCGTGGAAGCGCGACGCCTACGAGGCGGTGGGCGGCCACAACCCCAAGCTCGCGGTCGGCGACGACCACGAGCTCGTCGTCCGGACCTTCCTCGCCGGCAAGTGCATGGTGCACGTAGGCGCGTGCCTCTACCTCTACCGCGTCCACGGGAGTAACACCGTGTGCCTGCAGAACGCCGCCATCCGCGCCGCGACCTGGGCGAACTACGAAAAATACGTCTGGCCACTCGCCGAGAAGTGGTGCCGCGACCAGCGCCTCTTGCGTGTCGATCTCTGCGGCGCCTTCGACGCGCCGGCGGGCTACGAGGTCCTCGACCGGGCCGTCCCGCCCCACCCGGACCTCGACAAGCGCTGGCCGCTGCGCGAGGGCTCCGTCGGGATCCTGCGCGCCCACGACGCCGTCGAGCACCTACGAGACCCCGTCCACACGATGAATGAGGCACACCGGGTGCTCGCGCCGGGCGGTTTCTTCATGATCCGCGTGCCGAGTACGAATGGTCTGGGCGCGTTCTGCGACCCGACGCACGTCTCCTTCTGGAACAAGCTGTCGTTTCGGTACTACGCCGACGGGCAGTTCGCGCGGTACGTGCCGGCCTTCCGGGGGAGGTTCCAGGTGCTGAGAGTCCTCGAATGGTATCCCTCCGAGTGGCACAAGCAAGAAAACGTGCCGTACGTGGACGCGGAGCTCGTCGCGCTAAAACCTGGCTACGAGCCGATGGGCGAAGTGAAGATCTAGATGAGCGCCTGGCTCTGCAAATCATGTCGCGGCGTCTTCGCCGAGTTCTCTGCCAAGTGTCCGACGTGCGGCGCCTGGAACATGATGACGTCCGCCTCGAGCGCGGTCACCGTGCCCGTGACCGCGCGCGATCTCGCCGAGGACGGGGGTCCGGAACTCCAGCCGAGCGGCATCCTCGCCTGGGACCGCTCGCTCGGGGGGTTCTTCCCGGGCGGGGTGTATCTCCTGGCCGGAGACGCCGGCATCGGCAAGAGCACGCTGTCGATCGAGCTCTGCGAGCACCGGGGCGACCAGTCCCTGTACATCGCGGCAGAGGAGACGCGCGAGGCCGTCGCGGCGCGCGCGGTGCGCGTCGGGTTCCCGTCCCTGCCGATCGTCTTCGCGCGCACGCTCGAGGGCGTCGTCGAGCAGATTGCCGCCGCCGGCGAAGGGGTCTTGGTCGTCGTCGACAGCCTGCAGAAGATCCGCGTGGAGGGCTACCAGGTCGGCTCGGGGCCGTGCCTTCTGGCGTGCGTGACCGCGATCACGGAAGCCGCGCACGATGCCGGCGCCACCGTGATCCTGATCTGCCACGTGAACAAGGAGCTCGACATCGCGGGCCCCAAGAGCGTGGAGCACGAGGTGGACGCCGCGGCGATCCTGACCGCGATCGGGGACGGGTCCCTGCGCGTCCTTCGCTGCCCTTCCAAGAACCGCTTCTACCCGACGGGTAAGGCCGGCTGGATGCGGATGACGGGCGAGGGCCTCGCCGACGCGGGCGACGCGGCGCGCGAGCTCGTCAGCGA